>Ga0187886_1002302_pt1 | contig 15500 bp, 7 predicted proteins | sample June2016WEW_20_1_FD_133001 | JGI IMG/M metagenome (GOLD analysis project Ga0187886, IMG submission 133001) | Peatland microbial communities from SPRUCE experiment site at the Marcell Experimental Forest, Minnesota, USA - June2016WEW_20_150 | ecosystem: Environmental > Terrestrial > Soil >... | reverse complement strand
TTTTTTTGCAGGTGAATTGGCCTGTTTTGGCTATGAAGCTGCCGGCAGGCAACGTAAAGGTCTGTGAGTCGAGCGTAACGACAAATTCCTCATCTACCATATTCACGCTTGTGTCTTCAACCGAGAAGCCGCCCTTGACCGTCATTTGGTCGCTGCCTGTCTTTGTTGTGTTCTGTTTGACCGTGATTTTATCAACTCTCAGCGAATCCTTAACGCCCATAAGCAGATTTATAGGTATCGGCTTTTTACTGTTGACTATCGTCTCATTGACTTCTGCCTCGCAAATGTAATCGCCTGTCTCTATTTCGATAGTCAGCGGACAGTCAAGCCCGGCCAAATCAACGTTCTTTGCCGTAAAAGAGAATTTGCCGGTTTTCGTGTCGAATTTGAAAGAGGTCTTGGATGCGTTTTCGGTTCTGGCATAGTTGTATTTACTACCTTTCTTAAATGAATTGCCGTCGATGGGGAAGGTCTCGACACAGGGACTGACCGTATCGTTGGAATCAATGGTTACCTGGATATAGTCCGCCCCGGAAATATCGTCTGCCGTAGCGTTCATATCGCCTGAAACGGCGATTGTTCCAATACCGACGATTTTGCCTGCTGTTACCGTGCATTTTTTAACCGATAGAGCATCCGGAATGACTGCCGATACCTCGCTTGAATAGGCGGTTTCAATTAAATTCGCATCTACTGCCGTAATGACATAATAATAGGTTGTGCTTAGAGCAACATTGCTGTCGTTATAATCTGATTCTGTTAAAAGGGAATTATTCAATTTGCTGTAACCGCCGCCCGAAGTCGTTGAACGGTACACATTATAACCAGCCACATCGCCTTCGTTATTATCGTTCCAGTCGAGCACAACCGTTGTGTCATTGACTATTGCCGTTAGGCCCGCCGGTTGCGATATTATTTTTGATATTATCACCTCGCCGCCGTCCGGCACAGCGTCGAACATAATGTATTGCGTCAAACCAACCGTCACGACCGATGATTCCTCCGTAACACTATTTTGCGAAACGCTGACCGCTCCCCAGCCCGGCGGAAAAGGCCTGCGTATTGTCAGCGGGTAATTGTAAATCGTGTCGTTGAGAGTATCTGTTACCGATAAAGTGATACTATCACCCATATTGGACGTTTCTGAAACCGACACGTCATTGCGTTCCCTTATGTAGCGAACAACATTTGCAAAAGTCGCCACCCAGTGTGTGTCCCTGTGGGTATCAAGATAATTTAAGCTCGCCCTGAGAACCGTTGACGGAAGCGGCGAATACCCTCCGTCGCTGTCAATACCGTGTATGAGAAATACGCACCATCCCTTTGAGGCCGCGACGCTTGCGAATTTCGTATTGAAATCCGCTGCCGTATTCGGACCGGCGGCGGAGTTGCCGCAAATTATCGAGCTTATCTGGTAAAAGTTCGAAGGGGTGTTCGCTTCGATGGCGCCCTGGCAGTGCCGCCCGGCAATATAATATGTCGCGGTAAGTGTCTGGTCGCTGGGACTGCAATAAGGATAGGCAATCGTAAGGCATTGCTGACCTGATATGTGCGAGTTAACGGCATCCTGAGAATCCGCCAGCTCCGTCGTCTGTTGCTCGATGGTCAGTCCGCCCAAAGAAGAATGTGACATAGTATGACTGCCGATTTCGTGCCCCTCAGAAGCAGCGGCTTGCAGGGCGGTCCAGTTAGGCCCCCAGTTGATGACGGGATACAAAGTCATCTTAAAACCATATTCATCGAACATAGGTATTGCTATAGCGGCCTGATTTGAGCAGCCGTCGTCGAAAGTGTAAGTTACCGCCGCCGTCTTAAATCCAGACCAGTTGCCCACCTCGTAAGGGGAATCAACTGTGCCGGCATAACCCGTTCCGACCGCTGCAAGAAATGCGGCTAATAAGAAAACTACCTTATCGGGCTTCATAAAACCTCTCCTGTTTCGGCTTGATGACCACAGCGACCCATAAAAAAAGCCGCTTAATAAATACGACTTACAATACCTCCGCAAGGTAAATCGGCAAAATCCCCGCCCCCCTTAAGTTCCTCTAAGGCAGATTAACGTCCGTCGTCGCGTTAACGTCGCCGAAATTGATGCCGAAGCCCGTCACGCCGTGAACGTCATCGATATCCGTGTTTTTAAGCGACAGCGTAAATGCCCCCGAGCTGAAATCGAAACTGGCCGCGGCTATGCCGTTTTGGTGCTCAGTGGCCTTTTTTGAACAGGTAAATTTTGTCTTTCTCGATATGAAGTTGCCGTCCGGTATCGTCCACATTTGTGTCCCGAGTATCACGTTGACGTCCTCCTTAACCATATTCACGTCCGCGTCCCAGGCCGAGAAACCGCCCTTGACCGTCATTTGGTCGCTGCCTGTCTTTGTTGTGTTCTGTTTGACCGTGATTTTATCAACCCTCAGCGAATCTGTAACACCCATAAGCAGATTTATGGGTATCGGCTTTTTGCCGTTGACCTTCGATTCGTCGGCGTTCACCGTTGCGCTGTAGCCGCCAATTTCAATAGTCAGCGTCAGCGGGCAATCCAGGCGCGTCAGGTTGATTTTACTTGCTGAAAAACTGAAAATTCGCGTTCTCGAGTTATATTTGAACGACTTTCTTACCCTTTCCACCGTCTTCGAATAGCTGAAATTATTGTTCCTGAATGTGTTGCCGTCCACGGGAAACGTCAGAATGCAGGGGTCGCTCATTTCGTCCGAATAAATTGTAACCGTTATATCGCTGTTCATTTGAAAATCCGAAGCCATAGCGCCTAATTGCCCCTTGACGGTAATCGCGTCGCCAGCCGTCGTTACAACAGGCCGGTCTTTCGCCTTAACCGTGCATTTGGTTATAATGGGGTCGCTGATTCCAAGCTCAAGTTCTCCAGCCCAGGCGTCATACATCTGTGCGTGCTGGGGTCCGTCATCGAATATAGTATGATTGGCGGTATATTTCGCCGCGCGTGGTTTTACATAAGCGTAATCTTCTTCTGCCGAAACGCTCTTGTCGCCATCTGTATCCGCCGCACCATCCATACCCTCAACTAAGTAATGCGAGAAAACACCGTTCTGCAAAGCGTCGGTTTCATACGATTCTTCGCTGGCGGCGCAGGCGGTTACAACCACCCCCCTGCCGTTGTCGCGAAGGTCTTTGGTTTGCACATCGGAGGTGGTAGTAAGTTTTACTCCCGCCCTGGCCGCCGTATAGCCGGCTAAAAAGCCGGTGGTAAAATCACCGTTCTGAAATACACTTCCGCTCCCGCTCCTGATAAGACCTTTTCCTCTTACGCCGTTCCTCGTGGCGATTAAGCCCTTGATGAAACCGCCGGAAAAACACGAATCCAGCATCACGACATATTCATCCGTCGGCAGCGCTCCGATCCACGCCCCGAGCTCGTCATCCATAATATCATTATCGAATGAATCAGTTAGTGCGTCGTATGGTAATATTGAGGCATGTCCGCTTGTGTCATCGTGTGACCCGTGGCCCGAAAAGAAAAACAGGCACAGGTCGCTGTCCAGCACCTTACCTGCCATAACCGAAATAGCCGACTGTATCGCGTCTTTCGTCGCGGCGTCGTTCAGCAGCATCGTTATATTTTCACTTTTCCAGTTGCCCATCGCCAGCAGCGCATCGCAAACATCTCTGGCATCTTTGTCGGTATAAAACAATTCAGGCACGTCCGGCGAGTTCTGATACTGTGCAACTCCGCAAATCACTGCGTAATATTTCGTCGGAGGGGCGCTCTCACTGTCGTTGATGTAAACCCTGACGTCGTCTAAACACACCCCGTTACCGTATCTTGCGTTTCCTAAAAAGCCTATTGCATAGGTCGAGCTCAGATGCGGCAGCGTTATTTTCCTTTTGGTCCACGTCTCAACGGCGGATGTATAGCTTGCCAGTTGTACCCAGCCGCTGGTCGCGCTCGCTCCTTTCTTATTATAATAAACTTTCAGAGTATCCTGTCCCCCGGCTAATCCTTGTCTTTGCTGGTGATAAAATTCCAGTGTCGCCGTTATGTTGTTGATATCTATATCGGGATTCACCTGGAAATCTATCGATGGGGTGATTAACCATGTTGCGTGGTCTTCAAATTGGTTGCCGAAAAATAATAGCGCGTTGTAATTGCCGCTGTGAGGCCCGTCGTTGTTCATCGAATCGGTATCGCCGGCATATTGTATCCAGTCAAAGAGCCAGGTTATATATGCTACCGTCCAGCCCGAAGGCGCACCGCCTGAAAAGGGACTTTCAAAACCTTCCGAAAGCAGCGTCGTTACCCCTTCGGTAATCGCAGGAAATGCGGCAAGTAAAAGCAGTGATATTATCAGACCACCCTTGAAAAACGCTTTCTTGCTCACTTTTTTTACCTTCTCAATAATTATAATGATTATATTGAAATAAGTCGTCTAAAACCATCCTATACTTCAATTATACTGTTTTGCCGCCATTGCTGTCAAATTAAGCAGTAAAAAAACAACCTTTCCGCCGCCCTTCCTATCGAAAATCCCTTGCATTTCACCCCTTAAATCATTATAATAAACTTGTTAAGATGGGGCAACTTGCAGGGATGCACCTGGTTCATCCGTTTCTCGTATTATATGGATACGGTGTATGAAGCGGAAGCTTTTTTTTCGGAGATAATTTACTATGGCCGGCGGTATGTTCTACTCACTCAAAGAAGCCAGCGAAAAACTGGGAAAAAGTGAAGATGAGGTTCGCAATCTCGTAAAAAGCGGGCGGCTGCGCGAATTTCGCGACGGGTCGAACCTACTTTTCAAAGTCGATGAGGTCAATGCGATGTTGAGCGATACAAGCTCGCTCGGAATGGAAAAACCGAAAGAAACGCCCGCGGAGGCGAAGCCGCAGACCGAAGGTGAGGCCGAGGAAATACTTCTTGCGCCCGATACGCCGGCCAAATCAAGCGAGGAAATCGAATTATCCGACGCCGACACCCAGATTGTCGAGGATGGCATAAAAGTCCTCGGCGAAACGGATTCCGATACCGCAGATGCTCTCAGGGAAGGCGACGCAACCTTCAAAGGTCTCGAAGAGCCGGCGGCAGGGTCGCCCGGAAAAGAGTCGTCTCTTGAGGAAATCGAAAAAGACGTCAGTTTGGACACTTTTGGCTCCGGCTCAGGCCTGCTCGACTTGTCTCTTCAGGCAGACGACACCTCATTAGGCGGCATATTAGACGAAATTTACACCCCCGGCCAGGAAGCCAAAGGCGCAGCACCCGCCGCTTCAGGAACCGCGGTTCCCCCAACAGCAGCGGAAAGTTCCGCCCTTGAGGTCGCAGCCGAGGCAGACCAGATGATTTCGGAAGGACAATTTCCCGAAGCAGCAGTTGCGCCGGCTATCGGGGCAAGAGCGCTCGCCTTCGAGCCCGAACCCGACGCGATGAGCAATGCTTTGGGCGTTATGCTGTTTATACCGCTACTTGCGGTAGTTTACACCGCGATTGTCGCGGTAGCGGGCTTCAGTTTTGTTACGCCGGCTATTCTCAAGACCGTTCAGGGTTTTATCTGGTATATAGCTATTGGCTTAGCCGTCGTATCGGGTCTGATTGCCGTTGTCGGGATGATGGCCGGCGGCGAAAAGAAACCGAAGGCCCCAAAGGCGCCGAAACCGCCCAAAGTCAAAAAAGAAAAACCGCCTAAACCGGAAAAAGCTAAAAAGTAAAAACTCTCGTTTTTGGAAAATAAAAAAGGAAGCAGGTTTTAACTGCTTCCTTTCTTTTTTTGAATCATTTCTTACAGTTTTAAATCCAAGTAGAACTGCTTAATTACTTTTTTCTGCGAAGTAAGGCAAGGCCGCCCAAACCAAACAGGGCCAACGTCGCCGGCTCAGGAATACCTGTTAACCTCACATTGTCAATATAAAAGTAAACCGGAGCATCTGCAACGAACGCAAAAACGATAAATCCGTAGTCATCAGTCGGGCTAGCATACTCTGGGGTTTTATATTGGCCGTAGTCAAGTATACAATGCATAGTCCCACCCATTTCCAAACTAAACTGCGAATTGGCCATCTCAGTCAATCCGTTAGTTTGAGTGCTAAGGACTATTTCCTCTACTTGCGCCCAGGTAGCAGAACTGCCCGGTTGGGCAACGGCATAGATATCGAATTCTATTAGGTAACTATTCCAGAAATCGGTATGTATATCCCTTCCCATGAACAACAAATCCCAACCGGTGACGTTTGCCCTCAAACTGTAACCGCCAGACGATGACCAGTTATTGGAATATTCGTATCTTGAGGGCATTACTAAAGGGTCATCAACGTAAACGGTGGCGGTCCAGCCGGTTGCTCCGGTTGCGGTGTTGTCATACCAGCCATCGTTCGTTAACTCAAAATCGCCGATGGGGTCATATTGTGCGTAGGTTGTTGAGGCCAAAAACAGCGAGACAACCACAATAAGCAGCTTCTTGTTCATCTTTCTCCTCCTTCTTAAAGAGAAAAAACAAAAGCTATCTACTTTTTAAAAAATATTCAATTATTTTCTTCTGCGAAGCAGAGCAAGGCCGCCCAAACCGAGCAGAGAAATTGTCGCCGGCTCTGGAATATCCCAAGCCATTAACCAGGCGTCATCAAAATTCAGGTAAGACCCTGTTACAGATTCTGAATTGACCTGGATAACGAAATTTATCCACTCAGCATTTGCTGGCACTTGCGATTTATACTGGCTGTAGTGAACCGCAATGCAAGTATCCTGACCATTGTAAAAAGTAAACTGCGAATAGTCAATAGGCTGAAAACCACCGCCTGGACCGCCCTGAGCGTCAAGGTATATAGCAGATATCTCCCCCCAGTCACTACTGCCAGTGAATCTGACATCCAAACGTAATGCATCATTGGCAAAAAAATCATCTTTGACACTTCTTGACAATATATTACCCCAATTGTTACTAGGACTCATCACATTACATGGAATCTTCAAGCTGGTATAATCTAATGTACTCCAAGTATCATCGAAAGAATCAACGGGCAATCCTGTAGTTAAATCAATCCAACCATCACTTTCATGTTCCCAGTTGCCGATGAGAACAGTATCTTGTAGTGTTGGTGGTATAGCGTAGGTTGCTGATGCCAAAAACAGCGTGACAACCGCAAATAGCAGCTTCTTTTTCATCTTTCTCCTCCTTCTTAAAGAGCGAAAACAAAAGCTATTTATTTGTATTAAAACACAGAAGCCGAACACATTTAAAACAGCGTTTTAGATTCACCACTCTTGACCCTTATATTTTACATCTATCGTTTTAAAAAAGTCAAGGATTTTTTGAAAAAAGTTTCAAATCGTACCTGTTCAAAACCGCCTTTTTCGGTTTAAAAACGGGTATTTGGGGTGTTTCAATAAAGATTTCCTTTTTATTTGGACTAAGAAAGTAACATCGTATCCCCGTAGTATCAGCTTTGATTTTGTGTATAGGGGCAATGTCAGGCCGTGAGAAAAAACCCAAGGCACCGAAACCGCCCAAGCCGCCGAAGGTCAAAAAAGAAAAACCGCCCAAACCGGCGAAAGAGAAAAAAGACAAATAAATAATCTTTGAAACATAACCGCATAAACAAAAGGGTTGTCCCGATTTATCAGGACAACCCTTTTACTTTTACGATTACGATTAACTTATGGTCCCGTCTGAAGCCACTTACCTGCGAGGATGGCAAAGTCCCCGAACTCCACATGCTTATCGCCGTTCAAATCGGCGCCGTCGCACCAGTAGGGCTGCGGACAGTTAGACAGCCAGTAATTGCACAGCCAGGCCAAATCAGCCAGGTCAACGAAGTTATCACCAGTCAGGTCGCTTGTGAACGACCTCACATATACCTCGTTGATATCGAATGTAAACGTCCCCGTTTCGCCCCAGTATCCGGCCACACGAATATAACAGGGCATGCCCGCTCCGGCGATGAAGTAAGCCGGCTCCTCATCCCAGGAGTTGAGGCACGCTGCCTCGTCAAACTCATCCAGCCAGCCGAGATACGCCGGCTTAAGAACGCCAAGGGTCGCATCGAAATTCGCGGTCTGGAATTTAACATTAAATATTCCGCTATGCGCCGGGGTAAATAAATACCAGACGTCGACGGATGAGCCGCCGCAGCACGATTTGCCGTCTTTTGTCGCGCGAACCGTAGTTCCCGCGTATGTGCCCATCTTGCCAATCACTTGTGCATCCTGCCTGTCGTCGTTGGCAGGTCCGGCGACGCCGGCGGTCAGTTGTATTGTGAAATCGCCGTTGTCATTTTCTCCCTCGACGCCGATAAGATACGACTTACCCGCCCCGGCCTTGAAATAATAAGGCCAGCCAGCTCCCATTGGCGCTTTATTACCATCACAATCGTCGAGAACGCTTACGCCGTAGTAGCTGCCCGTTATATTTATGTCATATACGCCTGCCACCGAAGGGGTAAACCGATACCATACGTCATTGTCAAAAGCCCCCCTTGTAGTTCCGGCCGTTACGGCATCAGCGGCTATTGTCAGGGCGTTACTGCACAGGTCATTTGTCAGCGGTGCGCCGTAATAAGAAACCCGAAGCATATACGGTCCCGACTCGCCCCATAGGCGCGCAACACGAATGTAATAAGAAGTGCCTGCGACGGCGTTCAAATACGCCATTCTGCCCGGCCAGACCTCTGTAAATAAAACCGCTTTTCCGCCGCAATCCTGGTAAACCGTTACGGTCGAATAATCGCTCACCAGGTTTACCTCGTATACGCCGTTTGTCGTCGGCGTAAATTTGAACCATACATCGTATTTATCGTCCTCTCCCCGATACTTTTTAACGTCGCACAAGGCGCCTTCGGTCGTGCCCGCGTAGTTAACATCCGCGGCTATCTCTAAAGCGGTATCGCAGCGGTCGTTTGTTATCGCCGGCCCGTAATGCGAAACCGTGAAGGAATAGTAACCGCCTTCCCAATCCGGTCTTATCCGAATATAGTATGCCTTTCCCGCCTGCACGTTAAACCTGGTATTGTCCCAGGAGTAGCCATTCAGCAGCTCATTGCCGCCGCAGCGGTCAAATATGGCCACTGAGGTGTCAAATCCTATATCAGTGAATTCCAGTGATAGCACCTCATTGGCTTCCGCAACAATGTAATACCACGCTTCGTTATCGACGTTTAAATTTCCGCCGACAGGCATTCCTTTTAATATTTCGCCGGCCTGAGCACAGGGCATTACGGAAGACCCCAGCGCAAAGTCAACGTTCGCCGTTTCCTCGCTTCCGGCGAAAACATTTACGACTTTCACAACGTTCCACGATTTAATGCCTGAAGCGTCGAATTCGTAACAGGGCATTACCGCCCGCACCATGCCGAACCAGCCCAGCCCGATGTTGTCCAGCTCATAGTGTCCCGGCCGGTCAATAACCGTGCTGGCAACAACGCTGCCATCGGCGTCGCGTGAATTCGTGCACGCCTGAACGATAATCGGTCCGCCCTTATATGTCGCCATATCGCAGGTAACGGTTCCGCTTATGCTGCCTACTTCCCCGATTTGCATATCCGTCCGGTTTCGTTCGCCGTCGTCTATACCCGAGTCGTAATTACCCGTGTGGCTGTTCAAAGTTACGAACCTACCTGGCAGATAATCAGGCATAATTTCCCACGGAATCGAAAAATCCACCCCGCCCGGCCCTACGTGAACGGCAAAAGAATCTACATTCTCCCAGTAAGAATAGCCGGCATCCTCGGTATATCTATAATAAAGCTCCCCGTAGCCCCACTCGCCGTCGTTGTATATCCTCAGTCGTATACTGCGAAGCTCGTCAGTATTATTGCGATTATAGCTCAGATACAAATCATAAGTCGCCTCGTCATAATTGTATTGCCTGAAATTGTGAATGAATATCGACCCATACAGCCGGTCATCGTCATAACCCATATACAAGCCGGCGATATCGACGTTATGGACCGCCGTTGAATTTTTCTCGGTGTCCCCCTGCGGGTCATTGAAAACCAGCTGATTTGGCATCCATACGCCGACAAACTCGTCGCCGTCATAATTACGTTTCTGCCAGGGATACAGCACCTCTTCGAGATAGAACAGCCCGCTCGGCTGCAAATTGAGGTTCGTCTGCCAGGAATGCTGCGTAAACGTCGGGACAATTCCCCCTAAGGTCGCGTCGTTGCCTAATCCTGCGCCGAACGTCCCCTGCTTCGGCATATTCCACTTGTCAAATTCAGGCAAAATGTCCCGCGGATTAACCGGCTTCGGGTAAGCGGCTGTGCCTCCAAATATCGGGTTCAAATCCACGTTCTGCACATTGTCCGTCGTTATGCCGCTACGATTGGCCGACACCCCTTTCATTTGCCCCTCGTAATCGCCCCAGTATTCGAATGTGGCGTTTGATATCTTGCTGCGGTCGACGGTTATCGTCCCCGCCAGCACCCCGCCGCCCCAGTAGCCGTTGGACATTTCCAGCTCGGCCATAAAATCGAAGTTGTCTGTTTCAATACTCTCCACGTCCCAGGTTGCCGACCAGTCGTCTTCCGGCATCCGATAATTTAATGTCCCGCTCTCAAATCCGCCAAGGGCATTGTATTTGAGAGTCATTGTTCCCCTGGCAATTGAATTCGAATCCTTAATGTTGTATGTCTCTGTCGTATCGATTGCCTGCGTTATCAGCGTGCCGGCGGTCAGGTTTTTGCGTATCATCGCAAGCTTGTCGTCGATTTTGTCCTTAAGGTCGTAAAGCCGGCTGTCTATACTCAGTAAATCGTCGTTCTGCGGGTCGTCCTCGCTGAGTATATAATTTACAGCCGAAGTGTAATAATCTATTCCGTTAATCAGGTCCTGCCTGGCCTGGGCCAAAAGTGCGCCGCCGTTGGCCGGATGACCCGGCGTCGGCAGCACCTTCAGCAGGTTCGGGTATCGTCCCAGCAGGTCGTCTTCTATGCTCAAGCCCCCGCCGCATAACTTCTCGATTATCATGTTGTTGGCGTCGGTAAATATGTCGTATGCCGTCTGCATTTCAAGCTGACTTTTCAAAAAGTGCAGCGCCGCCTTCAGAACCAGGACGTCGCCGTAATCCACCTCGAGATTGCTTTTAAGCCCAGTCTCGTCAGGACGAAAAACAATACTGAACCGGTTGGTCGGCGTCTCCGTGATTCTGTCCAATTCGGCGATTACCGACTCAACTTCCGGCGCCGCCGTATTATGCGCAAAATCGAAAAAACCCGGCAGCAGCTCGTCAAAAATCTGGTGCTTCATATCGCTGACGTTCGGCGTCTGCACCGGCATTACGTAATTGCCGTAAACCGGCGCCGGGTAAGCAGGCAGGTTTATATCTAACTGCCGGTAAGAATCCCCCGTTACGGTTATTCCGAATTCACGGGCAAATTCCTCCGCGCTGTCGACGTTGCCGCCGTTGTCTCTCACTCCCCACATAATCATCCGCGATAGCGAGTGCAGGAATATCAGCTCCCTGTCGTTGGCGCAGCCCGTGCAGGCCGGGTCATTGATGCAACTATTGAATGTCTCATAAGCCAGGCGCAGCCCCGACAACGAGCCCTCGAACATATAAGCACGCCCCTGTGAAAGACAACTGCCCGCGTCAGCCGCCAAAACGCTGTTTGCCCCGACGGCAGCGCACACCACGCACAAAATCATCGCTTTGCGTAACATTCCTGTTCCTCCTTCGAATCCTTTTCGTTTTTGCTTACCGATACCGGTTTCAATTCATAATCCACGCAAATGTCCCTGCCGGTTCTTGTCCGGCCTTCATTATTCAAAACATAAACGCCGCTCGCGTTGAACGTCTGCGACAATACATCCCACCTGATATTGTTCCCTTCGAGCGTGCCCCCCTGCCTGTTTTTCACGGTTCCGTGCCCCCGCAAAATTATTTCCCTCAGCCGGTTCTGCACTTCCGCACGCCTGCTTGTCACATCCAGCACTATGGCTCCGTTTTCTATAATCTTGTATTCGAAATTTATCGCTTCTATCCTCGTAACGTTGCTTATATCGATATCTAATGACCAGCCCTTCCCGCCTTTCAAATAGCCCACAAGCCCCTCCTCGCCGTCTGGCCATTCCCTCGCGCACAAGCTGACCGGATCCTGCTGCCGGCTGTCTCCCTGAAATTCACGAAAAACCGTGATTCCCAAGTCGCGGATTTTCACTTCCTTGACAACAGGCGTCCTGAAAACGCCGAATTGCCTCCCCTCCGCCGTCAGCTCGCTGAAATGGACCCAAAATTCGGGATTTAGCCCTCCCGCTGAATACTTGACGTATTGAACCTCCCCCATCACGTTTTTCTCTTTTTCCTGCGGAAAACTCGACTGTGCCGTCAATTTGCCGTTCTGCGAAATCGGGGCTTTATAACTCATCAAAACAAAAGCAGACAGACACATCCCCCAGGTAATAAAAAAAACCAACCTCCTGCTCAATCGCAGATTTCTTTTCCTGATGCCGTTGACCACTATCACCACTCCTACAGGGCAATTCCTTCACAGCCTTCTAATTATCAATCCTCACATTTTACAATCCCAATGCCTCCCCTGTCAATCCCGGCGCCGCCCTTCCTGAAAAATTTAGCCCTCGGAGCGCATTCTCGGCTTCCGAGAGAGTCCCGCTTTGCGGGGGGGCAGGGAAACACAAAACGGCGGGGGATATTAAACTACTAAGTTAGTAGGATATCAAATTGCGGATTTCGGATTTCAGATTTTATAAGCAATTCAAGACACCGTACTGCCTAAAGCGATTAAAAATTCTTATTGAGAATTTCGATAGCCCGGCGACAAAGCTCCCGGCCATAATCGGTCCACTGGCCTGTGCCCCAGTAACGGTAACAGCTTGTCTGCGACAAAAGCAAATAATAAAGTGCTTTGCGAAAACGGGGGTCGGCGGTTGAAACGCCGGCGGCAATGGCCTTGGCATTGAAAAGCGCGCTTGCCTGCTCCATAGGCCCCAGGACCTTCTCGTAGCCCTTCACCCACGAGATATTATTTGTCCAGCTTCCCCCTTCCATATTAAAGCGGTAGTCCTCTTTTTTCAGTTTATCGATGACTTTTTCCAGCTCATCGTGGCCGGCGCCGTCTTTGAACTGCTTCCAGATTTTGAACTGGTGGAGCGGCTCAATCGCGGGAAAATCGTCTTCCTTCACACCCAGCGAATCGAGGTATTCGAGATACTCGGTAACGTTTACGGCGGGAGTTTCCGTGCCGCTGCTTTCGGCGATTGCGTCTTTGTATTTGCCGGGGAATTCGTTCATCATCACGCCGCCGTTTTCGCCGTCGGCAATTTGCGTTACCAATGACGGAACCGATTTGCCGGCTACGGCGATTCGATTAAGGCCGAGCGCCTCGTAGTATGGTTGCATTTGCCCGATGAGCTTGGTATCACTGCCCTGTGTTTTGATAATGGCGGTGATAGTAAGCGTTTGGCCTTTCGAGTTTTTCGCGATTAGCCGGTGCGGCTGATGCGGGTATTTCAGCCCCCAGCCATTCTCGACAAGCTCGACTGTATGCTCCTGAACGAGGACCCAGCGGTAGCCGCAATCCTTTAAGGTTTTAACAAACTCGTAGAAAACGTCCGGGTGATTCGGCAAAGCCATTTCGGAAGGTGAAAACCCCCTGATTCTGGCAAGCGCCTCAAGGCCGAAAATCGCTGCGAAGAATTGCTGCCACGCCCGAACGTGCAATCGGTAATCCTGTGCCGGCGTCGAGGGCGCGACTGCGTGACCCCAGGGGGTGCCAAGCCATTCGACGCATCCGCGGTATTTTTTGTCGCAGGTGATATTTTTGAGGTTTTCGAAAACGTCGTTAAGCTTCATTTTGCGTAAGCCGTGAAGCAGCGTTCCCGAGTAATCGAACATACAGCGGGGGTGTTTACCCTGCTTTACAAGCTCAGGTATGAAATCGCCCATTCGCTTGTAGCATTGATGAAAAACAGTCGCGTTGTGATTGTCGCCGGTGTTTGGGTGTCTCATCATATGAGCCAGATTGCTGATTTCGTCGGCCTGTGTAAGCTCCTGGTCAGGGTTCGGAATGATGGGCTGGTGCATATGAAGCGCAATTGCGTAGGCGCTTTTGACCTTGTCCCAATCAATCGGGCTTGTGGGAAAAAACACAGGTTTATTGTTAATCGCCGAGGCAATCAGGTCTTCCGAGCCGGAAATATTCGGCACGCCGTCGATATATTCTGGTATCGTTGTCATTCTTTTACCTTACCCTGTAAAGGAATTAACTTCAAGAAAAACCGCGCCCTTCTATGATATTATTTGTTCAACGCTCCCATCCAGGGCTGCCTTGCGAAGGGCGGCAGCGTAAACGACTCCTGCAATAACCGGACGTCCACGCCAAGAGACGAGGTCATTCCACCGGCCGCCGGCAGGTAACAGCCCAGCGTATAATCCATAAGCATTCTGCGCGAGCTGAAACGCCACGTAAGGGTGCGAAGCGAATGTTTCTGTCTTTGAACCCAGCCGTGTGGTATTCCCTGTGTGTCGCGGTCATAAAACAGGGGGACAACCTGCTTTTCGAGCACCTCATACAGCGATTGAGTATCGAGGTGGTCCTGCCTGTCCCAGTTGGAATGCTCGCTGCCTGTCCCGATTGCGAAACCGTTTGCGCCGTCGTATGCCTCGGCCCACCAGCCGTCTAAAATCGAGATATTGAGTCCGCCGTTCATCGCAACTTTCTGGCCGCTGGTGCCGCAGGCCTCTAAAGGCCTTCTCGGCGTATTAATCCACGCATCGACACCCTGAACCAGATGTCGGCATACGTTAAAGTCGTAATTCTCGATAAATATGATTTTGCCGACAAACCGCGGGTCCCTGCAGAACCTGAAAACCATTTGAATGATGTGCTTGCCTTCGTCGTCTTTCGGATGTGCCTTGCCCGCGAAAACGAACTGCACCCGCCTGCCGGGACTGTTGACAAGCCGATCCAGCCGGGCAGGGTCGCTGAACAGAAGCCCCATTCGTTTGTATGCGGTAAAACGCCTCGCCACGCCGATAGTCAGAGCGTTGGGGTCAAGCTTGGCCTGCTTGATATAGTTCTCATCCGCTTTTGGGCCTCGCGCCCTTTCCTGGCGTTCCGCAGTCCGATCGATGTATTCAGCCAATCGAGACCGCAGAAACTGGTCTTTTTCCCACAGCTCACTATCCTCGATTTGTTCTATCGCCCGCCAGGTGGACGGGACGTCTATCATTTCCCGCCAGTTATTCCCGATGTATTTGTTATACAGCTCCGCCATCGGCTTAGCCAGCCAGGCGTCGATATGAACGCCGTTGGTGATGTAGTTAATGGGCGTTTCATGCTCGCCGACGCCGGGGAAAAGCTTGTTCCATACAGTTTTGGTAATTCTTGCGTGCAGGGCGGACACCGCGTTTCGATACCGCGACATTTTGAGCCCAAGGACGGTCATTGAAAACGTCTCCTTTTCGTTTTCCGGGTTGATACGACCGAAAGACAAAAGCCGCTTATCGGTAAGTCCGAGCTGACGCTGTAAAGGTTCCAGGTTTTTTTTGACCAGCTCCGGGTCGAAGACGTCGTGGCCCGCCGCA
>Ga0187886_1002301_pt1 | contig 15503 bp, 8 predicted proteins | sample June2016WEW_20_1_FD_133001 | JGI IMG/M metagenome (GOLD analysis project Ga0187886, IMG submission 133001) | Peatland microbial communities from SPRUCE experiment site at the Marcell Experimental Forest, Minnesota, USA - June2016WEW_20_150 | ecosystem: Environmental > Terrestrial > Soil >... | reverse complement strand
CCCGGCCCACATCGTTAAAATAGGAAGCAAACAGACTGACCGCAGCAATTACCGCAGATGCAATCGCCACGCCTTTAGTGATGGCTTTAGTCGTATTGCCTACCGCATCCAGATCAGCCATGATCTGGCGGGCCTTGATAGTCGCTTCATCTTCCTGTCCATGCCAGGCCATTTCACCAATCCCGTTGGAATTATCCGAAATGGGCCCGTAGGAGTCCATTGCCACGTTGTTACCGGTATGGCTGAGCATGCCGATACCAATCATAGCCACCGCATATAAGACGTGGCTTGCTCCATCTGCTTGGTAGAGAAGGAGCGCGAACACAAAGCTGACGGCGATAACCATCAAAGCCCAAACACTGGATTCCATGCCCACTGAAAGGCCGGTGAGAATTGTGGTAGCTGGACCGGTATCGGTCGCTTTGACGATATCTTTTACCGGTTGTTTCTTAGTAGATGTGAAATAGGAAGTCAGCGGGTTGAATGCAACTGCCAGGCCTACACCGATCGAGGTCAGCATGGCCAATCTCCAGTCGTGGGCATAAAAAATGGCCACAAGGAAAGAGAAGAAAACAGTGTTAACACTGGAGACTTCGTACGACCTGAACATGGATTCTTCAGCATCGTGAGCGCGCAAGAACTTGATGGGGAACTTTTCCCAAATCGGAACTGTGAACGTTCCGAGGATTGAGCTCAAAACGCCAATAGCACGAATGATCAAAGGATAGACAATCCAGCGCAGTTTACGGGCTGGATCTGGTTCTATCGCTGCCAGAGCTAGGCCAAGGATCAGCGCTGATACGATGGTGACTTCATAACTCTCAAAGATATCGGCTGCCATACCCGCACAGTCGCCCACATTGTCACCCACCAGGTCGGCGATTACCGCTGCGTTGCGCGGATCATCTTCAGGAATGTCTTTCTCAACCTTGCCAACCAGGTCTGCGCCGACATCCGCTGCTTTGGTATAAATACCACCGCCAACGCGCATGAAGAGCGCCAGCAAGGTGCCTCCAAAACCAAAGCCCAACAATACGTCTGGAGAGGCAGTCCCGAACACCATAAAGATGATCGTTCCACCCAGCAGGCCCAGGCCATCGGTCAACATACCGGTGATTGTTCCAGCATAATAGGCAATCGAAAGGGCTTCGTTGAAACCCCGCCGTGCGGCTGAAGCTGCACGAACATTGGCCTGGATGGCCATACGCATGCCTAACTGCCCTACTGTTAGCGAGAAAGAGGCGCCCATGATGAAGGCGATTGTGCGTCCGATGGCAATAATTATTTTGGTGTTCTGCGGAAACTCATGCAGAGCTTCATTGCTGATCGGGACAACGTAGACACTCAAGAACAGAGCTACTGTCAAAAGACCAATGGCTGGTAGAATGGTTCTCAACTGCCGACCCAGATAGCTTTCAGCTCCAATCCGGATCGCGTTCCATACATCCTGCATTTTCTGGTCGCCCTTGTCGTGCTTGAGAACAGTTCCGCGTAACAACCAGGCATACAGAAGACTGATAAACGCGACAATCAACACCCCTAAGATAGCAAACTGCTCAAAAGGGCTCAAGCCATGTCTGGCCAGACCAAGTAGATTCATATTCCCTCCGAACCATTCTCAAGATTATTAGCACGCCGGATATCAGCGACTAAATTCCGTAAAAAATATAAACTTGTCTATTTTACCCTATTACAACCAGATGTCAATTATTTAACTTATGGCTCATTGGGATTTGCCGTGAAAGGTCCCCGGGTTTGGGGTTGTAAGCGTGCGTCCGCACGCTTACAACCCCAAACCCGGGAGTTCACCACGGCAATTCCCAGAGAACCTAACTTATATTAGTGTTTCATTAGAGTTTAAGCAAACTTATTGACTTTGCATTGCTCGATGTTGTATATTGTTATGCGGTGTGTATACCTTCCAGGTAAATTCACAAATTTTCGGGCGGGCCAGGGCGTCCGCTCGTTTTATACGAATTAACCACATTCATTTCCTATGAGGAGATACAGATGATTCGTGTTTCCGGCTTAACCAAGGATTATGGTTCTCGCCGCGCGATCAGCGATCTGACTTTTAATATTGAAAAGGGTGAAATCGTCGGTTTTCTCGGCCCTAATGGCGCTGGAAAAACCACCACTATGCGCATCCTAACCGGGTATATGCCGCCTACCATGGGGAAAGCAGAAATCGGCGGGTACGATGTGATCGAAAATTCTCTCGAGGTGCGCAGGATTGTTGGCTATATGCCTGAAACGGTTCCGCTCTATACCGAAATGACTGTCTTTGATTACCTCAAATTCATGGCGGATTTGAGAAACATCAAAAATGCCGAAGATCGGGTTGATGAAGTTTTGGAACTGGTACATCTTGAAGACCGGGCAGAAGGATACATAAATAACCTGTCTAAAGGAATGCGCCAGAGAGTCGGCCTGGCGCAATGTCTGCTGCATAAACCCGAGGTTTTAATCCTGGATGAACCGACCCTTGGCTTGGATCCAGCTCAGATTATCGAAGTACGTAATATGATCCGTAATATCGGAAAAGACCATACAGTGCTCCTCTCCACCCACATCCTGCCAGAAGCGCAACAAGTTTGTAACCGGGTGCTTATCCTTAATAAAGGCAGATTGGTAGCCGAAGATACCCCGGAACACCTGCAGGCGCGCCTGATCGGCGCTCAACGAGTCGGATTGAAGATCCGTGGCGATATCAGTGATGTAATCCCGCTGGTTGCAGCTACGCCAGGTGTGATTGGCGTAACTCCAAAGGATGATGACTCTTTGGAATTTGAATGTTCACCAGGTGAGGACCCCCGCCCGCTTGTGGCTCGTGCTGTAGTCCAGTCAGGCTTCGATCTATTGGAGCTGCAGCCAAGCAATTTAAGCCTTGAGGAAATATTCTTACAGCTAACTAGAGAAGAGCCTCCGGTGCCATCGGTTGATGACACTGTTGAAATAACTGCCGAGGAGTAGAAGATGAGAAATATCTGGATTATCGCCCGGAAAGAATATAAGAGCTATTTTATTAGCCCGGTTGCCTATGCGGTCGCCTTCTTAATTTTTTTGATATTAGGATATATATTTTTTTCCGGACTCCTGTATGCGTCCACCCAGCAACAATATGTCCCTGACGTCACCATCATCCTTAGCCCAATGATATTCATATTTCTCTTTACAGTCCCTGCGCTGACTATGCGATCAATTGCAGATGAGCGGAAATCGGGAACTATGGAACTCCTGCTGACCGCCCCTGTGCGTGATGGGGAATTGATAGTTGGCAAATGGTTGGGCGGGTATTTATTCGTCCTTACCATTATCCTGGTTACCTGGATTTATCCCATCGTATTGAACCAATTAATCCAGCCAGGCCTTGACCAGGGTTTGATGCTCACTGGTTATCTTGGAGTGGCCCTGGCTACTTCAACCTTTGTTGCAATTGGCGTCGCTGCTTCGTCGCTCTTCAGCAATCAAATTGCGGCATTTTTCACAACTCTAGGAATCCTGCTGCTCTTGTGGATTATCAGTAATCCTGCCCAGGCACTCGGGCCGGCCGGGGGTGCATTACTCAATTATCTCAGTCTAAGCGATCACTTCTACAATACTTTTAACCAGGGAATTATCGAGTTGCAGGACATTATTTACTATCTCAGTATCACCACTCTGGCTCTATTTTTAGGGTCGGTTTCAGTACAGGTCAGGAGGTGGAGTTAATGAACCCGCGTTGGCATCGTTTCGCGCCGGTTGGTTTGTATCTTTCTGGTCTGGCTGTTTTGGTTTCGGCTGGTTTGTACATCGTTTTTCACCGGTTTGATCTCCTCCTGGAGATAAGTCTGGGCTTCATTGTCATCGGTCTGGCAATCTTCATTCTACTTGACCCGGAAAGGGCCCGGGTTGCCTTAACCGGACGCCAGGCTCATTATGGCAGCAATGCGTTTGTCCTGGTTCTGGCCGTTATCGGGATCCTGGTTGTCGTCAATTATCTTATCTTTAAGAATCCTTATCGTTGGGATTTGACTCAGGATAAATCGCATACCCTTGCGCCTGAGACGATCAATACCTTAAAAACCCTGACTCAGCCGGTAACAGCGGAAGCCTTTTTTACCTCAAATATACCGAGTGATTCTGCCAAGACTTTGCTCGATAGTTATAAGTACAACAGTAAAGGTAAATTCGATTACCGCTTCATCGACCCGAATGCAGATATCGCCGCTGCCACGGCGGCCAACATTACCCAGGATGGTACGGTCGTGCTGAATATGGGCAGCCGGAAAGAGCTGGTAACTACCGTCGATGAACAAGACGTCACTTCAGCTCTGCTTCGGTTGATCAATCCAGGCGAAAAAGATATTTATTTCCTCGTGGGCGATGGTGAATTTGATACAACTGCAAGCAGCGGTAATGAGGCTTATTCTCTGATCGATACCACTCTTAAGAACAAGAACTATACCGTAAACACATTAAACCTGGTGAGCACTCCCAAAGTCCCTGATAAGACATTGGCGATCATCATCGCCGGTCCAAAGAAACCCCTTTCCGATAATGAGGTAAGCCTTTTGAAAGCTTATCTTGATAAAGGCGGCTCAGTTCTTTACTTCTCAGAATCCCCCTTTGTAACCAATACCATTGGCGTAAAAGATCCTCTGGCCGATTATTTGGCTGCTTCCTGGGGGATAAAATTGGGTGATGACGTGGTCATAGACCCAAATGTCAATCCGAAATATGTTGCGGTGGAAAGTTCATACGGCAGTCATTCAATTACCGATAAACTGAATAATGCCGTTACCATTTATCCGACATCACGGAGCATTTTAATAGGGACGGTACCTGCAACGGTCACTCAAACCAGTCTGGTACAAACCGCTGGCAACGCCTGGGGCGAAACAGACTACACCAGCGTCCAGAGTCAAACTGAAACTGCTGACAAAGGGAAGGATAACCTGGGTCCGGTTACTTTGGCAATGGCTGCAACTGATTCAGCCACGAACGCTCGTTTGGTTGTAGTCGGGGATGCAGATTTCGCCTCGGATCAATTCTTTTCACAATACGCCGATGGCGATTTTGCCATCAATTCGATTGATTGGGCAGCTCAGCAAGAAAGCCAGATCAGTCTGACTCCGAAACAAACCACCAGCCGTTATTTGGCACCTCCCCAAGGCTACGTCATCGGTCTGATCCTGCTAGGATCTGTCTTTGTTCTGCCTGGGATCGTCATTGTCGCTGGAATCGTTACATGGGTTCAACGCCGGCGCCGAGGGTAACATGATTCGACGTGAAACTCTGATTGTATTAGCGATATTTGTGCTCCTGATCTGTGTAACCTGGTATTTGGAATGGTCGCCAGCCGGGCAGGCCAGGGCAAGAGGGACCCCTACAGCAACCGCATATCCAAGGCTCATCGAGCTGGGGACGGGTGAATTGATGGGGCTCGAGCTGAAGAGCAGCAGTGGCACGTTTGGAATCAAACGCAATCTAAATGATACTTGGAGTTTCACTGACGACCAGAATACGCCTGCCGATCAGGGAAAAATCCAGCAGTTGCTCGCCAGCTTGACAGGCTTACAATCGGAAGCCACTTTAGATGCAAAGACTCTGGATGCTTTTGGCCTGGTTTCAGCCTATCAAGTCCTGACCATCCAGACCACCAATGGCACGAGTGTAATGAAGATTGGCAATATAACCCCGACTACCACCGGTTATTATGTCCAGCTCGACAAGCATGCGCCTGTTGTGATAGATAAATCTTCGCTAGATGAAATCTTAAACAGCATGAATCGTCAAGCTCTATCTCCTGCAACTGCTACTCCATTACCTGCTCAGGTGACGCCTGGATCCGAGACGCCGTCTCCGCTATTAACTCTAACTCCATGACGAGTTTTTTGAGAAAATTCTAATTAAGTATTATAGGTATTGAATTTTGAGTCGAAAACGTGTATGCTGATTAGGAGCTTGCACTAGAACTGGAAAAAGCGATCAGCTTTTTTAATTTGTGAAAGAGGTCATAAAGTATTTCTATGGATGATGAGTTGATTCATGTAGTAGATGAAGAAGAAGAGGAATTTCCTGCAATTGCCAGGCTGATCGAACTTGGACGGCAAAAATCTTATGTCACGATTGATGATATTTTACATTTTTTCCCGGAAGCCGAACAAGAAGTCGAACAACTCGAAGAAGCATTTGCGGCTTTAATGAGTGCTGGCATTCCTTACGTGGAAGACGTTCCGGTTGAAGAACCAAATGAAGAGGAATTGGAACGGGGTGAAGATGAGGAAGAAGCAGAAGAACCGGGACACGTTCTTTCTTTCGACGACCTGGCTAACATAGATACAGATGATACAATTGGACTTTATCTCAAAGAAGTCAGTCGTGTACCTCTTCTCACTGCAGAAGAAGAAGTCGAGCTGGCGCAGCGGATCGAACGCGGTAGGATGGCGCGCGAGGAATTGGCAAGAGGGAACGTCAGTTTGCGCAGGCGCATGGAATTGCGGCGGTTAATTGAGGATGGCTGGGCTGCCAGAGAACATCTCATAACGGCCAATTCGCGTCTGGTGATCAGTGTCGCCAAGAAATACATGGGCCGTGGAGTTCCTTTCCTTGATTTGATCCAGGAAGGCAATATTGGCTTGATCCGCGCTACCAAGAAATTTGACTACCGCCGTGGGCACAAATTCAGCACCTATGCAACCTGGTGGATTCGCCAAGCAGTTACCCGCGCTATCGCCGACCAGGGCCGCACTATTCGTGTTCCGGTACATATGGGAGATCAGATCAATAAATTGTTACGGGTCCAACACCAGCTCACTCAGCGCCTCGGCAGGGAACCAACCGTGGATGAACTGGCGATTGCTCTGGATGTACCGCCGAAAAAAGTCGAAAACATGATCCAGGTAGCGCGCCGGCCTCTTTCGCTTGAGACTCCCACCGACGATGAGGAGGATTCCGTCCTGGGTGACTTTATCGAGGATGATGAAGCCCCACCGCCGGACGATACTGCTACGTATAATTTGCTTCGCGAACATCTTGAAGAGGTTTTAAACTCTCTGCCTCCCCGAGAAGTGCGCATACTTCAGCTTCGTTATGGCCTGCTAGACGGGCAGGCTTATACCCTTGAAGAAGTCGGTCGAAAAATGGGCGTTACCCGTGAACGTGTACGACAAATCGAAGCGCAGGCTCTAAGCCGCCTCCGCCACCCCTCGATTCGGCGAAAATTGCGCGATTACCTGGGGGATTAGATATCTGTAAAACAAAAAGCGATGTAGATAGACTGCATCGCTTTTTTATTTTCCCCCGGAAACTATCATCTCTGACCAATAATCAATGTAAACACTTGCAATATCCGTAAATCTGGTGCATACTAATTAAGGGAGGCTCAGGCTATGTCTAAAATTTCTTTACGAGATTATAACCACGAGATCGAGGGGTTTATTAACAGCGGGAAAACAGATGAAGCTATTGCGCATTGTAAGTACATTTTACGACTTTTTCCAAAATGTGTCGATACGTACCGGCTGTTAGGAAAAGCCTACCTTGAAGCTCAGCGATATGGTGAGGCGACGGATATTCTCACTCGAATTCTATCCGTCGTTCCGGATGATTTTGTTTCGCAAATTGGAATGAGCATAATTCGTGAAGACGAAGGCAATCTTGATGCTGCCATTTATCACATGGAACGGGCTTTTGAAGTAAAGCCCTCAAATTCAGCAATACAAGATGAACTCCGCAGGCTGTATGGACGTCGAGATGGCATCACTCCGCCGCGCGTTCGCCTTACCCGTGGAGCGCTGGTGCGCATGTACACCCGGGGTGAACTTTACCCGCAGGCTATCGCCGAGATCCGAGCCTCTCTCGCCGAAGACCCCAAACGGGTCGATTTGGAAGTAATCCTAGCGCGCATATACATGATCCTGGGGCGTAAAACGGAAGCGATCGAGGTTTGCAGCCGGTTGGTAAATAAGCTGCCCAACTGCCTCGAAGCCAATCGTATATTAGCTGAAGTATTACCTGGTACTTCGCGCGCCGAAGACGCTGAAACTTATCGCCAACGAGTCATCACTCTCGATCCATATTCAGCCAATATTACCAGCAGTGCCCCCACCAGTAATGAGGTTCCCGATAACGCCATTCTGATCGATTTCCTCGAATATCAACCCTCGCAACAGGCATCGCAACAACCCGAATGGGCAAAATCAGTGGGGGTTGATCTCCGGGAGACTGAAGAAGTTATCCCAGATTGGTTGGTTGAAAAGCCCGCTGCTCAAGGGACTGGCCTGCCAGAAGCCACGCCTCCTCCCAGTCCACTACCTGAAGTTGCTGCTCCCCCACCACCCATAGAACAGGTTACTGCTGCCCCTCCTTCTGAACCAGCTCAAGCAGTAACCACAGAACCATCAGAACATGAAGCGTTGATTCCGGAATGGATGAAGAGCGCCGGCTGGGCTGAAGCCAGCTCTGGCTCTACTGAAGGAAAAGAAACCCCCGCGCCTTCAGGAGAGGCGCCTGAAGAAATCGTACAGGCTGAGTTGCCGGATTGGTTAAAAGCCATTGCTCCTGCCCAGGAACCAGAAACACCTCCTGCAGAAAGCGAACAGGAGGATCTGGCGAAGCTTGATCAGCTACTGTCCTCGCAACCTGAGGAAATGGCCAAGCCCGAAGAGATATCCCCGGTCGAGCAAGCTGCACCTGCAGAAACTGTTGCTCCTCCTCAAGAGACCCAACCAGCAGTTGAACTACCTGCCTGGTTGGAAGAGCAGCCAGTCTCCCAGGCGCCTGCTGCTGAAGCTCAACCGGTTCCACAGGAAGAAGTTCCGGATTGGGTGGCTGGCCTCAGCATTCCTTCTGAAGCTGCCCCAGCTCCCATCGAAGCCGTCCCCGCTGAAACCGCTCCAGTCGAAGAATTGCCTGATTGGCTAAAGACTGTCGCCTCAGAGGCCCCCGCCGAAGTCAACGCTGAGCCAGTTTCAGAGACTTCCCCGGACTGGCTTAAAAATCTCCAGGCAAAAACTGAACCAGTCCAGGCTGAAGAAACGCCTGTTAGCGAAACACTTCCTCAAGCTGAAGAGCCAGTGCCAGATTGGCTGAAGGGATTAGGAGAAGGAATACCAGTCGTCCCGGTTGAAGCTGCTATGCCGGGTGAACCCGAAGCAATCACTCCTGAACCTCAGCCAGAAATGACAGCCACGGCGGCTGAGGCTGCCCAGGCGACTGAACCCGAAGCAAAACCGGTTGAACTTACTACGGAAGAATTGGCCGCCAAAACACAACCTATCGCAGTGAAGAAAATCGAACCCCCTGTTGAAGAAGCGCCTGCCGAGGCGGTCGCGCCTGTAATTGCCCAACCCCCTGCCTTAGAACCAATCGCGGCAGAAAAGGCTCCAGAAGATAGTATCGACGCTGCTCTGGCATGGTTGGAATCCCTGGCTGTCCAGCAAGGCGCTGACCAGGAAACCCTTCTGGTTCCCCCCGAACAGCGCACTGCGACGCCGCCCGATTGGATTCAAAAAGAAATCGAAAGCGCAAAGGCTGCCGCCTTGGAAACTCCTGCCGAGACTGAAGCAGCAGCCCCTGCGGCGACTGAAAGTCAGCCTGTTCCACCAGCAGAAACGGAAGTCCCTGTTCCGGCCGCGGAACAAATCCCAACCGCTGAGGAAATCCCGCAACCGGGTCCGGTTGAAAAAATTGAGCAACCCGCTGAAGCTGCTGCGCCGGCTGTCGAGGTTTCTGTTGAGGAAATATCAGCCCAAGAAGCTATTTTTGCCACAGAAATAGGCGCTCCTAAAGCCATTACCCCTGAAGTAATGGACCTCGATTCTGCCTTTGCCTGGCTCGAATCGCTGGCAGCTCGGCAGGGTATAGAACCGGAGACGCTATCAGTTCCACCTGAAAAACTGCCAGAGCAGCCGCCAGCCGTTGAGGCTATCCCCTCTGAGCCACTTTCTGTTGAAACAACCTTACCCGCCGAACCGCTCCCCCAGGCCGAAATTTCTGAAATTGTACCCCCGGTTCCCGAAGCCCATGAGGCTGAAATCCCTGCGGAAGTATCTGCTGGAGAGGAGCCGCTGCCCGATTGGCTAAAAGGGCTGGAAACGCCTACAATCGAGACTCCCCCAGCGCCAACCGCTGCATCAGGTGAGTCGATCAGCGTCTGGCTGAAAAATGTAAAAGTACCAGAAGAAGAGAAGGCTGGCTTTGTTCCTGAACCGCCGGTCGAAGCGACCCCCGAAGAGCCATTGCCTGAATGGCTGCAAGGGATCGAAGCTGTTCCTGCAGTTCCTACTGAGCCGCGGCCTCTGGCCAACGAACCCGCTGAAGAGCTCCCGGATTGGCTGAAAGAAGCCGAGCCAGCTACTCCTGAAAAAACCGGAACTCCTCCCGCCGAAGAAGGTCTTCCGGAATGGCTGCAAGGCATTGAAGCCGTGCCTGAAACCGTTGAGCCTCTGGTGATTCCAATCGAACCGGCCGCAGAAGAAATAATCCCTGCCGTCGAGATGCCCCAGGAACAACCAGTCGAGGTTCTGCCGCTCATTGAAGCGCCTGTAGTAGAAGAAAGCCTGATTGTTGAGCCTCCCCAAGAACGACCTGCTGAAGTCTTGCCGCCTGTTGAAGCGCCAACTGAAGCAGAAGTCCTCGCTGCCGAGTTCCCATCAGAACAACCAGCTGAAATAATCCCTGCGGAAGTACCGGTGCCGGTTGCCGAAGTGTCCCCTCAGGTAGTTGCCCCTCTTGAACAACCGGAAATCACGGCAGAACTCCCGCTCACGCCAGTCGAGGAATTGCCTCAACCAGCCGTTATCCCTGCACCAGAAGAGTTCCCGGCTGAAGAGGTTCCTGTTGTTGCAGGCATGGATATTTCGCAGGTCCTTGCCGAAGCCCAGGGCAACCTGGATGGTGGCGATCTGGATGAGGCTTTGCCGAAATACACAAAACTGATCGAATCACAGATATACCTTGAAGAAATTATTCGGGACCTGCAGAATGCTCTTTACCGTTACCCTGTAAATATAGCTCTTCACGAGATACTTGGAGATGCCTACGCACGGTCTAACCGGCTGCAGGATGCCCTGGATAATTACACCAAAGCCGAGGAACTGTTAGCAAAGTAACGCTTCCTGAATAAAAACCGTTATCAAGGAGGTCAGCATGGAAAGGACGCTGGTCCTGGTCAAGCCTGATGGAGTACAGCGCGGCTTGATCGGTGAAATAATCGCGCGGCTCGAACGCCGTGGGATGAAACTTGTCGCGGCAAAATTTATCAAGGTAGACCAACAACTGGCGGAAACCCACTATGCGGTACATAAAGGTAAACCCTTTTACGAGGGCCTTGTAAGATATATCACCTCTTCTCCAGTTCTCGCCTTGGTTTGGGAAGGGCCAAATGTCATCGCGGCTGTCAGGCAAACCATGGGCGCCACAAATCCGGCCGCCGCCATGCCCGGCACAATCCGGCACGACCTGGCAATTCAAACCAGCCGCAATTTAACCCATGCCTCCGACTCGCTCGAAAATGCTGCGGCTGAAATCACTTTGTGGTTTCAACCCGATGAAATCACCGATTGGGAGCGCAGCCTTGACCCCTGGCTTCTCGAAAATGATTAATCGGCCGCACACACACCTTCCGCGCCAGGCAATTCCTTGACGGTGAACAGGTAACGTGATAAACTATCGTTCGTTGTTCGGGGGCGTGGTGTAGCTGGTTTAACATGCGGCCCTGTCAAGGCCGAGACCGCGGGTTCGAATCCCGTCGCTCCCGCTGAAAAGCGGAATCTCTTAAACGAGGGGAAGAAAAATGACTACTTTCAAGGTAGTCTTTTTCTTTTTATATTCAAATCTCTATATAGAAACGCTTTTCTTGTTGTACAATCCTTGGGTACCTATTTAAATCATTTTTCACAGGAGATTAGCAGACATGGCCTTGACTATCGAATGGCGTCGCCGTATTGAACGCTGGTTACACGCACTGCCCAGACATTTTTACCAACCACTTGCAACTATAGCATGGAGTGGGTTTACTACTCACGATCAACTAACCCTCGATCAAGCCAGCCAACGAGGGCTGCAATCCTTTCCGCCCGGGACTCCCTGGGGAGCGAAATGGGAATATGGATGGTTCCATACCAGTTTCAAATTACCTTCGGATGCCGTCGAAAAACGAATTGCTCTGCGCGTCGACGTGGGCGGGGAAGGGATTGTCTTTGTCAATCATAAGGCAGCCGGAGCAAGAGATCGAGAGCACAAGGAAATCACTCTATCCATGCAAGGAGTGTCAGGAACCGAATTCGACGTGTGGGTCGAATCTTACGCCGGTCATGGACCCACTCCTGAAGGTGGTAGCCCGGTTTCCTATGGTACGCTTTCTGTGCCCGAACCTGGTCCAACCCAGGTTACCATTGGAAACAGCAGTTTTGGCATCTGGAATGAAGAAATTTACCAGTTGTGGCTCGACGTAAATACGCTTTACGAGATCCGCAACCTGTCGGACGAGAACTCGCTGCGTGTGGTCGAAATCGACGAGGGGTTGCGCAAATTCACCTTATTGGTTGATTTCGAAATCCCACAAGAACAGATGATGGATACAGTCCAACAAGCTCGGACGCTCCTCAAACCTCTAATGGACTGCACTAATGGCTCGACTGCCCCTTATCTCTACACTTTCGGGCACGCCCACCTGGATGTCGCCTGGTTATGGCCTCTGGCTGAAACCGAAAGGAAGATCGGTCGAACTATCTCCAGTCAGTTAGCTTTGATGCAAGAATATCCGGAATACCGCTACCTGCAAAGCCAACCCCATCTGTTATACATGCTTAGACAGAGATACCCGGATCTTTACGACCAGGTGAAAACCGCCGCTAAAACCGGCCAATTCATCACCGAAGGCGGCATGTGGATAGAAGCCGATACGAACCTGGCTGGCGGTGAAAGCCTGATCCGGCAATTCATGTATGGAAAGCGTTTCTTCAAAGAGGAATTTGATACAGATAGTGAACTGCTCTGGCTGCCAGATGTTTTTGGCTATTCCGGCGCATTGCCCCAGATCATGAGCGGCTGTGGCATCAAGTATTTTGCTACCTCCAAAATCTTCTGGACCTACAATGGTGGAGATCCATTCCCGTATAACTTGTTTACCTGGGAAGGTATCGATGGATCTACAGTCCTGGCGCATATCTTCAATGATTACAACAGCGAGACGCGTCCGGAAGCGCTGAACCGGCGCTGGACAGAGCGCGTCCAGAAGGACGGCTTATCTTCTCTTATTGTTGCTTTTGGTCACGGAGACGGAGGGGGTGGTCCCACCCGCGATCACCTGGAATATCTTCGCAGGGCCAGAAACCTGGAAGGTTTGCCCAAAACGCGCATGGCCTCACCCATTGATTTCTTCCAGGACGCCGAGGCAAAAGGAATCCCATCCGCTCGTTATATCGGAGAATTGTACTTCCAGGCTCACCGTGGAACGTATACTTCCCAGGCACGCACCAAGAAAAATACACGCAAGGTCGAATTCGCTTTGCGAGAAGCGGAATTCTGGAGCGCCGCGGCTGGAAATATGGGGGGTTTCCAATTCCCGCGCCAACAAATGCTGGATAACTGGCACACCGTCCTTCTCCTTCAGTTCCATGATATTCTACCGGGTTCATCTATCCGCCGCGTCTACCAGGAAGCTGAAGCCATGCATAGCAGTGTCATCCATTCTGCCCAGGAAATCGCCGTAGCCGCTCGGCAATCTTTTAGCCATGAAGGAAACGGGGTGACCATTTTCAATTCGCTTTCTTGGGATCGCACAGCCTTGGTGGAATTGCCGGACAGTGCTGGTAAAGCAATGGATTCTTCCGGATTGGAGATACCCGTCCAGAGCATGGCTGGGAAGACCTGGGCCGAAGTCGAAGTCCCATCTTGCGGCTGGACAACGGTAAAATCTAATCCAGCTGAACGTAAAGTTAATCCTGATTCTTCTATAAATATTCTGCAAGCTTCCATAAACATTTTGGAGAATGAATATATACGCCTGGAATTCAACTCTACTGGAGAAATCACGAGTATTTTTGATAAAGAGGCCAATCGAGAGATGGCTGCCGGGCCTTGTAACAGCTTTAAATTATACAAGGACGTGCCCAGTTGGTTCGACGCCTGGGATATTGACAGTATGTATGAAGATACTCCCGTGCCAATCGATCAGCAAGCCGAAATCGAGCTGGTTGCCGCAGGTCCGCTGGTCGCCATTTTGCGCCTCACCAGAAAAATCAACACATCGACGCTCCAGCAGGAAATCAGCCTGCGCCGGGGTAGCCGCGTGGTCGAGTTCGATACCCGGGTAGACTGGCAAGAGAGCCACAAACTTCTCAAAGTGGCCTTCCCCGTGAATCTGCATGCCAACGAAGCGCTACACGAAATCCAATTCGGCCACATCGCCCGGCCCAATCACCGCAGCCGCCCGTTCGACGCCAATCGCTTCGAAGTATGCAACCATAAATGGTCGGCCCTGGTTGAACCAAACCACGGGTTTGCTATCCTCAACGACAGCAAATATGGCTTGAATGTATTGGACAACAGTCTCAATCTGACTCTATTGAAATCAGCGCTCTCACCTGATATGACCGCCGATAAAGGCCAGCAGACCTTTAAATATGCCCTCTATGCTTGGAACAATGGTATCGCAGAAAGTGACTTGATCAAGAATGCCTATGAGTTAAACTGTCCGGTCACGCTCCAGGCAGGTAACGCTGGTGAAAAATCTCTATTCCGGGTTGATCAACCCAATATTATCATCGAGACAGTCAAACCCGCCGAGGATGGTTCGGGGGATGTCATCATGCGTCTTTATGAAGCCCTCAGGACGGCCACAATGGCTGAACTCTCGACTTCTTTCCCCTTGCAATCCGTTCAGCAAACGGATATGCTTGAAAAATCTTTGGGCGACCTGGTCGTCGAAGAGGAACGGGTCAAGCTCGTCTTTCGACCTTTCGAGGTGAAAACGTTACGCCTTCGCTTCAGGAAAATGTAAACCCACAAAACGGTTCAGGCCGCTCGCACGTGCTGGTAAGCTCAATATGTATGCCATTCCTGGAAGAATCATGGATGGCATGCATGATTTCCAAGACGTGGTATGCCAGTTTTTCATTAGCACGGTGAGAGCGACCTGATTGCATCGCCTCTGCCATATCAGCCACACCCAGGCCACGGCTGTTCTGTACGTAACCCGGAACGAGCGCTATATCCTCCCACCTATTTCCTTCAGCGCGCCATAACCGCACCGGTCCGCCGAAGGTATTTGGGTCTGGCAGGCTCAACGTCCCTTCGCTTCCGTATATTTCGACGTAGGGCAGAGTGTGGCTCCAGGCATCGAAGCTGGTTATTATTGTACCAATCGCTCCGCTGGCAAAATCTAATAGGCCGGTCACGTGAGTCGGCACCTCGACTTTTATTTTCTGTCCCTTTTTGGGCAGGCTGCCAATCACCCGTTCAGGGAAAGAGGCGCGGTCACTTCCTGTTACCCTGATTATTGGACCGAGCAAGCT
>Ga0187886_1002300_pt1 | contig 15503 bp, 9 predicted proteins | sample June2016WEW_20_1_FD_133001 | JGI IMG/M metagenome (GOLD analysis project Ga0187886, IMG submission 133001) | Peatland microbial communities from SPRUCE experiment site at the Marcell Experimental Forest, Minnesota, USA - June2016WEW_20_150 | ecosystem: Environmental > Terrestrial > Soil >... | reverse complement strand
GGACTCTGCGAAACCTGTCATAATTGTAATATCAGGACAATCTTTAGCGATTTGTTCTACTGCTTTTTTATTTTCGGCAAGGAAATGTTTTTTTAGCAGCAAATCTTCGGGCGGATAGCCGCAAACGCACAGTTCCGGAAAGATAAGGAGGTCGATTTTTGCCTGTTTGCCCAGTGAATACATCCGCGTGATTTTTTGGATATTGCCCGCAAAATCTCCGACTGTCGCGTTAATTTGTGCTAAACCTGTTTTCAACCCTAATTATTCTTTCAGTTTCGGGACATTCTACAGATTATTTACTTTTTGTCCATAAGCCATTTATCAATTCTGTCGGCAGCTTTTCTGCCGGTGTCGATGGCTTTTACAACAAGCGAAGCCCCCAGCGTCGAATCGCCGGCAACAAATACGTCCTGCTGGCTGGTCTGAAAATCATTTGCCGCGATATTGCCGTTGTCGTCGAGTTTCAGCTTGAGGCTTTCGACCAGCCCTTTATGCCTGACGTGCAAAAAGCCCAACGCCAGAATTACAAGGTCGGTTTTTATTGAAAACTCCGTACCCGGGATTTCTTTGATGTTCCAGCCCCTTGACGTTTTTACCCATTCGACCTGGCATCCGTGCAATTCGCTTACGCTTGTTTCAGTGCCGGAAATCTTAGTCGTTTTGACCGCCCAGGTTCTTTCGCAACCTTCTTCGTGCGATGAAGATGTTCTCATAGTACGGGGCCAGGTCGGCCAGGGAGTATCGTCGGGCCTTGTATCAGGAGGTTTGGGGAGAACTTCAAACTGATATATTTTTTTAGCGCCCTGTCTTCGAGCTGTGCCGACACAATCGCTGCCGGTGTCGCCGCCGCCTATTACGACGACAATTTTGTCTTTGGCGGAGATGATTTTTTCCGAGCCGGTCTGCTCACCAGAACAGATTTTGTTTTGCAGCGAGAGATAATCTAACGCAAAGACGACGTTTTCATATCCTCTGCCTGTAACGGCAAGGTCTCTCGGCTCGCCGGCGCCCATCGCAAGACAGATGCAATCGAACATTTTTATAAGATAATTAGCTGAAATATCTTTGCCGACATCGACGCCTGTCTGGAACTCGATGCCTTCGGCGGCAAGCTGAGCGAGTCTGCGGTCAATGACTTGTTTTTCGAGTTTGAAATCGGGAATGCCGTATCGCAAAAGGCCGCCGACCTTTTCATTTTTTTCAAAAACGACAACGCTGTGTCCTGCGCGAGCAAGCTGCTGAGCGACGGCAAGACCGGCTGGTCCTGAACCGATAATGGCGACTTTTTTGCCGGTCTTTTGTTTTGCGATAACCGGTTTTATCCAGCCATTTTCGAAACCGCGCTCGACGATTTGAAATTCAATTTGCCTGATGAATACCGGCTCGTCATTTATCGCCAGCGTACAGGCCGTTTCGCACGGAGCGGGACAGACGCGAGCGGTAATTTCCGGAAAATTATTAGTCGAATGCAGAAGCTGACAGGCCTTTTGCCACCGGCCTTTGTAAATCATATCGTTGAATTCGGGAATATTATTTCCCAAAGTACAACCGACGCCGTGACAAAACGGAATTCCGCAATCTATACACCTTGCCGCCTGCTGAATGATGTCGTCCGGCGTGAGAATAAGCTCGACTTCTTTGTAATCCAGCACTCGCTGCTCGATAGGCCGATAGCCGGTTTTTTTACGTTTATATTTTAAAAAGCCTTTTATTTCAGCCATTGGTCTGCCCCTTGAAGTATAACTGTCTCCACAAGGCAAGATTAATCGCCCTGTAGAGTAATGGACCATTGTCATAAGCTCCCGATGTGTGCTGCTGAATACATTTTTCCAGAGCATCGCGGTCAAAAATTCCCCAATTTAAATTTGCCGAATCCAAAAGGACCGATTTCATATACTCAGCCAAAGGTTTTTGCAGCCAATAAGAAAATGGAACGCCAAAGCCATATTTTTTTCCGTCAAGAACTTCATCCGGAATGACGCCTCGCAATGCCCGGCGGAGAATCCATTTGTTCTGGCGGAATTTTGCCTTCATCGAGGAAGGCAGGCCGAGAGCGTAATTGGTAAGATTGGCATCGAGGAACGGAACGCGAATTTCAATTCCGTGCGCCATAGTGGACTTGTCAACCTTTTCCAGATAACAATCGGGCAGATGAATCTGTAAATCCGTATAAAGCATCTGCTGCTGCGGGTCGAGATGTTTAATTTTGCTGTAAACATCGAAATACTGCTGAAAAGGATTAAAATTATTAACCTGCCGGCGAGCCTGGTCGCTAAGAATTCTAACAGGGGGATTGTCGAGAGTTTCCGTTGCCAGGAACAACGCCTTTTCCATCGCCGGGTCTGATTGCGTCAGCCTCCGGGCAAGACGTTTAAGAACAAATAAATTGCCGCTGCTGCCGAGCAGATTCAGCGCCGGCAGAGCTAATCGCGAAAGAGCACGCCATAACTTTGCGTAAGCCATAATATTGTAGCGCACATAACCGCCGAAAATTTCATCGCCGCCGTCACCCTGCAAGATAACTTTGACGGAACCTTCCAACGATTCGCACAGCAGATACAGCGGAATGTCGGCAGCATCGCCAAATGGTTCATCGTGCGACTGGACAAGCCGCTCGATAACCAAAGGAATGTTTTCCGCTTTCAAATGCAATTCGTGATGGTCGGTGTCGAATTTTTTGGCTATCATAGCAGCCACAGGAAGTTCGCTGGAAATTTTGTCATAATCGAAACCGACCGAGTAGGTTTTAAGTCTTCCTATATAATGCTTACTGGCGAAAGCCGTGATTGCAGAAGAATCAATTCCGCCGCTTAGAAACACGCCAACCGGAACATCGCTTATAAGATGGTCCCGGACGGCATTTTCCAGCAGAGAGGCAACTTTTTGGGCCGCGATGTCGGCGCTGTCTGAAACGGGCTCGATATCTTCTACAGACCAATATGCTTTTTTAACGTATCCCTGCCGATTAAATGTCAAATAGTGGCCCGGCCGGAGCTTGGAGATGCCTTCGAACATAGTGTTCGAGCCTAAGCCGTAACCATAATACAGGTATTCGCCAAGTCCCTGCCAGTTGAGCGATTTTTTTGCCTGGTCTGAAGCCAAAATAGCTTTAATCTCGGAGCCGAAAATAATCCCTTCTTCGAACGCGGTGTAATAAAGGGGCTTAATTCCATAACGGTCGCGAGCCAGGTATAAAGTGGCGGTTCGGTTGTCCCAAATCGCAATCGCAAACATCCCGTTGAACATTTTGAATGATTCAGTGCCCCATTCCAAATATGCCTTGAGGACAACCTCTGTATCGGATGTGCTTCTGAATTTAATTCCTTTTTGCGAAAGCGTTTCGCGTATTTGAGGGAAGTTGTAAATTTCGCCGTTGTATGCAATCGCAACCTGCCTGTCATCGGAGAACATCGGCTGGTGCGCGGCTAAAGTCAGGTCGATGATGCTCAAACGCGTATGGCCAAGACCGGCAGGGCCAATAATCTCGACACCGGTATCATCCGGTCCGCGATGTTTGAGCGTCTCGGTCATTCGACGTAAAGTATCGGGAGCAATCCTGCTGCTCCTGAAATCTACTATTCCGCAAATTCCGCACATAATTAAAACACCTCTTCAGTGGCTGGGGTAGTTTCGGTATGCCGACGTTCGGCAGCCCGCATCTTTTCCAATGCCTTTCGATAATCAATCGGCACAACTTTTACAAATCTGCCGAGCATATCCAACCATGAATTTAAAATTCTTTCTGCCTGCTTGCTTTGCGTCCATTTATAATGATTTTCGATAAGCTGTTTAAGAAGCTTTTTGTCTTCTTCGAGCCGCATACTTTCAAGCTCAACCATATCGAGATTGCAGAGCGTATCGAATAGCTGCATTTCGTCGAGAACGTAAGCGATACCGCCGCTCATACCCGCGCCGAAATTACAGCCGGTTTTGCCGAGAACAACGATTGTTCCGCCAGTCATATATTCGCAACCGTGGTCGCCCAGTCCTTCTACGACGGCGATGGCTCCGCTGTTCCGCACGGCAAAGCGTTCGCCGGCCATTCCATTGATAAAAATTTCGCCTTTTGTAGCGCCGTAAAGCAGAGTATTGCCGACGATAATGTTTTCGTGGGCCATAAATGATGATTTTTCAGGAGTTTTTACGACAATTCTGCCGCCAGAAAGTCCTTTGCCCAAATAATCATTGCTCTGGCCGATAAGCCTAAGCGTAATTCCCGGCACAAGAAAAGCGCCGAAGCTTTGACCTGCCGAGCCATTGAATTCCAGTTCTATAGTGCCGTCCGGCAGACCTGCGGGCCCGTATTTTTTAACAATATGATTGCTTATAATTGTGCCGACAGTTCTGTTGACATTGCGAATCGGCATTTCAATTTTAATTTTTTTTCTGCCATCGATTGCGGGTTTTATTTTTTCAAGAATCTTCCAATCGAGATGGTCGGCCAGTTTATCGGGCTGAGGATGGATTTTTCTTATGGCTCTGCCGTCCGAAGTGTCCGGTTTGAAAAATATAGCCGAAAAGTCCAGACCTTTTGTCTTGTAATGGTCGAGTGCTTTTTTAGTGGAGAGACAATCGACTTTTCCAATCATATCGTCAAATTTTCTAAAGCCTAATTGAGCCATAATCTGTCTGGCTTCCTCGGCGACAAAAAACATAAATCTTTCGAGGTATTCCGGTTTGCCGGCAAATCTTGCTCTTAGTTCCTTGTCCTGTGTGCATATACCGAATGTGCAGGCTCCTTCGTGACATTTGCGAAGCAGCGTGCAGCCGAGAGTTACCAGTGCTGAAGTGCCGAAACCGAATCTTTCGGCGCCGAGCAGGGCGGCGATGACGACATCTCGTCCGGTTTTAATTTGGCCGTCAGTCTGAACGGTAATTCTGTCGCGGAGGTTATTGTTTACGAGCACCTGCTGTGTTTCGGCAAGTCCCAGTTCCCACGGGCAGCCGGTATGTTTTATCGAGCTAAGCGGGCTTGCGCCGGTTCCGCCGTCGTGACCGCTGATAAGAACTTCATCGGCATTGCCTTTTGCGACGCCGGCGGCTATGGTTCCTACGCCGATTTCCGCGACGAGCTTGACAGAGACTTTCACGCCCGGATTGCTGCATTTAAGGTCGTATATAAGCTGTGCCAAATCTTCGATAGAATAAATGTCGTGATGCGGCGGGGGCGAAATTAATGTAACGCCGGGCGTCAAATAACGGAGTCTGGCGATTTCTTCGGTGACTTTGTGGCCGGGCAACTGGCCGCCTTCGCCGGGTTTTGCGCCCTGAGCCATTTTTATCTGGAGCTCTTTTGCGTGAGCAAGATAATTAATCGTTACGCCGAATCTGCCGCTTGCGATTTGTTTAATGCCGCAGTTTCTTGAGACTTCGCCCGGCTTTTCGATATATCTTGCTTCGTCTTCGCCGCCTTCGCCGGTATTGCTCATAGCGCCGATAGTATTCATCGCGATTGCCAGGCATTCGTGAGCCTCTTTGCTAAGCGAGCCGTGGCTCATCGCGCCGGTGCAGAATCTTTTTACGATTTCGCTCGCAGGTTCAACCTCTTCAATAGGAACAGGCTGGGCTTGTTTGAATTCGAAAAGTCCCCGCAGCGTGCAAAGTTTCGTTCCCTGCTGATTGACCGCAGTTGCGTATTCGTCATAAGCTTTCTGGTCGTTGTTTCTTACAGCATGCTGAAGTCTTGATATAGTTGTGGGATTCCACATGTGCGCTTCACCGGTGGTTCGGTAGTGATATTCTCCGCCGTATTCGAGTTCGAGCTGGCCGCTTTTTCTTGGCTCAAAAGCCTGCTGATGGCGGGCAAGAGTTTCTTTAGCGATTTCTTCAAGTCCGATTCCCTGGACTCGCGAGCTGGTATTTGTGAAAAATTCATTTACAACCTCTTTATTAAGTCCTATCGCTTCAAATAATTGAGCGGAATGATAGCTTCTTAAAGTGGAAATTCCCATTTTGCTCATTGTTTTGAGAATGCCTTTTTTAATCGCGGCGATGTAATTATCCGCAATCTGCACCGGCTCCATAGTTGCCGGCAAATCGCCTTGTATGTGGAGTTCGTCAAGACATTCGAAGGCCAGATACGGATTTACCGCATTAGCGCCGTATCCGCACAAAAGGCAAAAGTGCATTACTTCTCTCGGTTCGCCGCTTTCGACGATGATTCCTGCGTCTGCCCTGAGTCCGGCCTTGAGCAGACCTGTATGAACTGCGGCGGTTGCCAGCACAGAAGGAATCGGCGCAAGATTTTGCGAGGAGTCTCTGTCGCTGATAATTATCAGGCAGGCGCCGTTTCTTACCGCGGCCTGGGCGTCATTTACAAGTCTGTCGATGCCGCTGCGCAGCGATGCGCCGGGGTCGCCTGTTTGCGCATCGAAAACCGCCGAAACAGTTGCAATCTTAAAGTCGTTTCTCTTTACCGAGCGCAGCCGTTCGATGTCCTCATTTGTCAGAATGGGATGAGGCAGCTTCAGTTGTCTGCAATGCTGCGGCGTTTCAGAAAGAATATTCGGTTTTCTTCCGGTAAAACCCATCAGGCTCATTACCAGTCCTTCACGAAGCGGGTCGATAGGCGGATTAGTTACCTGTGCGAAAAGCTGTTTGAAATAATTAAACAATAATTTCGGTTTATTGCTCAGCACCGCAAGTGCCGCGTCGTTGCCCATTGAGCCGATGGGTTCCTGACCGTTAACGGCCATAGGAGTCATAATCATTTTTAATTCTTCGCGTGTGAAGCCGAAAGCACGAAGTCTCTGGAAAATAGTTTCCGAATCGCTGGTTACGAGTTTGGGGCTGTCGAAAAGGCCTCGCAGTTCTATGCGGTTTTCTTCGAGCCAGCGGCGATAATGTTTTTGGCGTGAAATTTTGCTTTTGATTTCGTTGTCGGTAACTATCCGGCCTTCAACGGTATCAACGAGGAACATATGCCCGGGGCGGAGCCGGCCTTTTCTCTGGATTTTTTCAGGCGGGAATTCAACTACGCCGACTTCGCTTGCCAGAATCGCAAGGCCGTCGGTTGTTACGATGTATCGACATGGACGCAGGCCGTTTCTGTCGAGCATTCCGCCGATAATTTGCCCGTCGGTAAAGACCATCGCGGCAGGGCCGTCCCACGGCTCCATCATAGCTGAATGATATTCATAGAAGGCACGCTTGTCGGTGCTGATGTGATATTTTTGGCCGAACGCTTCGGGAATCATCATCATCATAGCGTGCGGCAGGGAACGTCCTGCACGGATGAGCAGTTCGAGCGTGTTGTCGAAACAGGCCGAATCGCTGCCGCCGGGGGCAAGGACCGGCAGAACATCCGGCATAAATGAGCCGAATTTTTCGCAGGCCATTTTATATTCTTTTGCCGCCATACTGCTTTTATTTCCGCTTAAGGTGTTGATTTCGCCGTTGTGTGCGATGCAGCGGAACGGCTGGGCCAGCCGCCAATTTGGAAATGTATTAGTGCTGTATCTTTGATGGACGATTGCAAGGGCGGATTTAAGATTTTCATCTGCCAGGTCGGGATAGTAGGCGAACAATTGCCAGTCCATAAACATTCCTTTGTAGCAGATAGTTCTGGCGCTTAACGAACAGATATAAAAATCGCTGCCGGCATCGCCGAATTTTTCGCGTATCTGATTTTCAGCGCGTTTTCTGGCCAGGAATAATTTAATTTCAAGCTCTTCGCCGGCCAATCCGCAGGCATCGACAAAAACCTGGCTGATATGCGGCTCGGCCTGAAGTGCGATTTTACCCAGGCAGTCTGGTTTTACCGGAACAATTCTTTGTCCCAGAATCTTCATCCCGTGCAGTTCGATAGCCTGGTTGAAAACAGAGAAACATTTTTCACGAAGGGCGCCGTCTTTAGGGGCGAATATCATCGCGACGGCGTATTGGCCGGGATTTGGCAGGTTTATATTAAGCTTTTTGGAATGTGCAAAAAAAAACTCGTGCGGAATCTGGAAAAGTATCCCTGCGCCGTCGCCGGTAAATTCGTCTGCGCCTGCTGCCCCCCGGTGATGGAGATTAATCAGGATTTCTTTGCCATAATTGATTATGGAATGGTCGCTTTTGCCTGAAATATTAACAACGGCCCCGATACCGCAGGCATCGCGCTCAGTGCGTACTTCGTACAGACTATAATCTTTTTGTTTTTTTATCATTGTTGCCTGGGGTCCCCACCGGATTCAGGTACTTTATAATAGATTATACGGCTTAAGTCAATGAATTGTTGAGCCATTTAGACACAAAAAACCTGCCGGTTTTTGAGGCCGGCAGGGGTTTTGTGTATCAAAATATCGTTACTATGCTAACAGATATTAGCAATCGTAATACAGATGGAACTCATGCGGATGAGGCCGCAGAGATATTTCATCTATTTCTTTTTCCTGTTTCCAGGTAACCCATGTCTCAATGAGGTCCTTTGTGAATACGTCACCTTCGAGCAGGAATTTATTGTCTTTTTCAAGAGCCGCAATTGCTTCTGACAGTGAGCCTGGCGCCTGTTTGGTGTTGGCCAGCTCTTTGGCTGAAAGCTCATACACATCCACGTCCATTGGCTTGCCCGGGTCGAGCTTGCGATTGATACCGTCGTTGGCAGCCATAAGCATTGCTGCGAAAGTCAGGTAGCCGTTGCAGCTTGGGTCTGGGCAGCGGAATTCGACGCGTTTGGCTTTCTCGCTCGGAGAATACATCGGAATTCTGCAGGCAGCCGAACGATTACGGGCTGACATACAAAGATTTACCGGTGCCTCAAAGCCTGGCACAAGCCTGCGGTATGAGTTCGTTGTCGGAGCTGCAAAAGCAAGAATTGCCGGTGCGTGAGCGATAAGCCCGGCGATTGCGTGCAATCCGAGATCGGATAATCCTGCATAACCTTTTCCGGCGAACAGGTTTTTGCCACCCTTCCAGAGTGAGAAGTGTGTGTGCATACCTGAACCGTTGTCCTGGAATATCGGCTTGGGCATAAATGTTGCCGTTTTGCCGTGGCGTTTGGCTACGTTCTTTACGATGTATTTGTACCACATAAGCTTGTCGGCCTGTTCGACCAATGGCGCGAAAAGCATATCTATTTCGGCTTGTCCGCCGGTGGCGACTTCGTGATGGTGTTTCTCGACCACGATTCCGACCTTCTGCATTTCCTCGACCATTTCGGCCCGGATATCCTGCTGAGTGTCGGTCGGACTTACAGGGAAATAACCGCCCTTGTACGACGGTTTATATCCGAGGTTTGGTTCCTCGAAACGTGCGGTATTCCATGACCCTTCCGAAGAATCGATTGAGTACATACCGGTATGCTGGTTCTGCTCATAACGGACTTCGTCGAAGATGAAGAATTCCGGCTCCGGGCCGTAATATGCGGTATCGGCCAACCCGGAATCTTTTGCGAATTGAGCCGCTTTCTTGGCGATATTACGCGGGTCACGATTGTAATCTTCGCGTGTAATTGGATCGAGGACATCCGCGAGGACGCTAACTGTCGGCTTGGCGAAAAACGCGTCCATAACTGTCGTAGCCAGGTCCGGCACCGCCATCATATCGGACTGGTGAATTGGCTTCCAGCCGCGGATTGAAGAGCCATCGAAACCGAGACCTTCCTTCAATGACTTTTCGTCCAGAAATTCCACAGGGAATGTGCAGTGCTGCCATGTGCCAAGAAGGTCAACGAATTTCAAATCGACCATTTTGGCGTTATTTTTCTTACAAAAATCAAAAAATTCTTTCGCGGTCATTTCCTATTTCCTTTCACTTGTGTTTTTTTACTGATATTAATTTGTGTTTTTCATATACGGACAGATTTATACAGTTGTCTGATATCTTTCAATTATATGCAATAACTGTACCAACTCACCGTTTAGTCTAAAAAATCACGTAGCATCTTATTGTTAAAGATATTACATAAAATTTTAAATTCAACATAATTTTCTTTTAGTTACAATTTTGTAGATATTTCCAAATAAATCTACGAAATTGTATTTATTACGCAATTGTTTTTATTTCTTTATGTCCTTATCTTTCCTGCGGTTGTCGAAGAACTTTTTAGCCAATGGCCTCGCTGCCCCGTTCGCCGGTCCTGATTCTGACGCATTCCGGCAGGTCAACAACAAAGATTTTACCGTCGCCGGTCTGGCCGGTTTTTGCGCCGGTGGTTATTGCTTTTATTGTTCGTTCGACGTAATTTTCATTCACCGCTATTTCAATGCGAACCTTCCGCAGCAGGTTTCCTGTTTCTCTAACGCCGCGATAGACTTCGGTTACGCCTTTTTGTCTGCCGTGCCCGAGCACTTCGCTTACAGTGATAAGATTTACATCTTCCTTGTAAAGTTCTTCTTTCACTTGTTCGAGTCTGTGCGGCTGAATTATGGCTATTATCAATTTCATATTTATTTTCCTTTCTTATTCGAGCATTGTGTAAGCACGCTCATTGTGTTCGGTCAGGTCAAGTCCGATAGCTTCCTGTTCTTCGGATGCTCTTACACCGATGACGACATCGACTAATTTGAAGATAATAAACGTGCCGACAAACGCGTATGCTACAGTTACTGCCACTGCGATGAGCTGAACGAAAAATTGTTTGCTGTTTCCCGCAAGCAGCCCATCGGCGCCGGCCTGGTTTATGGCTTTGGATGCGAACAGTCCAGTCGCTAAAGTCCCCCAAATACCGCTTATGCCGTGCACGCCGAAAGCGTCCAGCGAATCGTCATAATGGAATATGCGTTTTACGAAACTTACGGCAATGTAACAAAAGATACTGGCCGCGATGCCGATTATCAATGCCGCTCCTACACCAACAAATCCTGCCGCCGGGGTAATAGCTGCCAAACCCGCAATTGCGCCGGATATGGTTCCGAGCATCGTAGGATTGCCGGTAAGCTTCCAGTCAATCAATGCCCATGTTAGTGCCGCTACGGCTCCTGCGGTATTTGTAACGACAAATGCGTTTACCGCTATGCCGTTTGCAGCCAATGCACTGCCGGCGTTGAATCCGAACCAGCCGAACCATAATAATCCGGCTCCCAAAACGCTAAATGGCAGATTGTGCGGTGCGACAGTGTATTTATTGTAGCAGGACCTTTTGCCTATTACTAACGCGGTAACTAATGCAGCGATACCGGCATTAATATGAACTACCGTGCCGCCGGCGAAATCCATAACGCCCATATTTTTTAACCAGCCGCCGCTGCCCCAGACCCAGTGTGCTATTGGGTCATACACAAATGTTGCCCACAGCAGCGTGAAAATCAGATATGCCGAAAATTTCATTCGCTCCGCGAACGCGCCGATAATTAACGCAGGCGTAATTATCGCAAACATCGCCTGAAATATCATAAATGCCTGATGAGGAATTGTAGCGCTGTATGCTGCGTAAGGTTCGAGTCCGACTCCTTTGAGTCCGAACCATTGCAGCCCGCCCCAAAATCCATTACCCGGTGCGAATGCCAGGCTGTATCCGAATAACACCCATTGAACGCTGAGTAAAGCCAGTGCGATGAAGCATTGCATAAGCACGCTGAGGTAATTTTTTCGCCTGACAAGCCCGCCGTAGAAAAACGCCAGCCCCGGCGTCATCAGCATAACGAGCGCTGCCGATGTCAGCACCCAAGCGGTATCAGCGCCGTCAATTTTGAGTTTGTTTGTTGTGTCCTCGGCGAGACATAAATTGGCGGCGATACACAAAAACGCCGCGCAAATAATAAGTTTGCGTACACTAACCTTCATTGGCACCACTTCCTTTCAATTTTATGCGAATGTATTAGTTAGTAATTCAGATTTTGAATATATTTAGAAGCAATAAGTGTGCCAATTCGCTAATTTTTCTGTAAGTGATGTCATAGACTATGGTTAGGTAGCATTTTGACTTGGCGTGTACACTCTAATTTAATACATTTTTGTAATTTAAACGATGAATAATTACAATTTTGTATTTTTAATGGTATAATAGAGAATTAGGGACTCGATAAATCGGGCCCCTAATCTCTTGGCACTTTTGGAAGTGGTGCCTCAATTTCTGACGATTGATTAGGTCAAAATTATCCTATAGCTTCACTGCCTCGTTCATCGGTTCTGATTCTTATACATTCAGGCAGGTCAAGCACGAAGATTTTACCGTCGCCGGTTTTGCCGGTTTTAGCGCCTTTGGTAATGGCGTTTATTGTCCGTTCGACGTAATTTTCATTTACCGCTATTTCAAGACGGACTTTCCGCAGCAGGTTTCCTGTTTCTCTAACGCCGCGATAAACTTCGGTTACGCCTTTTTGTCTGCCGTGGCCGAGCACTTCACTTACAGTGATAAGATTTACATCTGCCTTGTAGAGTTCTTCTTTTACCTGTTCGAGCCTATGCGGCTGAATTATTGCTATTATTAATTTCATATAGAAATTCCTTTCTTAATTTATTCCAACATCGTATATGCACGTTCGTTATGTTGAGTCAGGTCGAGACCTATTGCCTCTTGCTCTTCATTAACTCTTACGCCGACGATTGCATCTACTATTTTATAGATAACCAAAGTTCCAACAAACGCATACACTATCGTTACGCCTACCGCCAAGAGTTGTATTAGAAATTGATGGCCGTTTCCTGAAACAAACAGACCATCCGCACCGGCCGGATTGACTGCCTTGGATGCGAATAAACCTGTTGCCAAAGCGCCCCATATACCGCCGATACCGTGAACGCCGAAGGCATCCAAAGAGTCGTCATAACCGAATTTATGTTTTACGATACTAACTGCGATAAAGCAGAATACGCTAACGAGCAGGCCGATTGCTATTGCCCCTCCTACGCCGACAAATCCTGCCGCATGTGTAATTGCAACCAATCCTGCGACTGCTCCGGAAATGGTTCCGAGCATTGTCGGCTTACCGTTGAATATCCAGTCCAGCAGTGCCCAGCTTAGTGCCGCAGCCGCTGCCGCGGTGTTGGTAACGACAAAAGCGTTTACCGCCAAGCCGTTTGCGCCAAGAGCGCTGCCGGCGTTAAAACCAAACCAGCCGAACCAAAGCAAAGCCGCTCCTAAAACGCTGAACGGCAGATTATGCGGCGCGACGGCGTATTTATCGTAGCAGGTTCTTTTGCCTATCACTAACGCGGTAACTAATGCCGCGATGCCTGCGTTGATATGAACGACTGTTCCGCCGGCGAAATCAAGTGCGCCAAGATTTTTCAGCCAGCCGCCCATGCCCCATACCCAGTGTGCTACAGGGTCATAAACAAATGTCGCCCAAAGCAGTGTGAAAATCAGAAACGCGGAAAACTTCATCCGTTCCGCGAATGCACCAATTATAAGAGCAGGGGTGATTATCGCGAACATTGCCTGGAATATCATAAACGCTTGATGAGGAATAGTTGGCGCATAGTCAGGATATGGTGCATAGATGCTGACGCCGTTAAGTCCAAACCATTTCAGGCCGCCCCAAAATCCGTTACCCGGCGCAAATGAAAGACTGTAGCCGATTAACACCCATTGAATACTCAACGCCGCGAGAATAACCAGGCATTGCATCAGGACGCCGAGCATATTTTTGCGTCTGACAAGGCCGCCATAGAAAAATGCCAGCCCCGGCGTCATTAACATTACCAGTGCCGCGCTGATTAGCACCCACGCAGTATCGCCGCTATCGATTTTAATCGCAGGTGCAGCGGAAGTTCCTTCAGCCATGACCGGCACAGCCGCGAGTAAAATTGCCGCAATTAAAAGTAATACAAATCTATTCATTTTAAAACTCCTTATAGTATTTTTAAAAACTTTTACTTATTCCGATTCCCGTAAAGAAATAGTCGCTGGATTTGCTGAACACATCGGTATCACGAATCTTTCCATCAACCAGCGTTACATAGTTTATGCTGGGTTTAACTGTCCAGTCGCCCGGAAAGCATATAGGCAGACCGAGGGTAAAGGCTAAATCGTTCAGCCGTGCCTCATCGACGCCCCAGTAATCCTTGTTGTATGTGCTGCTTCCCCAACCCAGGCTTGCACCCCATTGCAGGTTGCAGTAGCATTTATCGGTAAAAGTCATAACTTTTTCATAAGTATGTCCGATGCTGGCATTTATATAAGTTCCATTTTCATTACCGAGGCCGTGATATACTTTAATAGCCGGGCTTAAAGGCACATCAAAGTTAAATCCCCAGTATATTTCGGTTGTATCTGTTGCTGAGAAGCTGGGAAAGTGATAATGTATCGTTCCAATAGAATAGCCGACTTTGCTGTCTTCACTGAATTTGTTGCTGTAATCAAGTGTCAGGTCGTATTCGGTAAATTCACCACTTTTGTTATGATAGTCTGTCAGGTCAACATTGCCCCAGACATTGGCAGTCCATTTCCCGTATGTTGCGGTAACACTCGGTTGAAAGACAAAGTCGTTATTAATCAATTGGCCCCGCCAGACATACTTACTGTAAAAATCGCTGCCGAGAGTAAATCCAATTTTCTCATTGGCCCAGGCCGGAACAATTAAATAACCCATCAAAGAACATACTGCTATGGCAATAAATTTTTTCATTTCTGCTTCCGATAAATGAACCGATGTTAAAATAAATATTACGCTTTACTTAAAAGCAATAGTTGTGCCAGGAAATAAAAATCGGAAATAGAAGATATAAGTCTTTGTTTTATAGGGTATTACAGAAAAAATGCGGTATATTAATTTGGTTTATATTACTTACAATAATGTAGAAACATAGATATTATACTACGTTATTGTGTTTTTTAGGAAAGCATTTTTGGAAAGATGCCGTATTTTTTGATTTTGTATCCGAGAATTCGCTCAGTCAAACCCAATTCTTTTGCGGCTTTTCTTTGCTGGCCGCCGAATTTTTTGAGAGAATCGATAATAAGTTCTTTTTCCTTGTTTTCAATAATTTCCGAAAGCGACCGTCCCTGCGAGGTGTCGCCTTTTTTAATCATTTGCAGCGATGGCGGCAAATGCTCAGAGCGTATGACATCTTCATTGCATAGTAATACTGCCCGTTCGACGCAGTTTTCAAGTTCCCTGATATTACCCGGCCAATGGTAACTTGTGAGCATTTCAATCGCGGGTGTTGATATCCTTGTAATTCGCTTGTTGTTTTCTTTTGAGAGTTTCTCAAGAAAATAATCCGCCAGAAGCATTATATCGTCTTTTCGTTCCCGCAGCGGCGGCAGAAAAATAGGAAAAACGTTAATCCTGTAATAGAGGTCTTCCCTGAAAAGCCTTTCCTTGATTTGCTCTTCGAGATTTTTATTGGTCGCGACGATAATTCTTACGTTTGTTTTTATGGTTTCAGTGCCGCCGACGCGTTCAAATTCCCTGAATTGTATAATTCGAAGCAATTTGACCTGAAGATTTATCGAGAAGTCACCGATTTCATCGAGGAAAATTGTTCCGCCGTTAGCTCTTTCGAATCTGCCTATTTTTCTTTCCGTTGCGCCGGTAAAAGAGCCTTTTTCGTGTCCGAACAGTTCGCTTTCCAGCAGCGTTTCCGGCAGGGCGGTGCAGTTTACCTTCACGAAAGGCTTTGTCGCTCTGCTGCTG
>Ga0187886_1002299_pt1 | contig 15503 bp, 16 predicted proteins | sample June2016WEW_20_1_FD_133001 | JGI IMG/M metagenome (GOLD analysis project Ga0187886, IMG submission 133001) | Peatland microbial communities from SPRUCE experiment site at the Marcell Experimental Forest, Minnesota, USA - June2016WEW_20_150 | ecosystem: Environmental > Terrestrial > Soil >... | reverse complement strand
TCGCCCACGTAGGCCTTTCCCGCCTGGCGGAGCATCGACTTGCTGACCCGCAGATTCCGAACGACGCAGCGCACCTCGTCGCCGGGTTTCACCTGCCTTCGGAATTTCGCCTTCTCGACCGCCGCAAGGAAGAAAATCCCCGATGCGCCCGTGGTCATCCTGAAACCCGCACCCCCGCACTGCGCAAGGGTTTCGATGAGGAGAACTCCGGGGACGACGGGGTACTGCGGAAAATGTCCTGCGAAAAATGGCTCTGCGCCCGTGAAGCGCCGGTATGCCACCACTTCTTCGGCGTCCGCCTTCTCGATCCTGTCGACAAACAGGAAAGGATCCCTGTGGGGAAGGAGAGACTTGATGTCGGTCATGCCGGAAGACTACCACTATCCCCCACGAATTGACACTGCCGGGGGCAAATGCTAATTTCCGACTAATTTAGTAATGGAAACAGCTCGAAGTGAAACATTTTTCCAGGCCCGAACGAGAGGTTGAAACATGGAACTGAAAGAATTGTACGCGTTGATGGAGAGATTTGAAAAAAGCGGCCTGTCGGAGATCGTGTACAAGAAGGACGGCGAAGAAGTGTGCCTGAAAAAGGCCGGACCTGTCCGCCTCTCCGCTCCCCCGGTCGCCGCTTCTCCCGCAGCGCATCCGGTTCATGAGGCTCCTCCCGTGAAGCACGGGGCTGACACGGAGTTCATCCGTGCCCCGCTGGTCGGGACCTTCTACCGGGCCCCTGCGCCCGATGCGCCCCCCTTCGTGGAGAAGGGGGACACGGTGAAAAAGGGCAAGCCGCTGTGCATCCTGGAAGCCATGAAGCTGATGAACGAGTACCAGGCGGAGTTCGACATGGAGATCGTGGCCATCCTCGTGGACAACGGCAACATGGTGGAGTTCGGCGCGCCCCTCTTCGAGGTCCGCCGGGCATGATCCAGAGTCTGCTGATCGCCAACCGGGGGGAGATAGCCGTCCGCATCATCCGCACCTGCCGCGAGATGGGCATCCGGACCGTGGTGGCGCATTCACAGGCCGACACGGATTCGCTTCCTGTCCGCTTCTCCGACGAACACGTGTGCGTCGGCCCGCCCCCGGCGCGCGAGAGCTATCTCAATATCCGGAACCTCGTGACGGCGGGCGTCCTGAGCGGGTGCGACGCGCTGCACCCCGGGGTCGGCTTCCTCGCGGAGAACGCCGGTTTTGCACGTGACGTGAAGGAGGCGGGGCTGGTATTCGTCGGCCCGGAGCCCGAGGTCATCGAGCTGCTCGGCGACAAGATCCGGGCGAAACACTCGGCGAAAGACCTGGGCATTCCCGTGATCCCCGGCAGCTCCGGATCGGTGGGCAACGCCGAGGAGGCCCTGCCCGCGGCCGACGCGATCGGGTACCCCGTCATCGTCAAGGCCGCCGCGGGGGGCGGGGGCAAGGGCATGAGAATCGTGTACAGCGGCAGCCAGCTGGCCGACGTGCTGGCCATCGCATCGCAGGAGGCGGAGAAGGCGTTCGCCGACGGCACGGTCTACCTGGAAAAATACCTGGAGAACCCCCGGCACGTGGAGATCCAGATCGTGGCGGATCGCAAGGGCAACGTGGTCCACCTCGGCGAACGAGACTGCACCGTCCAGCAGAACCACCAGAAGCTGATCGAAGAGAGCCCCTCGCCCGTCGTGACGCCCGCCCTGCGCGCGAAAATGGGCGAGGATGCCGTGCGTCTCCTCCGGGGGCTGGGGTACACGGGGGCGGGCACCGTCGAGTTTCTCGTCAAGGACGGGAAGCACTACTTCATGGAAGTCAATGCGCGGGTCCAGGTCGAGCACCCCGTCTCCGAGATGGTGACCGGCATCGACATCATCCGCCAGCAGCTCCTCGCCGCCAGCGGCGAGTCCCTGGAGTTCTCGCAGGACCAGGTGCGGCTGGGGGCGCACGCCATGGAGTGCCGCATCAACGCCCGCTCGGCGGGGCGCGTGACCCAGTTCATGAGCCCGGGCGGTTTCGGAGTGCGGATGGACACTTTCCTCTACGCCGGCTACCACGTGCCGCCGTGGTACGATCACCTCGTGGCGAAGCTCATCGTCAACGGACAGAACCGGGCGGAAGTCGTGCGCCGCATGGAGCGGGCATTGTCGGAGCTCGTCATCGAGGGAATCGCGACGAACATCGAATCGCAGAAGAAGATCCTGGCGCATCCCAGGTTCCGCTCGGGGGACTACGGGACCGGCTTTCTCGGAGAAGTCCTGAAGGAGGGCGCCCTGTGAAAGACAGCAAGGGGATCCAGGGCTGGATCCGCGATCTCATCGAGCACCAGGTGAAGAGGAAGCGCGACGAGCGCTCGGTCCTCGACGAAACCAACTCCTGTCCCTCCTGCCACCGCCGGCTCACCGCCCACGAGCTGGAGGCGACGCTCTACACCTGCCCTCACTGCCAGCATCACTTCCGGCTCACCGCATGGGAGCGCATCCGCTTCACCGCGGACGAAGGCGTGTTCCAGGAGCTCTCCGCGGACATCGAGACCGCCAACCCCCTGGAGTTCCCCGACTACGAGGAGAAGCTCGAAGCAGCGGCGCGGAAGACCGGGATCACCGAGGCGGTCGTCACCGGCCTCTGCAAGGTGGACGGCCACGAGGTGGTGCTCGCCGTCATGGATTTTCGCTTCATTGGCGGAAGCATGGGCTCCGTGGTGGGAGAGAAGATCATGCGCGCCATGCTCGTGGCCGCGGAGAAGAAGCTTCCCATGATCGTCTTCACCTCCTCCGGCGGCGCGCGAATGCAGGAAGGGATCCTTTCCCTCATGCAGATGGCGAAGACCGCGGTTGCTACGCAGGCCCTGGAGAAGGCCCGTTGCCCCTATTTCGTGGTCCTCACGGACCCGACGACCGCCGGGGTGCTCGCCTCCTTTGCCATGCTCGGCGACGTGACACTCGCGGAACCCGGTGCCCTCATGAGGTTCGCCGGCGCGCGCGTCGTGGCCGGCACCATCCGCGAGAAGGTTCCCGAGAACTTCCCGCTTTCCCAGTACCACATGGATCGGGGGTTCATCGACCTGGTGGTGCCCCGGCAGGAGATGAAGAAACGCCTGGGCTTCTTCCTGAGGACGCACGCACCGGCGCAGGGAGGTCGGGGATGAGCGAGAACCCCCTTCGAGACAAGATCGCGGAGCTGAAGAGCCTGGCGGAGAAAGTCAACGTCGACATCAGCCGGGAGCTCGCGGAGCTCGAGATAAAGCTGAGAGCGCCGCGGCCCGTGGAGAACGGAACTTGGCGGAGGGTCGAGCTGGCCCGCCATCCCGAGAGGCCGACGACCCTGCAGTACGCGGAAAAGATCTTCGACGATTTCCTCGAGCTGCATGGAGACAGGAACTACGGGGACGACCTGGCCATGGTGGGCGGCATCGGCGTTCTGAACGGAATGCCCGTCACGTTCTTCGGCCAGCAAAAGGGCCAGAACATGAAGGACAACCTGAAGCGCAACTTCGGGATGGCGCACCCCGAGGGCTATCGCAAGGCACTGAGACTCGCGCACCAGGCGGCGAAGTTCGGCCGGCCCATCCTCTCCTTCATCGACACCCCAGGGGCCTACCCCGGGGTCTCCGGCGAGGACCGGGGGATCAGCCAGGCCATCGCGCTGAACATGAAGGAGTTCTCAATCCTTCCGGTGCCGATCATCGCCACCATCCTCGGGGAGGGCGGATCGGGGGGCGCCATTGGAATCGGGGTGGCCGACATCGTGCTGATGATGGAGAACGCGTACTATTCGGTCATCACGCCCGAAGGATGTGCGTCGATCCTGCTTCGGGATTCGTCGAAGGCCCGTGAAGCCGCCGCCCTTCTCAAGCTGACACCCCAGGACCTCCTGCGGTTCAGGGTGGTCGACAGGATCGTCGCCGAGCCCGAGCAGGGCGCGCACAAGGACCCCGACGGGGCTGCCGCGGCGCTCAAGGCGGACATCCTCACGTCACTGAACGTGCTCTCTCGCCGGAGCGTGGGATCGCTGCTCTCCCAGAGGAACCAGAAGTTCCTGAGCCTGGGAGTGTTCGTCGAGGAAGAGGCGCGCAGGAAGAGCCTGCTGCAGCGCCTGAGGGACTTCTTCTAGCACGGCCGCAGGCCGTGCGAAAGGGGCCCCATGCGGCAGCCGGCTCCGAAGGAGACGGCGGGAGCATGGGGAGCGCCGTTACAATATCCCGAACTTCTTCCCGGCTTTTCCCGCGATCTCGAGTATCCGGTCGCACTCCTCGTCGGTGTGGATGGCCATGTACGAGGTGCGGATCAGCGTGCTGTCCGGCGGCACGGCCGGGCTGAGCACGGGATTCGTGAAGACGCCGCCGTCGAACAGCGCGCGCCAGAACAGGAGCGTCTTTTCCATGTCCCCGATGAGGAGGGGCACGATGGGCGTTTCCGCCGCCCCGACGTTGAAGCCAAGGGCCTTGTAGCCCGCAATCATCTTGCGGCCGATCTCCTGGAGCCGCCGTACGCGCTCGGGCTCCTTCTCGATGATTTCCAGGCAGGCGCCTACGGACGCGATGGTGGCCGGCGGCATCGACGCGCTGAAGATCAGGGACCGCGCCTGGTGCTTGATGAAGTCCACGATGTCATGATCCCCGGCCACGAAACCGCCGAGAGACCCGAAGGATTTCGAGAACGTGCACATCAGGATATCCGCGTGGTTCTTCACGCCGTAGTGCTCTTCCGTGCCCCTGCCGGTGGGGCCCAGAACGCCGAGGCCGTGGGCCTCGTCGAGGTACAGCCGCGCCCCGTATTGCGTGCACAGCTCCTTCAACCGGGGGAGCTTCACGATGTCCCCTTCCATGCTGAACACGCCGTCGGTGACCACCATTTTGGCCACGTCCTTCGGCTCCTCGGCAAGGAACTTCTCCAGGCTGTCCATGTTGTTGTGCAGGTAGCGGTGGACACGCACTTTTCCGCGCATGCCGGCGGCGAGGAAGATCCCGTCCATGATCGAGGCATGGTTGAGCTTGTCGGAGAAGATGTGCTCGTCCTTGCCCAGAAGGGCGGAGATAGCGCCGAGGTTGGTCTGGTATCCGGTGGTGAAGCACAGGGCGCTCTGGCGTCCGACGAAATGCGCGAGGCGCGCCTCCAGCTCCTCGTGAATGGCCAGTGTACCGTTGAGGAATCTCGACCCCGAGCAGCTGGTGCCCCACTTCTTCGTCGCTTCGATCGCGGCTTCCTTCACCCGGGGGTCCCACGAGAGACCGAGGTAGTTGTTCGAGCCCGCCATGATGAGCTCTTTGCCTTCGATGACGACCCGCGTGCCCCTGCTTTCCTGGATCGGGATGAAATAGGGGTACAGGCCCTTCTCCTTGGCCTCTTTCGCCTGGTCGAAGGTGTAGCACTTGTCGAAGATGTCCAAGCCGGCCTCCTCGGTCCTCGTGAGTCGGCTATAGTGATACAATGAGCATACCGGGCGTGTAAAGGCGGTGCGGTGCGCTGCCGCGCGCCGGTGCGCGAATCTACTGTGAAAGCAGGGATTCGAACAGGGCGACCCGCTCGTCGCTCGTCCATGCCGGACCGTCGATTCCGATCTTCCGACCGACGATCCTGCCCCCCTTGTCCACGATGTAGTTTGTCGGAATGGCGCGTGCCTCGTACGGCCCTCCTCCGACTTCGCCCGTGGAATCAATGAGCACGGGAAACGTGTACCCGCTGGTCTTCACGAACTTCGCGACGGTGGCCTTGTCCTCCATCATGTCCACGGCCACGACCTCGAAGCCCTGGCCCCGCAGTTTCTGGTACAGAGTCTGCATTGCAGGCATCTCCTGCTTGCACGGGCCGCACCACGTGGCCCAGAAGCTGAGGAGAACGACCTTGCCCTTGAACGAGGAGAGACTGATTCTCGTGCCTTCCAGCGATTCGAGGGAGAAGTCCTCCGACATGAGCTCACGTGCGGGGACGTCGAGCCCTGCCTTCTTGAGCTGTTCCGCGATCACGGACGGTGAAGCGGGGGCCTTCACCGGGGAAGACTTCGAGCTGCAGGATGAGATCAGCAGGGCGGCGAGCGCCGCAAGCAGGAGGACGGATCTTCTCATTGTAGATGAAAGATATGCACGGCCGCCGCTTCCGGCAATGCATGGGGCAGCACGAGGCCGAGGCAGAGCACCGCCGTGTTGTATGCGCCATGGCCGATTGCCACGACGTGGAGGCTGCGACGTCGCAGCCAGGCTCCGGAGAGGAGGACGCCGAGTGCCGCGGTGATCGCGACCGCCAGCGGTCCCTCGTAGACATGACCGGCGGCAAACAGGGCGGTGGAGGCAGCCACGGCAAAGGGAACCTGGACGCCGAGCTCTTCCAGCCTGCCGAGCAGGTACGAGCGGAAGAAAAACTCTTCCCTGTAGCCGGCGGTGATTCCGAACAGGATCGCGAGGGGGATCTGCGCGGCGTTCTGGAGGCCCCAACGGTACCCCCGTGTCAGGGAGCGCGTGACGTCGGCGGGAAGTGCGACGATCAGGATGATGAACGGAGCTACCACCGCGAAGCAGGCGAAAAACAGGACCGTGGTGCGCACGGCATCCCGGGGCTCGAACCTCACAAAACCCCACCGGGAAGGCGGCGTTGCACCTGCGGTGATGGCCACGTAGACCATGAGGAGGAACTGCGGGATGCCTGTGATGATCGCCTGCAGCATCAGAATGTCGGTGGACGGTCCGGCAACCGACATGAAACCCTGGGCAGCGTAGCCGGGGAGGAAAAATGCGGCGAAAAGCAGGAGCATCTCGGCCAGCGCGCGTGATCGTCTCATCGTTATGCCATTTGAAGAAAGGTATGGAAATATAGGTCATTTTTCACGATAATTACAGACGCAATATGATACTTGTCGCGATTCTGCTTGCGCTCGCCTTTCTCGCCGTCCTGGCAGTCATCCTGCTTCGCAGGGCCGGTGGAGGCCGGTTCCCGTGGCTGCAGTTCTACATGAAGGGCAGGGAGTCGGGCTTCATCTTCCGCGAGATCAACCTGCTTCGACGGGTGTCGATAGAGACAAGGCTGGAAAATCCGACGGCGCTGTTCTGGTCCATCAAGATGCTCGACCGGGCGCTCAAGGGAACAATCATCAAGTACCGCGCGCGCTCGCAGGAACAGGATCCGGAGTACAACCTCCTGCTTTCCAAGCTCTTCGAGCTCCGCAAGCGGGTGGAGTTCGACCAGCCCAAGTACAAGATGGGGATCAAGAGCTCCCGAAAGCTCCTCCCGAAGCAGGGGCTTCGCATCATGCTCCCCGGCCTGGGTCCCTTCGGGTCCATGGTCGTGGAAAACCTCACCCGCTACATGGCAGTTTCGCACCCCCAGGGTCCGAAGCTCCCCGACGGCTTCAGCTGGAAGAATCAGAAGGTGGGCATCTATCTCTGGAGGGCGGAGGATGCCGGCTACTTTTTCCAGACAAAAGTGCTTGAGGATTTCATCGACCGCAAGTATCCTATTCTCCACATCGCCCATTCGGACAACCTCATCCGCACGCAGAAGCGCAACTCCCTGCGGGTGGAGACGGAGATTGCCGCGGAGCTGTTCCCGCTGAAATCCATCGACCTGGCGAGCGAGGTTCCCGAGGAGGCACGCGGGCTGCGCTGCCGCCTGGCCGACTTGTCGGAGGGAGGCGCGGCGATCCTGATCGGCGGCAAGGCCCGGGTCGGACTCCCCATCAAGATCCAGTTCAGCATGGGGGAGACGCTGGTGGTCATGTCCGGCGTGGTGAAGGGCATCACCTTCGACCAGAAGAAGAATCGTTCCCTCCTGCACATGCAGGCGGCCTCATCGAGCGTGACGATGCGCAACAGGATCCTCGTCTACGTCTACAACCTGTTCGGTGAGCGGGAAACAATCGTGCTGGGAAAGAAGCCCGTGACTCCTCCAATTGAGCGAAGCTCGGAAGAGATCATCCTGAAGGCGACTCCCCCCGCGCCAAAACCGGCGGCGGGCAACGCGGGATCCTGAGAGCGCCCCCGGCAGCCGCTCAACTTGCCATTGCGGGGCCGCGCAGGTAGAATGAAGTGTGAGGGAAACCGGAATGAGACGTGCCATCTGCTTGTGTGCGGCGTTCATCGCCGTTGCTTCGGTGAGCTTCGCGCAGGATGCGCAGAAAATCCTGGACACGTTCAAGCGGAACTTCGCGATTGCAAGCCTGGACGTGAAGATCCAGATCCTGCAGGACGCCGCCGCGGGGAAGACCGCTTCCGCGATGGGTCCCCTCTTCCAGCAGGCGGTGGATTTCGTCACCGACAATGCGAGCCTCATCCCCACGGACGGACGGTTCAACCAGCTGGCCGGGATCGGCGCGGAACAGATCGGTGTCGTGGGGTACACCGCCGGCAAGGACTCGGTGTGGAAGCTGTTCCAGGTGACCAAGGATTCTCAGACCCTCGCCAGGGCGGCGGCCGCCCTCGGCGCCGTGGGGACGGGAGATGCGGACACCATTACCAACCTGAACCGCTACGTGGACTCGCAGAACGCCTTCTTCGCCTCCGGCAAGACGCCTGACATGGCCGTCGTTGCCGCGTGCTTCAAGGCGCTGGGCGCCCTCGGTGATCCCAGCTCCTTCCCGGTGCTTTTCAGCTCCATGAATCTCGGCTATCCCGACCAGGTGACCGCAATTGCACGGGACGCCCTGCTCTCGATCAAGGGCGACTTCAAGGAGATGCTCCTCGGCGTCATCAGGAACAGGCCACTTCCCGAGAAGAAGCTTGCCCTGCAGATGGCCACAGACAGCGACAAGCTCACCGACGAGCAGAAGGCGCAGATCTCCGAGGTGGCGCTGGACATCGGGCTGCACTCCGGCGCGCCGGACGCGGCGGGCAAGGGCGTGCTCAGGGACATCCGCTTCCAGGCGGCGGGGGCCCTCGGCGCGCGGAAGTGGTCCCACGCCACGGGGCTTCTCATCGAGCACCTGGACATGAGCATCGGGGAATTCGACAAGGGCCTCGTGGATCGCAATCACCTCCTGGACGCCATCGGCAACGTGGGCGCGATGAACACGCATGATGCCGCCGTCCGACTTACCCAGTTCCTCGTGCTCATCAACTCGTACACGGAGAAGGGCAAGTCGTACGATGACCAGGTCGTGTTCGCGGTTCTGCAGAACCTCGGCGCCCTGGCCGACAAGGTGGCGTTCGACGACCTGATGTACACGCAGTACCTGAACTACTCCACCGGCGTGAAGAAGGCGGCCCGCACCGCGCTGGACAAGCTGAAGTGGTAAAGGCAGGCTCTTCTTCCGCGGCGGGCCGGACCCGGCCGCGCCGCCGAAGGCGGATTCAGCCCGCCGGATGATCCGCCGGCACCTCACGCCCGCCCTCGTCGCGTTCATTGCACTCCTCCTTGGCTGCCTGGGGAGCCCCCTGCTCGGTGGTCGATGGTGGCTGACAGCAATTCTCTCCCTCGTCCTTGCTGCTGCTGGCCTGGTCCTGGCTGCGAGCGAGCCCGCCCGTCCGGCACGGACGTGGAGACGTGCCGGCATCCTTCTCCTCGGCGCCTCGGCCGGGCTCCTCCTCGGGGCGGGCTCCCAGGTGCGCATTGCGAACACACTGGCCCGATCGTCCCTTGCGATGCCGGAAAGTGAGGTGACAGACTTCGCGGGCACCGTTGTCCAGGACAGCAGTCTTTCCCAGGAGGGAGACACGGTCCTCCGGCTGGCGATGAGCGACGCATCGTCTTCCCGAAGGGGCATCGCGGCGCGCGCGCGGGGCGGCCTTCTCCTCTTCGTGTCCGGCGACTCCCGGTTCTCCCTCGGCCAGCGGGTCCTGGTGCACGCGCGGCCGTCACGGCTGGAGGGCTTCGGCCCGGAGCGGTGGGTGGCGCGCGCGCGGCGCGCCGAGGTGACATCTCTCGGCTTCAACGGTCCCGTGTGGGCATTCCGTGCAGAGGCGCGAGACTGGCTGCACCGTACAGTCTCACGCGTGGGCTACCCGGCGTCCGCCCTTCTCGAAGCGCTGCTGATCGGCGCACGGGAGGACGTGCCGGGTGACCTCTACGATGGTTTCCTTCGCACCGGCAGTCTCCACATACTGGCCTTGAGCGGTCTCCACGTCACCGTGCTGTACGGGGTCGTGGCAGGCCTTCTCTGGTTCCTGCGAACGCGCTGGCAGAAGTTCCTCGCGGCGACGCTGGTCCTGCTGTTCTACCAGTTCCTGGCGGGGTTCATGCCATCGCTCCTGCGCGCGAGGTCATGATCGTCCTCGGCGGGATCGCCGCGCTCCTGGACCGGGATGGAGAAACCATCAACGTGCTCGCCCTCTCGGGAATCGTCCTGCTGCTGATCGACCCCTTCCAGGCATTCACCCTGTCCTTCCAGCTCTCGTTTCTCGCGCTCGCCGGGATCCTCGTGCTCGGTGCACTCGTGCAACGTCCGCTGGCATCTCACCTCCCCCGGTTCCTCCTGCTGGCATTCGCGATGTCCGCGGGCGCCCAGGCGGCGACGCTCCCCCTGGTGATCGCCCGGTTCGGCTCGTACTATCCGTCCGGCCTCGTGGCGAGCCTGGTACTGGTTCCGCTGACCACCGGCTACCTCTGGGCGGGCCTTGCCTGGCTTCCCCTCTCGCTGGTTCCCTGGCCCGTGCTTCATGAGTTGTGCGCCCGGGCCTTCGCGGCGTTCTACCAGATCATCCGCGTATCCGCCGACGCGCTCTCCCGGGTTCCCGGCCTGACCTTCACGCCTTCGCTTGCGCCGTGGCTGGCGGCGGGCGCCGGTCTTGCCGTGGTCCTCGCGGCGACGGTTCTTCCCTTGAAGCGCGGCCCGACATGAATCCGGATTCGCCCGCGGACATCCGCGCCCTCCTGGAGGCGAGGGGGCTTGCACTGAAGAAGCGCTGGGGACAGAATTTCCTCGTGAACCGAGGCGCCCGGCAGCGGCTGATCGAGATCCTTGCGCCGAAGTCCAGCGAGACGGTGTGGGAGATCGGGCCGGGGCTCGGATCGATGACGGGAATGCTGGCCGCCGCCGCCGCGCGGGTCTTCGCGTTCGAGCTGGATCGGGGCCTGTGCCGGTACCTCGAAGAGGCAATGCGGGAGCTCGAGACCGTGACGCTTGTTCCGGGCGATTTTCTCGACACGTGGAAGAGCACCATGGAGGCGCGGGGGACGCCGGACCGCATCCTCGGCAACCTGCCGTACAGCTCGGCATCACTCATGATCGCCGACATCATCGAGACAGGGGTGCGCCCCGCCTGCATGGTCTTCACGGTCCAGAGGGAGCTTGCCGACCGCATGGCCTCACCGCCGGGAGAGAAAAGCTATTCATCCTTCTCGGTCCTCTGCCAGTCCTGCTTCACCGTGAGGGGCAGGGGAGACCTTCAGCCGGGGAGCTTCTATCCCGTACCCGACGTTGTCTCTTCTATCGTGGAAATGATTCCGGCCCCCTGGGCGCCGAGGGGTGAAGAGCTGACGGTGCTCTCCCGCCTGGCGCGCGGGCTGTTCTCATCCCGGAGAAAGACGATCCGCAACAACGTGAAGGATGCAGCGGTCCGGGAGGCGCTGGCGCAGGAAGGCATCGACCTCAGTCTCAGGGCCGAGCAGATTGCCCCCGAGGTGTTCGTGCGGCTTGCGCGCCGGCTTACAGGATCTTCATCTCCTTGAGCGTGGCCTGGAGGGACTCCCGGTTCTTCGGGGCCATGGCGCACATCGGCAGCCGGTAGGTCTCGGCGATCATCCCTTTCATTGCCAGCGCCGCCTTGATCGGGATCGGATTGGTCTCTATGAAGATCGCCTTGAAGAGGGGAAGCAGGTCGTAGTGCATCTTCCGCGCGGCATTCCAGTCGCCTTTCAGCGCGGCGCCCACGAACCGTGACATCTGCTCGGGAACGAGATTGCTCGCCACCGAGATCACGCCCATGCCGCCCAGCGCCATTATGGGGAAGACCAGGTTGTCATCGCCCGAGAGCACCGTGAAATCCGCCGGCTTCTTTGCGATGAGCTCCATGACCTGGCCGATGTCGCCGCTTGCCTCCTTCACGGCCACGATGTTCCTGTGCCGGGCCAGCTCCAGCATGGTCGGGTTGTCGATGTTCTTTCCCGTGCGGCCCGGGATGTTGTACACGACCATGGGCAGGTCCACCGCGTCCGCGATGGCGCGGAAATGGCCGAGGAATCCCTGGTTGGTCGGCTTGTTGTAGTACGGGGCGACCTGGAGAGTCGCATTCGCGCCGGCCTCTTTCGCGTCCTTCGCGTAGTGGATGGCCTCGGAGGTGGAGTTCGAGCCGGCCCCCGCGATCACGGGCACCCTGCCCCGGGCCTGCTCCACCACGATCTGGATAACGCGACTGCACTCATCGCCATCGAGGGTCGGGCTTTCGCCGGTGGTCCCCACGGGGACCAGGCCGCTTGCGCCGCCCTCGACCTGAAAGTCCACGAGCCTCTTCAGCGCCTTCTCGTCCAGCGCGCCGTCGGCGGTCATCGGCGTGACCAGCGCCGTGTATACTCCCTCGAGCTTCATGCGCCCCTCTCTCCCTGCAGGATGTCGTGGATGAAATCGTTGACCTCGAAAAGCCCCGTCTTGCGCGCCGCCCCCGGCGGATGTATTCCCGCGAGCCACTCCGCGGCGCGTACGGCACCAAGGGCGAAGCCCCCGCGGCTGCGCGCGCGGTGAGTCAGCTCGATCGTGTCGAAGGAGGAGTCCAGGAGAAGCGTGTGGGTGCCCGGCTCCTCGCCGCCGCGGACGGAGGCGAAGTGGAGCTCATCCGGTTCGGGGGCCCGATCCAGCCTCTCCGTGACGACCTTCGTCTTTCGAACGCTCCTTCCCGTCACGATCCGGGCAAGTGTCAGCGCGGTCCCTGAGGGGCTGTCCTTCTTGCGCTTGTGGTGCACTTCCCAGCCCATGATGTCGTACTCGGGGCAGGGGTTGGCAAGCTCCGTGGCCGCCGCGGCCAGGGCGAAGAACAGGTGTGCGCCGATGGAGAAATTGCTCCCGTAGAGGTAGCCGATCTTTGCGTCCAGCAATGTCTTCTTCAGCTCGTCGAGCTTTCCGAACCATCCCGTCGTACCCACGACGGCGCTGAGGCCGGCGCGGGCATAGGCGCGCGCATTGGCCAGCACGGCGTCCGCGTGGGAGAATTCGATGGCCATGTCGGAGTCGCCGGCGATCTTCTCCGTGAACACCGAAGCATCCGCATTCCGCAGGGCGGGGTCGATGCGCGCCGAAACCTCGTGTCCCCGATCACGCAGAACCTTTTCGACCTCGCGCCCCATGCTCCCATAGCCGATGATCGCGACTTTCATGGTGCGGCGATAATACTATTTCCCGAGTGACTGCACCAGCGTCACCACGGAGGTGTTCACGACGTCGTCCACCGAGCAGCCGCGCGAGAGATCGCTCACGGGCTTCGTGAAGCCCTGGAGGAAGGGGCCGTAGGCCTCGGCGCCGGCGAACCTCTGCACGAGCTTGTACCCGATGTTGCCGCTCTGGAGGTCCGGGAAGATCAGCGTGTTCGCCTTGCCGGCCACCGCGGAGCCCGGCGCCTTCTTCGCCGCAACGGATGCCACCAGGGCCGCGTCCGCCTGCATCTCACCGTCCACGACGAGCCTCGGGTTCCTCTCCTTCACGAGCTTCAGCGCGCTCACCACCTTGTCCACCAGGGCGTGGCTCGCGCTTCCCTTCGTGGAGAAGGAGAGCAGGGCCACCAGCGGCTCGGACCTGAGGAAGGTGCGGCAGGACTCGGCGGAGGAAAGGGCGATGTCGGCAAGCTGCTCCGGTGTCGGGTCGGGGACGACCGCGCAGTCGGCAAAGATCATGTGACCCTCGACTCCCCACTTCGTGCCCGGGAGGTACATGACGAAGCAGGAGGATGCCGTGGTGATGCCGGGGGCGGTCTTCACGATCGTGAGAGCCGCGCGGAGGACCTTTGCCGTTTCGCTGTCGGCGCCCGATACCATGGCGTCGGCCCGGCCCTTGCGCATCATCATCGCGCCCCAGTGTTGGGTGTCGCCCATAAAAACCTTCTGCGCATCCTCGCGGGAGATCCCCTTGCTCTTGCGAAGCTCAAAATAGTCGTCGAGGTATTCTCTCTTTAGCGGGGAGGAGGCAGGTTCTTCTACGTTGAGGCCCGACAGGCTCACACCCTGCTTCTTCGCTTCCGCCTCGATCTGGGATCTTTGTCCGAGGAGGGTGACCTCGCTCGCGAGCTTCTCGTCCAGGATGATCCGCCCTGCCTTCAGCGTCCGGGCTTCGTACCCTTCGGGGAGGACAAGCTTCCGGGGATTCGACTTCGCCTTTGCGCGCATCTCTTCTATGAAATTCATTGCCAGGCTCCTTTCACTGCGACGTACTCGGCGCATTTTCTGCGACGTACTCGGCGCATTTTCTGCGACGTACTCGGCGCATTTTCTGCGACGTACTCGGCGCATTTGGAATGACACGGGATTGACGCGCGCAAGTATAGCTTTTTCCCAGGAAACTGCAATAATCGCGCAGGAGAACAGCTGCTTATGACTGTTGGCGTGTACGGCCTGGGAAGGTTCGGCTCGTTCTGGGCGGAGATGCTGGCGCGGTCCATTCCCGTCTGCGCGTATTCCCGCTCCCCCGGCCGATCGACACCCCCGGGCGTCAGGAGGGTGGGGGAGGACGAGGTCCTCGCACAGCCCGTGATAGTTCTGTGCGTTGCCATCTCCGCCATGGAGGAGGTGCTGCAGAGGAGCCGCGCGCGGCTTGCCCGGGAGGTCCTCGTGATGGACACCTGCTCGGTGAAGACTCATCCCGTGAGCCTCATGGAGCGCATGCTGCCTGCCACCGCGTCGATCCTCGGCACGCACCCCATGTTCGGTCCGGATTCCGCCCGCGGCGGCGCATCCGGCCTCCCGATGATCTTGTGTCCGGTGAGGATCGTCTCCCGCGAGTTGGAGAAATGGCGCGCGTTCTTCTCCTCCCTGGGGCTCTCGGTGTCCGTCATGACCCCCGACGAGCACGACCGGGAGGCCGCTTTCACGCAGGGCGTTGCCCACTACATCGGGAGGGTGCTCTCGGACCTCGGCGTGCGCCGCTCCCCGATCGGTACGGTGGGGTACAATAAGCTGCTGGAGATCGTGGAACAGACCTGCAACGATCCCCTTCAGCTCTTCCTGGACCTCCAGCGGTACAACCCGCACACCCGGGAGATGCGCGTGCGGCTGGAAAAGTCCCTGCAGGCCGTCATGGCGGCGATCGACGGTTGACATGCCCATGGGCAGTAGGTAGGGTGGAGAGAGGATACATTCGACACGGAGAACCAGATGGCGGAAGTACGAATCAAGGACATCGACGAGCACGAAATCGACACGATCCTCGCGGAGGACATCGATTTCGAAGGTTTCCTGACCTTCAAGAAGCCCCTCATGATCAATGGAAAGTACAAGGGAGAGATAAAGTCCTCCAGCTGCCTGTACATCGGTGAGAAGGCCCTGGGGGAGGCCACCACCGAGGCGGCCATCGTCTCCTCCAAGGGCATGCACAAGGGGGACATCATCGGCCACTCCCGGGTCGAGCTCTTCTCCACCGCGCAGGTGGAAGGGGACATCAGCACGCCTGACTTCGTCGTGGAAAGCGGC
>Ga0187886_1002296_pt1 | contig 15525 bp, 19 predicted proteins | sample June2016WEW_20_1_FD_133001 | JGI IMG/M metagenome (GOLD analysis project Ga0187886, IMG submission 133001) | Peatland microbial communities from SPRUCE experiment site at the Marcell Experimental Forest, Minnesota, USA - June2016WEW_20_150 | ecosystem: Environmental > Terrestrial > Soil >... | reverse complement strand
TCGCAGTTTTTGCAATAATCCTGTTGATGGCTGTCCTTTTCTTAACGGTGTCAGCCGTTAAGCCGGCCTTTGCAGTAGCTGAAACAGATGACGAAACCAACGAGATAGCCTTGGTTGTGAGGCCTTTGGTGATCATGAACTACTCGGCAGTTTCTGGCGATAAGTTTACTGTCAATGTTAATATCACCGCCTTGGGGACAATCAACCTTCACGGGTTCACAATGAGATTGGGCTACGATCCTAATTTGATCAATTGCGCAACGGTTGGAGAGGGTGATTTGTTCAAAGGCTTCGGCATTACGGACTTCGTCAAAGACAACACTGCGGGTAACGTCTATGCTTCGATAAACTTCACTTCTCCAAATGCTACAGTCGACAGCAACGGAACTTTGGTCACGTTGACGTTTCAAGTTAGGGGTACGGGTGAGACGAGTCTTCACATCGACGCTTTTCTGTACGATTCTGCGGGAACATATCTGCAGTATACGGCCTATGACGGGTATTTCAACAACAAATTTAATTTTGACCTAACCATGCCTCTGACTCTTCTTGCTGTAACATTCGCCTCTATGTTTCTAAATTTGAAGACAGAGAACAAACTCAAAGGAGTGTTTGAAGAGACAGAGTTTCGGGTTCGGGATGCCGTTTTGCTTGTTGGCTTGATGGCGACCATGATCACACTCATAGTCATCGTTCGACAGCTCAGCGTAATTCTGATGGTGCTCTTCCTGTTCTCTTACTCTCTGCTACTGTACACGTTTAGTTATCTGCTGTCCAACAAGCGTTGGTACGTAGGCGTCATACCGCCGGCGGTTTTCATTCTGTTATATGTATTCTTGAGGGACAGTTTTCTCTGGACTTATTACCTGTCTAACGTTTACGGTCTTGTTTTCGCTATCTTGATCACTCTTTACCTAGCAAGTTTGTTTAACTGGAAAACTACCGCAGTTTTTGGCGTCCTGATAACGGGCATGGACATAGTTCTTGTCTTAGTAACGAAAACAATGGTTCAGGCCGCAAACGCTGCTGTGAGTCTGAGTCTTCCTGTGCTGGTTTCTTTGCCGCTTGTTCCATTGATTAGGACTGGAACTGGCCTGCTAATACTGAGCTTGGGCCTGGGAGACTTTTTCTTTGCAGGTTTGCTTGCCATTCAAACATTCAAGAAATACGGGAAACGATTGGCGATAGCATCGGTTGTGGGAATGACCGTATCGTTCTCCATTTTCGAGGCCTTCATTCTGACCTTCAGTATTGGAGCTTTTCCTGGCACCTTGATGATTATCTGCGGTTGGGTACCGTTCGTACTTATCAAGACTCTGAGAAACTGGAGAAAGACCAAAGGCGCGAACTTAGAAAAGATGGTTTCCGGTTAGAAATGGCTTTTCGCCAACCGTGCTCACTAATACATTCGCAAATCCCATTTCTTGGAATCGCTCGGCTATTTTCGCTGTGGTCCTCTTGTAGGTGTTGATGAAGACTGATGGTCCAGTGTCCATCGAGTACCACGCTGGCGTTCCCTCTTCTCTCATTCGGATGATTTCCTTAATTATTCGGACCGTATCTGGTTCCCACAATACCATGTGCGATTTGCCTGTCATCGTTATCGCGTGAAGATTTAGTGTGTCCTCTTCAGCAAGCTTGCCTATCGTTGCAGTGTCTCCGTTGTTGATGGCCTCTTTCATCGTTTCAAGCAATCCACGAATGTTCCTCAGTCGTGCTTTGAAAAGGCATGAACTGAGCACTTCGGCGTGTGCTTCGTCAGTCTTCACGTCGGAGTGCACGGGCACGATTACCATTGAAAAATCCATGTTTCTTGGCGTCTCCAGCTGCTCAGCGTAGGATCTGCTGTTCCTGTTGGCATACCATACTGCGAAGCCTCCTGCCAAACTCCTTGTGGCAGAACCCGCTCCGAGTCTGACGATTCCTGAGAGCGAAACACCGTCGAGATTAAGAACAAGCGCTTCCTTTGTGGCCAAGCCCATAGCTGCAAAACCGGAGGCTGAAAATCCCAAGCCCTTGCCTGTTTCAAGACTATTTTGAGAGACGACTTTGAAGCTACCTGAGAACTCTGCCAGCTCCTTGAGCTTGTTAAGAACGGTTTCGACTCGTTTCCTTTCGGTGGTATCTGGTTGTCTCCCGTTGATTGTTATTTCGTTTTTCTTTGATTCTCGTATCGTCTCAACGGTTGTTGTGGTGGATAAGGCTTGGATGCATGCGGATATGCTGTCGTGGTACGGGATTCTTTGCTTAGAATTCTTTAATCCATGATATTTTATCAGTCCCTGTATTGGGTGCGCTACGGCTGTAGCTTTCAAGACTGATCGCCTTAGAAGATGTTGGAGTATGAGCTAGTAAACTCTTGTTATTAATGTGATCTAGAAAATTGAATGAAGAGAGGTTTTAACCGAATAATGCGCCTAAGCCTTCGAGTGCTGCTTCTTCTTTCTGTTTCTCGTCTTCCTTCTTTTCTTCTTTTGGTTTGGCTTCTACTGCTGGTGTTGCTGGGGCTGCTGCTGCTGGTGCGGCCATCATCGTTGGGGCAGACTTGATCGCTTCGTCGATTTTGACTTCAGCTAGGGAAGCTACGAGTGCTTTGACGCGTACTGTGTCGGCGTTTACGCCTGCTGCCGCAAGAACTTGTGTCAGATTTGCTTCGTTTATCTCTTTACCTGCTTTGTGAAGGAGCATTGCAGCGTAGATGTATTCCATATTTTTTCACCTCTCACCTCAACTATTTTAACTTTTTTCAGTTGGCGTAACCTTTTGCTCTAAGGTGGGCAATCTACTACTTAAACTTAACATTTCAGCATGGGCCTTTCTAACCAAGTCCTCTATCGTCTCCTTAGTGGGTATTGCCGCGTTTACTGAAAGCGCGTATGCTTCTCTGTGGGCTATTTGCAGTAGCATTGTCATGTTTTCTTTTGTTGGATAAGCGGCGCTCAGAGACAGCGCAAGAGAATCTGCGTAGGCTCTTTCAATGTCATGTTTTATTCCATCCAGGTCGAGTTTAAGCTGTTCTTGATTTATGATCAGGCCCTCTTCGAACACGTAGGTCATTGCAAGGCCAGATTCAACAGGTTTGATTCCAAGTTTTGACAACATGCTGGCGAGTCTTTCGTTGATTGCTTCACCCTTCTTGACAACCAACGTGTCCTTGTTGATCCAGACGCTTCCGGATTCGATTCTCGTCGGCAAACCCACAGCGTTCAGCTGACTGATTATAGGTCCGGGAGGTTGGCCGGTGTTCCCTGCCGGGACGACGACGTCGAAGGCTGCTGTGTCCCCTGACTTAGCCGTTGTTTTGACCTTCCCTCTTTCCAGGATTAGGGCCAGTTTGAACGGATCCTCATCCGTGAATATGTAAACATTCGCCCCCTGAAGGTGCTCTTCAAGTTTCTTCAGGTCTGGCTTCTCCTTACAGTTTTCTATCGCCAGTTTCATCAATGTATTCTTCATGACTCTCATGTAGACCTTGTCCGCCAAGTTCTTCTTGAATTCCTGCATTTGAGCTGCCCTGACCTTCTGCAGGCTGGCAATGCCTACGACCTTATATTTCTTTACCAGGTCAGTTATTTCTTCGACTTCCTTGATTTTTCCTTGAAGAGCTTGTTCGGATGGCATCCACTTTTTCCTCTTTCTACGGTTTAACCTTCACGGGCGCACCCATGGCTGTTTTGATGTAGGCGACCTTTATGTTTTTCATTCCTCTCTTGAGTTTTCCTTCTAGAACCCTCAGGACCACTAGGATGTTCTCAGTTATCTCTTCGTCTTTCATGTTCTCCATTCCGATGCGAGACTGCAGAATCGGTTGGTTGCGCAATCTTACCGTAACCGTTTTTCGGTGTTTTGCTATTAGGCTGGCTATGTCTGCTGACGGTGGCACTGGTACAGGCATTTTCCCCCTTGGACCCAAGACGGAACCCAAGGTTTTTCCGACCAAAGGCATCAATGGGGCTTCAGCGATGAAAAAATCGTACTCGTTAGCTATCTTCCGCATTTCCTGTTTCTTGCCGGCTAAGCTTTCAAGCTCAGATTTTTCAACAACGTGGTCTGCGTTTGCCTTCCTCGCTTTCATTGCGAGTTCTCCTGACGCAATGACGCAGATTTTGTTTGGTTTCTCAAGGGCGTAGGGTAGCTCGACAATTTCTTGTATTCTGGCTTCGGGCGATTTCATGTCGATGTCTTGTAGTTTCAGGATTAGCTCTACTGATTTGTTAAACTTTCTCTTTTCAGATTTCTCCCTTGCTTCTTTTACTGCGTTCAGTATCGTTTTTTGGTCTAAGGGCATTTTGGAGTCCTCGTGCCAATGAGGGAATGGAACGGGGTTATAAAAATATTCGCTTGGCTCTAACTCTTACTAAGTATCTCGTCGTACTTGCCTTCGTCAATTTCCCGCTGCACTTCACGGGGATCTTTGCCTTCAGCGGTCACTCCCATGCTAACGCAGACTCCAAGAATCTCCTTTGTTGCTGTCTTGAGGGTTCTTGCTAGAAGCTCTGCGCGTTTCATCTTTGCTATGCGCACCACTTGGTCGATTGTGAGGTTGCCGACTTTCTGTGTGCTTGGAGTACCTGAGCCTTTCTCGATTTTGAGTTCGCTGACAATTAGGGCGGAGGCAGTGGGCGTTCCAATGGTCACGTCAAACTGCTTGGTGTCGGGGTCCACAAGCACCTTCACTGGAACCTTCATTCCAGCGTAGTCTTTTGTCAATTCATTTATTCTATTCACAATCGCCATGACGTTTACGCCTAAGGGGCCGAGTGCTGGGCCCAAGGGTGGTCCTGCGTTTGCTTGTCCTCCGCTAACTAGGAGTTCCACGGTTTTCTTGTCAGCCATTTTACAATTCACCCCCGCTTGCGGCTTTGGACTTTTCAACCAGCTTTACGTAATCGGAATTCACGGTTATTGGCAGTGTGAAGGTTGCTTCTAGCAACTCGAGGGTAACCTCTGCCTTGGTTTTGTCAATTCGAGTTATTTTTGCTCGCATGCCTTTGAATGGTCCGCCCGTCACTTCGACTATGTCATTTTCATTTAACTCTTCAATGATTGGTTTTTTGACGATGTATCTTTCAATCTCTGCGAAGCTCACGATGCCCGGAATCCTTGACCGCACGTGTTTCACGCCTGTTATGGCTTCTTCCACCAGATGGGGGCCTTGAGCCTCTATGAAGACGTATCCCCTTAATGCTTCGGGCACGAGAATGGTCCTGACAGGTATCTTTTTCATTTCGACTTTTGCGGCAACGAGTCTAGCAACATTCCTCTCTTGGCCGGTTGTTGTCTTCACTGCAAAAATCTTTGTCGGGATTTCCTCGTGCCTCTCCATGAAAGCTTCTTCCTTCTAGGCTCAACCAGTGGTTGCGCCGCCAGGGTTCACAACGGCTGATATCACTTTGATTATATACCCTATCAATCCGATTGCTGCGATGCCTAGAAGGCATATCTTTATTGAGAGCCAAAGCTCGCTTCTTCCAGGTTTAACAGCAAGTCTTAATGTTCTTGCACACTGAGACAGGAAATCTCTTAAGCCCATGATTCATCGCTCTCTCAACATTCTTACCTGATATCATTGCTTGCTTGGAACCTAACCAATTACCTAGGTTGGCAAGTCTTTTTCTTCTACTGCGCTTTTTTAAGAAGACGTAGGCGAGTATTTATGTCTTTTTAAGGCGTGCTGGTGTCTATGATATGTCGCCTGTGAGTGGAGGCGAACTATGTAAGTTTATTCGTGTTTGTTGAAGTTGACGATGGCTATTGCTATGTCGCTCATGTTGCAGAGGCCGTCGTTGTTGACGTCCGCGTTTGGATCCCAGCCGGCTTTCTCTGAAAAAGTATTGAATTTCACTACCAGATAGGCTATGTCTTTCATATTGACAATTCCGTCATAAACGCCTGGTACTGTGCTGGACATGTCGCCAGGAAGGCCCACATGGACTGGAACGTCGGAAACGCAAGTGTTGTTTGTTGTGTCGTTTTCTCCTAGAACAGGCGAAGCATAAGCGCTTATGGTGTAGTTGCCATAAGCAAAGTTCGTCGTGTCCCAGGCGAAGGAGAGTGTTGTTGACGCGCCGTTTTCCAGGTTCACCGCCTGCACGTATATGGCCATCGCATTAGCATAGATCGTTGTGTTGAACGTTTCTGGGTAGTCGCCCAAGTCTGCTGCTGTAACGGTCACGTTTAGGCTGTAGCCTTGACCAACAACAGTTTTTGAACATGTAACATCCGTGATGGCGACGGCATGCACAGGTGCTCTGTAGTACGCCGTATATGTTCCGCCTGAACTAACGGTCACAGTAGTGCTTGTTTGGCCAGTATTCCATTGCGTGAATGGATGGCCATCTTGGTCGGTGTTTGGCACTGTAAAAGTATGTGTCCCCGTCAACGCAGCAAATGTGCACGGAGTAAAGCCGGACGATACACCGTCGATCGATAAGCTCACATTAACATAGTTGTTCTCTTGGCTGCAGTAAGCATTAACTGTGGCATTGTATGTGGACGGTGTTTGAGAAGAACGATTCATGTAGTAGAAATTCGGTGAAAGTGAAGAAACCTCGTTTACGCTGGTTACAGTGTTCCAGTCACTACTGAATTGGACTTCGTATACTCCGTCGGAAGGAAAGTTTGCCGACGTGATTTGCGAGCCGAACTGAAACTTCAATGTTCCAGCCCACACTGGAATCCTTATTCTGTGATTGTTCGAGTCATAGTTGAAGTTGGAGGCTGGCGTGAAAGACAATGTGTCCTCGTACCTTTCTTCCGAAATCGGCATTGCAAGGATTCCGGTATCAGGGATTATTCCTTCCAAGAACAGCATCATCAATCCAACAGCACTTGCTTCGTCTGAACCAGCTTGACCAGAGAGCATTGCAAATTTGGTTCCGTCAAAGAGTTGACTGTTCAACGCGCCCTGCCATGCCGAGGGATAGGTTGTACCATTCAGCATGTTGACAAACTCGGTTTGCCAAGGCGCAATTTTGTAGTACAGTTGCATGGCGGCTATGGCAATGAATGTATTCTGCAATCTTAATTGAGGGTTACTAGTAGCGTGCTGAACGATGCCAGGCTGCCCCCACGCTGGGCTGCTCCATCCGTTCGCCAAAAACTTTGTTCTCAAGTCGGTTGCGATCCTGTCGAAATAGGGAATGTCGTTGCCGTGGGTAGCACGATAGTACGCGATGATAAACGCAAATGGTCCAGCCTCACACTCGTACATAGAGCTCCCAGCCGTGTAACCGTATAGTTGTGCGGAACTGCTCCAATGTTTGTCGTTTATAGCCTGCCAGAGACCTTGATCTGATCCGTTGAGCTTGTTGAAAATGTCTAGACTTTCGGCATACTCATCGTAGTATCTAGACGAGAACGCCCAGCCTGGATAGCCGAGCAGTGGTGAGCCGTGGCTCTGGTAGGCAACCAAGACTTCATTGAAACATGCCTGCGTGTCCCATCTTGATACGCCCCAACTCTGCGCCCAGTCAAAAGCTTCGCAGATAAACCTGTGGTAGTCCAACCAACATGCCTGCGGGTCGTAAGTTATGGGAATGTGGCCTATCATGGCCATGTTTTGCAGAGCATTTTTTGCATTTGCGTCTAAGGTTGCAGAGGTGTAACCGTCAACCTGCGCCATCCTCTCGATCCACAATGCTGAGTCAAAGGAGTTGTCAGTTCCGTCCGTGCTAGTAGTTGAATCGTAAGCATTCAGAGGAAGTTTGTTGAAAATGACTCCATAATGTGTGGTTGTCAAGGATCCTGTGTTGAAGTTTACGTTGTTAAGTATCGATGCGATGTTATCTGCTAGAGTTGCGGTTTCTTTGGCTGGTTTGACGTCAAGAGTCACTAGAAACACGTTGGTTAAGAGCAATGCCAATATTATTCCAGGAACTACTCTACTCATCGCGTCCCCTTTCTCTATGGACTATATGCCACGCGTTAAATTAAGAGTTTGTCTAACTAAGTACTAGAAGAGGCTTCTGTCTTCTTTCGCTGAGTGGCGCGTGCGACGCGCCTTGTAAATGCAATCTTGGCATTCGAGTCTGTCAAATCGTCTACATTTGTTCATAAGCAGCTCTCTTCATGCTCTTCTGAGCTGCCTTCATCGTCAAGTCTTGAATTGCTTCTTTATCCTGTCAAGATGAGGCCTGTTGGCGACTGTTTGCAGCCTGCGCCTCTTGAGAAACGGACAGAAGAAATGACCTGTAACGGAGGCAAGCTAAGCATCGCGTTTTCTGCGAAACCTTTTCACAATGCTCTTTTTTGAGGATAACACGCCAAGCGCAATGACAATTATGATGATGATCCAGAGGACGATCCAGAGCCACCATGGTACTTCCGGGCTCCACATGTTTGTGTCGCTCACGAGGACATCTGTAAATCCGGTACCGAGAACCATCGTTCCCTCTGTCAAGACACCAGTCTGTTTGTCCCAGTAAAAGGTGTAGTTGTTACCTTGCTTTGTTGTGAAGTTTGCGTAGATGACTCTTCTGTCTGCGCCTGCGTAAGATCCCGTTGTTTCGCCCACGATGGTTGTATTGCCAAACGGTTCGCCTAGGTAAATGGAATCATTTATGTCCAATCCTCCAGGAATGAAATACACACGTGCATTGAACCATGGTGCCATTGAAAAATCATCTTGGGATGTCAAATCAACGGTCTGTGTTTTGTTCATTGGCAAGCTCCCCATGTAAAATGTCGCCCGAACCGTCACCGTTGTCCCTGTAACGTTCAGAAACTCTATTGTCTCCGATTGCTCACCTGCCAAACTGAATGTTTCTTGCAACTCGTATTTTATCCAGTCTCCACTTTTTCCACCAAAACTGAAGCTTGTCACGGCTGAAACGCTGACAATTGAAGCTGCAAATAACAGTAATAGAATCAACGCGCTTGCTTCAATGGTTTTCATCTAATTCTTCTCGTACAAAGGGAAAGTTGTTAAAGGACAAGGTTAAACTTTTTGGATCTGAAGGCCTGTCTCGTTGAGCATTTCGATCAGTCTCGGTTTGTCGTCTCCCCTTATTCCTTTCCAGTCCAGGACAACGTATTCTACTTTTTCTAACGTTTTTCTGATGCATTGCTGAAGTATTTCTGAGCTTATCTGCGGTACGGAATGCTTAGCGATCATGTGTCCGAACGCAACTTGCTTCTCTAAGGCCTTCCTAGTAAACTTGCTGTTGTAGTGCGGTCCACCTATGCCCAGAACTGTTTCGGCTGGAAAACTGCCGAATTTTGAGACCGCCTCCATTGTCGCATGTGCAACGGCTTCAGCAGCTGCTGCATCGCTCCATTGTTCAGGTGAGCTTCCAAGTTCGGCAAACATGGTTGGGGCATTCAATGATGGTCCGTGATGAGTGCTTTCATATGAAACTTGATACTTGAGCTGTATTTCTTCTTTCATTTTCGCCATGACCTTCAAAGCGTCTCGCATTGCATTAGCTGGAGAAACCGAAACATCCCTCGGGTTACCGCCAAGCTCTGCTTCGCCCAAATTGCCGGGTGTGTGAACCGAAAGAGTCGGTGTACCGCTCATGCTGCTGTGTCTTGAAATGAACACTACAAGTTCTGGTTCTGTGAAGAACGTGGTCAAATCCTGCGCGTGTATGGATTCTTGGTTTAGGGTTATGAGCTTGACATCTTTGCTGTTGACTTGGCTGGCATAGGTCGTGTTTTCTTGGAATCTTTCTGTTGTTTCGTTGAAACGGTAATGGGTCAGAATCTGCTTTTTGATGTTCAGGCTTGCTGGATCCTTGTTTGAGGCCACAACCAGAATCATCGTCCACTCTTCCATATGTGAGGTATGGTCTTCTGAGAAAAAGGTTTGCACAAAGCTTATAATTGTTGAAATTGGTTGAAGCGTTTAAAGCTCAGCTAAAGGTGGAAGACATGCATCTGATTAATTTTAAGGAATTGAGTGGACAGCAACTTGCAGAAATGGTTGATAAGGGTATCCAAATCAAGCGTGACCCCGGAAAGTATCGAAAGGCATTGGAGGGCAAGTCTCTAGCTCTTATTTTTCAAAAAACTTCCACCAGAACACGGGTCTCTTTTGAGGTAGCCATGACTCAACTCGGTGGCCACGGCCTCTTCATCGACTGTAGGACGACGAACTTTGCCCTTGCAAACATAGGTGATGAGACTCAATATCTCTCTCGCAATGTTGACTGCATAATGGCGAGGCTGCTGAAAAACACTGATCTGGAAGCTATGGCCAAGAATTCACGCGTCCCTGTTATCAACGGCTGCGACGAAAAGTATCATCCCAGCCAGGCAATCGCTGACTTGATTACTCTCAAAGAGAAGAAGGGGAAGTTGAAGGGTGCGAAACTCGTCTACATAGGTATCCATAACAACGTTTGCAACTCGCTCGTGGAGGGATGCACCAAGACGGGCGTCAGAATAACCACTGTGACGCCGGTATTCAATGAGCCTGCGCGTGACGATGAACTTCTGGAAGATGCCCGGGGAACTGGGCTTTGGGAGACAACACTTGACGTGGAAGCGGCTGTTAGGGATGCGGACTTCGTTTACACTGACACTTGGGTGGATATGGAGTTCTTCACTGACCCGAAATTCGCGGTGGAAAAGGAGAAACGAGTCAAGCTGATGATGCCTTATCAGTTAAGCATGGAATTGTTGAAGAACAGCAGCGCCTATGTGATGCATGACATGCCGATCCACAGGGGATACGAAATAACCGCAGAAGTCATTGAAAGTCCAAAATCATTGATATATGAACAGAGCGAGAACCGGCTGTACTCCGCAAAAACAATTCTGCTGAAACTGCTTGAAAAGTACTAGACTATTCGGCTACAGCGTCCGCGTGCTGTGTTCATTTGAGGATCATTTGGACGAATCTTTCTGGGTTGAACTCTTCTAAATCGTCGTATCTTTGCCCTGTTCCGATGAACAAGATTGGTTTCTGGGTGACGTGCGTCACGCTCAAGGCTGAGCCGCCCTTGACGTCAGCGTCAACCTTCGTCAATATCGTGGCGTCTATTCCCACGCATTTGTTGAACTCTTCTGCCTGCATGACGGCGTCGTTTCCAATGAGGGAATCCAAGGTTAAAATCGTCAGGTCTGGGTTTACGACTCGTTTGATTTTTGCCAGTTCGTTCATCAAGTTTTTGTTTGTCTGCATTCGTCCCGCAGTGTCTATTAGGACAACGTTTATTCCGTGTGCTTTGGCGTGGCTTATCGTGTCATAGGCAACTGCCGCAGGGTCAGCCCCGTAAGCGTGTTTGATCATCTTTGTTCCCAGTCTTTTGGCATGTTCTTCCAATTGTTCAATGGAACCGGCTCGGTAGGTGTCGCTGCAGGCAATGACAGCGGAGTATCCTTTCTTGTTTAAGAAGCGGCAGACTTTGGCAATGGTCGTGGTTTTTCCAGTGCCGTTTATTCCAACAAAGACAATGACGTATGGTTCGCCTTTCTTTCGTTTCTCTTGAATAGCCTTTAGTAGATCTATCCTGCTGTTCGTCTGCATCGTTTCCATAAGAACTTCCCGGAGGTTCTTCTCCACGATTTTTTTACGGTCTTCGAGTCGCTTAACCTGGACTTTGTCCAAACGTTTCTCCATTTCGTCGCAAACCCGTTCTGCAACTGGGAACGCAACGTCGTTCTCGACGAGATTCATCTTGAACTCGGAGAGCAGTGGATGCAGGTTTTCGGGTTTGAGTTCGGTTGTGGTGACCTTGTTTACAAGTACTTTTAACCCTGATTTCAGCTTCTCGAACATTTTAGGAAGTTTTCTCTCCTCTTACCGTGGCAACTAGCGCCTCGAATTTCTCTCTATCTTCGCTGATTTTCTCTGCGACTTGGGCGAATTGTTGTTGCGTTGCTGTTCTTGCCTTCCCCAAGTCTTCCATACGCTTTTTGATGACCTCCTTTGCTTCTTGACGCGTCTTTTCAACCGAGACTCCTGCGCCTATTCCAACGATTATCTTGTCTGGGTTGTACAGTTTTGCCCTGATGTATGAGGTGCCGCCGATTGGGACGAGAAGCTCGGAGTTCTCCTTTTCTTTTTCCAGGCTCTCTAATGTCATGTTTGCGTAGGTCAAGTCCGTGGTAACAGCATTTAACATGTTGAGTCTAGACTGTAACGCCTCTGCCGTTTGCTCGAGAAATCGCAGTTCAACGCTGATTTTTCGAATCTCTTCCTCGTTTTTGCTAGCCAACCTCTTCCTCACCGGTGACAATTTTCTTCAGCAACGGGTTTTCTATCTGGTCGGGAGGGATCTCTTCGACACTTGTTATCTTTATGTGGTAACGCTTAACACGGTGTTTGCTTCCTAACTCGGCGTAAACCTTTTCCACAGCATGCTCAGCTTTCTCTGCCACTATCTCCTTTCTGAAAGAAGTCTTCAGATTCGGTTTCAGGATTTCACCTATTACTTTGAAAACTTTCAATCTCTTCATCCTCTTTTACAACATCCAAAGCACTCCCAATTATAAACATCTCGGGTCCTGTCGTAAACAAACCAGCAACGGCGGCATGGCTGTTGGCGATCAGACCAGTTCCGACGTAGGGTATTCCACAGTTTATTGTACCAACATCGACTGGAACTTTCAACACATCTTCCAAGGTTTTCCTTTCCGAGTCCTTCAACAAAGGATGTGCTAAAACGCCTTTGTTTGTGGCCACCGATAGGGAGCCGACGTACGGTAGTCCGGCAATTTCGCTTGGAACGGTCTCAACACACAGAGTCTCAGATATGCTCTGCAGCTCCGAACTCTTCAATCGTGGGTCAACAATTGCGCCGTGATCGTTTGCCAGAACCAAGTTTCCGTACGCAGTTTTCTTGGTTTCCATTATCGTTATGTTTCCTTTGAAACTGCACCTTATGCTTTCAAGCTCCTCTTCTCGAACGAAGCTGGGAAGGAGGATTCCGTTTGAATTCGCACACGCAAGTGCACCTGCAAGTGCGGTTCCGCCGATTGCCGTCTGTACCAGGTTGACTTTCAACCATCGGCTGAGTCTTTCAGCCTTTTTGGCCGGTACAGATTTTGGAACTATAAGCATTCTGTCTGTTGCAAGTGAATAGACACCTATGCTTGCGCTTCCCATAAGACTTGAAATGTAGATGGCCAAGGATTAATCTCCTTCAGCCAGATAAACCGTAATATTGCCTTCTTTGTCTTTTGCAGCTCTTATCCGAATTTTTCTAGGAGGTTTCTCTACGCCCCTTTCCCACACCTTCTCATTCACTTCGTTACTAATAACCAGTTTTCTAGGCTCTTCTTCCTCTTCTTCCTCTTTTTTGGCTTCCAGCTTCATATGCTTGATTACGAAGGCTCTAATCATCCGCATCGCTCTTGGCGTTCTCTTTCTCGGCGGCATAATCCAGGCCTTGCCTAGAGGAACTGTGTAAATTCTTTCTTCAACTATCTCTTCTTCCTCAGTCTTCTTTTTCCGCAAGGACGGCTTGACTTCTTCCTTCTCGGAAGGTGCCTGCTTCTCTTCCTCCTTGGGTTCGGCCTCTTCTGGAGTAACGCCTTCTTCTGCCTCCTTTTCCGGTGTCTCTTCGACGGTTTCAGTTATTTCTTCTTGTGCTTCCTCAGTTTCCTGCTCTTCTTCCTTGTTCTCTTGTTCCGTCAAGCCTTTCCCTCCTAGGCCCTTATCTTCCTTGTTCGCCATTGCCTTCTCTTGGGAGTCGATCTGAATTTGCCCGCTGTCTTGGCTATAACCCATGTTGGGACTGGCCTCTTCTGTTTTCCAGCTTTTGCCAGCCTGCGTTTCTTTGCCGTTGGCTTGTTTCGCGTCATGCTCATTTCCTTCTTATTGTTGTTTCGCGTTTACGAGATTGAAGCTGGACCAGTATCTTCTTGAGCTGCTCATCCGCTAGTGGGATTGGTATTTTTCCCTGCTGTGCCAACTGGATAAGCTGCAACTCTAATTGATCTGTAAATTCAGGTTTGACCATTTTCAGGTTTGTCAATCTCTGCCTAGCTTCGGGCGTCAGTATATTTCTCAGTAGTGCCTGTTTCTGCTGCTCCAGTTGTTGTTCCATTTGGGCGCTTCTCTGCTCATCGGATACTTGCCTTTGAAGCGCTGAAAGCTTTTTCCTGCGGAGTTCTTCCAGTTCTTCATCTGACATTTCACTCACCTTTCTGGTACTTCTCCAGTTCTGGAAGCTCCTTCACCAACTCCCTGCCAAGCTCTTCAGTCAATTCCCGCAGAAGCTTTCTTCCCTCGCGGGTCAGTCTCCTTCCGCGAGGTTTGAATGTTTCAATGTAACCTGCGGTTTCCAGCTGCTGAAGTGCCTTTCTCACAATTGAGCCGCCTGCTTTGGCTACGTGGCTGGGTTTGACTCCGTAGTTCTTTCTTCCGCCGTAATAAGCTCTTAGCTTCTCGATGCCTATTGGGCCATGGACATAGATTTTTCTTAACAGAGAAGCCGACCGGACGTACCACCAGTCTGGGTTTTGCGGCTGTTTTTCGACATGTGTGCCGGTCTTTGCCATGCTGGCCCACGTGGGCGGAGTTACAGCATCCACGTTTTCTTTCAGGTACTTGGCTAGTTTTTCTATGAGTTTGGATGCTGGAACATCGTTGGGAGTTATCAAGACTCTTTGCCCTCTTGGCGTTTCTTCCAGTAAAATCATGAAGCCTCATATAAAGGCTTTCACTTTTTGTCAGATTTGTGAAGCATGAACGTGTAGCCTCTGACTTCAACCAATGATGCTTCTGTTTGTTTAGTAATCCTCGAGCAATCTGTTTTGCCTCATCATGGGCGAGGGCGCTTTTCAAGATCCTAACTTTAACCATCTGTTCTTTCTTTAATTGTTTCTCGATTTCCTTCAATAGTTCTTGCGAAGCGCCGCTTTTACCCATAAACACCGTAGGCTTTCCCTGCGCAAGCGTGCGCTTAACGTACCGCTTCTTTCCAGCAGTCATTCTGCTCATGATTTCAGTCTTCCTTCTTTTTTTGATAGGGGTATTCGCGTTTGTTTCCCGCAGTTAAGGCACGTAATTACGACATGCGGTTCTCTCAACTGTTTTATCCGTACGCGACAGTTGACACCTGGCAAGACGAAGCTTTTGCAGTGCCTGCAGATTTGGCGCCTGTATTCTCTTGGCAAACGAATCTTTGCCGACATGGCTATTTTTCTAGCGGTGTCCACATATTGTTGTGCCATCGCTGGGTCTTTGTCAAAGTTGTTTTTTGCCAAACTGAAGAGCGTTTGAACACGTTGCCTCGCTATGCGTCTAGTGTTGTCGTCCACTGCTACATTCTCCATGAAGTCGTTACAATCACACTTAACGTATCTGCCCTTTCAAATGTAAACCTTTCTTGAAGCACTGTTTCTACATGACTGGGTTGCTGCATTTCCCCTCTTTCGAGGAAAGCTGCCTTCTCAAACCAGTATTCTCAAAAGCTAAAATGGACTTTTTCGAATGATATCAGTCAGCTGGAGCTTCTTTGTTCTTGTTCTGCATGCATCGTGCGGGGGATTTCCTTCAGTTGGGTTCTATTTTGCTATCATCACTTCAGTTGCTTTCACGATTGCTTCCACTTGGTCTCCAACTTTTATGCC
>Ga0187886_1002295_pt1 | contig 15525 bp, 14 predicted proteins | sample June2016WEW_20_1_FD_133001 | JGI IMG/M metagenome (GOLD analysis project Ga0187886, IMG submission 133001) | Peatland microbial communities from SPRUCE experiment site at the Marcell Experimental Forest, Minnesota, USA - June2016WEW_20_150 | ecosystem: Environmental > Terrestrial > Soil >... | reverse complement strand
TTCAAAATGTTCTTTAATAAAAGCAATTGTTTCTTTTGGATCTTGAGTGTTAATAAAGACATTTGTTCCAAGCTCAAATCCCCCTAAGATTTTAACTCTTGGAATAAGCCTTAAATACCAATCGTTACCAGGATAAATATAGAAATTAAAAGGAAATTCATGGCCATGTCTTAAATCAAATATCTGTATCACTCTGTATAAAACTCGTGCTAAATCTGTTATTTCTTCTCCTGTTATTTCCCCGAAATTCCTTTGCCATTTTTTAGGATGAATCCAAACTTCATCCGGCCAGACGCTTAGTTTGGGACAATAAATAACGAAATCTCTAGTTTCCTGAAAATCATCTGCGTCTAAATATTCAACTAGCCTAGGAATTTCCAATCTTACATTGTCCGGAATCACCGCCAATTGACTATGCGGGTGAGGCAGGCTTTCCCCTCCTGCCTGACCGCGGTTATGGAGTATGTAAACTTGTCCTTTATCCTGATGAGTTCTGAATCTTTGCCTATAAGTCTCCAAGATTAGCTTTGAGGCATCAAGTGGCAGCTCGTCAAAATTCTTATGATGATCGGGTGAATGAATTATAACTTCATGAATTGGCGCAAACGGAAACTTGTTTGGAATCACTCTGATTTTCCAATTTGGGTCTCCCGTTCCACCGCCAACCCTATAAACCTCTTTTTCATCCTTTTCTGTTCCCACGCAAAACGGACAAGCAGGTTCTGTTCCTTTTGCGACATCCGGCCTCTTCGCTCTTCTTGGAGCAGATATTACCCATTTTCCAGAAATTGGGTTCTCAAGAAATTTAAAATCCATTCATATTTATTAAACACCATTTTTTTTAAGTTTTGCAAGATCCAAAACGATTATAAGCAAAAATGAAACACTATAAGATTAAATTCGATTATTAAAAATAAAAATACGAAAATTAATCAAATCATACCCTGGAATTGATATTGAATGATACTGTAATTGAGACCGGATTCAAACTATTAAAGGTATCGACAAGGCTAATTTAGCAACTGCTAGTCAAATCTGCTATGTAATCAATAATGTAGTTTAGATTGATTTAATAATCTTAATCTAATCAAGATGGTTTACCCAGATTCAGCTGGCATTAATTAATTTAAAAACTTTAGGACATTTTTCTTTTCCCTAACAATTTATCTTCAAAGCATTTCGGTAAATACTCGGTGAATAATAAGTTTGAAGCTAATTTTTATAGTGATTAGAATTTTTTTCGAATATTCAGATATTTTAAGCCGCTTAAATTATTCTTTTAACACCATTTATTCTCTCAATTTTCATTTTTCATATCTTAAGTTTTCATAAATATTCAAATGACTATTATCTATATCAAAAGACTTGTTGAACAGTTTTAGATCTTTTATCTATGTGTTTTCTATGTAACGTGTTATAAAAAAATTCTTTATTTTATCTTATAATGTCTTTAGAAAAATTCTTTTTTGTTTAGAAATTTTAAGCCACTGAAATTCGCTAGGACAATAGTTTGGAGAGGGAGCTTAGGTTTTCATCGACTTTTAAACCATTGCTTGGAAACAAAAAATAAACTCAATTTGCTAAAATTTTAAAGACAAGAATTAAATCATTTAATCGGAAGTTTCATCCACTGATTTTCCAAGATTTTTAAAAGACCTAAATTTTATTTTTGCTCATCTTTTCTTTTAAAACCAGAAGAACAAAAGTTATTATGGAAAGTTGTCTTTTAATTCTCCAGGGTTGAACAATAAGTCTGAACAACCATTCGAGTCCTAAATCCCTTAAGATCTTTGGAGATCTTGAAACTTTACCGCTTATAAAGTCAAATGCTCCCCCTACTCCGATAGAAACGGTGGCGGGAAGTTTTTTTAGATTTTCTGCGATCCATAATTCTTGTTTTGGTGAACCAAATGCGATAAAAAGAATGTCAATTTTCTTAAAGATTAGTTCCTCCGACCACTCCTGTGAAACCAATCCAACATTAAGCCCCGGATACTTTTTTCGTAAGCAGTCGGCGGTTGCTTCTGCTACGTTAGGTCCACCTCCTAAAAAGCCCACCGTTATAGGCCATTTTGATACCTCTTTGCAGAGGTTTTCCATGAAGTCTACCCCCGTTATTCTTGCACTGATTGGTTTCCCCAACAGCTTACTTGCTAAAACAATACCTATACCATCCGGCAAGGCTATTTTTGCCCCATTTAGCACATTCTTATATCGCTCTTGCTTTGTTGCAATAACCAATAGTTCCGGATTTGGGGTAACAATGTAATACTTTTTTCCATCCCTTTGCAGATTTTTAATGATATACTCTAGGATTTTTTTCTCTGAGAGGTTTGTAAGGCCTACCCCAAGCAAATATATTTTCTCAAAATCCATAATTTTACTATAAGTTAACCAGTGATTCTCTTTTTATTTCTATTTTTACTTATTTTGAACATTTTTATTATGCAATTTTTCTGTTTATGAATTACGCTTGCAAGATAATAAAATTTTACGTTTATCCTATTGTCTTAATGTAAATACTATATTCTTTATTCTTGTGAAAACTCTGTTAATTTACTACCGTTTTTCCTTTACAATAATTTAGCCAAAACATAATATAGGATTATTTTTTAGCGATGCTCCTTTTGTAAAGTTCGATATTTTCCAATGCTACTCCTGTTCCTCTAACGACGCATAAAAGTGGGTCTTCAGCAATATGACACGGAACTCCTGTAACTTTAGTCATTAATTTATCAAGGTTTTTCAAAAGCGATGTTCCCCCGCTCATTACAACCCCTTTATCAATAATGTCTGATGCCAACTCCGGCGGTGTTTGTTCCAAAACTCCTTTAACTGCGGAGATGATATCCATTAAGACCGGGTAAATCGCTTCATTAATAATGATTTCGTTTAGTTCTATTGTTCTGGGAAGTCCTGTTACCGCGTCTCTTCCTTTAATTTCCATCTTTTTTTCTTCTGCTTCTTTTTTATCTTCAATAACGGCACTGCCGATTCCTATTTTTATTTCTTCGGCGGTTCGTTCGCCGATTAAAAGATTGAATTTTTTCTTGATGTAGTTGGTAATTGCTTCGTCTATTTTATTTCCGCCGACTCTGACCGAATTATGGACAACCACTCCGCCCAGGGAAATTACTGCAGATTCGGTTGAACCACCACCCGTATCAACAATCATGTGTCCGGCGGCTTGCGCAATCGGTATTTTTGCTCCAATCGCCGCGGCCAATGGCTCTTCAATCAGGTACGCCACTTTTGCGCCGGCAGCCATAGTTGCATCCAAAACCGCTCTTCTTTCAACCTGAGTAACTCCCGACGGAATACAGATCATCACCTCAGGTCTGAAAAAACGCGATTTACCCGTGGCCTTGTCGATAAAATAGGAAAGCATTGCTTCGGTAATGGTGTAATCGGCAACTACTCCGTCGCGAAGAGGACGTAGGGCAACGATGTTTCCCGGGGTTCTTCCAAGCATTTCTTTTGCTTCTTTACCAACTGCAACAACTCTATTTTCTTCTGCTGTAACGGCAACAACAGTCGGCTCGTTTAAGACAATTCCCTGACCCGCGAGATAAACAAGGGTATTTGCAGTTCCAAGATCTATACCGATTCTTTTTGAAAACGCCATATTAAATATAAACTAGCAATCAGCCGCTAGTATAACTAGCAAATTAATCTGTATCAAAATATAAACTTAATATATCAATTTTGCCTGATAGCTTCAACTTTTTTGATTATAGAACTCCCTAAGCTATCTTGCAAGAGCTATTTATTGCTTGTATAATGCGGCTAGATATGAAAAGGCTTTTTATTCCAACCTTGATTTTTGCTTTTTTAGTTGTGGCTACGATTTTGGTGGTTTTATATGGCAAAGGATACAGGTTTGGTTTTGACAACGGAGTGCCTGCACTTTCGGGCACAGGACTTTTGGTAGCAACAAGCACTCCAAATGGCGCTTCGGTCTTTGTAAACGGGCACCTGACAACGGCAACCGACAATACAATTAATCTTGCTCCCGGCACTTATCAAGTAAAAATTTCTAAAGAGGGGTATTTTTCTTGGGAAAAAACTCTGATTGTTAAAAAAGAAGTCGTGGCTAAAGCCGACGCTCTCCTATTTCCGTCCGCTCCTAAATTAGAAAGCGTCACTACTACCGGGATTATGAATCCCGTACTCGATCCGTCTCTAACAAAAATTGCTTATACCGTTGCTTCGCAATCGGCGCTCAAAAACGGAGTTTTTATTTTAGATATGTCTTCAAGACCAATTCTTACTCTTCAATCCCCATCTTCTCAAATCGCAAACGAGACAAATTATCCTTTTTCATCATCTAACCTAACCTGGTCTCCCGACGGAACTCAAATAATCGCCGCTCTCCAAAACCACGGCTCATTTTTACTTTCCGCAAGTGGAATGAACCCAAATCCTCAAGACATCACCGAAACGTTAACTTCTACAACAGTAGCTTGGGAAAAACAAATAGCCGACAAACAAAAGGCCCAAAATGAGGCCTTGCCTAAAAACCTAAGAACCGTAGTGAAAGAAAATTTTAACATCTTACAGTGGTCCGATGACGAAACTAAAATACTTTATGAAGCGTCTGATTCCGCCACAATCCCCCAAATTATCAATCCTCCGCTTATAGGCACGGATTCAACCACCGAAGAAAGAAATATCGCAAAAGGAACAGTTTACGTTTACGACATAAAGGAAGATAAAAACTTCAAAATTTTAGATTCACTTCCCCAAACTAATCCATCGCCGATTATGTGGTATCCGGATTCAAAGCATTTGGTTTACGTCCATGACGGGAAAATTGATTTAATGGAATACGACGCACAAAACCAGACAACCGTTTATGCCGGGCCTTTTGTCGACAACTACGTCTTCCCCTGGCCGGATGCCACCAGTATTGTAATTTTAACCAACTTGGGAAATCCCAATATTGCCCCGAACTTATACACGGTAAGGCTTAAGTAATTACTACCAAACTAAGATGTAATCTAAGCAATTGAAGTCTTATTTCAACTTTGCAAACACTAATAGGCGTTGGAAGGTGGTTCCTGGCGGCCAGCAGGTCTGAAGAATCAGAGTTTCCTGGTTTTGGTATTTCCCGTTAACTATATATGATACATCCGACGGATCAACAATTTTTGTACTAGTCACAACATAGTTATAACGTTTATTTTGGAAGAAAACTACAATTTCATCGCTCGGCTTTAAGTCTTTAAGCAGATAAAAAATGGCATTATAGCGGCCAACATCCCAAAAATTGTCGGTTGAATGGGCAAAAAGATAAATATTCCCCTTCATTCCCGGAAAAACAGTTCCTTTAGCATGCGCTACTCCCTGCATTAAGATGGGTAAAAATTGGTTTGGATCGGAGGGATCAACGTTGGCAAAAATTTTCGCCGAGGCGCCGATTTTAGGAATTACAATCGAAAAAGCCGGATCAGGCGGAATTAAAATCTGTTCCTTTGGCCCGGCCAAAACATCGGCAAAGTTTGAAATAGACTGCTGTTGTAATTTAGCGGTTGGGATTTGTGTCTGCTGATTTTGCACGCTTGAAACTATAAAATGTACCCCGCGAATCTCTAAAACCTTGAAAGAAGCTTCATAATATAAAGCCGGACCAAAAGTGGCAAAAAAACCAAAAATGGCAAACAGAACCAAGAAATTACCAATCGACCGAAGAATTAAAAAACGAATAACTTCATTTCTTTTCATATTTTTTATTGTATCTATGTTTATGCTAAAATACAAACGGGCTTGCGCTGAGCAAGTCGAAGCGTCCCCGTAGCCCAACTGGATAGAGCAGTCCCGTCCTAAGGGAAAGATTGGAGGTTCGACTCCTCTCGGGGATACAAAACGGGGTGTAGTTCATCGGTAGAACGCTCGGTTCGGGACCGAGAGGCACTGGGTCCAATTCCCAGCACCCCGACTTTTACTATCCTTTCCACTTGGACTGAATATTAAAAATTGCAAAAGGCTATTGAAATTAAAATTGTTTTGTGTCATCATTCTCTTCATGGAAAAACTTACCAAAAAAGAAAAAAAGGAACTACGAAAGCTTGAGTGGCAGGAAAAACTTGAAAAAGAAAAAAGAAATCAACAATTAAAAAAAATCGGAATTTGGGTAGGAATAGCAGTTGTAATTTTGGCAGCGGTAGGATTTATTTTTCTTTTGGTAAATACACCGGGCAATAGTTTGGAAACTCCAATAAACGTCAAGCCGGTTTCATCCTCCGACATAACCAAAGGCAACAAAAACGCCAAAGTCACTTTAATCGAGTATTCGGATTTTCAATGCCCTTCTTGCGCAATTTTTCACCCATTCGTTAATCAGATTTTGAAAGATTACGGAAATAAGATTTATTTTGTTTACAGGTTTTTTCCATTAACAGAACTCCATCAAAACGCGATGATTGCAGCCCAAGCCGGTTACGCCGCCTACAAACAGGGAAAATTTTTTGAAATGGCTGACATTTTATTCAATAAGCAAACTGATTGGCAAGGCCTTGCTGACCCGACAAGCGTTTTTGAAACTTATGCCGCTTCTTTAAAGTTGGATTTGCAAAAGTTTAAGACGGATATGAATTCGCAAGATACGAAAAATTTTGTCCAAAGCGAACAAAACGAAGGTTCGAATGCAGGCATCAGTTTTACTCCCAGCTTTATTTTGGACGGAAAATTGATTAATACTAATCCGAGTAGCTATGATGCTTTCAAGCAATTAGTCAACAATGAAATTAACAAATAAACTGTTTTATTTATCTGCCGTTTTAGGTTTTTTAGGTTTTTTCGATTCCACCTATCTAACAATTGTTCATTTTAAAAACATAGTACCGCCCTGCAATATTCATTTTGGTTGCGAAACGGTTTTAACCAGCACCTATTCGCTGGTCGGATCGATTCCTTTAGCGCTTTTTGGGGCAGGTTTTTATCTGGCGGTGATTGTTTTGTCGATTTTGGCAATTAGTAATCCTCGAAACTTGCATGTCAAAGCGCTTGTGTTTAGCATTTTTGTCGGGTTTTTAATTTCTTTGTATTTATTTTTAATCCAACTTTTTGTAATCCACGCTTTCTGCCAGTATTGTTTATTATCGGAAATTATTTCAACGCTTTTGCTATTTAATTCATTTCTCATAATGAAGAGGTTTAAGTAAGTTGTGGATTCCGCCAATCGGATTATAAATATTCTTCTTTCCTTTTGTAGTCGTGGATTTCTTCGGGCGTAAACCAAAGAGGAATTTCGTATTCTGCTTCTTCCTTGGTTCCCGAAGCGTGAATTAAATTTTTAATCGCCCGCTTATTGGAATTTGCAAGGTATGAAGAATCAAAGGCGAAATCGCCTCTAATCGTTCCCGGCGCGGCGATTAAGGGTAAAGTGTTGCCCGCTAATTTCCGAGCCAGCTCCACCGCGTGTGGCGCCTCCAGAACCATTGCTAGAACCGGTCCTTCCATCATGTAATCCATTAACCAAACTCTAACCATCTTGCCGATTTCCTTAGGATCATCGGTTCCCAAGCTTTCTTTTGGATCGATATCCAAATTTTTATAATTTTCCAAAGTTTTTTTGCCAATGCCAACCCAAAGTTCTTCTCTTCTTTTCGGATAATGTTGTTCAATCAAATCTTTTCTGGCGGTCAAAAGCTTTACGGCGACTAATTTCAAACCGACTCGTTCAAAACGGGTGATAATCTCGCCCATTAAACCCCTGGCGATTGCTTCCGGTTTTAAAACAACTAGCGTTCTTTCCATATTTTTATAATTTTAATAGTTTTTCAAAACTTTGTCCATTGGGAAAATTGCCAATGATTGCTAAATTAAGTGATTCTTTTTTGAAATATTTTTTGGCCACTTTTTCTACGTCTTCCAAACTTATTTTGTCTATTTTTTGTAAAAGCTCATTTGGATTTTCGATTGTGTTTTCCAAAAGTTCCTGTTGGGCGTAAAAACCAGCCACCGACCTTGAATCTTCAAGTTCCAAAACCAAATGGCCTTTTAAAAACTCTTTGGCTTTTACCAACTCTTTTTCTGAAACTTTTGCATTGCCTTTTATAAACTTGCCATACTCTGCCACAATTACCTCAATTGCCTCAGTTACCCGTTTCGGGTCGATTCCGGCGGTTGACACCAAATTACCGGCGTCTGTAAATTGGTCGGAACTGGTTCTAACGTAATAAGCTAAACCTCTTCTTTCTCTGACTTCATGAAAAAGCCTAGAGCTCATTCCTCCGCCTAAGATTGCCGAAAGAACAGATAATGGATATTTATCAGGATTGTCAAGACCGCTTGTTCTAAAACCGATTGCAATATGTACTTGTTCGGTTTGTTTTTGTTTAACCATTACCGCTGGTTTTTCCTGCTTATCTACAACTTTAATATGTCGTAATACATCAAAAGACTTCATTTCTCCGAAATATTTTTCAACTAATTCTTCCGATTTTTCCGATTCGATTCCTCCGGCAACAACTACTGTCATGTTATCGGCGCTGTATAAACCTTGCATGTATTTAACAAAACTTTCACGGTTGATGCTTTTAATAACCTCTTTTTCTCCCGCAATATCCCAACCCATTGGCGTATCGCCATATAAAAGTCTTTCGTAAATATCGCCAATTTTCCTTGCCGGCGTATCTTCATAAAGGTTGATTTCCTCCAAAATTACCCCTCTTTCCTTATTTATTTCCTCCTGGGAAAGTTTTGAATGCAAAAGCATATCCGAAATAACATCCAGACACAGCTCAACATGAGTGACGGCGGCTTTAACATAGTATCCGGTGATTTCTTTACTGGTAAAAGCGTTGAATTCCCCCCCGATTCCGTCAATCAGTTCGGAAATGTCAATTGCCGCTGGTCGCTTCTCGGTCCCTTTAAAAGCCATGTGTTCCAAAAAATGGGAAATGCCGTTATTTTGCCTTGTTTCGTACCTTGAACCCGCCCCAACCATAGTTAGAACCGTTGCGCTTTCAAACGAAGGCATAGGAATAGTAATTATTCTTAATCCGTTTTTTAAAACTTTTCTCTTGTAATTCATTGTGAAGACTATTATAGCAAGTTTTAATATTCATTAATAGTACGTTCTAATTATAAATTTGCGGGGAGATACAAATTTTTCGTAGATCGCATTTCGGCACTTTAAAAATTATTCTTCGAGTGCGGAGCAGGAAAAATTTCGTATCGACCTTGGTAAATTACATGTGTTCAGGCGCAGAGACGCCAAGAAGATCCAAAGTGTTTTTTAAAGTTATTTGCGTGGCCTTAAGCAGTGCCAGTCTTGCCTGAGTTAATTTTTTGTCATCGGAAATTACCTGTTGGGCTTCATAAAACTTATGAAAAGCTATTGCGGTTTCTAAAACATAAGTTGTTAAATTATTAACCGCGAAATTTTTTGCAATCTCTTTTATTATTTCTGGCAAAATTATTAATTTACTTATCAAATCCAGTTCTTCTTTTTGCGTTAATAAGGAAAAGTCGGCGCTACTAAAATTGGTCTCTCCAGCCTTTTTGAAAATACTGCAGATTCTTGAATAAGCGTACTGAACATAAAAAACCGGGTTGTCGCTCGCCTGTCTTTTGGCCAGATCCAAATCAAAATCCATATGAGTTGAATATTTTGGCAGCAAAAGGAAAAATCTAAACGCATCCTTTCCAACCTCATCCAAGACCTCCCGGGCGGTAATAATATTGCCAAGCCTTTTGCCCATCCTGACAACTTCGCTGCCTCTTTTAAGCTGAACCCACTGGTATAAAATGACTTTGAACTTTCCGGGATCAAATCCCAAGGCTTTGACGATTGCCTGAAGCCTTGGCACATGTCCCGAATGATTACTGCCAAAAATATCAACCACTAACTCATCTCCAGCGGCAAATTTTTGCTTGTGATAAACAATGTCTGAAGCAAAATAGGTATATTCTCCGTCGGATTTTTTAACCACAGTTTCCCGGTCTTTTAAGAATTCGTCGTTTGGTGCAAACCATAAGGCCCCGTCTTTTTCTTTAATAAACTTTTTAAGTTCGCCTAGAACCTCCGGCGCTTTTTTCTTAAGATCCGATTCTCTGGTTATTTTGTCAAACTTGATACCCATGTCTCCACAGTCCTTGATAATCTCGGAAAGTAAAATCTCAACCGCAATCTCCCCGGCCTTTTTTATAAATTCTTCCTGGGAGAAATCTTCGTTGTCTGGCATTTGTTCTTTTACCGATTTTACCAATTCCTTAACATACGGTGCTTTGTACTGAACTTCGTAATCTTTTGGCAATTGGTCGGGATGAATTTGAAAGTAAATCGACTTCCCTAGTTTTTCTACCTGTCCTCCGACGTTATTGTGCAAATATTCTCTTATAACTTGATACCCGGCTTTACTCAAAATACTGGCCAAAGTATCGCCAAGCGGACCGCCTCTGGCGTTTCTGATATGCAAGGGGCCGGTTGGATTGGCCGAAACAAATTCAACACTGGCCTTTTTGCCTTTACCCACATTGACTGCGCCGAAGCTCTGCTCTTGTAAGATAATTTCTTTTGTTTTTGATTGCAGATATTGTTTTGACAGATAAAAGTTAATAAAACCAGGCTTTACAGCCTCGATTTTGTCAAATTCTGCATTTGCGTTACCAATTTTCCTAACAATTTCTTCGGCGAGTTCGAAAGGCGTCTTAAGATCAGAAGAAATTTTTTGTGTCGGCTTAAGTGCGGTCATTGCCACGTTAGTGGAATAATCTCCGTTTTTGTTATCACTCGGCCTAGTAACAATAATGTCGATATTTTCAATTCCCAAATCTTGCAGCGTCTCTGTAAGTATTGAGTAAGTTTTTTCTTTTGCGTTTCTCATCCTAGAATTTATTTTACCACATTCAATTGAACAATTTTAGTAGACTTGCATTGGAAATATTTTTTGTTTAGAATTAGAAATTAGACAAAACATGCTAGGCGTAAACTTAAGCGGACTTTTTACGTATCTTTTTTTTATTTGGATAGGATATGTTTCCTTTCTCTATTTTTCCCACCCGGAAAAGAAGAAAAACAAAATGCCGAAAGTTCAATTCGGAATAATCGAACTTTTACCCAACTTTCGCATACACCTTAGAAAGAAAACTTACCACATTCATCACTGGGTTACCCTTTCAATTCTTATCTTCTTAATTCTTTTAAATTATGAGGGTTTTAAATACATCGCCATCATCAAGGGCATGGCAGTCGGCGGAATTATCCAAGGATTAAGGTATCCGGACAGATTTAAATTTAGGCATCCTAAAAAAGCTCCTTCCCCTGCTAATAATTAAGACTTGCATTTTCTAAAAAATACTGCTAGCGTTAACCTTAGATATGAAAATTCTTCTCGTGGATGACGACGAAGCTTTATTAACAATATTTGAAACGGCTTTCAAAAAAGACGGGCTTGAAGTTGTTACGGCTTCAACCGGCGAAGATGGACTGAGTAAAACAAAGACTGAAAAACCGGACATTATTCTTCTCGATCAAATTCTGCCGGATATTTCCGGCAATGATGTTTTAAAAACCTTAAAACAGGACGATGCAACAAAAAACATTCCGGTTATGATTCTTTCCAATTTCAGCCAACAAGAACTGGTAGATAAAGCACTTGAACAAGGAGCAGTGGATTATATTTTCAAGTATCAGGTTGAGCCAAAAGACGTAGTTGAAAAGGTAAGGGCAATCTTAAGCAAGACGTAAACAATATGCAACCTAGAACTAACGAGGATTATAAAAAATTATTAAGCGACGTGATTAAAAAACAGATCGTGATTCTGGGGCCAGGGATAACTTTGGCGAAGGCAAGAAACGTCAAGGGTTTAAGCGTGGCCGATGACGGAACTGTGACTGAAATCGAGGGACATCCGCAAGAACTTATTCAAGGCCTGATTGATCAATTCGTCCAGCTTTCCGGTTTGATTGTTAAAAAAACAATGGAACCTTTGCTCTCCGAATTTCCCGACGGCACTCCGACGCCTATATCTGTTCAAAATCCAATTACAGATTCCAGCCAGGAAGCAACATGATAGATACAACAAAATTATTAACCGTGGCTATCGAGGCCGGCTCTTTTATTTCAGCATTTGCGGCAATTGTTGCGGGAATTGTGATGTTTAGAATCACCAGAAAATTTGGCTCGGGGTTTTTGGCCAGCGGATTTAAATCTTTGGCAATCGGCGTTTTCTTCATTGCGGCAGGGATTTTAGTTGATGCGATCCAAGGATATATTCAAACTTCCAACTTTATTCCTTTAATGACGCAGATCACAATAGTTTTGACCCTTGTCAAGGAGCTGTTGTTTGTTTTAGGAACCTACATCATTGTTATCGGAAGTAAAAAAACCGGCGACAAACTTGAGTCGTTAACTAAGTAACTGCCCTATGGCTACTCTCATAACCTCAATTTGGGCTGTTGTAACAACAGCACTTGCTTTTTTAGCTGCCTTTTTGTTGTTTAAGCTTTGGAGAGTAAGAAAAGAGCTTTCAAAAACAGAAGAAATCCAAAAGCAAAAAGTCTATCAAATTTCGATCTTAAAAGAAATCCAGGAGAGAATCGGATACTCACTTAACGTTGAAAAAATTATTGACGTAATCACCGGAAGCCTTAAACATTTGCTTCCCTATTCAACCGCGTCATCGATGATTATAAAAGAGGGTAGAATTGTCTTTAAAGTAAATATCGACGGAGTTGTGTCCTCCATTTTTATTAAGAATGTAAAACAAAACATGCTCGCTTCGCTGTCGGCGCTTTTGGGACAGATCCCTTTCGAAGTTAATGAAATTATCTCCGGCCTGACAATTGATGAAACAGAAATGAATTCGCCAAATTCCTTCTTCCAGATTCCCTTGATTGTTAACAATAAGGTCCTGGGGCTTATCAACGTTTCTTCCACTAAACCTAATCAATACAAGGAACAGGAAACAACGCTTTTGTATCAGATAACCGAAGAAGCTTCAACAGCTCTGGCAAGATTGGAAAACGTCCTGGAAACCGAAAAAGGCAAACTTACTTCAATGATTGCTGGTCTTGCGGACGGAGTTTTTATGATCGATACCAATAAAAACCTTTTAATCATCAACGACGCCGCCAGAAATTTTTTAAATCTTAACGAAAATCCGAATTTTTTTAAAATCGCTGCCGCTTTTGCAAACTTCTATGACTTTTCTTCAAAAATAGATCAGGCAATCTCTAAAAATCAGGCCATTGAAGACAAAGAAGTCGCAATCAATGATAAATTCTTTGAGATTTTTATCACTCCCGTCTGGCTGAATCAGGAAGGACAGCGCCAAAGCTTAATCGGAATATCGGTGCTTTTGCATGACATAACGCTTGAAAAAACTTTAAATAAAATCAAGGAGGACTTTACATATATGATGGTTCACGAATTAAGAGCTCCTCTAACCGCCATCAAAGACTCGGCGGAATTAATGATTGAGGAAGAAAAAGTTTCGGATGAGCACGAAAAACTTTTAAATATAATTGATCAACAATCAAAAAGCCTTTTGGAACAAATTAATAGTGTCTTGGATGCGGCGAAAATTGAGGCGGGAAAATTTACGATTCAGAAATCCCCAAATGATATTAGAAAACTAATTAAAGAAACAGTTGAGGCTTTTATGCCGCAGGCGAGGAAAAAACAAATTTCCCTTTTAGAGGAATTTATTGAACCTCTTCCGCCGATTTCTTTTGACTACCTGCAATTAACTCACGTTTTAAATAACCTCATTTCTAATAGCCTTAAATTTACTAAAGAAGGAGGAAAAATTACCGTTTCCGCCCAAAAAGAACAGAGCCTTCTGAAAGTTTCTGTTTCCGACAACGGTATGGGAATATCAAAAGAGGACCAAAAAGATCTTTTCTCTAAATTTTATCAGGTTCAAAAAACGCCAAATGATTTTTCTAAAAAAGGAACAGGATTGGGTCTTTATATAACAAAAGGTATCGTAGAAGCTCACGGCGGAGAGGTTGGTGTTGAATCCGAAGAAGGTCAGGGTACAACAATTTTCTTTTACCTGCCGGTTGACAAGAATCAAGACTACATTATTCCAAACTCCTTACAACCAAAGTTTGCGACTATTAATTAAGTTTATATTCATATTTTTTCCATCGGAAATTATTTCCACTTCTCCATTTTTATCGGTTCTTAATAAGTCCCAAAAATCCACGGACATATTTCCTCTAATCAGGAAAACCATTCTTAAAAACAAGAATGCCTCATTCAAAATAACCCCTGATTAAAGAATCAATAAATTTCTGGCAGACAAAAAACGTTACTGCTAGAAACTGTTATTTTCACACGGAATAGCTTCAATATTTGGCAAAGGTTCGTGAAAAACTGATTATTATTATTTAGCACTTCATTCCCAAGTCTGCCAGTTATCGCGGCGTTATCAGCGTAAAATATTTTTAGAATTGTTTGTGACAATATAAACGTTTTGCTACCGAGAGATTTAGCCGAGAGTGCCTGAAAACAGTCTATTTCATTTAGGAAAGAATACTGGTTTCAAAACTTATATTATCCTCTGTTTTATACTTTTACGGTTAGGAAAAATAGAGAAAAACGAACAAGAAGAATATAATTTAAAATAACTGCTAGAGAAAAAATTTACCTTGTTTATTTAATATTAATTTTTTAGAGCGTTGGTAAAATTTACATTACGAAAAATTAGAACGGTTATCAATTCTTGCATGCTATTAAGTTCCTATTTGAATTCGCAAACAATAAGGATATCAAACCATATGCAAAGAATATCAAATCAAATGAAATTAAGGCTGATGGCAACCAGTATTGTTTTGAAATTGGAAGAATTTTTTCCCAAAGATCCTGAGTGGTGAATACAAACAATTTACTAAATCACAAAATTTATTATTTTACCCTCAACGTAAATTACTTTTTTAATTTGTTTTCCTTCCAAGTGCTTCTGGACTCTTTCACTCTTTTTTGCCCTTTCTTCTATTTCATTTTGCAGTTTAATTTTTGAATTTTGAACTTGGATCGTATCCCTTAATTTCCCGTTAACTTGAACTGCAATTGAAATTTCTTCTTCAACAAGATGTTTTGAATCATACTCGGGCCACTTTCCCAAATGGATCGATTTAGAACTTGAATTAATTACCTGCCAAAGTTCTTCGGTTATGAATGGCGCAAAGGGAGCAAGCAGCTTTAGAAAAGTTTCATATTCCTGTTTGGCGACTTTTTGTTTGGCAGACAGGAAATTCAACCAAGTCATAAGACTCGCCACCGCAGTATTGAACTGAAAAGTGTTTAAATCATCCCCCACTTTTTTGATGGTTTTGTGCATTTGTGCTAGGTCTGACTGAGACAATTCCGAACCGTCAACTTTTTCCGACAACTCCCAAACTCTTTTTAAAAACCTGTAAATTCCGGAGATTGCGCCTGTTGACCAAGGAGCAGTCGCTTCATATGGCATCATGAAACAAAGGTAAGTTCTGACCGTATCGGCACCATATTCTTTAACCACATCGTCCGGATTAACAACGTTGCCTTTTGATTTACTCATCCTGTTGCC
>Ga0187886_1002294_pt1 | contig 15527 bp, 13 predicted proteins | sample June2016WEW_20_1_FD_133001 | JGI IMG/M metagenome (GOLD analysis project Ga0187886, IMG submission 133001) | Peatland microbial communities from SPRUCE experiment site at the Marcell Experimental Forest, Minnesota, USA - June2016WEW_20_150 | ecosystem: Environmental > Terrestrial > Soil >... | reverse complement strand
CGAGGCCATCGCCGTAGAGACCGCGGACGACCTCGAGCGGTTGCTCGGCAGCCGAGATGACGTCCGCGTGGCGATTCTCGATGGCGAGAGGGACTTCGACCGCACAATCGAGATGTACTCCCTCCTGCACGAGAGCGGCCGGAACATCCCCGCTCTCATGCTGATGCCGCCGCGGGCACTCGGCCGTATGGGGCTCAGCGGCGAAGGCTACGTCAAGGACGAGTTCTTCACGAGGCCCTACTCAGCCGAATCGCTGCGGTGGCGTGTCGAAGCGATGCTGATCCGCGTCGAGAACGTCCCTGCCGAGGGAGCCGTCTCTGCCGGCCCGATCCTCGCGACCGAGGAGCCCGAGTTGGCGGCGTCCGCGGCCGAGACCGTGGCCGAGCCGCGGCACGGCCACATGATCATCGTCTTCAACCCCAAGGGCGGCGTGGGCAAGACCACGATCTCGATCAACGTCGGATCGGCGCTCCGGGTTCGCAAGAACCAGCGCGTTTTGCTCGTCGATTGCGACACGATCACCGGACACATAGCCTCCTCGCTCGGGCTGACCAACCCCAGGACGCTCGCCAGTGCGTGGCGCGAAGGCGAGAAGACCGGAAGGGACGAGTCCCTCGCGCAGGTCGCCGCTCGCCACTCGAGTGGCGTGGGCGTCCTCGTGATGGCCGAGTCGCCGCTTCATACCGAGATCCTCGAGCCAAAGCGCGTGGCCGCGGCCGTCGCCAAGGCTCGCGAGTCGTACGACTTCGTGATCCTGGACATGCACCCGGACTACGGGCCGCTCAACCAGGCCCTTTTCGAACTCGCCGACAGGATCATCGTGCCGGTGACCCCGGATGTGCCGTGCATTCGAGCCGCCGTCCAGTTCCGCGAGGTTGCCACGGAGCTGGACATCCTCGATCGCCTGGTGATGGTGATCAACCGCGCCAAGAGCGGAGTGGCCTCGTCTGACGTCGAACGCGTCGTCCACATACCGACCCTGGCCCGGATCCGCTCTGCCGGGCTGCTGTTCGTTCGGGCTGCCGACGAGGGGAAGTCGGCCGTGGAGAGATTCCCAACGGCAAGGGTGGTCGGCGACATAGACGGACTGGCCGATCGGTTACTGGCTGGAGCCCGCTCAGGTAGAGTCGGTAGGCAGGGCTTCCCGTCGGTCAGCCGAATCGCCGGCTCCTTCAGGGGCTTGTTCGATCGGCTGACCGCGCAGGTTTAGCGAGGCGCGCCCCATTCGCGGGACTCGGAGATCGCGACCTACGGGCGCGGGGCCGTGGGTCTGGCGGCCGGAGACCGACTCCAGGCGATCGACGAGGCGGAGCAGTTCGGCGGCCTCGCTCCTCCTGAGTTCGCCCGTCTGCAACGCCATCAGCAGCAGCCGTCGCCGCTCGAGTTCGTCGGCGTCGAGGAGCATCTCAACGAGCGCGTCCTGTACGTCGGCGCGGGTCTCCTCATCCCCCTTCGACTGCTTGCGATTGAAGAGCACGAACGCATCCTCCGGGAAGGGGCGCTACGCAATGCCGCAGGCCTCGGGACCGGCCGCCACCGTAATCATCGGCTCGGTGACCCTTCGCGAGCCTTCCCCGATTGTACGGGTGTCGATGCGCCGAAAGGACCCCCTACCCGGCCTTCTGAGGTAAGGGCTGGGTCAAGACGCGCCTCCGTCTCTGATCCGCCCGCATGCTGCGATCGAACCGTCAGGCGGCCCAGGCACCGGTCCGTGGCGGCCAACGGGCCCAGCGGGAATACGATCGGCGTGGCAGTTGAGGTAGCAACAATGTCGAATCTCCGGGGCCTGGGCCCGAATCTCCAGAGGCTGAGCCCATCGAATCTCGTCGGCTACGAGCCTGGTGTCTGCAACATCGGTCCGGCCGAGATAGCCCGCCGCCGCCGCGCCGGCCATGCCGGGCTGGTCGTCACCGCGGTGCTGTTCGCCGCGTTGATAGCGCTCGGGGCTCCTCACTGGGCCAGGCTACTGCTCGTCGTGCCGGCCGCTGGGTCGGCCTCAGGCTACCTGCAGGCCCGGCTGCACTTCTGCGCCGGCTTCGGTTCGCAGGGTGTCTTCAACTTCGGTCCGCTTGGGACGACCGAGCGCGTGGTGGACCGGCAGGCGCGCGCGAGAGATCGTTCCAAGTCCCTGCAGATCGGGCTGGCGAGCCTCGCGATCGGCCTGGCCGTCGGCGTCGTGGCCGCGTTGCTGCCCGTCGGCTGAGCCCGTCCGTGGGTTCGACGCTAGCTTGCCGCGCGCTGCTGGTTGATCGGGACGACCGTACCCGAGACGCGCCGACCCTTCACCTCGAGCCGGTTTCGGCCGTTCTCCTTGGCCTCGTACAGCGCCTCGTCCGCAATGCGGAGCGCGGTGTCCACGTCCACGCAGTTGGCCTGCGACAGTTCCACGGCTCCGGCGCTGGCAGTCAACACACCGTAGGGCGGATTGTCAGGGTGGGGTATGCCCGCCGCCTGAACGGCGCTTATGAAGCGCTGTCCCGCCGACTCCAGGACGGCCTGGTCGGCATCGTGCAGAATGATGAGGAACTCCTCACCGCCGTATCGATACAGCCCGTCGCCGGCACGGCTCGTCTTGCGGAGAACGTCCGCCACTCCCCTCAGGGCGGCGTCGCCGACGAGATGGCCCCTCGAGTCGTTGAGGCGCTTGAAGCGGTCCAGGTCCATGATCAACAGGCCGGCCGTGCCGCCGTTGCGCTCGATCCGACTGGCGAGCTGAGCCAGATCCTCATTGAGGCGGAGGCGGTTGCCGAGTCCGGTCAGGGCGTCGAGGCGGGCGATGGTCGCCAGCTCCTCGTTGAGTCTAAGCAGTTCGGCTTGTTGGACGACGAGCGTCTCCTGCTGCATGAACAGGAACTCGTCCTGGCGCCGGAGATCGAGCTCGTGTTCCTTCATGCGGGCATAGAGACCGCGCACGGCCAGGAGCTGTCCATCCATCTGGCGGCGTCTGCGGAGCTGGGTCTCGTTGGCGGCAAGGCTCAGGGCGGAGGCGACCGCGGCCGCGAACGAGAGCGCGGGCAGATAGGTCCACGACGGATCTCGAGTGATGACGACGATGAGCCCGAAGAATGTCGCGTTGCCCGCGACGAGCCAGGCCACGTGCTGCCGCCGTCCCAACGGAATGAACACCGCGAACGCCAGCGGGATCAGGCCGAAGCAGCCCAGGACGAGCGGCTCGCCTTGGCGCAGCAACGACACGATCAGGGCCGAATAGACGATCACGATCAGCCCCATCGCCATGCCGAGCTGGACGACGAGCCGCCGTCCGCGGCATCGCACCACTCGCAGGATGGCGCCGCCGGCGAGGACCAGAGGCAGCGATAGGGCCGCCAGAGGCACAGCCGCTCCGGGCACGGCAACGCACCAGATCACCGTCGCAGCCGCCATCCCTGCGGTTACGAGGACCGCCGAGAAGTAGACGCTCTGTTGGAGTTCCCGGCGGTACACAGCCCGCAGGCGGCGATCCTTGTGGGCGGGACTGGCCTCGGGTTTCTCCGTCGCTCCTATAAGCACGGCAAGCTCCACGGCAATCTCAACCGTCCGAGGTATCGGCGCTTCGACTGGCAACTACAGGTGAAAAGCGAGCAGGCCGTGCTTGGGATGTAGAGATCGGCGGTCCAGTGAATCAGCGGTCCGTGGGCGCTGCTCCGATCGCCTCGGTGGCGCGTCCCAGGAACCATCGGGCGGTGCCGCGAGCGGCGATGTTGAGGAAGGCCCTGTCCAGGATGGCACCGAGGTCTCCTGCCGGCGGAGCGTAGTACCCCTCCAGGCGCAGTTCGGTCGGTGTCAGCGTCAGGTGACCCGCGAACACGGGGAAGAGGGGGGCCAGTGACGCCGACCGCCACTCGATCTCGATGTCGCAGCTCTCCCGACCGGAGCGAATCTCGCCCAGGTCGACGTAGGCCGCCTTCTTGAAGGTCAGGCTGGGCGCATGCTCGCGGATGGGCAGGCTCAGGTCCGTGAGGTAGCGCCGACTATCCGGGCGAGGGCCGGGCACCGGCGTCCCCAACCACTCGTGCGCCCGGTCGACCAGGATCGAAACAGCGCGCGGCAGATCGATTGTCGCCGGCTGCACGAGCCGAAGGGGAACGACGTGGGAGGGGACGCTCGCCATACCGTCGAGCCTAGCCGTCGGAACAGATCGGCGGCATCGGACTCTGTCGCGTCAACACAGGACGAAGGGCCCGAACTCTGCCTACCCCAATGAGTCGCTCGCTGCCCACACGACTCAGAGGTAGCCGACGCCTCCGCCAGGGGGTGTGGTGGGTCGAAGATTTGGCCGAACTGGGCAGCTCACCTCGTCGCGCATCCCAATCAACCACGCAAGGCGGTCGCGATGGCGGGCCGCGACGCGGTAGACGACATCGGCGGCCAGGGCAGTAGGGGGCAGGGCCGCCCAGGGTCGGAGCAACCAGCCACCGGGCAAGGCATCCAGGATCGCGAGCGCCGCATGCCCGCCGGAGACGACACGGCTCGTCGATTCGTCGACCACGTGGATCGCGTCGGGGAGGTGGCCTCCGGCCGCCAGACGCTCGAGGAGCGGTCGCCCGGACGAGGCGGCCTGTTGCAGTGGCAGAAACTCGAGCTTGTCCTCGTGGTCCCAGCGCCTCAGCTGCCGGATCGTGTCCCGGCAGACGCCGCAATCGTCGTCGTACAAGACTGTCAGGCAGCTCGGGCGGGCGAGGGGCGCCTCGGCGATGGTCTTTGGATGCGGCAGGACTTCGGTCGCCATGGCGGGCCATGGTACGCCCCTCGCCTGCCTGCGTCGACCCTGGCCAGCGGGTCAACGCTACGACTCGTCGGCCCCCAAGCATGAACCCTCGGTGCCTCGTTCGTACCATTCGGTGGCAGCCAATAGGCATCAGCCGAACCCAGGGCGGGACACTCGGCGCGGAAGCCCGCTATCCTCGGCCGCATGGCCGTTGCTCGTTCGCCTGAGGCGCCCGTACATCGACCCGCTGTCTCACATCCAGGTACGCTTCCTGGCCAGGCTCCGCTTGCTGCCGGCCGATGACCCCGATCGCGAGCGATTCCGCCGCCTCGTCCAGCTGACGATCAACGGCGTGGCGGCTGGCCTGCAGAACACCGGCTAGAAGGAAAGGAGGACCGCGATGCCCGCGCGCCGACGGGAAGCCCAGTCTCCCCGGACCTCCAAGCCGGCGTCCGCCCGGGTGGGTGAGCAGCGGCTACCGGACTCTCCGCCGCCCCTTCCTGCCGACGACGCCACTCTCTTCGAGCTGGATCTGGACGGGCTCGCCGCCCGCTGGACGCGGTCGATCGAGATGTCGCCCATCGGCGCCGAGGCGATGCGCGGGGCGGATCGCCGGGCCCAGGCCGCTGGCGTCATGAGCATCCGCCTCATGGAGAACGCGGGATGCGCCGTGGCGGCCGCCACCAGAGCCCTGGCCGTCCAGACCGGCCGCTGGGACAAGGGCCCGATCCTGATCCTGTGCGGTCCGGGCAACAACGGCGGCGACGGTTTCGTGGCGGCGCGGCATCTGTCTCGCCACGGAGCGCGCGTGGTGGCGGTGCTGGTGAGCACGGAGGGCCGCCCCGTGGGCCGGGATGCCGTCCGGAACTGGGACCGTCTCGAGGCCGAGGATCGGGTCGAGCGGATTCACACCGCAGTGGCCCGGGACGTGGCAATACTGGGCCAGAGCGTCGAAAAGGCGGCCGTTGTGGTGGACGCGCTGCTCGGCACGGGCGTGCAGGGTCCGCTTCGCGAGCCGATTCGGAGCGGCGTGGAGCTGATCGGGCGGGCCCGTGGGGCGGGGATTCCGATTCTCGCGGTCGACACGCCCACCGCCGTTGACCTAACGAGCGGCGACCTCTCCGATCCGGTGGTGCGGGCCCACGTCACCGTCACCTTCCATCGGCCCAAGACGGGGCTGCTGACACGTCGGGGAGCCGCCGTGGCCGGCCGCGTGCTGGTGGCACCGATCGGGATTCCGTCGGAGGTCGATCGCGGCTGACGCGCCGCCGGGCCTCCCGGCGGCCGAGCGCCGTAGAGTGGCGCCCCGGCCGCTACGGCACCGATCCACCGTCGAGATCGCCGGCGCCAATCGCGGCTGAAATACCCTTTGCACGCCGCCTTGCCGGACGTACAATCCCGCCGCAAAGCTCGCGGGCTGACCGCGGGCTCGTCCAAGTAGCACGACGACCGGGCCTCTCACGCTCAGCCGCGAGGACACGGAGGGAGCGGCTACTGAGAGGAGTTCTGGGGCCCCGTGTACACGGATAAGGTTCTGACCTGCGCCGACTGCAGCGAGCAATTCGTATTCACTGCCAGCGAGCAGGACTTCTACGCCCAACGCGGCTTCTCCGACCCCAAGCGATGCGCTGCCTGCCGGACCGCACGCAAGGCGTCGCGGCCCGAAGGCGGCGCCGGCCAGGGCGGCGGGTATGGAGGCGGGTACGACCGCGGTCCCCGCGAGATGTTCCCCGCGACCTGCAGCCGATGCGGCAAGGAGACGGAGGTGCCGTTCCGTCCAACCAACGGCAAACCCGTCTACTGCAGCGACTGTTTCCGGAGCGTGCGCGGCAACTGATCCAACTCCCAACCATCGGACGACGACCCGGGTGCTCGGCCCGGGTCGTCTCGTTTGCCGCCTGTGCCGGGCGCGCTACCGCCGCGCGACCGCCCGCCGGCGCTGAGCCGTTCCGTCGAGCGCCCGGCCAGATCGGTACGGTTGCCGCTCCGCCGCCCGGCGCTTACGATGCCCGGGCGGCCGGCCCGGCCGGCCCAGCGTCCAGCTCCCACCACCCGCAGCGCGAGGCCACCACAACCATGGCCGCAGGCTCCAGCAACGACTTCGACCTGATCGTCCTCGGCGCCGGTACCGGCGGCTACACGGCCGCATTCCGAGCCGCGCAACTGGGCCTGCGCGTCGGTCTCGTGGATCAGGGCAAGATCGGCGGCACATGCCTGCACGTCGGCTGCATTCCGACCAAGGCGTTGCTCGAATCAGCCGAGCTGTTCGCGCGCCTCAAGAAGGCCGGCGATTACGGCATCGTCCTCAAGGGCCAGGCCGGCCTCGACTTCGACGCGATCGCCCGGCGGCGCGACCAGATCGTGAAGCGGATGTGGACCGGCCTGAAGAGCCTGGTGGACAAGAACAAGGTGACGTGGGTCGCCGGCCGAGGACGCCTCGAGGGCGCGGGGACGGTGCGCGTGGCGCTGAACGGCGCGGACGTGACTTCGGGAGCGGGCGGTGAGCGGGTCCTCCACGCCACCGACGTGATCCTGGCCTCGGGCAGCCGCGTCAAGAGCCTGCCCGGTCTCGTTCCGGACGGCCGCCGGATCATCACCTCGGACGACGTAACGACCAAGGCGGATCTGCCCAAGACCATTGCCGTCGTCGGCGCGGGCGCGGTCGGATCCGAATTCGCGTCGATGTACCACGACCTGGGCGTGGCCGTGACGCTGCTCGAATACCTGCCCGGGATCGTGCCCCTCGAAGATGGCGACGTGAGCAAGGCACTGGAACGGAGCTTCACGCGGCGTGGCATCAAGGTCATGACCAGAGCCCGCTTCGAGGTGGCGTCGGTCAAGGTGAGCGAGGACGGCGTCTCCCTGACGGTTGGGCCGGAAGGCGGCGCCGCCGAGGAGCTGCGCGTGGAGCAGCTGCTGGTCGCGACCGGTCGGGCGCCCAACTCCGAGGAGATCGGACTGGAGACGACCATGGTCGAGCTCGACCGTGGGTTCGTCAAGGTCGACGGCTGGATGAGAACGGCAGAGCCGCACGTCTACGCCATCGGTGATCTGATCGGCGGCCTCATGCTGGCCCACGTCGCCGCGCACGAGGGGATCGTGGCCGTTCACGAGATCGCCGGCGAGGGTCCCGAACCGATCGACTATGACCACCAGCCGCGCGCCACCTACACCCGTCCGCAGGTTGCCTCGATCGGTCTGACCGAGCGGCAATGCGCCGAGCGCGGGATCGCGATCAAGAAGGGCGTCTTCAACTTCGCTGCGGACGCCAAGGCAGTGATAGTCGGCGAGACCGAGGGCTTCGCCAAGGTGATCGCGAACGCGGCCACGGACGAGGTGGTGGGCGTGCACCTATTCGGTCCAGGCGTCACGGAACTGATCGCAGAGGCCGCATTGGGGATGACGCTGGAGGCCACGGCCTGGGAGATCGGCACGGCCACTCACCCTCACCCCACGCTTGCCGAGGTCCTGGGCGAGGCCGCCATGGCGGTCGCGGGCCGGCAGATCAACGCCTGATCGGGGCCGCAAGGCGGGCCGGGAAGCAGGCAGTTCGCGACCCCGCTACGCGTCGGGCTTCCAGAAGCGCACCCTGTCGCGCAGGTCCTCGCAGACCACGTCCGACGGCGCCCGCAGGACGTGCCAGGCGATCGTGACGTCGCCGATGCAGCCCGCCAGGTGAAGCGCGAACGGCACCACCACATAACCACCGAACGGCAGCCAGCATGCCAGGGCTCCGAGGGGCGCCAGAACAGCCAGCGGGGCAAGACAGATGAGCAGGTACTGCCTCCAACTGAAGCGGTGCCCTGGCGCCGTCGCATAGAACCCGATGGGCCCGGCCTTGGTCATGAGGACGCCGAACTGTGGCCTCGCTCCGAATGCCAGTATCACGATGCCGTGCACGCCTTCATGAACGAACAAGATGCCGACCGACAGCACCGCCACGAGCAGGATCTGCAGCAAGCTCGCCGAACCGGTCGCATGCGTCTCACCGTGGGTGGCGATGAACGCGTATAGGCCCACGCCAACCAGGAAGATCGGCACCGACAGGATCACCCATAGACACAGAGTTGCTCTGGATGGCTTCCACTCGGAGACCACGCCATCTGGAAGGGTGCTTGCCTGCTTCTGCTCAGTCACGTCCCACCTCGCCAACGCGCGGCCCGCGGGCACGGACCGTCGCCGGTAGATTACCCGGCGCCCCGCCGGCGCGAGGGGCGCTTTGGCGGTCAGGGGCGCGGCGCGGCGCGGCGCCATCCAGATCCGAGAGTAGACCGAGCACGTGCTTCCACATGAGGTCGGCCGCGGCGGGGTCGTATTGCTCCGGCAGGCTCGGGTCCGCGAACAGGTGGGCGGTCCCCGGGTAGTCGAAGACGGAGCAATCGGAGCCGGAGGCGCGGACGAAATCGGCCATGCGAGCGAGGGCGTCGTTGTCGCGCCACGGATCGCCCGCCATGGAGTGGACCTGCACGGGGACGCCCGGTGGCCAGCTCGCGGCCCCAAGGCCGTCGGGCCCGGGCGTGCCGTTCAGCAGCAGGGCGGCCCTCGCGCCGGGGCGGGTCGCGGCCAGCGTCGCGGCATATCCAGTTGCCAGGGAGAAGCCGGCGTAGACGAGGTCGCCGGGCAGAGCCTGCACCGAAGCCACGGCTCTGGCCGCGAGAGCCTCGAAGCCGATGCCGTTGATGTACTCGATCGCCGGGCCGGTTTCGTCGAAGACGCGCGGCTCCGGGAAGATGTCCGGAACGTGGACGACGTGGCCCGCGGCGCGGAGCCTCTCGGCGGCCACGGCGATGCCGGGTCGGGGCCCTAGGGCGGAGTGGAACAGAAGGATCTCGGCCATTGCTCCTCCACGGTGAGCCAACGCCGCGCGACGAACGACGGGGAAGGCGACGCCGTCAAGGGTAGCGGCGTCGAGCCCGGGGCGTGCCGGCCGGGCCGGGGTTGGTGCGGGGCCGGTAGCGCGCTGGGGCCGGCGCCGCGCGGGCGAGCCACTTACTAGATATCGCCGGGGGTGATGCTGAGCAGTATCTGGGGCCGTGATCGAGACCGTGAGCCGCCGCGGGACCACGCCGACGGTCGGATCCGCGCTCGGGAACCGGGGCCTCCGCCGCCCGCACCGTCGGCACTCGCACTTTGCATCACCGCAGGTGAGGATGTGGAAGATGGGCTGGCAGAGGAACGCGCCGCGCAGCTGCACAGCCCGCAGTGCGCGCCGGTCACGCCTGCCACTCCCCATGGACGGTGAGATCGGCCAAACTAGCTCACGGCACGGGCTATGTGCCGGACCTCGCAGGAGGAGCAAGTCATGGCCAAGGTGACGATGCCCCAGCTCGGCGAGAGCGTGGCCGAGGGGACGATCGGGAAGTGGCTCAAGAAGATCGGCGACGAGGTCGCGCTCGACGAGCCGCTTCTCGAGGTCATCACCGACAAGGTCAACGCCGAGGTCCCCTCGCCGTTTGCCGGCTTCCTGCGCGAGATCCTGGTGGAGGAGGGGCAGACGGTCCCGTACGCGGCCGATATCGCGGTCATAGAGGAAGCGGCCGGGTCCGGGGCCGCTCCCCGTGGAGCGGGCACTGCCGCCGCGAAGGCGGCGGCACCGGCGGCGACCTCTGCCGCAGCTGCGGCCTCCGCCGCCACGGCCCCTGCAGCCACGGCCTCTACCGCCACGGCCCCTGCCGCGGCTGAGCCTCCGCCGGCGGCAAAGCCCGCGACTCCGGCCTCCGCGCCGGTCCCCGTCATGGCGGAGCGGCTCGGCGACCCCGAGGCTCGCATGACGCCGGCGGTGAGACTGCTCATGCGCGAGCACGGCCTGTCGCCGGCCCAGATCGTGGGGACCGGCCATGGCGGCCGGATCACTCGCGAGGACGTCCTGGCGTACGTCGAGCGGCAACGAACCGGCGGGGGAGCCACGGGGCAGGGAACCGCCACGGCGGCCGGTCAGGCCGCCGCCTCACCGCCGGTCCCGCTGGTTGAAGCCATCCCGCGCGCGAGTCATGCGCCGGGCCTGGCACCGACCGCCCCTTCGACGGCTCCGTCTCCGCCCGCCGCCGTCACCTGGGAACCCGGCCAGGACGAGGTCCTCGTCTCGCACAGCCAGATGCGCCGCGGCATCGCAGCCGCGATGACCCGCGCAGCCGCCGTTCCGGTCGCTCACAGCACTTTCGAAGTGGACATGACGGCCGTCGTGCAGCTGCGAAGCTCGCAGGCCGACGCCTACAAAGCGCGCGAGGGCGTTGGGCTCAGCTTCCTGCCGTTCGTCGTGAAGGCGGTCGTGGAGGCGCTCCACGGGAACCCCGATCTCAATGCCCACTACACGGATGCCGGGCTGCTGCGGAAGCGGAGGGTCAACGTCGGCATCGCCATCGCCGTGGACAATGGCCTGATCGTGCCCGTGATCCACGACGCGGACCAGCTGTCGATCAACGGCCTCAACCGTGCGATCCAAGACCTGGCGGCCCGGGCCCGGGCAAACAAGCTTCGCCTGGACGACCTCCAGGGCGGAACCTTCACGGTCGACAACACCGGCTGGTTCGGCTCGATCCTGACCGTGCCCATCATCAACACGCCTGAGGTCTGTATCCTGACGACGGAGGCGGTCGTGAAGCGGCCGGTCGTCCGCGAGACACCCGAGGGCGACGTGATCGCGATCCGGTCGATGATGAATCTCGTTGCCGGCTACGACCATCGCGCTACCGACGGGGCGCAGGTCGGCCGCTTCGTGCGCGACGTCATCTGCTGGCTCGAGGCCGTCGGACCCGACACGCCGGTCTACTAGGCGACCGGCATCGACATGTCCGACTCCACCGAGCTCCGCCCGAGCCGCCGTCTTGCGCCGATCACGATCGCGATGGGCGGAGGCACCTTCACGGCCGCCCTCGATGGTTCGGCCGCACTGCGCCGCCACCCCGACTGGATCAAGGCCCGCATCCCGTCCGGCGAGACGTATCAGGAAGTGCGGCGGCTGTTGCGCGGCCTCTCGTTGCACACCGTGTGCGAGGAGGCCCACTGCCCCAACGTAGGCGAGTGCTGGGACCAGCGGACGGCGACGGTCATGATCCTCGGCGACGTCTGCACGAGAGCCTGTGGCTTCTGCGCCGTGAAGACGGGCAAGCCGCCGGTCCACGACCTGGACGAGCCACGCCGGGTGGCCGAGGCGATTCGCGGCCTGGGCCTCGACCACGTGGTGATCACCAGCGTGGCTCGCGACGACCTGGACGACGGTGGCGCAGGCATCTTCGCCGAGACGATTCGCCGGTTGCGCGACGCGTGCCCCGGCATGGGCGTGGAAGTGCTAATCCCCGACTTCAACGGCGAGGAGGCGCCGCTGCGGACGGTCATGGCGGCCGGTCCGGACATCCTCAACCACAACGTCGAGACGGTCGAGCGACTGCAGAAGCCGGTTCGAAAGCGGGCTCGCTACGACCGCTCGCTCGGGGTTCTCGAGCGGGCCAAGGTCTACGCGCGGGAGTTCGGTGGGCCGGCCGGCGCCGCGGGAGTCCACACCAAGTCGTCGATCATGGTCGGGCTCGGAGAAACCAGGCCCGAGCTGCACCGGACCTTCGTCGACCTGCGCGCCGTCGACTGCGACATCCTCACGATCGGGCAGTACCTGCGACCCTCGCCCGAGCATCTCCCCGTCGAGCGCTATTACCATCCCGACGAGTTCGTCGAGATGCGTGCGGAGGCGCTGGCGCTGGGCTTCAAACACGTAGAGTCGGGGCCGCTCGTGCGGTCGAGCTACCACGCTCGCGACCAGGTCCCGGACGCCGAGGCGCGGCGGGCTGCGCGAGCCTGGACCGCGGCACGTCCGGGAAGCGAGGCGACCTCGAGGCCCAGCCCAACGGTCGACTCCGAAGGTCGCGTCGTCTATCAGCCACAAGCCTGAAGACACGGACCGTCCGGCGGTCAGGGCTCGATCGTGGCCACGTAGATGGCGAGGCCGCTTCGGGCGTCACCCCAGGCGTAGTAGATGCGGCCGTTGGTGGAATCTGCGTTCTCGCGCAGGCCGGTGCCGTTGGTGACGTCCGGCTCGCGGTACGTCGAATCCGTCAGGGTCCGGGGTGGGAGGAACGTGGCGCCGTCATCGTAGGACAGCGTGTAGTAGGTCCATATCCGGCCGCTCTCGTCCAGGGCATGCCAGCCGACGAAGACCCGGTCGCCCGCCAGCGCGAGGGACGCCTTGAAGCTCTGCTTGCCCGGAACGTCGAGGGTGCGCCAGGTCCAGTCGGCGCCGCCATTGGCGCTGAAGCCGATGCGGACCGTACCGCCGGTCGCCGTGGTGTCGTTCACGGCCATCCAGAGCCTGCCGCTATCGGAGACGGCGAGGCTGGACTGACTCCCGGGGTCGAACGCAGCGCTCGGGGCCGGGACCTGGTCGATCGCCCATAGCGGCGGGTCGGCGGTGAGAGTGGTGCCCAGGTGCAGGCGAGCCGTCGCGAAGCCGGAGCGCCCGATGTTGTCCGACGAGCCCAGGTTGAACATGTCGGCGCTGCTCCAGGAGCGCATGTCGTTCTCCCAGAAAGCCACGTAGGCCGAGCCGTCCGGAGCCACGGCCACGCGGCTGCCGAACCTCCACGTATACGGATACCCGTCCCGGCCGACGGTCGCCACTTCCGTGTGGACCCAGCTCGTGCCGTCGCGCGTGGCAATGACGCTGATGCCGACACCCTTGGGGCTGGGTAGCCAGTTGTAGGCCAGGTAGACGGCACCGAAGTTGGGGCTGGTAGGGGAGTTGTCCACCGCGATGGCCGGATAGCAGCCGACCCACGGCTTGGTGAACTTCTGGATGTAGCGCGGAGACCAGCTGGCGCCTGCGTTGTCGCTGTGGGTGACCGACAGAGCCACGCCTCCATTGACCGCAACGGCGTTGGCGGCCCACAGCCGCGAAGACCCGAGCGTCGAGCCGGGTCCCCAGGCGATGATGGCGTGCATGTCCTGGCACGCGTTGCCCCACGGAGCCCTGGCCGCGGCCCAGGTCATGCCGGCATCGCGGGAGACGCTGACGGCGGGAATGCCACAGCCGCGAGACCACGAGATGTTCTGGTCGATGACCGCGACGAGGTTCGGATCGTATGGGCTGGCAGAGACGGTCGGCTCCGTTCCGGCGCTCACTCTGACCGCAGATACGACTTGCGGCGTGGGCGTCGAGAACACGGTCGGACTAGCCGTCGGTGAGGGAGTGGCTTCGATCGTTGGTTCTGCCGTGGGGGTCGCCGTGGCGGTAGCGGCGGTAGTGGCGGTCGCGACCTGCGGTGGGGCCGACGTTGGGCCCGGTCCGGCCACGGCCGAGAAGGAGCCGGCGGCAGCCACCAGCCCCAGCGTTGCCAGGGCGAAGCAAGTCGCCCCAAGAACCGCGACTATGACCCACGAGCGCCGGCTGAGGGATACCCTCGGCCGGCCACGAGGCTGAACCACTGCCTCATCTCCCTCAGGTTGGTCTGCATGGGCAGGCCAGGTTGCGTTCCATCGTATCAACCGCCCGCGCCGCCGTCGCATCCTCTACCGTCCGGCCTGCGCGCCACACGCTCGCCGCCACTGCCACCGGAGGGGCTCCGTGCCGACGTCCGAATCAAGTTGGAGGTGAAGCTCGGCCTTGGGGAGGTGCTCGAGCCAGCCTGGTCCAACGACGGTACCGCGGTCGAGAGCTGCTGGCTGCCGGAGGATCGGCTCTTCGCGCTCCGGTCTCGGATCGCGGCCGACTCGGCCTGGGCGGTTGGACCGGACTATCGCGCTCGTCGCTTCGACTTCGTCCGCCCACCCGGCCGCTTTGTCCGCTCGCGTCCCATGAGCAGCGCGCGATAAGCCGCGGCTAAGCCCGCCCACTCATCCTTCGCCTGTGGAAGATGTCCAGGTCGGATCGGTCATTCGCGCCGTGCGCGTACGGCGCCGCCTCCTCCAATCCGATGTCGCTGAGACGGCCGGAGTCAGTCGCGCCACCGTTTCGCTCATCGAGCGCGGTCTGTTCGATGGCGTGACCGTCCGAGTTCTCCGCCGGGTGGCTGCGGCCGTCGGTGTCTCCATGTCTCTGGCACCGAGGTGGCGCGGTGCGGAACTGGCGAAGCTGCTGGACGAGAGGCATGCGGCGATGGTTCGCGACGTTGTCGACAGGATCGCGGCCCACGGCTGGGAGGCGATCCCCGAGCACACCTTCAACTGGAGAGGCGAACGCGGCGCGATCGACATCCTCGGCTGGCATCCTGGCAGGCGGGCCTTGCTCGTCGTCGAGGTCAAGACCAGGGTCCCCGACTTGCAGGATCTCCTCTCGGCCTTCGATCGAAAGTGTCGCCTGGCGCCAATGCTGGCTCGCAATCTGGGATGGCAGCCGATCCACGTCGGGGCCGTCCTCGTGCTCCCGGCTGAGACGTGGGCCCGGACCCTGCTCGTCGAGTTCCGTGGTGTGTTCGACGCCGTTCTCCCGGCGCGAACAGTGGAGACCCGACGCTGGCTTGCTGAGCCGGCCGGACTCGTTCGGGCGGTATGGTTTCTCCGTATTGCCAATGCCAGCAGCGCAAAGCAGAAGTGGGCCGGGGCAATGAGAGTCCGCCGGCGCCATGGGCAGCGCGAGAGCCCGATTGCACGCTCAGATTCCGGATCCGGTGGGCTGCGGGCCTGCTCGAGGCCGGCTCCGGGTCGCCGGTCTTGACTTAGCGCTGCTACCAGTGGAATTAGGGACAAACGCGCGCGGAACCGGACCTGCCCCGGCTGCCCCGGCTGCCCCGGCTGCCCCGGCTGCCCCGGCTGAGCCGGACCTGCCCCCGCTGCCCCGGCTGCCCCCGACCTGCCCCGGGCCTGCCCCGGCTGCACCCGGCCCGCCACGCCTGCT
>Ga0187886_1002292_pt1 | contig 15531 bp, 13 predicted proteins | sample June2016WEW_20_1_FD_133001 | JGI IMG/M metagenome (GOLD analysis project Ga0187886, IMG submission 133001) | Peatland microbial communities from SPRUCE experiment site at the Marcell Experimental Forest, Minnesota, USA - June2016WEW_20_150 | ecosystem: Environmental > Terrestrial > Soil >... | reverse complement strand
TCTCGGCACAGGCTCCCGCGGCTACAATCGTGCCGTCAACAGCCAGAAATGTATTCGTGCCGGCGGAAAGCACAACGACCTTGAGGATGTCGGCACCGATACTTATCATCACACTTTTTTCGAAATGCTCGGCAACTGGTCTTTCGGCGATTATTTCAAGGCCGAGGCAATTGAGTGGGCTTGGCAGCTTTTGACGCAGGTTTGGAAAATCGACCCCCAGCGTCTGCATGCGACTTATTTTCAGGGCGACCCGCACGACAATCTTGCTCCAGATGACGAGGCGCTGAATTTATGGCGAAAATATTTGCCGGATGAGAGAATTCACAAAGGCAATAAAAAAGACAATTTCTGGGAAATGGGAGATACCGGTCCCTGCGGCCCCTGCAGCGAAATACATTACGATGGCACGCCCGACAAATCCGGCGCAAAATTTATTAATAAAGACAACTCGAGCGTAATTGAAATCTGGAATTTGGTTTTCATTCAGTATAACCGCGATACAGCAGGCAAATTAACGCCTCTGCCCGCAAAACACGTCGATACAGGAATGGGTCTTGAAAGAGTAACCCGTATCCTGCAGGGCAAACAGTCGAATTACGATACGGATTTATTTACGCCGATACTTAATGCGATAGGTATATTGTGCAATCAGCAATACGCCGCTTCTATGGATAATAAATCTGACATCGCCTTTCGCGTTATCTCAGACCATCTGCGAACGCTTGTCTTCGCGATAACCGACGGCTGTCTGCCGAGCAACGATGGCAGGGGCTATGTCCTCCGCAGAATTTTAAGACGTGCCGCAAGATTCGGCCGAACGCTCGGTATGCACGAGCCGTTCATTTATAGATTGGTTGATGTGGTCGTAAATTTAATGGGTCATGCGTTCGAAGAAATTAAGCAAAGAGCGGAACTTGTCAAAACCGTAATAAAATCTGAAGAGGAAAGTTTCGGCCGGACACTGGATAGAGGCCTTGAGATATTTTCTGCCGCCGCCGAAAAAGCCCAAAGCTCGAAAGTTGTCAGCGGCGAAGATGCGTTTCAGCTTTATGATACTTTTGGTTTCCCGCTTGATTTAACGCAGCTTATGGCAAGAGAGCAAAATCTTAAAGTTGATACCGACGGCTTTGAAAAACTTATGGACCAGCAGCGTCAGCGTGCCAGAGCCTCGCAGAAATCCAGCAGTTTTACCTCGGTAGTTACCGATGTTAAATTGCCTGCCACCGATGATTCGGCAAAATATAACTCCGATAAAATACGAACGAAAATCACAGGCTTTTTGAATGAGTCTGGTTTCAGCAATAGCGGTTCGCTTTCTATTGGAGCTCCGGTTGCTGTCATACTCGACAAAACCTGTTTTTATGCCGAGTCGGGCGGGCAGGTCGGCGATAAAGGAATTATTAAATCTCAGTTGGGCGAATTTGCGGTCGAAGCGACCGAGAAAACCGCAGACTGCGTCCTTCATAAAGGAACGCTGGCGAAAGGTTCGATGAAAGTCGGCGACGAAGTCGATGCGATTGTCGATGATTCAAGGCAGCAGAGCAGAAAACATCACACCGCAACGCATATATTGCAATGGGCATTGCAGCAGGTTCTCGGAAGGAATGTCGCGCAGCAGGGCAGCTTGGTTTGTCCGGAATATTTGAGATTTGATTTTACCGCTCCGCACGCATTGAAGCCGGATGAAATTAAAGAAGTTGAAAAACTTGCCAACGAAAAAATCCGTAAGAATCTCCCTGTAACAAGTGTAGTTCTTCCGATTGAGCAGGCAAAGAAACTCGGCGCTATGGCGCTGTTCAACGAAAAATACGGCGACACCGTAAGGGTCATCGCTATTGGCGCACCAGACGAAAAAAATATTGCGCAAGCCTTCAGCCGTGAATTCTGCGGCGGAACGCACGTCAACAATACTGGCAAGATTGTCGGCCTTAAAATAATAAAAGAGGAAAGCATTTCAGCTGGCGTACGAAGAATAACCGCTCTTACCGGCAATGCCCTGATGGATTTTCTTACCGCTCAAAGCGATATTACCGAACAGCTCTGCCAGACCCTGAAAGTCAGGGCCGAAGATTTACCTGCTCGCGTGAATAAACTTATCGATGAAAATAAAAAACTTGCCAAACAAGCCAAATCCGCTCCTTCGCAGGGCAACGGAACTAATTTTCTCGATAAGGCAAGACAACTGCTCGAAAAAGCCGAGTCGATCGGCACAACTGTTTTGGTAATAAGCAAAATCGACGCCACGCCCGTTGAGCAGGTTCGGGCCGCTATTGATATGATAAAGAGCAAAGCCGCCTCTGCCGCGGTTTTCTTTGGTATGGCCGAAGGCGACGATAAAGTTACACTGCTTGCAGCCGTTACTGACGACCTCATTCCAAAGGGCTTAAAAGCAGGCGATTTGGTTAAGGAAATTGCCCCCATAGTCTCCGGTGCTGGTGGCGGACGGCCGCAAATGGCCCAGGCCGGCGGAAAAGACCCGTCGAAACTTGATGACGCCCTTGCAAGAGCGGCAGAAATTATAAAAGCTAAACTGCGAAAATAACCTTGTTTGTTTCGTGGTTAGCCCCGCCAACACCTTGGCGGGGTTCGTTATTTTTCCAACCGTATTTTTACGCTTTTCGCGTGTGCGTCAAGACCCTCAGCCTGGGCAAGACGAATAATATCATTAGCGCTTTTTAAAATTTTATTTCTATCATATTCGATAATGCTCGTTGATTTGACAAAATCATTGCTTGTAAGTGCGCTTGAAAATCTTGCGCATCCGCCTGTTGGCAAAGTATGGCTTGGCCCTGCAAAGTAATCTCCCGTCGCCACCGGACTATATTCGCCGATAAATATCGCCCCTGCATTGTCAATCTTCTGGGCTATTTCATGGCTTTTTTTTCCGCATTGAATTTCAAGATGCTCGGTTGCGAAATTATTTGCCCATTCGATGCACTGCCCAATATTTTTAAATATTACAACTTTGCTGTATTGCTTTAGACAATCTATTGTCTGCTTTCCGCGAGACAGAAAAGTAATTTGTTTTTCAAGTTCGCCAATTACTTTTTGAGCAAGTTTCCCAGAAGGAGTAAAAAGCAGCGCGCTTCCCGGTGCGTGTTCGGCCTGGCTTAACATATCAGCGGCGATATAAGCTGGGTTTGCGGTTTTATCTGCGATTATCAAAACTTCGCTTGGTCCTGCGATGGAATCTATTTTTACCTGGCCGAAGAGCATTTTTTTTGCGGTGGAAACCCATTTATTGCCGGGGCCTGCAATCATATCGACAGGTTTGATTGTTTTTGTTCCCAAAGCCATAGCGGCAACGGCCTGTACGCCGCCGATGCGATAAACTTCAGTAATCCCGAGTTCATAGCAGGTTGCCAGAATAGTCGGGTGAATGCTGCCTTTGTATCGCGGCGGAGAAACAACAACAATTTCTTTTACTCCCGCAACCAGAGCAGGAACGGCAGTCATAATTACTGTTGACGGCAGGGGAGCTGATGCGCCGGGTATGCACAAGCCCACGCGCCTTATCGGTAAATATTTTATACCTGTACTGCCGAATGATTTATTTTTGCCTATAAAAATTTCCTGCTGATATTTTTTTACGTTTGCTATTGCTTTGCGGATAGAAGTCAGGAGTTTTTTATCGATATTTTTGTGTGCTGCCTTGAGTTCATTTGAGGAGATTTTGAATTGTGCAGAAGTTAATTTAACTTTGTCAAATTGATTAGTATAAAAAGCGACCGCTTTGTCGCCGTTGTTCCGCACTTTGCCGATAATCTCGGCAACTTTTTTCCCTTCAGGACTGCTGGGATTGAAGGTTGCCGTTTCACAAACTTTTGCGTGCAAATTAGAAAGTTTTTGCTCGAAGTTTTTAGATGTGTATGACAGTAATATTTTTTTTAATTCTTTTTCCATTTTTTCTCATTAAAATCTGCGAAACCTGTCCGCCAAAGCTCGTAGCGACGGCGGATCAGCGTCAAATTTATTATTTTACCAGGTTGCCGTAATTATATGCCCTTGCCGCCCGCTGCAGCAGCAGGTAGTTTCTGCCTTTATATCTCGTAACGATAGCGGAAATATTGTATCGCAATGGCATTACAGTATCCTTTTGTTCTTTAGCTATTCTTTCAAGTTCCTCGCATTGAAGCAGCGGCAGATGCAGCAAATTTATATTTCTGCCCATCTCGTCGAATCCGAAGTAAAAGCCGTCCTTTGTTTTCTCCAAAAAACCCGTCCTGTCGATAATTACTCCGTCAGCGCCGGTTTCGATTGGTTTTTTCAGCTCAGCCAGACTTATAATTCTCTTCGGCTTCAAAAGCAAAAGAGCGTCTTCAGGTATGATTTTGGTTTCATTGACATCGTTGCTGTCCTCATCGAGTTGCTGCGCCGGTTCCTCGGCCGGTGCGACAGGCAGAAAGTAAGACAGATAAACGTAATTTTTATTTTCGAATTTTGTAAACTTGCCCCAGATGCGGTATGAATTTTTTTCTGCCGATACGACAGATGAAAGTTTTTCCAGTGTGCTCGAAGGCAAAATCTCGACAGGAGTTTGCGGATTAAGTACGCCTTTGCCGTCCATCAGCGGCTCGAAAACCGTAAAATACCACTGCTCGTTTACTTCTGTTATTTTTCCGTCGACCCCGTCGAGAATAAAGCCGTCCCGAACAGGTATTATCTTTGACTTTGTCTTTTGTGGGATGTTCTGCTTTTGTGGGAGGTTACCCTGTTTTTCTATCCAGTTGCTCTTCGCCAGGCAAATACTATTTAATATTAAAAGTGTCATTCCCACGAAAGTGGGAATCCACATAAAAATTTCTAATTCTTGTCCGCCACAGCCTTGGCGACGGCGGATCGAATTTCGAATTTCGGTTTTTTTCACTTCAGGCATTCCTTTAACATTTTCACTGCCATTTCAGCGCTGGAGGCAATCCTTATACATCCGCTGCTTGCCGGGTCGTCAATCGCCATCAATTCAACCAGCGGCCTCCAGAAATCCGTAATAAGTATAATAGGTTTCGCCGGATTTACAAAGCCTTTGTTTACCAGTTCCCAGATTTCGGCAAATTCAAGCAGGGTGCCTGTTCCGCCCGGCAAAACAGCGTAAGCATCGCCTATTTCGATTAGTTTGCCTACTCTTTCGGTCAGGTTTTCGGTTGTTATATTTTCAGTTATGAATTCGTTTGGATTTTTCTTGCCGAATGCTTTGCAGGTTATGCCGATGGTTTTTCCGCCTGCCGATTTGGCTCCCTTTGCCGCCGCCAGCATTGTTCCGCCGTATCCGCCGTTAGCGATTACAAACCCCGCCTCGGCCAAACCTCTGCCAAGTTCGTTCGCGAGTTCAAAAACCTTATCCCCGTCTTTTACTTTGCTCGTGCCGAAAATTGTGATTATTCTTTCAGACATCAGTAGCCCAATTTTTCAGACTTCCTTTTTTAGATTGCTCAATCATTTGCCGGACAACCCCTTAACCTCATACACCCAGGAAATCTCAGAATTTGCGCCACGTTCAATATCATCAAAACCAAGTTTGGTCTGAATTAATTTAATGCCAATCTTTCCGACAACCAAGCCACCTCCTAGGAGAATACCCCAGACCGGATGACCTGTAAGTATCATAGAACTGCTTACGCTTGCTGCTCCACGAAGATACTTGTCATCAAAACATTCCTCTATAGTTCCAAGAATAGTTTTTATTCCGTATTTTTTTAACGCTCTCTCATAGTCATCGATTTTTATATCAATCTCATCTTCAATAAACTTTTGTGACTTTCCAGCCATTTCCTTGTCAAGCCAATGTAGTAAACGTTTATATTTCTTTCGGTTATCTTCATCTTTTCTAAATTCTGTCACTTGTTCCCATGTTAATTGCTTTTCATCAGCAATTTCCAAGTCATTCAAAACAGCAATAATTATATCCCTGTCACCTTCTTTGTACATCTTGTCTCTTTGTTTGATGAAATCAAAAACCGGAATCAAAGGTGTCTTATGTTCAGCAGCAAAACTCATCGAGATTCTTCTGAACGCCGAGGCAAGCCCCAAGTCCGACTGGGCACGTAGCATTTCTAATTTCTTGTCCTCAGGGCCTATCATGGCAACAATGGGAGACCTGTTGCTTTTAATATTAAAATCTGCTGCTAATCCTGCGCCTCTTAATTCTTCTTGAGTACCTCCCCAACACCTAATCGGTCGAGGTGCTACATCGTCCGAAGTTGCCCAAACGCGATCAAAGCACAGTGCTGCGGTTTTTGGCTTAAGTGTAATAGCCGCCGTTTCACCCTTCGCAGGTAACAGTATTTTTTCTTGTGGTTTCATATTATTTTTATTTATATCTCTGTGTCCACTGTGTTCTCTGTGGCTCCTACTTTTTCGTAAAATTCAACAGCCCGCCTGCCAGCAGAATTTCTCTGTCTCTGCCGGAAAGTTTTATATTGCATTTAAATTCAAAACCTGCGGTCTTATCTTTGACAATGATTGAATCCGCCGATTTTATCGCATCGTTAAGATTTTTCACTTCAAGCTCATCGCTGGCTCCGATTTTTTCATAGTCTCCCGCATTTTCAAACTCAGCAGGCAGAACGGCAAAATTAATTAGATTTGCCTTATGGATTCTTTCGATGCTCTTTGCGATTATCATTTTTACACCCAGATACATCGGGCAAAGCGCTGCATGTTCTCTGCTCGAACCCTGCCCGTAACTTTCGGACGCGACAACAACGCCGCCGATACCTTTTTTCTTTAGTTCAAGTGCTCTTTGTGCAAAAGTTGGTTTTCCAGCTTCGTTAAAACTGTTAAAGACATATTTTGAATACTCCGGCACATTTGAACGGTATTTCAAAAGCGCTCCTGCCGGCATAATATGGTCTGTTGTAATTTTATCGCCGCATTTAAGAATAACTTTGCCCTGTAAAGTATTCGGCAGTTTCGTCGCCGCTTCTGGAACAACGATTGTCGAGCCGCGAAGAACTTTCACGGCCTTTGCTTCCTTTGGCAGCAGCGGTTTTTGAATCATATTATCGTCGATGAGGAATTTCTCCGGCATCTCGATTTTCGGAAATTCAATCCTGCTCGCGCGCGGGTCGACAACTTCGCCTTTCAGCGCCGCTATAACCGCCACCTGCGGACTTGTCAAAAACACGTTATCGTTTTTCGTGCCTGTTCTGCCCGTAAAGTTTCTGTTGAAGGTTCGCACGGTTACTGTTCCGTCCGCCGGCGAAAATCCCAAACCAATACAAGGCCCGCACGCCGATTCGAGAACTCTCGCTCCTGCCCCGACTATATCTGCCAGCGCCCCGTTGCCCGCGAGCATATTCATAACCTGTTTACTGCCCGGCGCGATTGCAAATTCCACCGCAGGATGAATCGTTTTGCCTTTAAGCGTTTTTGCGACCATCATCAGGTCGGTAAAGCTTGAATTCGTGCAGCTTCCGATGATAACCTGGTTTACCTTTGTGCCCGCAAGCGATTTTATCGTTTTTATATTATCCGGCGAAGGCGAACACGCCGCCATCGGCTCTAAGTTAGATAGGTCGATTTCGATTACACGGTCATAGACGCAGCTCTCATCAGCAGTCAGCGGCTTATAATCTTTTTCTCTGCCCTGTGCCGCCAAAAACTTTCGCGTCAGTTCATCGGATGGGAAGACGCTTGATGTTACGCCGAGTTCCGCGCCCATATTTGTTACGGTTGCTCTTTGCGGCACGCTCAGCGTCGCGACTCCCGGCCCGAAATATTCGACTACACAATCGACATTTCCTTTGGTTGTGAGGATACTCAGCAATTTTAAAATTATATCTTTGCTCGCGACCCAGTCCGCAAGTTTACCGGTAAGTTTCACACCGATTACTTTCGGACAGTTGATATAGAATGCTCCGCCTCCCATGGCAACTGCCACATCGAGTCCACCCGCTCCGATAGCGAGCATTCCAATCCCGCCTCCGGTTGGTGTGTGCGAATCGCTCCCGAGGAGTGTCGCGCCGGGTTTGCCGAACCGTTCGAGGTGGACCTGATGACAAATTCCGTTGCCCGGCCGTGAAAAATAAACACCCGTCTTTGCCGCGATGCTCTGCAGGTAGAGATGGTCGTTATGGTTTTCCGGCCCGAACTGGCTCATATTATGGTCGATATAACTTACCGATAATTCGGTCTTGACTCGTTCTATTCCCATCGACTCGAACAGTAGAAACGCGGTTGTGCCCGTTGCGTCTTGCGTTAGGGTTTGGTCGATTTTGACCCCGATTGCCTTCCCTTTTTCAAGTTTGCCGTCAACGAGGTGGCTTTCGATGATTTTATATGTCAGTGTTTTTGCCAATTGAAACTCCGTTTTTTGATTTATTAAAATGTGATTTTAATCACAAATGGGTCTATTTTCAACAGGATAAGGACAGAATATCGAACATAAAAAAATCCGGTATTTGCCCTTCTTAAACGTGGGGTATTTACTGTTTACTGTTTTTTATGGTTTTAGGGTCAATGCCCTGTTCGATAGCCGCGATTTTATTGACTCTTCTTTGATGTCTGCCGCCTGCGAATGGCGTTGACAGCCAGACTTCGACTATTTTTCTCAGGACCTGTGAGCCGAGCAAATCGCCGCTCAGGCACAGAACATTTGAATCATTATGCTGCCTGCTGATTCGCGCGTTCAGTTCATCATAGCACAATGCCGCCCGAACGCCGTGCACTTTATTTGCCGCTATACACATCCCAATACCAGTTCCGCAAACGAGGATTGCCATATCGACTTCTTTTTTTGATACAGCATTAGCCGCCAGATATGCCAGATCCGGATAATCTACAGGCCCCTCGGCGTTTGTTCCGAAGTCCACGCATTCGTGTCCCAGTTCGGTTACAATAGCTTTAATCTGTTCCTTGGCTTCAATACCTCTATGATCATTTGCTACTGCTACTTTCATCCCGACACCTTCTTTTTATTTATCTATTTTATATCTTTGATATATCTAATTATATAAGCTAAGCTTTTCTTTTTTCCCGACAACTTCTATGAATATTTAGAAGGTGCGGGATTCATCTTTACAGCTCGCTTATCCTTTTAATAACTGCTTTTTCTATTATTTGACCGCACATCTTATACGTTTCAAAATCGCCGCCGATAGGGTCATTTATATTTTTATTTTCGTCCAGCAGCATACACTTCTGCCGCCCGTCCGGCGAAAGCTGGATTATATCACTTTTTTGCCCTTCTGACATCGCAAAAATATAATCAGCATCTTTAATCATTTCCGCCGTAATATTTCGACTTTTGTGATTAGATATATCGATATTTCTCGAATCACAAACCTTTATGGCGTAATCAGTTGCGCCAATGCCATTCATCGCTGAAATACCGGCGGAAGACACTTTATACCCCATCTGCCCCAACTGGTCAACCTTGCATCCAAGTTTTTCGGCCAATGCTTTCTTTGCAAAGCCTTCGGCCATAGGGCTTCTGCACGTATTTCCCGTGCAGACAAAAAGAATATTTATAGTGAGCATTTTCTGAATCTGCCTTTTGGAAAATACCCCTTCCCTCAAAACTTCCCACTCGACTCCGCTCGTGGCAGGCCAGCCAGTTGGCGAAATTTTTACTACCGAGCTGCTTTTTTTGTATTTGCACGCTCCTCCGTCAAGAACCATATCGACAAGGCCGTCGAGTTGTTCTATCGCATCCTGGGCGTTTGTTGCCGGCTCTTTGCCGGCAGTATTTGCGCTCGGGGCTACGACAGGATATTTGCATAGATTTAGAAACTCACGTGCGATGTTATTTCCCGGACAGCGGATGCCGATTGTATTGTCCTTGTAGAGTATTTCTATCGTTTCGGGGGGTAGCTTTCCTAATTCTTCTCTTTGGATTTCAAAAACAATTGTAAGCGGTCCCGGCCAGGCATTTTTCACAAGTTTTTTTGCCGGCCCAGTTAATGTCGTCCCAGCGGGGACAAAGTCTTGAAGTTTATTTTTATCACCAATGTGCAGGGTGTATCTTTTTTCAGCATCTCTTTTTTTTACCTCATCGAGGCGCTGGAGGCTTTTTTTGTCAGCTTTGCAGGCAATGCCGTAAACAGTTTCGGTAGGAAAAACGACAAGACCGCCCGAATCGACGCAATCAGCGGCTTTTTTCAGTATTTCAATATCTTTTACAGGGTCGGTTATTTTGTAAACTACTGTTTCCATTGGATATAAAAATACAAGATTTGAGAGGAAAAGCAATAAAAGATTGCAGATTACAAGTTTAAGGAGCCGTTGATGGCGGGAAGCTTTTTAAATCAGTTGAAATTGGGAAGAAAAAGAATAAAATACAGGCAGACATTGAGGAAACGCAGCAGGGATTTCTTAAGCAGACGGTATAACCATTACTATGCAAAAATAGGAATACAAAGATGAAACTGGCCGGACTGGTTTTGCTCGGACTTATTGCAAGTATTGCCCTTGGTGCAATTCCTGGGTTTCTGATTATGAAGGCCTATCCGAAGACTGCGGGCGATGATGCATATCTGTGGATACCTGCTTTTATAACTATGCCCATCGGATTTTTTTTAGGCAGTATCGTTACGGGGTATTTCAGCTATTACGAAATTGAGAAGAAATGGAAGCTAATCTGGCTGTCGCCGGTTTTGTATATCTTGCTGTTGTGGACGTGCCGCACGGGCGTCGTGTCCCTATTGGATTCATTCACTGGCGTTAATCAATCAAATCAGCCGGCAAGTATGGTCGGCCTTTTGATACCTTTCTTAATGGGCTTATTGTGGTTCTTATCCTCACTGGCCGGCATCGGACTGGGATATTTTCTTAGAGACCGAATCGTCAACTGGTGGTATCGCGATTGATGGAATAGACATTTAGCCATAAAAATACAGGATTTGAGAAAGAAAAGAAATATTTTTTTAACCACGGATTACACGGATTTGCACGGATTTAATTAACCACGAATGAACACGAATATGCACGAATTATGTTAGCCACAGAGAACACAGAACGCACAGAGATGATATTGCTTTAAGGCGGTGTTCTGCGAACACTATTAAATTCAAAACTCGTGCCTTACTTACAAGCAAGCTTGACGCCAGCACATTGTTTTGAATTTTACTGCTGCGCAGATGTGCCTTAAAGCAATAAAACACTGCCTCAAGCGGCAGCGGCTAAATGAAAGACGCAGATTCCTTCGACATGGTTCGACTCCTTCGGTGCAACTCAGGACAGGTATGCTCACCACGGGTGCTCAGGACAGGTACGCGGATTCCATTGAGTTTAATTAAATGAAAAATGACGCGAATGATTTTTCAGGAAACGGTGTCTGACCCTTTTAATTCTTTCTGGAAAAGCTTATTTATTTCGATACTAAGGCTTTTTCGAGAACCATTTTCTCCCGCTTCATCGCCTGCTCCGCAGCCTTTAACTGGTTGAGTCGCATCTGAAAAATGTAAAGCAGTTGCTCTTTCAGCGGCTTGCCTTCCAACTCCTTTAGGAATTTTGACAGTCTTGTCTGCTTTTCGGCTTTTGACACCTCGCCCCAAAGCTGAATTTCAACAGCGCCTGGTTCGTAAGTGCAAGCATCCAGTTCCTCTTTTTCATTTAACACGTTCATCTCACTGCAAATTAGACAGATAGTGCTGGGGACCAGGCCTGAGTTGACCAGTACAGAAATTGTCTCACCTTGTTTTACTGTACCTGCAAGTACGCATAAAACTCGCATCTTGCGAAAGCACACATTCTTGTAAGGTGGCTGGTTGTCATCAATCGCAAGTGTTTCACCGATGAAAACTGTTTTAGCGTGTTTTAAGTAAGTATCCATGTCAGTGAACGGGACGATGAGACGAGCATGTAGAGTCTGAGAAACGGTTAATATAATTAATAGCAACAGTAAAGTAACGTGTTTCATAGCAGATTCCTAACAATAATAATACAGTCTGTATAAAACTGTATTTCCCATATTAAACACTTAGCTGTGTAGTGGTATTAGGCGGCATATGTGGCACTCGATGAGCTATTCCTTGACTCGCTTGGCTTCCCAATGGAGCGGGTGCTCGCTCGTGCGGTCTTCGCCATTCCAAATTTCTTTGACGGTGCCTTCTTTGATTGTGTCGCCAGCAATCTTTCCGTGGAATTTCCTCACCACTGTTGCTCCGCCACTCCCGGATACGCTAACCGTGAAGGAAATTTCGTTCGCTTCAAGCTTTACATCTTCGAGGGCCATTTCGATGTCTTGCTGGCCGCTACGGCGAGTAAATGTGCCGGTCAACTTGTCTCCCTCCTGCTTGAGTTTGAGAGTGGGTTGATACGTCTGGGGCTTACCATCGAGAGTGTAAGTCACCTTCCAAGTCCCGGTAGGATTGACAGCTGGCTCGCCGGCACTGATGAGGGCTGGGGCCATGACGGTCAAGGCCAGTAATGCAATTATTAGATAGATACTTTGCTGTAGTTTCATAGGTATCTCCATGGTTAATGTTGTAATTAAATAAAATTAAATAAGAGACGTTTACCTATTTTTAATTTTTACATTGTCATTTTGCACTTTGATTTTTGATGTTTGATTTTCTCGTTTTATATCCTTTTTTGTCATATAAAAATAAATTGTAGCCTTAAAAAGAGGGGAAAACAATGAAAAATGAAGGGTTTAAAAGATAAAGAAAACTTGTCCGCCATAGCCTTCTTGTCCGTTTGTAGCCCCTTAGGGGCGAAGACGGATGGCGACGGCGGGTCTGCGAAAATCCGTGAAATCCGCGGTTTTAAAAAAACTCAAAAACAGGGGCAAAACATACTAAAAAGTGAGCAAAATAAGGGTAAAAAATCAAAAAAAATGAAAAAAAATCAAAATCTTTACTAAAACTTGTCCCCATAAACACTTACATAAAAACCCTCCTCTAAAACAAAGGACTTACGTCATTTTTCACCTGCCTGCCTGAGCGCAGTCGAAGGGTTCTTTTCGTCCTAACTCTTTTGTTTTTAAAGGACTTACACCAAAAAGTAATCGAAAAATTCTCCAAAATTTTCAAATTTCTCAATTTTTCGTTCCTAAGTCCTTTATTTTCATTTTAGATTTTACGCAATCGAGATTTCTGTTTGACAATAATACGATTTTGCTTAAGTTTCAGAAATGACCGAAGCGAAAAAGACAGTTTTATTTGAAAAACACGCGGCCTTAGCGGCCAAAAGTCAGATTGTGCCTTTTGGAGGCTGGCTGATGCCGCTGTGGTTCACTTCAATTCGTGCCGAGCACGATGCTGTTCGCAAAACTGCTGGGCTTTTTGACTGCACGCATATGGCAGTTTTGAAAATTACCGGAAAAGACGCGGCCAATTTCCTGAATATCCTCGCGACTAACGATGTCTCAATGTTAAAGCCGGGAAAAGCTCAGTATTCATATATCCTTACTCCCACTGGCGACATAGTTGATGATATCATTATTTATTATATCGCGCCTGAAAATTATATGATGGTCGCTAACGCGTCCAACGAGCAGAAGGTAAAAGACTGGATTGCCAAAGTTCTCGTGGAATTTTGCAGCAAATTGCAGGTTGATGTTAAAGACCTCAAGAACGCGTCTTTGCCGGATGCGAGAGTCGATGTCGCGCTTCAGGGGCCCGCTTCGGCCCAGTGTCTTAAAAATATTTTCGGCACCGATGTCAGCGGCCTTAAATCCCTGTCATTCACCACCGCCAAATCTAAAGACCTCGATGTGATTATCACCTCGACAGGTTATACCGGCGCAAAAGTAAGCTTTGAAATTTTTGTTCATCCCGCCAAAGCGACGCTGCTTTGGGACACGATTCTTGAAAAAGGAAAACCCCTCGGCATAATTCCCTGCGGCCTTGGCTCAAGAGACAGCCTGCGAATCGAAGCAGGCCTGCCTTTATACGGGCACGAGCTTGACGGAGAATTTAATATCTCGCCTTTCCAGGCAGGTTACCCCTGGGCGGTAAAACTGCAGAAGAAAAACTTTATCGGCAAAGATGCGATTACGAAAAAAGCGGCAAGTTTCGATACAGAAGTCGCCCGTCTGAAATTTGACGGCCAGCACGGCGTAAGGCCTATAAGGCAGTTAGACGGCATTTTAAGCGATGACGGGATTTGCATTGGTCAGGTTTTGAGCTGTGCGGGCGTAAATGATAAACAGATTGCTCTTGCCCTGATTAAAAAACAGTATAACATTACAGGAAAATCAGTCGGCATTTATTACCTGGCTCGAAATGCCGGGCATATTCAGCAGGGCAGGAAAGAGAAAGTCAATCTCGGCGAAAAATTAAACGCTGATATCAAAGGGCAGGTAGTAGAAAGATTTGAAAAATTTTAAACTGGAGATGGACGATGGCACCGAATAATCTTTATTATACAAAAGACCACGAATGGGTGCAGATTAACGGCGATACCGCGACAGTTGGCATTACCGATTATGCCCAGCATTCACTCGGCGAAATTACATTTGTCGAGCTTCCCGCCGCCAAAAAACAGCTCAAGGCTCACGACGTCGTTGCGGTTGTCGAAAGTTCAAAAGCCGCAAGTGATGTTTACAGTCCGATTGCAGGCGTGGTAACAGAAGTTAATAACCAGCTTTCTTCAAAGCCTGAGCTGATTAATCAGGATTGCTTTAGTGCCGGCTGGATATGCAAACTGAAAGTAGCAAGCCCCGACACGAAAAATTTAATGAATGCCTCTCAATACGAACAATATCTTAAAACTATTTAGTCTGAGGTAAAAATGCCTTTTATCGCAAATACGCCGCAGCAGCAAAAGCAGATGCTAAAGGAAATCGGCCTTTCAATGGAGGGTTTATTTGCCGATATTCCGAAAGAATTTCTGTCGAAGGAATTTAATCTGCCCGCGGGAATGAGCGAATTTGAGGTTCGTAATCGCCTGGCCGAGCTTGCTGGAAAAAATTATATCGGCCTGACCTGTTTTCTTGGCGGCGGTTTTTACGACCATTTCATTCCTGCTGCCGTTTATGCCATTATCAGCAGGAGCGAGTTTTATACCGCTTATACGCCTTATCAGCCGGAAATTTCGCAGGGCACTTTGCAGGCGATTTTCGAGTATCAGTCGCTTATTTGCAGATTGACGGGTATGGAGGCCGCGAATGCTTCGCTCTACGACGGCGGCACGGCTCTTTACGAGGCGATGATGATGGCGCTGCGAATCACCGGCAGGAATAAGATACTTGTTGATGACAGTGTAAATCCGATTTACCGAGTAATGATTCATTCATATACCAAAAATCTCAGCATAGACCTCGAAGAAACAAAAAATGACCAGGGCCTGATTAACCGCAAAGAACTTTTAAACAAACTCGATGACAATACAGCCGCCCTGATTGTTCAGAACCCGAATTTCTTCGGCTGCATAGATGACTTTACCGATATTGCAGAGGCCGCTCACAAAAAAGGCGCTTTGCTTATAGTTTCCTGTTATCCGATTTCGCTGGGCATTTTAAAAACGCCCGGCTCGATGGGCGCCGATATTGTTACCGGCGAAGGCCAGAGCCTCGGATTAGTAATGTCATTTGGGGGTCCTTATTTGGGATTTATGGCGACGAAAAAAGATTATGTCCGCAAAATGCCG
>Ga0187886_1002291_pt1 | contig 15535 bp, 13 predicted proteins | sample June2016WEW_20_1_FD_133001 | JGI IMG/M metagenome (GOLD analysis project Ga0187886, IMG submission 133001) | Peatland microbial communities from SPRUCE experiment site at the Marcell Experimental Forest, Minnesota, USA - June2016WEW_20_150 | ecosystem: Environmental > Terrestrial > Soil >... | reverse complement strand
GGGGTCCAGACCACCCCGGATCATTCACTCCGCGAGGTGCCCAACAGCCACCTGGCCGTCCTGGCAAGGATGGGCGTGCCGGGGTTCCTGCTGTGGATCCTGCTGCAGGGCGCCTTTGCCTTGCTGCTTCTACGAGCGCTGATTCTCTTCAGGCGAGCAGGAGACAAACAGCTCGCCGCGGTGACGGCCTGGGTCGGAGTCTTCTGGACAGCAATGATGGTGAATAGCTTCTTCGATCCGTACATCGAGAGCCCGCAGGGCGGCATCTGGTTCTGGTCCCTCTTTGGGCTGGGGTTGGTGTTGATGCGTCTCGTGCCTCGACGCCAGGCGGAATGACCAGGTCTCAGACGGTGCAGCGGGTCTTGCAGGTGCATTCCCGCTACCGCCAGGCCGGTGGCGAGGACGAGGTACTGGCCGCGGAGAAACGGCTGCTCGAGGCGGCGGGGATGTCCGTTACTCAGGTCCTCTTCGACAACCCAGGGCCGGGTAGCCACCGTGCCTCGCCGGCGTCGCTTATCACGCAGGGCGTTTCCGCCGTGTGGTCTCGCGGCGCTGCGCGCCGGGTGCGTGAGGCGATCAAGGCCAACGACTCCCAGGTCGTTCACGTTCACAACACGTTCGTTGCGGCTTCGCCATCCGTCTACGAAGCGGCCTATTCGTGCCGTGTACCGGTCGTCCAGACCTTGCACAACTACCGGCTCGTGTGTCCGGCGGGCACGGTCTACCGGTCGGGCCACCCCTGCACGGACTGCATCGGTCACACGATCCCGTGGCCGGCGGTGGCGCACGCCTGCTACCGGGGATCGCGGGCGCAATCCGCCGTTGTGGCCGCGTCACTCGTAATCGGCCGGATGAAGGGTTCCTATTCGCGCAAGATCGGCGCCTATCTCGCTTTGACACAGTTCCAGCGGGACCTGCTGGTCGAGGGTGGGTTGCCCGCCGACAAGATCGATGTTGTGCCCAACTTCCTGGAGCCCGATCCTGGCGAGGGTGACGGTCCTCGGGACGGCTTCTTGTTCGTGGGCCGATTGGCGGAGGACAAGGGCGTGCCGGCGCTGCTAAAGGCCGCTGCTCTGGCACCCGGGCTCGTGCGGATCGCGGGCGACGGCCCCCTGGGGCCCCAGGTCGGGCTCGCGGCCGAGACCGGCGACCTCGAAGCCCTCGGCCGCTTGGACAAGAAGGACGTGTTCGAGGAGCTGCGCGGCGCGGTGGCGATGGTGCTGCCGTCGGTGTGGTACGAGGGTTTCCCCATGTCGGTCCTCGAGGCATATGCGACGGGCACGCCCGTGATCGCCAGTGGGATCGGATCGCTGGGAGAGGGCGTCGAGGATGGCGTCACTGGCTTGCTCGTGCGGCCGGGTGACGCGGAGGATCTGGTCAATCGCCTGCGGTGGGCCGATGACCATCGGGATGAGATGCGACGAATGGGCTCCAACGCCCGCCGCGAGTACGAAACGAGGTATCGGGGCGCGGCCCACCTGGAGGCCCTTCTCAGCACGTATCAGCGGTTGATCACCGCCGCAGGGCACGACGAGGGCCACTGAGATGCCGGTACCATCTGCTCCACCATGCGCATAGCAATCCTCGGCACCCGCGGCGTGCCCGCCAACTACGGCGGCTTCGAGACGTTCGCGGAGCAACTCGGCAAGCGCCTCGTGGCGCGCGGGCACGAAGTCACCGTCTACGGACGGGACTCGTCGGTTCCACGGGGGACACGGGCCTACCTGGGCATGCGCGTCGTCCGTCTCCCAGCGCCACGTTCCAAGTACTTCGAAACCGTCATCCACACGCTGTTCGCGGCGCTCCACGTCCTGACCCAGAGCTATGACATCGTCTACGTTTGTAACTCCGCCAACGTGCCCGCGGTCATGCTTCTGCGGCTCTTCGGGCGGCGCGTCGTCCTCAATGTGGACGGTCTCGAATGGAAGCGCAGGAAATGGAGCGCGATCGGCCGCGCCTACTACAGGTTGTGCGCCTGGACCGCTGCTCGGCTGCCGGTCCACGTGGTCACGGACGCGCTCGTAATCCAGACCTATTACAAGGAAGTCTACCGACGTCACACGGACTACTTCCCCTACGGGACCGAGCTGGAGCCTGTCCCCGACCACGGAACTCTGGCGGACCTGGGACTCGAGGCGGGGAGGTACGTGCTCTACGTCAGCCGTCTCGAGCCCGAGAACAACGCCCACGTGGTGATAGAGGCCTATTCGAAGGTTTCGACTGACCTTCCGCTCGCAGTTGTGGGCGACGCGCCCTATTCCGATGAGTACATCGCGTCGCTTCACGCCACCGAAGATCCACGAGTCCGGTTCCTGGGAGCCATCTACGGGTCCGGCTACAAGATCCTGCGCTCTCACGCGACCGCTTACGTGCAGGCCACGGAGGTGGGCGGAACGCATCCCGCCCTCGTCGAAGCGATGGGCTTCGGCAACACCATCCTCGCCAATGAGGTGCCGGAGCATCGCGAGACGCTCGGCGACGCGGGACTGTACTACCGGGGATCGGCCGAACTGGCCGTCCAGCTCCAGAAGGTACTCGACGATCCTGCTCTTGCGGAGGACCTTGGCCGGCGCGCCCACGAGCGGGCCCGGAATACGTACGGCTGGGACGCCATCACCGACTCGTATGAGGCCTGGATGGCCGGGTTGTGCGAAGCGCCAGCTGTCCATGATTCGCGACAGATCGAGCTGCTGGGCATACAGGTCAACGCGGCCCCGTTCGCGGACGTTGTCGATGCCGTGGTCAATGCCCCGGAGACAGGGGATCGACTCACGCTCCACTTCGCAACTGCGCATTCCGTCGCCGAGGCCAATGACAATCCCGAGCTACGCGCAGCGCTGAACTCCGGGATGGTGGAACCGGATGGCGTTCCTCTCGTATGGCTTGGCCGGAGGCGGGGCATCAAGATGGAGCGGGTCTGCGGCCCTGATTTCATGCCGGCGCTGGTGAAGCGCGGCGTTCCGCTGGGTCGCTCGCATTTCTTCCTCGGCGGTCCCCCAGGATTGCCAGAGGCGCTGGCCAAGCGACTCGGAAAGACGTATCCGGGCCTTCGGGTCGTGGGCACGCTATCGCCGCCGTTCCGGCCGCTTTCGCCCGAGGAGGACGAAGCGCTCGTGGCCCTGATCAACTCAGCCGCGCCGGATTTCGTGTGGGTGGGCCTCGGCGCGCCGCAGCAGGACCTTTGGGTCGCCTCGCACCGTTCGCGGCTGAACGCGGCCGCTCTGTTGGCAGTGGGGGCGGCCTTCGACTATCACGCCGGAACGAGACGGCGTGCTCCTAGATGGATGCAGCGGACTGGCACAGAGTGGTTCTTCAGACTGGTCATGGAGCCGCGCCGGCTGGCCCGGCGATATACGGTCGTCAACGCCCGTTTTATCCAGCTGGTCGTCCAAGACGCACTGCGCCGCCGTTTCGGTTAGCGGCGGAAGCCGGCTCCTCCATCCGTCACGTCATATGCAGCGGGGGTCGCCGAATGCATCTCGATAGGCCGTCAAGACTCGATCGCCCATCGGCGGCGGTCGAGAGGCTGGTCGCGTCGTGCCGGCGGGTCGCCTCGCGCACATCGCCCGTCGCGGTAGGTCTGGGCCTCCTGGGGCTGGCCCTGGTGATCCACATCCCGACACTGAGCCAGCCGCTCCTGGAAACGCAGTCATTCCGTCAGACGACCACCGCCTACCCGGCGCTGCTCTTCTATCAGCAGGGCATCGACCTTCTCAGGCCCCAGGTGCCGGTGTTCGGGCCGCCATTCCTCCTTCCGATCGAGTTTCCGCTGTTCCAGGCGGTCGCCGCCCTGGTCATGCACCTGGGAGTGTCGCCAGACGCCGCAGTTCGTCTCACGGCTCTGATCTGCTTCCTGGCAACGGCATTGCTCGTCTGGCGCCTGCTCGTCGCCGTCGCTGGTGAAGCTGCAGGGTTGGCGGGCCTGGCGGCCTTCCTCTTCAGCCCGCTTGGCCTCCTCATCAGCCGGATGTCCCTGATCGAATACATGGCGACCGCCGGCGCGCTTGCCTTCGTGTACTGGGGCCTCCGCTGGCACGAGACCGGGAAATGGCGGTGGTACGTGGCAGCTTTGGCGGCTGGCACTGTCGGGCTGCTCGTGAAGTCCACCACGGGCGTTATGTACCTCGTGCCGCTCTTCGTGCTCGTCGTGGGCGCCTGGTGGCGTGGCCAGCTGCTCGTCGCCCGTCGCTCCGTCTACGCGCTGGCGATTGTCCTGCTGTTCGGCGCGCCGTTGCTGCTGGCTGCCGGCTGGACGGTGTATGCCGACGGGGTGAGGGCCTCCAATCCGGAGAGCGCCTGGTTCTCCTCCGCTGGCGGGTTGGCGGGTTACTACTTTGGGACGCTGCGACAGAAGCTGGACCCGACAACCTGGTTCACGCTCGCCGACGAAGCACAGTCGCTCCTCTTCGGCGGAACTCTGTGGATCTGGGGGCTGCTCGCCCTAGCCGCCGCCATGTTGCTCAAGCGCCGGGCCTTCGCCATGGCGCTGGTGTTGTCGGCCGCCATTGGCCCATTGATCTTTACGACCCAGTATCTGGTTCCGGGTCAGGAGTACTACATGGCAGCGCTCAGCCCCCTGGTGGCCATTGCCATCGGGATCGCGGCCGGGTGGCTGTGGCGCGAGCGCCACCAACTCGTCACCAAGGTGGTGCTGTTGTCGCTGGTGCTCGGCTGGGCCATCACATTGCACCTGAGTCAGGGTTACTGGGGTCGACAGTTCATCCCGGTCGATGATCCGCAGCAGCTCCTTCCCGCGGCGCAGTTCCTCGACGCGCATACGCAGCCGAGCGAGCTCGTCGCCCTCGCCGGGCAGGACTGGGACCCTTCGATCTTCTACTACGCGCGGCGGGAGGGACTGATGGTCCGGGGCGACAGTGGACCGGCCGTGTATCCGCATCTTCGCGCGTTGGGCTACACGAAGCTGTTCTTCTGCCCGGGCGGACGGGCATCGGCCGCGACGGCCTGCGACGTCATCGATCTGACCGCGAAGTAGCCGAGGCGCGAGGCTAGCAGCCCTAGCGGTGTCGCCGCATGTGGCGCCTGGAAGGCCACGACACTCTGTGGCGCCGCACTTGAAGCCACTCGAGGTCCAAGCCGGCGCTGCGGGCGGCCAGGCCAACCACAGCCAGGCCGATCAGGCGCGGTCGCCCCGACCGCATGAGGCGGGCGTACGACCGCAGGAGGTCTGCCGGTCCGGCCGACAACAGGGCCAGCCGCCAGCGGTTGAGCGCGGCCCGCTCAGTATGGCTTCGCAGTAGCGCCTCCCTGGACGGCGGCTCGAACCGAACATGAGAGCCCTCGGACAGCCGTTTGGCCGCGAGCTCGAGATACGCCGCCTCCGGCACTTCCGGCAGTTCCGATGCCGTCCCGACCACGCTCGTTGTCCATTGACCCGGATGGCGCCGCCAGGACCCCACGGGGGCGGCGTGGTAGGCGAACGCGCCAGCGCCGGCCAGGAGAAGCCAGGTCGGATGATCCACGTATGGGACACCCTCCGGTTGCCAGAACCCGCCGATCGACTCCAGCGCAGATCGCCGAACGACCACGGTAGGGGAGAGGATCGCGTTGTTCGAAAGCAGCTCGGGCAGAATCGAGCCGACCGGCCTGTTGGAGCGATGGGCCTCGTCGAAAGGCGGCTCGACCAGGCTGTACTGGCAGCCGAACTCATCGATCAGCCAACCTGCGCCGTACGAGAGGACGACGACGGCGTCGTCGAAGTCGGCGGCTTGACGCGTCAGCTTGTCGGGGGGCCACGTGTCGTCGCCCTCGAGAATCGCCAGCAGCGGACCGGTGGAGGCATCGAGCGCCGCCTGATATGAACCGCCGAGGTTGCCCAGACCGCCGTGGTCCCGGGCGATGACCCGGATGCGCGGGTCACGGTAGCCGCGCACGATGTCCAGGGTTCCATCGGTGGAGCCGTCGTCCACTACGACGAGCTCCCAGGCCTCGAGCGTCTGGGCGATCACGCTATCGATCGCCACGCCGACGAAGGGGGCATGGTTGTAGGTCGGCATGATCGCGGTCACGAGCGGGCTGTCCATCGTCCGATGCATCGTGGCGAAGCATAGCGACGCAGGCACGGGCAGTCGGTCCGGCTGCGATTCGGTCCGGACGTATCATCTGCGGGGCAAGTCGCGGATCGGGAGGATAGCGGGAGCGTGACCGACAGGACCGGTTCGGCGCCATCTCCTCATGCGGAGGCGGCGCGAAATCCGGTCGTTTCGATTTGCATCCCGACCCACAACGGTGCCCCGTGGATTCGTGAGGCGATCGAGTCCGCGCTCGCCCAGGACTTCGCCGATCTCGAGGTCGTCGTGTGCGACGACGCCTCGACCGACGATACGGTTGAGATAGCCCGGAAGCTGGAGGACCCGCGGCTGCGCGTTGCAGCTCACCGCGACCGGGTGGGCATGGCTCGAAACTGGAACCGTAGCGTCATGGCGTCGAGCGGCGCGTACATCAAGTTCCTGATGCAGGACGATCGTCTCGAGCCCGCATGCGTCGGGCGGATGCTCGATCTGATGCGCAGCGATTCGGATGTCGGCATGGTCTTCTGCGCCCGCAAGTTGACTCTCGATGAGCCGGACGATCCATGGTCGGTCGACTTTCGCGAGCGGTTCGGCGAGCTTCACTCTCGTCTCGGACCGCTGGCCGTTGTCAACGATGGCCGGACCCTGTTCGCGGCAATGCAGCGCGATCGGTTCAGGGACAACATGATCGGCGAGCCGACCGCCGTGATGGTCTCGCGCGAGGCGCTCGTCAGACTCGGCCTGTTCAACGTCGAGCTCCGCCAGCTCACCGATCTCGAGATGTGGCTCCGGATTGCCTGCTTCTATCGCGTCGGCTTCATCGGGGAACCGCTGGCCACCTTCCGCGTCCACGCCGACTCGGCCAGCTCCTCCAACAGTCGAGTCGGTCTGGCATGGCTCGATCGCATCTGGTTGATAGAGGGCTTGCGGCTGCATCCCGAGATCCGGAAACGTCTCGTGTCGAAGGACGGCGCGCGAGTTTGGATGCTCGCCTACGCGAATGCGGGTAAGCGGCTCGTCAGCGGCGGGCCCCGCGGGTTTCGCCCGCGTCTCAGCGAGCTGGGACGCTACCTGCGGTTCCGGCTCCGGCGACGCAGCGGGGACACCCTGCACGAGCGGCTGGCCGGCTGAGGCAGGTCGGTCGGCGCCGCCGCTCCTGTCGGCCTGAGCGGCCGACGTTCAGTGAGGGCTCTCCGGCAGCCGCCGTGCGCCGTACCGCCCGAGCAGCCCGTCTCTCAGCCCGGCGAGGATCGCGCCCAGTTTCGCCGGCCGATCGCTTTCGGCGAAGACGATGCCGATCCATTCTCGAATCGCCTGGCGCATGTCACGCAGGACGAAGCGCCGGTCGCTTCTCACGTACTCCCGCCAAAGGGAGAGGCGGTTTCGAGTCACGTAGTAGCGCCTGAGAGCGCTGTGATTGGTCGGCATCATCCAGCGCCCGAGAACCCATTTCCGGCTTGGGGCGCCGATGCTGTGGCCAAGCGCCGGCTCCGTCGCCTGGACGACGTCGAGCCCTCGGGCGCGGGCGCGGAGGCAGAATTCGGTGTCGATGCAGTCGATGAAGTAGTCCTCGCGAAAGCCGCCCAGCCGCTCCCAGGCCGAGACGGATTGCAGTGTCCCAGAGGTGATTACCGCAGGAATCCGCCGGTAGTCGCCGGCTGGGGCCGACGTGGACGCCCCGTTTCGGGCCACCGTGGCGCCGATGGCAGCGAGTCGATCGGGTTCGGGGTATGCCTGGAATGCCCGTCCCCCCGCCGCCACCAGGTTGGGGAGCGGCACGGAATCCTGGTCCAGGGTCAGCGCCCAGCCGAAGCCGCGCTCCTTCGCGCGACCGAGCCCCTGGTTCAGCGCCGCCCCGACGCCGCGGTTCTCGCCGTTGGCGATCATCTCGACCCGCCCGTGGAACGCCGGATCGTCGCCGGTCGGAAGGTCGGCCGGGCACGAACCGTTGTCCACGATCACTACCGCTCCGACCTGGGTCAGCAGCGACGCCACCGTGTCCGCGAGGCCGGGTCCGGGATGGAACGTCACGATGACCGCCGCGACCGATGCGGGTTCTGGCGCGGGACCGGCCCTCGTCATCGCCACTCCGCGTGCCATTCACGGACCTCTTCGCCACGGCGGCGCGCGAAGAAGCCGCGCAGTCGATCGATCACCCTTAGTCCGAGGGGAACCCTGGCGGCGGGCATGGCCACCGCCCAGGCCAGCCATTTGAGCCTACGTTCGGCGAAGCCGGCCTTCAGGAGACACCGCATGCCATAAGCGAGGTGCCCACCGAACCCCTCCAGCATGCCGATGACCGCCAGATGCTCGTGGATTCGCTTGCGATTCAGCCGGCGCAGCTCCGGCGTTGGCAACTGGCTCTCGACGCGGGCACGAACCCGCACGGCGGCCCGGTGCATGGCCACCTGATCCTGACTGCTGCTCGATCGATGGACGCGGACGTGCGGCAGGGAATCGTCCTCGACGGCGCCGTCGAATTGGAAGAACGCACCCGAGAGGGCGAACTGCAGCCAGAGCTCCCAGTCCTCCATGCGCCGGATTCGAGGGTCGAATCCGGCGACCCTCTGCAGCAGTGATCGCCGGATAAGTGGCGACTCGACGACCATGAAGTTGTCGTCGACGAGGGCCGCCAGAATGGACTCGCCGGCGCCGGATACGGCACGAGCCGTCGATGCCTCGAGCCGGCTGAAATCCGCCGGGCGAGCAGCGTCATCGAGGTCGTCGTCGGCGAAGTAGCGGACTCCGCCATATACGATGTCGGCCTCCGGATGCTGCCCGAACACTTCCAGCTGGTGCGCCAGCTTGCGCGGGCCGAGGTAGTCGTCGGCGTCGACGAACTGGACGAATTCGCCCGAGGCAACCGCGAGGCCGGCGTTCCGAGCCGCCGACGGACCAGACGCCGCCTGGCTCAGATAGGTGATCCGGCTGTCGGCTGCCGCCAGGGCCGCTACGACCTCGGCGGTATCGTCGGTGGATCCGTCGTCCACCACGACACATTCCCAATCGACGTCGACCTGCCGGCGAAGCGAATCGATTGCCTGCCCGAGGTAGCGGCCGTAATCGTGTGCGGGAACGACCACCGAGACGGTCACTTCACGTGGCCTGGCGTCCCGTCGGGAGCGGGTCTCGACGAACTCGCTGGCGGTCATGGGCGTGAGTATAGGGAGTGGCAGACGGGCGAGCCGGTACAATTCCAGCTCACGTCACTCGTGCGGGGAGCCCAATGCGCATTTCCATCGTGACGCCCGTCCTGAACGGGATGCCGTGGCTCCCCGAGACCGTAGCGTCGGTGGCCCGTCAGCGGGACGATGTGGATGTCGAACATCTGATCCGCGACGGGGGCTCCACAGACGGCTCCAGGGAGTGGCTGGCCGGCCACGCGGAACTGGGATACAGGTGTGCGCTCGAGCGGGACAGCGGCCAGACCGACGCCCTTGCGGCCGGCTTCGACCAAGCAACGGGCGACGTCCTGGGCTGGCTCAACGCCGACGACATCCTCGAGCCCGGGGCACTCAAGAAGGTCATCGAGGCGTTCGAGACGCATCCCGAGGCGGTCATCGTCAGCGGCGCCTGCCTGCGTATCGGACCCGACGGAGCCATCCTTGACGCGATTCCGACGCCACCGCGGGCCGAGTTCGAACAGCTGCTCCGCCACCCGACGAACCTGGCCCAGCCTGCCACGTTCTTCAGGGCAGAGGCCTATCGGCAGGTTGGCGGGCTGAACCGCCGCTACAACCTTGCGATGGACGTGGACTTGTGGTTCCGTCTCGCGAGCGTCGGGCGGGTCGTTCTGCTGCGCGACGTGGTACTCGCACGCTATCGTTTGCACCCCAGCGCCAAGTCGGTGCTTGCGGCGGCCGCGTCTCGTCGCGAGGATCTTTCCATCCGGCGGGGTCACGGCATGCCGCTGAGGAGCCCCGCCGGACGATGGCTGGTCTATCACGGCTACCTCGACCCGGTGCTCGGGTGGCCCAAGAGAACCGCAAAACGGGTTCTACGCGCCAACCGCCCCGACTGACTCAAGCTGGCGTCCGCGGCGTATTCCCGGAGGCGCTCGCCGAGTCGGGCCTCGAGATCAGCTGATCGGCGGTGCGTCCAGGAGCGCCCGGTCTTCTGCGGTGAGCTCGCGGTTGCCGAGCATTCGATAGCAGGCTCGGAAGATGCGCGCCGTGTGGTCCCAGGAGAAGCAGGCGGCTCTAGCCCGGCCATCGGCGATAAGCCGCTCGCGCAGTCGATCGTCCAGCCAGACCCTCGCGATGGCAGCGGCGATGGCGGCGGTATCGGCCGGGTCGAACAGCTCCGCGGCGCCGGCAGTCACTGCCGGCAAGCATGTGACGTTGGAGCACGCGACCGGCAGCCCTGCCGACATCGCCTCGACGACGGGCAGACCCCACCCTTCGAACAACGACGGGAAGACCATGATCCGGGCCATTCGGTACAGCGCGACGAGCTCGGCTGATGTCACAAAGCCCACGAAGTGGACCAGATCCGCGACTCCAAGGTCCTCCGCCTCGGCCAGGACGGGGACCTCGGCGCCGGGCTGGTCCCCAGTCAGGATCACGGGTACGTCGACGCCTCGCTCGCGCAGGAGCTTGAGGGCCGCCACCAATCGCAGGTGGTTCTTGTGGGGCCAGACCTTGGCCGGATACAACGCGAAACGCTCGGGCAGTGCGAGCCGATCTCGCGCCGCGGCGATTTGGCTCTCCGTTGGGAGATCGTAGGCTTCGATCGCGCCAGACCACGGCACCACTCGGACCTTCTCCGGCGGCAGCCCATACTGGGCGATGATGTCGTCTCGTCCCCACGAGCTCATCACCGTCACGATCGATGCCCTCTCGCACAGGGCCCGATATTGCGTTTCCCGCCTGGCAATCGCCGCCGCCGAGAACAACTGGGGCAGGTGCAGATGCTGCAAGTCGTGCGGGGCATAGATCGTGGGCACATCCGTCTGGAATCCGACCTGCATCGGGAAGTGCATGACGTCCACGCTGGCCCGCTCGATCGATCCGTCGGTCTCGGGCAGGTAGTACGGTCGCGGTCGCCGGCTGCGGATGGCTGCGCGGATCGGCCGTGGCACCGACGCCCTGACGAGCCCGCGGGCGGCACCCAGGAGACCTGCAGGTCGGGGCTGAGCCGGCGGGGGGCTAGACATCAGCAGCGAGCAATGACCCGAAAGGAAGGGCTCCAACCAGGCTGTGTGCCCGGCATTCACCAGGAACAGGTACTCCTCGTCGCCATCTTCGAGCTGGGACAGGGCGTCGGCGAGGCCGATGATCACCTGTTCGACTCCGCCCCATTCGCCGCTTACCAGGCGAGCATCCACGCAGACGCGGAGGGGCCGCGAACGGTCTTCCCGCATGGCCATCACCTGCGACGCTGCGGGAGCCGTGCGGCCGCGGCCCCGACCAGAGCGGCTCGAAGCCTGTCCCATCGTCGTTTGAGTTTCGACATCAGCCGTCCCGCTGGGGACTGTGCAATTGGGCCGTATGGCGAGGTGAGGTCGTAGTAGGCGAACATCAAATCCCGCGCCAGGGAGATTGGCCGGACGGGTGGCGATTCGGCGGATTCGATCGCGTCTATGACCTGCGAGGCGAAACGATCCCAGTTGTAATGCTCGTCGAGCAATCGCCAGTTCTCAGACTGCATGGCGACGAGCTCGGACTCGTCGAGTAACTCCAGCCGCCGCAGGGCCGCGGCCGCAGTGGCGGCGTCATCGGTCGGCACATTCGGGATGCTGGGAATGCTCTTATACCCGCTCGTGGGCGTGCAGACCGGTATCAAGCCCCACGCCATCGCTTCAAGAATGGTTGTCGGATTGGCGTCGGCCTGGCCGACCGTCACGAGGATGTCGAATTGGGCCACCAGCGCTTTGCCGGCCTGGGAGGCGAACTCCACGGAGCCAAGAGGTCTCAGGCCGGGAATGTCGCGGGCTCCTGCGCCTATCCAGTCGAACTGCGTATCGGGCAGGAGTCTCGCGATCTCCGACAGATAAGACGTGTTCTTGCCTCGGCCGGTGTGACCGATGTAGACGATGCGGCGGTTGCCGGGGCGGCCGAACGAGGTCTTGAGCGGTGGATAGTCGGTCCGATCGATGGCCAGATCGAGATGGATCATCTTGGGCTGCCAGTGCGAACAACGAGAGCTCGCGAGCGTGTCGAACCAGTAAGGACCGGTTATCGCCAGGAACAGGTCGCATTCGGGGACGATCGATCTTGTCCAGGCCACCTGTCTGAGGTCGCGGTGGTTGAAGGGCAGCATCATGAGCCGGCGGTGCCAGCCGTCGAGCTGGACGGAGCGGCGGAAGACGGTGTTTGGATCCGGATTCGGATGGCCAATGAGCACGTCTCCGGGCTCTGGTCTTATGAGGTCGCGATCCGACCAGTCGTGGTAGATGACCGCGTACCGGGCCTCGAGACGCCTCCCGAGCTCACGTCCGATCGCATCCGGCGCGGAGATCCGGTTGCGGTGCGGATACACCAGGTGCACTCGCGTGGCCTGGTTGCCTGCAGCGGTTGTGGGCTGCGCCGCGGCCGTCACGTTGCCGCGGCGGCGCCGGGCGGACCGTCCGCCAGTCGTCGCAGGAAGCGTCGCACGTACCAGACCTCCGGGATGAGGATGAAGACCAGCTGTGAGATCACGCTCCCGTAGACGGCCCCGGAGACGCCAATCCGTTGTACGAGGTAGATCGAGATGGCCACGTTGGCGATGGCCATCAGAGTCGAACAGACGGCCTGGAAGGCCACCATGTTCGCACCGTTGAGGAGCATGGCAAAAGGACCGTTGAGAGTGTTCATGATCGTCCACGTTCCAAGCCCGACGAGCAGGAGCGTGGTCGGGTGGAGGTGCAGCTGCGGGGCCCAAACCTGGATCAGGAAGGGCCCGGCGATGACCAGGAACACCGAACTGGGGATGTTGATCAGCGCCGCCAGGATGATCGAGCGGCGAAGCGTGCGTCTGACCCAGGCGCCATCCCCTCGAGCCAGCGACTCGCGGTAGGCGGGCCAGAGTGGCACCAGCACGAACGAGAGAAGGGTTGGGGCCAGGACGAACAGCTTGGTCGGGACCGCGTACTCCTGCACCGCGCCAGACCCCATGATCTGGGCGATCACGACGTTGTCGAGCGAGTAAGCGGCCAGGCCGGCCATCTGAAGGACCAGGAAGAGAGAGCCCGTCTTGAGAAGCGGACGGGCCGTGCGCAAATCGACGTCTCGCAGTCGGGGCATCAGCCAGCGGCGCTGTCGCCGGAACAGGAACCAGCCATTGAGGGCGGCGGCTAACAGGCCCACGCCAGTGAGTGCCAGGATGAGAAGGGGCAGGCTGCCGTGAAGAACGATGATCGCGACGAGAGCGATGAACGAGCCGAGGTTGCCCGCCATGGCCCAGGCGCTCGAGATGTAGCCGGCCTGGTGGGCCAGCTGAACTTGGGCGACGATCCCGAGCGGTAGGCCGAGGGCAAAGGCTCCGAACAGAACCGCGGCCGCCGGGCCGGCCTCGGAGATCGCCGTCGGTGTGGTCACATTGAAGACACGGGCCCAGGGAATCATGAAGTAGACGACGCCGAAAACCACCACGGCCAGGGCCGCGATCATCGTCAGCATCGCCGCGGCCGTCGAAATGGCTCGGCGGGCGGCCTCCCTGTCGTCCCGGCCGTATGCGTCGGAGACCAGCGTCAGCAATCCGAGACCGATCCCGAGGTCCAGCGGACCGAGGGCTGCGACGAACGAGCTCATCTGCAGCCATATGCCATAGCGATCGCTGCCGAGGTATCCGCCGACGAGCGGAACGGTAATCAGCCCCGTCGCCAGACCAGCCAGGCGAGCAGCCATCGACAGGGCCGTCGACCAGGCGATGCGACGGTACCGTTCGGCTGATCGACCCTCGGGCGTTGTCGTGTCGTATGGCCGGATACGCAGCAGTCGCCGGTATCGAAGGACGCGCCTGATCAACCAGCGCGCCGGTTCGAGGGGAGTAGACGACAACAGCTCGGTCACTCGGGGGTTCGACGGCCCGCTTTGGGCAAGCTCGGTTCGAACTCTTGGGACCGCACAGTCCAGTCGATGCGGTTGTCGTGCGATTCGCGCACCATCATGCGGATCGTTGTGATGCCTCGACGGTCGCAGCATTCCTCAGGCACGCGACTCCGGTGACGGCGGCGGTCATCGATACTCGTGTTCGTCTCCAGGTCTCCGTCAGGCCTGGCACCCCGCAGCCCGTCGTCGCTGAATTGTAGCGGACCATCTGCGAGCACCGCGGTCTCCCGCGCCTGCTGATCTTGTTGCTACCATTTCGATTGTGGATCCTGCCTCTTTGCGCGCTTTGGCCTCAGCGCCGGTTCGATTGATCAAGAAGGCGGGGCGGTTGGTGAGGCCACCTTCCGAGGTGTCCCAGGCTCGCCTCCGGCGGTTCCTCGAAGAGATGAACCGACATCCGCGACCGAGTCTTCCTGAGGCTCCTCGCTCGCTCGCCGTGGTCGTACCCTGTTTTGGGCACGCAGAGTTCTTGGCGGCCATGGTCGAGAGCGTCCTTGCCCAGACTCGCCGGCCCGACGAAGTCATCTTCGTCGACGACCATTCGCCGGACGCAACCGCGGAGATCCTCACTGATCTGACAGCTGCCCATCCGGAGCTGGCTGGACGAGTGGCGTTGTTAGTGAACGACCGGAACATGGGCCAGGCCGCCAGCCTGAATCGGGGGATCTCCGAGGCCTCGACTGACTTGATCATGATCCTCAACGACGACGACTACTTGATGCATGACGCCATAGAGTCGATGTTGGCTTTCTTCGGCCAGCATCGCGACGTTGCATTGATCGGCGCCCACTGCATCTACTTCGCCGGAGACGAGGAGCTTGCCGCCGCACCGAAACTCAGCACGGCGTACGCGGCACCTGGACAACCCCTGACGGTTCATCGGCCCGAAGATGTCCCCAAGTACCGGATCTTCAACGACCTCAACATGACTCATTCCGGTTCTTGCTTCTCCAAGGTCGCGTGGGAGGCCGTCGGTGGGTACCAGGCCGACCCGAAGGCGCGCGTCGTGCCCTTCTCGGATCGGGACTTCCAGATGCGCGTCAATGCGGTCTGGCCCGTGGCGGTTGCGTACGAGACGCCGTTGACACTCTGGCGACGGGACTCCAGCGTCGATGCTGGTGTCAATTCCTGAGAGGAGGCTCGGCGCTTGTGGTCGGAACGACGGCCGCGGCGACGCAGCCGCGTCTGGCGCCCGCTGAGATCTAGGGCATGAAGTAGCCCGTGACATCGAAGATCGCCTGGGCGCTCTGACCTGGGGTGGGAGCCACGAAGGTGAACGAGAGACTGCCGGTGCCGCTGAGAGCCACCGTGACCCCGTTGGCTCGATCGTCGGCAATCGGGAAGTTGAGAGTCGAGCTCGTGGGGTTGTTCGTCGGGTTCGGACCGATGTACAGGTAGCCGTTGGAGTTCTGCCCGGTGACGGTCAGGTTGCCGGTGACCGCGGTGGCACCGGCAGGCACGATGCCGCCGGTC
>Ga0187886_1002287_pt1 | contig 15550 bp, 9 predicted proteins | sample June2016WEW_20_1_FD_133001 | JGI IMG/M metagenome (GOLD analysis project Ga0187886, IMG submission 133001) | Peatland microbial communities from SPRUCE experiment site at the Marcell Experimental Forest, Minnesota, USA - June2016WEW_20_150 | ecosystem: Environmental > Terrestrial > Soil >... | reverse complement strand
GGCTCCCTGTTCGCCGTCGAAGACGGCAACTCCTACATCGCCGACATGCGCCAGGGCGCGGACGGCGCGTGGTTGTTCCGGGATCCCTACACCAGCGAAGCGCAAAGCGGCACGCTGGTCTACCTGCCGTATCTGCTGCTGGGCAAACTGGCGGGCGGGGCGGAATTGCACGCACAACTGGTTGTGCTTTTCCGACTGGCGAACATATTGGCGGGGATCGGGATGCTTCTGGCGGTCTATCGCTTCCTGGCGTGCTTTCTCGAAAGCGTCCCGCTGCGCCGCTGGGGAATGGCGGCGGTGGCCTTCGGAGGAGGTTTTGGTTGGCTCCTCGCTCTGCGTGGAGCCTATCCGCTGGAATTCACCTCTCCCGAGGCGTTCGGCTTTCTTTCGATTTTTGGAATCCCGCATCTCGCCGCAGCCCGCGCACTGCTGCTGCTCGCGCTGGCGTGGTTCCTTACGCCGCGTCCCGCAGCGGAGGCCGGCCGGCAGGGGGTGAAAATAGGCGCGGCGCTCATCGGGTTATGGTTGTTCCAACCGCTCACCGTCCTCGTCGCTTGGGTGGTGATGGCGGCGGCGGTCGCGCTTTCGTTCCTGAAAAAGCGGATCCGGCGGACGGGGGATAGCGGGCCCGTCCGGGAAGGATTGATGCGCGCTTCGATTGCAGCGGCGGTTACGATTCCGTTCGTCCTGTATTCCGCGCTGTCCTTCGCGCTTGATCCGATCCTGCGGCAATGGAACGCACAGAACGTGCTTCCCTCGCCTCCCTTTTGGCAGTACCTTCTTTCCTACGCCGTCCCGCTTCTGCCGGCGCTGGCGGGCGCGTACCTCGCCCTGCGCGAGGATGACCGCTGGCTGCTGCTGATCGGGTGGGCGCTGATCTTTCCGGTCATGGTGTATCTGCCGGTGGGTGTTCAACGCCGGCTGGCGGAAGGGTTCTGGATTGTGCCCCTCGTCCTGGCGCTCTTCTTTGTCGAAAGGAAAATGGCCGGCCTGGTCCGCAGAGCGGCGCTTTCCATCGCGATGGCGCTCATGCTTCCGGCGGCCGCGCTTTTTCTGGGCTGGGCTTTGGAACAATCCGCGTCTCCCCATGCGCCGACGTTCCTGCCGGCGGAGGAGGTACGCGCCTTCGAATGGCTGGATACAAACGCCCAGCCGGGCGCGGTGGTACTCAGCGACTTCAACGCGGGGAATGCGCTTCCGGCCTATGCCGGTCTGGTGTCCTACATCGGCCACGGTCCCGAGACGATCAATGGCGCGCAAAAAAAATCCATCGTCCAGGTTGTCTTCGACGGTGCGCGTTCCGGCGGGGAGCGTTTGGCCGCGCTCCGGCAATCCGGCGCGCGCTATGTGTTGGTCGGTCCGGAGGAGGGCGCACAATTGGGTACGGGCATTCCCGGTTGCCGAAGCGTGTACACCGCAGGCGGATGGGAAGTCTGGGAAATCTTGCCGGCGGATTAAATCCAACCACGGATTACCCCGATCGTGCTACGCACTTTCGGAGCAGGCACAAAAGGATTAAAAAAAAATTCCAATCCGTGAAATCCGTGGTAAAAAGTTTTCGTCAAAATAGGAGGCCGCAATGCAATATCGGGAATTGGGACGAACCGGATGGAAAGTCTCCGCGGTCAGTTTCGGCGCGTGGGCGATCGGCGGCACCTGGGGGTCGGTCCAGGATTCCGAATCCCTCGCCGCGCTGAACCGCGCGCTCGACCTGGGGGTCAACTTCTTCGACACCGCCGACGTGTACGGCGACGGCCACAGCGAAAAACTGATGGCCCGATTGCGCCGCCAGCGGCGCGAACCTTTCTACGTGGCCACCAAAGCCGGCCGCCGGCTGGACCCGCATACCGCCGACGGTTACAACCGGAAAAATTTGACCGCGTTCGTCGACCGCAGCCTGAAAAACCTGGAAACGGAATCGATCGACCTGCTGCAACTGCATTGCCCGCCGACGGAAGTCTATTACCGGCCGGAGGTGTTCGGCGTGCTGGACGACCTCGTGCGGGCGGGGAAGCTGCGGTATTACGGCGTGAGCGTGGAAAAGGTGGAGGAAGCGCTGAAGGCGATCGAGTTCCCCGGCGTGCAATCGGTGCAGATCATCTACAACATCTTCCGCCAGCGCCCGGCGGATCTCTTCTTCGAGCAGGCGCAACGACGCAAGGTGGGGATCCTGGCGCGGGTGCCGCTCGCCTCGGGTATGCTCACCGGAAAATTCACGGCCTCCAGCACTTTCGAATCCGACGACCACCGCGCATTCAACCGCCACGGCGAGGCGTTCGACCGCGGAGAGACCTTCTCCGGCCTGGATTACAACCTGGGGTTGCAGGCGGTCGCTAACCTGAAACCGATTGTGCCCGCCGGGATGACCATGACGCAAATGGCGTTGCGTTGGATTCTGATGTCTCCCGCCGTCACCTGCGCCATTCCCGGGGCCAAACGGCCCGCGCAGGTGGAGGAAAACGCCGCGGCGGCCGATCTACCGGCGCTGACGGCGGACGCGATGAAACGGATCGAAGCCGTGTATGACGGACAAGTGAAGCCTTCGGTGCATCCTTACTGGTAAACGTCTTCTACGTCGAACCGCGCACCCCGCGTATTGGGGAAGCCCTGTTTTTCCTAATCTTAAAAAAATCCGCCGGATCCGATGAATGGATTCGGCGGAATGCGGGGTTCAATGAGGCGATGGCCCGTTGGCAATACGCCGGTTATTTCACCGCCGACAAATTCTTTTCCTTCAATACCTGATTCAACACCGTCAGGTCGTTAATCCCGCTCAGGTCGGGCTGGGTTTTGATGAACCCCGCCTCATAGGCCGATTGCGTGCATTTGGTCAGGGAGGCGCTGATGGGATCCCAAGTCGGTTTCATCCGGCTCCAGGCCATCACCATTACGTCGGAGGTAAGCGCTTTGCCGGTGAGCTTTTGAATCTGGGCGTTCATCAAGGTCTGGGCGTCGCCGGGGTTTTCCAATTCCCATTGCGTGATCTCCACGTGCGCGCGCAGCCAGGCCTTGACTGCATCCGGATGGGATGCGAGGAATTTTGTATCGACGATGATCAGCGCTGTGGTGAACTGGCCGCCGGTCTCCGTCCATAGATCCCGTTCGTCGATAAAGACCGTACCGCCGCCGTCAATCACCAGCCGGCTGGCCCAGGGCTCGGGAATCCACGCGCCGTCGATCTGCCCGAGGCGAAACAAGTCCAGGATCTGCGCGTTGTCGGTCGGCACGACTTCGACGTTGCCGCCTTGTTCTTTGGTTTTCAGTCCGTGCTCGGCCAGGTAGCCGCGCAGGGCCACGTCCTGGGTATTCCCCAGTTGGGGAGTGGCCAGTTTCTTGCCCGCCAGATCCGCGGCGGATTTGATGTTCGCCGCGGGACGCACCACGAACGCCGCCCCACCGCTAGTGGCTCCGGCTACGACGCGCAGTGCTTTGCCCTCGGATTGGGTGTATCCGTTGATGGCCGGATTGGGGCCGATGTACGAAAGATCGATCTGCCCGGCGAACAAAGCCTCGATCACGGAAGGCCCGGCGTTAAATACTGTGGCTTGGATTGTGACGTTGTCGCCCAGTGCTTTTTGAAAATCCCCGCGGGCAATGCCGATGAGCGCCTGCGAGTGGGTGATGTTGGGGAAATATCCCACGCGCATGGTGAATTTTTCAGCCGGAGTGGACGGGGCGCTTTTACAACCCGCCAGGAATAGGACAACCGCCAGCAGAAGGCTCCGGATGAGTATTTTCTTGTTCATGCTTTGTTCCCTCTCATTCCTCAATACACGACAAACACAGTCGGGTTTTCTCTTAAAAAATTATATCCCCATTCGTTTGTTTGAAGACTGTCAAGAAACTCAGTTGTTTATTACCGAGGAAGCAGACGCTACGCTCACCAGCAGGGTTCATATTGCTCTTTAAAACGCAGTTGATCGACGCGAGCAGACAGTCGAAATGCCTGACCGACTCAAAAAAACCGACGATGATAAAACTTGGCTTGTCGAGGAATTGATGCACCGAATGGTCAAGATTAAGCCAATAAAAATAAAAGCCCGGAGCTAAAACTCCGGGCCGATATCTTTTCCAGCGACCCCATCTTATTTTAACTTCACCCAATCGATGACCTGCGAATCGGCGGGCAATGTGACCTGGAACGGATTCCATTCGCCGACTTTTACCGCAAACACGCCGGACGTTGCACGGAAAATCAACGCTTCGCCGTCCGGACTCCAAACGGGGCGGTCACCGTTGCCGATATGATGTTCCTCGCTGCCGTCGGGGCGCATCACCCACAAGGAAACGGTACCATCCTGCGCGAGCTCGGCTTGGTTGGCCACGGCCAGCCACGTTCCGTCCGGGCTCCATGCGAGGTGGTAGTTGCCGATGGTGCTTCCGCCGGGGATTGGGTAACGATGCAGCAGCATTACCTCCAGCGCGTCCAGATCGAGCACGGCTACGCCGCTCCAACCGTCGCTGCCGGTTTGGTCGCCGAAAAGCTGCCAGGCGATCTTGCGGCTGTCGGGAGACCAGGCGGGGTTGGCTGCGGTCTGAAATTTTTCCTGGAACGACTTCGGGAAGATCGGCATCATGCCGCCGGTGAAATTGTAAACCCAGGGGATTCCGCCGCGGTCGTAAGCGATCGACTGGCCGTCGGGCGAAAGCGCGGCCGGAGAATTCGATCCGATCTCATCGTTGATCAGGATGTAGTTCGTTCCGTCCGTTTTCACCGTCGCCAGGTAGCCGGCCGTGGATTGAATGTCGGTTTTATATTGGTAATGAAATACGATGATTCCCGGCCGGGCGGGCCACCACTGGTAATCGGTTTCGACTTTATCGTTCGTCCTGGTTAGGTTGATATTTTTCCCCGTTCCGAGATCGGTCAGCCAAATATCCCCGTTTTCACTGTACAACAACTGCTTCTGGTCGGGGGATAGCCTTGGATTGGCCTTGGTGCTGAGTTGTTTTGATTGACCATCGGCCTGCACGATCCATAATCCCAGGGATGCAGCGTCGTTGCCTGCCTTCATAAATACAAGCCCGGGCATGGGAGCAGCGGGGGGAAGCGTCACCGCGGTGGTAGGAGTGGCCGTTGGAAGAGCAGGTTGAGTGGGGGACGGTGTATTGGTGGAGGCGGCCGCTGGAACGGTTGATACGAGAAGTTCCGGCTTGGAGGTCGGCGTTCCCCCGCACGCGGAAAGCAGGGCCACGGTGACTGGAAGGACAAGAAATAGACACGGATTACGGGACATGGAAATCTCCTTCCCGGTCAGCGACGTCGGAAAATTTCTTCCCGGTTTCTCCCCAGCGCCGCATGCCGGGAACTTGGAAAGATTATATAACCAAAGCCAGCCGGGGAGGAATCGGAATGTGATTCCGGGCGCTTGCCTGCCCCTTGGAAACAGGGTATACCAGACCGTATGACGCCATCCGCCGTTTGGGTGCGCACGAAGAACTTTTTTTCGCGCGTGGATCCTGCTTATGGGGTCCTGATCGGCGCGTTGCTTGTTCTTTTATGGCCGGTCCTGGCCGGCATCCGATATATCTTTTGGGGGCTGCCGCTGTTGCAGTTTTACCCCTGGCACGAGATAGCCAAGCAAATCCTCTTCAGCGGTCACTTGCCGCTCTGGAATCCTTTGTTTGGAATGGGGGCGCCGCTGTTGGCCAACGCCCAGTCGGCGCTGCTGTATCCGCCGAACTGGCTGCTCCTCATTCTCCCGGTCGATTACGGACAGGGCCTGCTGCTGGCGGGGCATCTCCTCTGGGCCGGGATCGGCATGGTAAAGCTCAGCCGCAAACTCGGAATCGGCTTCCTGGGGCGGACGGTGGCCGGGCTGGCGTTCATGCTCTCCGGATACCTCGCGGCGCGGGCGTGGTTCCTGACCATCAATGTCTCGGTCGCCTGGCTGCCGTGGATTATCCTGGCCGGGGAGGAAGCCGTCCGTCAGCGGAAGGGAATCTTCGCATGGCCGCTCACCGCGGCGCTTTGCCTGCAGTGGCTGGCCGGCCACTGGCAGACGGCCTGGTATACCTGGCTGATCCTCCTGGGTTGGATGGCCGTGCGCGCCGTTTCCATGCGCCCGGCCGGAAGACGGATGCTGCTGGCCGGAGTGCGGCTTTTTGCCGCCAGCGGGCTGGCCTTCGCGTTCGGAGCGGCGCAATTCCTCCCGACGGTCGAATACTGGTGGACTTCGCAGCGCGCGGCGGGGGCGGAGATCGCCTCGGCCATGACGTACTCTTTCTGGCCCTGGCATTGGCTCACACTGATCGTCCCGAATTTTTTCGGCAACCCGGCCCACGGCGATTACTGGGGATATGCCAATTATTGGGAAGACGCGATCTATATCGGGCTTTTGCCGCTGAGCCTGTCTGTGGCGGCCGTGATCGGCAGAATCCGCCGCAGGGGGATTCCGGATTTCCCGTACGGGTATCTGCTGGCGTTGCTGGGATTGACAGCGATCCTTGGGATGGGCAATTGGACCGCGGTCTTTCCGTTTTTCTTCCAACACGTTCCCACGTTCAATTTATTCCAAGCACCGGCCCGGATCATGGTCGGGTTGGTGTTTACACTTTGCCTGCTGGCTGCGGCCGGCGCCGAGGGTTGGGTCCGGGCGCAGGAGACGTCCCGCCGCGGGCCGGCGACCCTCGGGGTGATCGCGGCTGCGGTGACGATCGGCGGAATCGGCGCGGCTTCACTGAAGTTAACCCACTCGACGTTTCCGCTTCCCATCATCGTCGCCGGAACGCTGGGAATCCTTATCGCCTGTGTGTGGTGGCTTAAAATCGAATCCCAAAACCGGCCGGGGATGGTGCGAATCTGGCCGGCGACAGCCGTCGCGCTCGTCGCGCTCGATTTGCTCTTTGCCGACGCCGGATTGCTTCCCGTCACTTCGCCGGATCTGTATCGGGCGGCCAACCCGGCGGGCGCGGAGATCGCCGCGAATTTAAGTGGAAGCCGCCTCTTAATGCCGGAGGATATTCGCTACCGGCTGATGTACAACCGGGCGTTTTTGTTCCGCACGTTTTCGGGGATCGCGGATTGGATGGATGTCCGGCGCTGGGAACTGCCCAACACGGCCTGGATGGACGGTATTTCGTCAGCGAACAATTTTGATTCATTCGTTCCCGGTCGATACGCCGCGTTGATCGAAGCCGCGGAAACGCTTCCGGATTCGCAACGCGCGCGGATTCTCGGGATGATGGACGTCGGCGCAGTCTGGGAGTGGCCCGCCAGCGCAGATTCCCCTTCGCTGCGATATTTTGGGGAAGGCGCGGGGCGCGCATGGGGCGTGTGCCGCGCGCGCTGGATGATCGGCCCGGAAGACGCCCGGGCTGCGGTGATCGATCCGGCGTTTGACCCGCGACAGGACGTGATCGTCGAAACCGGGCGGGGCGAGGAAGGTGCGGCATGCCTCTCGGAACCCAAGGTTGCCCTGGAACCGTCGAACGATCCCAACCTCGTGCGCGTCGACGCGAATTTTATGCAGGATGGGTTTCTGGTTCTGGCGGATGTGAATTATCCTGGCTGGAGTGCGTTCCTCGACGGCGGACGCGTCCCGCTGCTGCAGGCGGATTACGCTTTCCGTGCGGTCCGCGTGCCCGCCGGGGAGCATATCGTGGAATTCCGATTTGCGCCGCTTTCTTTCTCGGGCGGATTGATTCTCTCGGCCGGAATGTTATTGGTACTGATTGCCGTCGGATTGTATGGCCGGTTGCGAAAATTCGGTAACCGCAGCCCGGATAACGAACCGGTAATCCCGGATAAGTGAGGCGGACGAAAATACGATCAACGCGAGCTGGGGTCGGATTTCCAACAGTCATTCACTACTGGCGATCGACATCGCTGAGGCGGGCATGAAAACAAAAACATTGGCATACGACGTCCTGGCAACCGACCTGGGCCCGGTTTACGTGGCGTGCACCGAATATGGGCTGGCGATGGTGCAAATCGGAGGAAGCGCCGCGGCCTGGAAGCGTCAATTGCGGAAGTTTTTTTCAACCGCCGCCGAAAAACAGCCGGCCGCAGTCCGCAAGGCGTCGTCACAAATCCGCGAATATCTCCGGGGCAAGCGACGACTTTTCCACACCCGGATCGATTGGCGCGTCATGAGCCCTTTCCAGCGCCGCGTGTTGCGCGCCGCACTGCGCATTCCGTACGGCCGGGTGTCCACCTACGGCCTGATCGCGGCCGAGATCGGCAATCCGCGCGCGGCGCGCGCGGTGGGTCGGGCGCTGGGCGCCAATCCCATCCCGTTGGTTGTGCCTTGCCACCGCGTGATCGCGAGCAGCGGCGCGCTCGGCGGGTATAGCGCGGCGGGCGGTGTCAGCGTAAAACGGAAACTCCTGCGAATGGAAGGCGCGCGGAAGGCGCGAGGATTGGCCTAGGAAATTTCCGTTCCAAACCCAGCCGGAGCATAATCAACGGATCCGATATCCGCGCCATGAAAAGGAAGGAATACTATGCGTATCCGGTTCGTCCTTGCATTCGTGATCCTTGGTTTAGCCGGCTGCCAAGCGTCCCAGTCCGCTCCTTCGGCCGATCCGACGGCATCCTTGGAACCGCGGGTGGGGGCTCCGGCATCGTCCACCCCTTCCAACCCTGTCCAAGCAACGTCGACGGCGTCGACTCCGGCAACACCCAGTCCGTCGGCGGAGGTTCTTCCCCCCTTCACCGTGGATTTCTCCCGGCCGTTTTCCGATGTCGCCCTGACCGAATGGCACCCGACGACCTATGGCGGAATGGCGTATACCCTTCCCGTTTCATCCTTGACCATTGCCAACCCGCATGTCGTCGACGGGCTGACCGGCGCCGAGCGCACCTACCTTTGGAAAAACGGTTTCGTCATCATCCACAGCCAGGAGAATCAATTTTCCGCGCTCCGCGGAAGCGTCGGCGGCGGGCAGTCGTATTTCCTGACGGTCGATGCGGCCTATCACGCCCTGCACCAGAATTTCGACGACACCTTGAAGGCGCTGGAACGGGAATACATCCGTCAGCGGATGCAGGCTGTGCTGCAGGCGACACTGGCCGAGCTCTTTGCCAACTCCGCCCAGTGGCAGGGCACGTCGATCGATGCGGAAGGAACACAATCCATCGCCTATCTGAGCGTTGCGCTCAAGTTGTTTGATCCCACCTCTGTCGTCGATCCGTCGGTCCGCGAGGTTGTCGACCGCCAGATCGCCCAGATCATGGCGGGAAACGGAAAGGATTACTCGGCGCTCTTCCCGGATTTTCAGGACGATTACGGGGCCTACAAGCCCGTCGGCCATTATGCGGGCGATCCGGATCTGGAGAGTTATTTCCGGGGAATGACCTGGCTGGGCAGGATGCATTTTATGCTTTCCGGAAAATCCCGCGTGCCGCTGATCATCACCCTGGCGCTGCGGCGCGGGACGATCCGCGGCGAATCCGCTTCCCTGGCCTGGGGGGAAATCCAACGGATTTTGGATTTCATCGTCGGCCCGTCGGACGATGCGGGTCCGTTGGAATACGCGGCGCTGATGGACCAAGTCTATGGCAACCGCCAAACCTATGCGATGCTGGCGGACGATTCCCAATGGCAGGAGTTTCTTTCCCATGGCGATGAGCTGCCCGCGCCGCAGATCAATTCGCTGTTTTTAAAATCCACAACCGATCTGACCCCCGAGAGGGGATGGCGGTTCATGGGGCAGCGGTTCACGATCGACGCCTTCATTTTCCAGAACCTGATCGACGATCGGGTGAAAAAGCGGCATTTTCCCAGCGGCCTGGACGTGATGGCCGTTTTCGGCTCATCCACCGCGCGATCTACGTTGACGGATCTCAAGATGGATGCGTATGAAAACTACGGCACACAATTCTCCAAGCTCGTCCAGGGTGTGCAGGCCCAGCCGGCATCCCAGTGGACGGGCCGGTTTTATGATTCCTGGCTGTATTCGTTCTTCCCGCTGCTGGGGGCAAAGGGCGCGGGCTATCCCCCGTTCATGAATACAGCGGCATGGGGATACAAGGAGATGAATTCGGGTTTGGGCAGCTGGGCGGAACTCAAACACGATACCGTTCTATATTCGAAAATGCCGGAAGGGCTCGGAGGCGGCGGTCCACCTGGCTCCGGACCCGCGCCGGCCTACGTGGAACCGGATCCGAACGCTTTCTATCGGATGGCGTTCGCCGCCCAAGCCCTTTCCCAAGGGCTGATGGGAATGGATGGTCTGCAGTCGCTCGGCCAAACGGGGGATGAACCGCTCGGCATCCTCTTGCAACAAATGGCGGACTTGGGAGATCGATTCCAGAAATTCGGGGATATTGCGGCGAAGGAAATCCGTGGCGACCCGCTTACCGGAGATGATTACGCGCCAATTTGGTACTGTCTGGGTTGGGTGGAGTGCTCCATGAATTCAGTGAAAGACGCGCCCCCGGTTCCGGTCGTGGCCGCCGTTTCCGGGTATTCGGATGAGGTACTGGAGGCGGCCGTCGGTTTTGTGGACCGGATTTACGTCGTGGTGCCTTTGGAGGGCAAACTGCAGGTTGCCCAGGGGGGTGTCTTCACCTATTATGAATTCACGCAGCCGCGTTCCAACCGGCTGACCGACCAGCAATGGCGCGACCAGCTGGTGTCGACAAGTCCGCCCGCCTTGCCGGCGTGGGCTCCGACCTTCGTGCTTTCCGGCGGAAAAGCCACGCTTTGGACCGTGTTCCGAATCAATGATTGGTACATCGTTACCAATGCAGGCGACAAGGTCCGGGTGCACGAGCAGCCGTCCACTTCGAGCCGTGTTTTAAATCAAATGGATAGCGAGACCTATTTCCAAATTTTAGACGGCCCGGTGAATGCCGACGGATACTCCTGGTGGAAAATCGAGGAATTTGGAGGCGGTGTCACGGGATGGATCGTGGAAAACCAGGCATGGTATGAAAGAGCGTAAATCAATTATTTTCGGATGGACCAATCGGGTTCATAAAAAAAGGATTACGCGGAGTATCCCGTGTAACCCTTTTTTATCCGTGAGATCCATGGTCCCCTAAAACCGCGTCGTTGCTCCTCAATACTTGCATTAAATCTCCGTCTGCCCATGCAAAATCGGTGCGGTAAAAGCATCGCCGCACGAAGAGCACTTGGTTGGTGCGGACCGCAGCCGCTGCTTTTCCGCTTCCGAGACCGGCTCCACCCGGCTCTTCTCGATCTCGCCGTCTTTTCCCCGGCCGATGGTCGCCTGCCACAGGTTGCAATCCCGACCGTCGATGTGAAAGTGTGCTTTTCCTAAATGTGGTTTTCAATTATTCCACCCGGCAGTGGACATCTTCCATCGGGCTGGGTATGCGAGCGCAAGGATGACGGTCTTTTCGGGGAGATGCAGGACCCTTGGGGTTTATAAAACCCCAAAGGTCTTTGGATGCCTCAGTTTCTCAGGTTTAGATAGCCATGCGGATCGACACGCACGCCGTTATAGATCATTTCGAAATGCAGGTGAGGTCCGGTGGAATTGCCGGTCGATCCGCCCAGCCCGATTAAGCCTCCGCGTTGTACGATGTAGCCGCAGCCCACATCGACCTCACTGAGGTGGCCATAGACGGTCTGCCAGCCGTTGCCGTGGTCGATTACCACCAGGTTCCCATAGCCCCAAGTGTTCCATCCTGCATAGACCACCACCCCGCGGTCCGCGGCGTGAAGGGGTTCGCCCATAGTGAGGTATAAATCGACCCCATGATGAAAGGCGCTGTAATTGTTCCCGACTATCCAGTTGCTTGCGGTGGGCAGGACCCACATTCCTGTCCCAGCCGGTCCGCTGAATGGCCCGTGGCATGCGCCCGCGCCGCCAATGGACCACAAAGAGTTCACGGTATTCCGGATCACCGGCATTTCCCATTCTTTAAATGCCCGGTGGCCGCCCGGAACAACCAGCCATGTTCCGGGGGGGATGTCGGGATTTTGGATGTCGATGGTCGGAGAGAGATAGTTGCCAGGCCAAAGGATGATATCTTCCGGCGTCACGCCGTAAGTGCCGGCCACCGTGTCCAGCCGATCTCCGGCCTGCCATTGATAATATAATCCGTCAACCGGCAGGATATTTAACACCTGGCCGGCAAAGATCAACTCCGGATTGTCTTTCAATACGGCGTAGTTGGACCAAAGGATGGTTTCCGGTCTGATCTTGAACTTATCGGCGATTGCGAAGAGGTAGTCGCCCGATTGCACGGTATACGTAATCACATCCGCCCGGAAATCGGCGGGTTCGGTGGAACCGGCGGTGATCAACCGGGAGAGGTAAGGATTCAGACTCGAGCGGTTTACTTGCGGGAGGGGTTGGCCCGCTTCCTCGGAAGCGGAGGGTGTTTGTACCGCGGCATGATTCCCGGTGGAAGCGGACAACCACGAACTCACCGCGGGTCTGGCCAGCACGATTACCGCAACCAGAACCGCGAGGAGCATGAAAAAGCCGAACCATCGCAGCCAGGGTTGCCGTAGTATTGCCAACCAAGGATTATTATTCACCGCCGAGTCGCTATGTCCGCCCGGCTCAAGCTGGGAGGATGTCGGCGATTTCGCGGCTTCAGACCCAATTTCGGGTTTTATTTTTGTGTTTGGATCCATGGAATTATTCTAGCACATCCGCCGATTAACCTTGGTTTTTGCTTGAATTTTTGTAGCATTATGCCCGGAAAATTGCATATCCGAGATATTTTCTTATCAAATTGTTAATAGAAAAATCCGGACCACGGATTACCCCGTTCGCACGAAGCACGATCGGGATAATCCAGTTTTATTCCGTGAAATCCGTGAACCGCCTTATTCCGCCGGAGACGGGTGATCGTTTTCGGTTCTGTTTCGCCCGCGATTATCCCGCTTTCGCGGAATGAGAAATATTCCGCCGCTTGAGGCGCTAAATCTTGGGTGTTGCCCTCTGGAATCCCGCGCGGCTTGCCTCGCGGTGGTTCATTTTTTATTTCCGATCCGGGAGCGGAGAAAAGCTTCGATGAAACCGTCGATCTCGCCGTTGAGCACCGCCGCGGTGTTCCCGGTCTCGTATTCGGTGCGATGGTCTTTGACCATCTGGTAGGGATGCAATACGTAGGAGCGGATCTGGCTGCCCCATTCGGCTTTGACGTGCTCGCCCTTGAGCGCGGACAACTCTTTTTCCTGCTCCTCGCTCTGGAGGGCAAGCAGGCGGGCGCGCAACACTTTCATTGCGTTTTCACGGTTCTGGGTTTGTGAGCGCTCGTTCTGGCACGTGACGACAATGCCGGTGGGCAGGTGGGTGATGCGGATGGCGGTTTCGTTCTTCTGCACGTTCTGCCCGCCCGCGCCCGAGGAACGATAGGTTTCGATCTTAATGTCCGCCGGCGGGATATCGATCTCCCCGGCCTGCTCGAGCTGCGGGTAGACTTCCACCAGCGCGAAGGAGGTGTGGCGGCGGTTGGCCGAATCGAAGGGCGAGAGCCGCACCAGCCGGTGGACTCCCTTCTCGGCCTTGAGGTATCCGAACACGTGGGTCCCCTTGAAGGAAATCGTGACGCTCTTGATTCCGGCCTCTTCGCCGGGCATGCGGTCCAGAATTTCGGTCGAAAACCCGCGGCGCTCGGCCCAGCGCAGGAACATGCGTTCGAGCATCTCCGCCCAATCCTGGCTGTCGGTTCCCCCTGCGCCGGCGTGGATCGAGAGGAATGCATCGGCGTCATCATAGGGTTCGGAGAGCAGCGCTTCCAGGTCGAGCCTTGAGAGGTCGGATTCGATGCCGGCGGTTTCTTTTTCCAGTTCCGGCAGAAGGGATTCGTCCCCGAGCGCGGCCAGTTCGAGCGCGTCGCGCACGCGGTGCTCCATGCCGCGCCATTCGGCCACCCGGCCGCGTAAGCCGGTGAGTTCGCGCATGAGTTTTTTGGCGTTATCGGGGGAGTTCCAAAGCGCGGGATCCGCTGCCTGGGTTTCGAGCTGCTTCAGGCGGGTTTCTTGGGACGCGAGGTCAAAGACTCTCCAGGAGGTGGCGGAGTTTATCGTTAGCGGTTGTCAGACGTTGGGTAATCTCATCAAAGGCGGACATTATGGCTTCCTCTCGGATGATTATAAGGGATTACCTACGGATTCGTATCCGCGGGAACCATGGAAGCATTGGAAAAGGTAGACAGAATCAGAAAAAAATCCTGAAAATCCCGTCAATTTGTTCTTATATTCAATAAAAATACCCTGGTGAAGGAGGGGCGGTTTTACCGACCCCTCCCGGCCTTCGCCCCGGAAAATCACAGAGGCTCCGGCCATCCTCCCTATTATGGGGAGGGTTTGGGAGGGGTCAGCGGTTCCAACAATCCGTCGAGAAATTTCTCGCGGTTGAACGGCGCCAGATCCTGAGAGTTCTCGCCAAGACCCACGAAGACAATCGGCAACCCCAGCTCGGACCGGATGCGGAAGACGATCCCGCCCTTGGCGGAGCCGTCGAGCTTGGCCAGGATCACGCCGTCGGCCGCGACCGCCTCGCGGAATCCGGCCGCCTGGGCCAGCGCGTTTTGGCCGGTGGTGGCATCCAGCACCAGCCAGGTGTGGTGCGGCGCGCCGGGAATAACCTTGCCCAGCACGCGGCGGACTTTCTTCAGCTCCTCCATCAGATTGAATCGCGTGTGCAGCCTCCCGGCCGTATCCACGATGAGCAGATCGGCCTTGCGGGAGAGCGCGGCCTGGGCGGCGTCGAATGCCACCGCGCCCGGATCGGAACCGGGGGCGCCGGCGATCAATTCCACCTTGAGCCGCTGAGCCCAGACCTCGAGTTGCTCGGAAGCCGCGGCCCGGTAGGTATCCGCCGCGGCCAGCAGCACGCGTTTGCCCTCGCGCTGATAACGATCCGCCAGTTTGGCGATGCTGGTGGTCTTGCCGGAACCGTTCACTCCCACGATCAACACGATCGCGGGTTTGGCGGTGAATTCAACTGCGGCGGGGGATTCCAAAAAAGAGCCGAGGAATTCGCGCAGGGCCCGGTCCAATTCAGACCGCTGCAGCAAACCCTGTTCCTTTACCTTGCGTTGGAGAAAAGCGATCGTTTCCTGAGTCAACCGCGGGCCCAGATCCGCCTGCAGCAAAAGCGATTCCATTTCCTCCCAGGCGGCGGGGGTGATATCCGTCGCCCCGAGGAGCGAAGCCACCCGGCCGAAAGCCGCGCGGCGTGTGCGGGAGAGCGCCTGTTTCCAATCTCCGGATGCGGTCATTCCGGGGATTATACCCGAGCCTCGAGTCGGAATTCCGATCGAAGAGGCGGTTTACGGCGTGATACAATCCCGCGCATGAAGAACAATATCAATCTTCCTTCGAACGCTTCCCCGCGTTCCTGGCCGATCCGGCAGATCGTCCTGGGTCTGATCCTGCTCGGATCCGGGATCGCGCTCGGGTACACCGTGCGGGATTTAGTTTCCATCGGCGGAGGTTCCGCATCCAACTCTGAATTGGACGCCAGCAGCAAGGACGATCCATCCTGGGGACCAGCGGACGCCAAAGTCACCATGGTCGAATTCGGCGATTTTCAATGCCCGTATTGCCGGCAATGGTATTCGACGGTATATGAAAAACTTCAGGCGAATTACGGAAACAAGATCCGCTTTGTCTTC
>Ga0187886_1002286_pt1 | contig 15558 bp, 19 predicted proteins | sample June2016WEW_20_1_FD_133001 | JGI IMG/M metagenome (GOLD analysis project Ga0187886, IMG submission 133001) | Peatland microbial communities from SPRUCE experiment site at the Marcell Experimental Forest, Minnesota, USA - June2016WEW_20_150 | ecosystem: Environmental > Terrestrial > Soil >... | reverse complement strand
TTCACAGCGCACAGGCCAACACCTTCGGGCCGCCGGCACAGTTCGAGAAGCGTGGGCACTGAAAGAAGCACGAAAACAGACGCGAAGCCCAAAAATGCCTCTAAATCGCAAAAGGCGAATTAAAACCATTTTTAACCATTTTCGGAACAGGCATGCGCGCTATTTTATATACTCTAGTTTTCCTTCAAATTTAGAAAGGAGAAACTTCAAAGCTGTGTCAACAATGAAGCTGTTGAAAACGGACCAAGGAGTAGTCCTGAATGTGTACGTTAAGCCAGACTCGAGAGACCTCAAAATTGAGGTCGAAGATGATGAACTTGTGGTGCATTGTAAAGAGTCTCCAGTAAAAGGCAAGGTTGATAGAGAGTTGATAAAGGAACTTTCAAGGATTTTCAAGAGGAAAGTTGAATTTATTTCTGGTTTTACTTCAAAGCAGAAGAAGATTCTGATTAGAGATGTCAGCTTAGAGGAAGTCAATCGTATTCTTTCTAAGTGTAAACACTAGCGCGCCCTTCACTCTCACACTCACTCCGTGTGCGTGTGCGTTGTATATGGGATAAAACTTTACCCTCACCCAACGCAATCTTATATAGCGCGCGCTTCTCGAAAGCGTCATCTAGACCTTGGACAATGAGGGAATCGTCTCACTCCACCCGCGCGCTAGGTGCATTTTGCAAGGTTCTTTTTTCATTGAATTCCCTACACGCCTCTATGAGCCACTGCTTCTCAGCCATTTTTGCTTATAACGGTCTATCATGATTTGTTCATAACAAAGACAAGAACAGCGAGGGTCCTTCTTTCTAATAATTGGCCAATTAGCTTTAAGCGAAAAAAGGCTCATCTGAAGATAGTTGTTCAGCCTGTACTTACGCAGTTCTGAGATTCTGTCCTTGATTATTTCGCCAGCAAGCAATATGCCTGGCAAAGCTGACACGAATGATACTGTGGCAGCTTCAGCTTTTGCACCCACATTAAAACCGAAGACGCCGCATATCTCCTTGGCGTAGACATCCTTGAACGGTTGACCAATAAACTTGGAAAACCTCTCAGGGTTAATACCTCTTTCTCTCATCATTATAGCTAAGTGTTTATCATTGAAGGAACCGTTAAGCGAAAGCGTTTTCTCTACCTCATCTAAGGGAATTCCGGTTTCAATGTAGATTCTCTCTGCATATGTCATTGATTTCATATAGAATAGGCAGCCTAAGCATGCATCATGCAGGAAATCGTGTCTTGAAACGACGCAGCTCTGTTCATGCGTTGCTCCATGCAAAATCTGCCTCGGCAGGTCTGATTGCATATGCTGTCTAGCTGCGTTGTCATCTACTGTAGATACGACTGTGTCAAACGTCTTGTCAGGCCTATCCTCCTTAACGTAGCTCTCATAGCTTTTATGTACTGGAACCGCCTGTATCCCGCTTCCCGCAAGAAAATCCGTGGCAACCTTCACTTTTGCCTTTCCTACATCGCGTATTCCCGCAATAAGGTACCTATTCAAGTTGGTGACATCAACAACATCAAAATCAAGGATTATAAGTCGCCCGGAAACATTGTTCAGACAACCTAATGTATTCACAAAGCTGCTTCCAACGGCTCCGGCACCCACCAAAACAGTTTCCTCAAGATTTAGCTCTGATGGAAGTTCCGGATTTTGAGATGTGCCTGAATTGATCGAATAGTCAAGAGCTGAAAAGGAAACGGAACCCACTGGCTGCTGAACAGCGTAGCTTGTACTACCCATGGACCTGAGAAGATGCTTGAAGACTTCGGCTGAAGCAAAACAGGAGGCAATTTGTGCCCCTATGGGGTTTGCGTTCCCGCTAACGTAGTCTAAACTGGCATCCACTCCTTCTTCTAGCTTCGCTGTCCACCCGTCAGAATTTATGGCTATCTTGAATGAGGAGTTATATTCCGTTTTTCCTATGGTTATGAGTATATCAACCAGCTGTTCCTTGCCCAAGCCATCAATCTTAATATCCGGATTGATATGGGCAACGCTTGCAAGAAGCCTAGCCTTTAGATTCCCCCTCAGCCCGCGAAGCTCTAACAATGTAGGAACTTCGGGGATTCTGCCAAGGAGCATTCTATTCGTAAATCTAGACAAGAGGTTCAAGCAGGTAAACATCATTACTTGCCCGTTGAAGGTTTCAGCCAGAGCAGGTTCAATGGCGACGCCTATTTTGAACCCATCAAATCTAAAAAAGCCTTCACTTTTTCCTGGCAGAAACCTATTAACTAGTTTCTGTGTCCTGTCATTTATACTCATGTCTGTTCCTGTGCTCCTCCCCAACTATCTTAACCCTCTTCCTCACCTCGTCTGGTTTCAGCGGATGCCAGTTTCCTCTTCCCACATACTCGTTAACACTGCAGTTAATCAGCGTTTTACTGTTGTAAAACTTCCTTCTCGCAAAGAACGGCACGACGATTGAAATGAATCCTGGCTTGTGACTGATAGGAAATCTGTCATCTACATAAGAGTGGAAAGCTTCAAAAGCGTGCGTGTGCAGTTGAGCAAGCAGAAATTCTTGCTTATCATAAACTTGCTGACCTATGTCAAAAACACTTTTGAGCTTTATTTCTGCATGTAGAAATCCGTAATCAGAGAGTTCAGACAATCGAGGATAGATACAGCTTTTGACTAGAGCGTCATAATCATTTACTATAATGCCGCTCCAGCACATGAACCCTTCATAATTGCTTCTTCCATGATTACGAAGGTAAGCCAAGGTCTCATCAAGAACTCCTTTGGAAATGAGAAAGACGCCGATGTAGCTAGGCTTCGTTCCCAATCTATTCTCTCTCAATCTTACCCCACATCTACCGGTTCATCATCGTTACTAGCTCGGCGACTATTTTGGTTAAGGACACATCGCGCGGAGCAACCTGAACTTCCCGATGATGCTCATAGTACTCTCTTGTTCCAGGAATGCAAATAAACGGAGGGCTAGACGTTCTTTTGAATGCACGTTCGCCGTCATCGGGCCAAAACTGCACTCCTTCCATTTTGAAGTCCACAGGACTTACGAACGTGACGCTCGGCGCAGTAATAGGATAGCCATTGTCACATCTTAAGCGAATTGTGTGTTCTTTTCCGTCTTTGGCGCGAGTGAGAGTCACGTAAATATCCCACTGACTAACATCAATGCTATGGATGAGCAGGTGCTCGGAAATTGACTTAAGTTTCTTGATCTGGTCGTCAAGAAAGGCCAGCGAAGCCGAATCATCCATTCTTGAAGCTTCCATCATTCACTCTGCTTGCACAGCAGCAATACTTGAATGGCCCATTCAGCTTTCGCCAATGCGCATTCGTTTGTATAGTGTTTCGCCTCTTAGCTCCTTTCTCTGCACCCACGCGAAACCTTCATTTGGTCTTATAATTGCTATGTCAATTGGGCCACCTGTGCCAGGTATGTCGCCTGGATCTAGCGATATTCCATCGGAAAACCTTTGCATATCAATCGTTGTCCTTATCAGAAAGACGGCAAAGTCAATTGCATCCTGCAAGGTCATGGCGTCAAAACCTATCATATACCTCAGCTTTTCCAGTTCTTGCGTATAGTTTGGTTGAAACCATGAAAGACTGCTTATTCTTGGATCGAACCCTTTTATTAGCCGGGTTACAACGTCGGTTTGACCTCTCCAGGCCGCCCCCAGCTCCTGCAAAGTGCTTATTTCCACTATCGATGGCCCAGGAAGTGAAACCTCGAAGATACGGTTTATTCCATTTTCATATCCCCCTATAACAAGGCTCAACAATGAAGCTCCTCCTTCCGCGCCATCTGCTGTCTGCTCTTGCCATTTGCTTTGAAGAAAAGCTCCGACCTTGTCCGCCATGTCTTTGACTGCAATTTCATCAAGGTTGCTTCCTGAAGCCTTAGCTGAGGCTTTGAATTCCTCGATTAGACTCAGTACGCCTTTCTTGGAAAGATAAGCTCTGCCACATGTAATTCCGCCAATACGGGCGGACAACTGGAAAACTTTCTGAGCTAAATCAGATGAAGTCCTGTAATTGCCCTTTTGGTTCTTGTAGACTTGACGGCTTTCAGATGCAAGCACGATTCCTTCCGGAACCCATATGCAGACTGCGATGGTCATTTCCATTCACTAGAGTTGTTGTGTCATCTACTGTCCAACTTGTGCTTCCGTTCCGAAGACTAGCGTCGATCCTGTTTTTACCGCTTCTTGCTCAAGCGTTTTGCTTTCATCCAACAATCTGCCTTCGTACAGAAAATGAAACACAATTCCGGGAGCAGGTTGTATCCCAAAGTGTGCCAGCGATTTCTGCAGGATGCTTTTAATTGGCTCGTGAATGTTAAATTCGTTGGTCCAGGTTTCTCCATCCACTGTTCTTATGGTTATCGTAATCATGGGTTCATTCGTTTTTTCTGGTTGGCTCATCGTGCTCACTCCTCTTCTGTAATATTCTCTTGAAATCTGGGTTCAGTTCGCATGTTTTATATGTTCTTCCCGCCATCTCCAGCCTCTCACAGGATATAATGCTCAGGTTCTCAGCAATATTAAGCATCTTGTCTACGGTCCTTCTATCGGATCCTATCGTCTCAGCGATTTGAGATGGCGATACCTTTGCCTCTTTTCTTAGCAATTCAACTATTCTTGAGAGTTTCTCGACTGACATGTAGAAAACACCTGATACATGTAATTCATACATATATTGTGGTGGTGGATGGATATAAGGTTTTCCGGACTAGGCCTCGGAGGAGTGTATTACAAGTTGCCAAAGAGCAAAGCATTGGAAGATACCTTATTATTGACCATGATGAACGGGCGGAAGAGTTAGTGAAGGGCGCGCGCTTTTTAGTGCCCCGACACTTCGTTGAAAGACTGAACGAACCCTTACCGGGACGAGATGGAGAGAGTTTCGTATTTCGCGCGCGCTATGCCTATTTCGATTTGACGTCTTTTCCTTCAAGGGCGCAAATGAATGATAAATACTGGAACGGACCTAACTTGAGTGACAGGTGAAAGTGTTGGCTTTCTTTGATGTTATGAATCGTGCTTCTTTTTCACTCACACCTGAATCGTTCGCGCGCGCGCGCGAACAGAAACCTAATCAGCAGCCTATTTCTCGGACTTGGACTGATCCTGATAAGCAATCTAGCATATCTCATTGTTAAAGGTGTATTCTCTCAGATCTCTCCTTTGGTGTTCTTTTTCTTCCTGATGGTGGCCTATTTCATTATCGTGGTGAACATGACACCTAAGAAGCATAGGAAGCTGTCACGTAGAAGACGACATTAGGAACCTTTATGTGAAGGGCTGCCTCTATACTTTAGTGGTATAGCAGATAACGAAAAGCCACAGAAAATGTGGGTGTTCGGGAGATATCTCCGTTTTTCTCCATCAAGCTAGGCTCGGTATTCTTGGAATCCATGTTTGTCTTTCATTTCTCAGGTACTTCGCAAACAGCATAGCCTCTTCACTAATCAAAGTCTCCAACTCTTGCTTCTTGCCCATTCTGTATCTCGGTATCTTCACTTCAGAAAGAAAATACTCGTTAAGGCTTTTCATAAAATCTCTAGTCTTGAAATCGCTAAGGTATTCTCTCTTGCCCTTCTTCTTACTGGAAAAATCTTCAGTCTTCAACGTAAAATCCTTAGCCTTCAGACCTCTAGCATACTGAATAACGTAATCATCCATTAAGTAGCGATAGAGCTCTTGAAAATCGCAAACCAGAGACGGTTTACTCCATGCTAAGCTGTGCAGGTATCCCATGAACGGTTCAAGCCTAGCTCTTACTAGAGCTATGTGCACTTTCCAAGAGAGAACCTCATATGCTAGGTTGAAGAGGTTATTTATTCCGTCATAAGCCTTGAAACCGTTTCTTCCGTCTGGTCTTAATGGTTCATTGAACATTTGAAAGATTTGGTCAAAGTACAGCCTAGAACAGTGGCTTTCTATCGTTGTCAGCCTATTCCTCAGGGTTCTAGAGTCAGTTTCTTTAAGACCTTTAACCTGCTCGATATGCGAATAATCTAACCTTCTCAGCCCGTACTTCGACAGCACTTGATTCTGAGCTTCTATTTTTGATAAGACAAACTGTTTAGCTATTTCAGAGAACTTGACATTCTTCAGAGACTCATACTGGGCAATTCTGGTTTCAACATGACTGGAATCATCAAGGCTTCTGAGCATAGCAACAGGATTCCCTCTCTGAGTCATTATCAGTACGTCAATATCCCAGAATCCCAGAGAAGCTAAAGCCCCAGTAGAAACGGCATTACCGCTTTTCAAAACAACGGAACCCAACGTATTTTCGAATAATGGGAAGCGTTGAACGTTGCCTTCTCTATCCTTGACTGTGAAGCATCCTTTCTCCATTCCCAAATAAGAACCTTGACTGTCTAAGACTATCTTCTGAGTTTTAGAACCTTGAACCATAATCATGCCTTCTTAGAAAAAGACAGCTTATTCATTACTATAGCCTCAAAATCACTTTCGCTTATTCTGTCCAATTCTATTCCTTCTGAAAGCAGAGTCTTAGCCTCTTCAATAAACATGTGAAATAAAGATAATTTGTCTACTTTCTCAAAGTATGGTTTAATCTCAGAGAAGTCAATATGAATACCCAGAGCCACTTTTGCCATGCCATTTGGCATCGAAGTAATTCTTTTTTGGAATGATTCCAAAAGAAGGTTTTTGTTTTTTTGAATTTCATTATTTACCAAATCAGGCTTCTCTATGCTTAATGCGATGAAACCCTTTTTTGTAAGGTTCCATACTCCGTTTTCTTCTCCTATGTAACCCTTGTTTCTCAGGTCTTCAAGCCGTCCATTTTTCCTTTGGATGACGCTGTAGATTTTCTGTGTGTGGTAACGCCTCACTTCCTTGATTTCCTTGCTAATATTTGGGTCTTTTTTTCTAAGTATGGCTTCTGCTATTTGCCATGCTTCCATTTGTTGCGAGAATAGTATCTCAAGAATCAACCGATTGTAGTTTGCACTTTTCTTGTCGATGAATATTCCAATTTGAGGCGTATTACTTTTCTTGGCCTTTTTGCGTGACATTACGATATCACTTCTAAAAGTGATATATCTATACCGCGATATAACCCTTTTCTCGAAGTGAATGAAAATGAAAAGCGACAACATGCCACCATTACCTTCCCCTAGGGAGGGTATATACTCTCAGTCACTACTTTCAGGAGGCCAAGCTCGAAAAGGTGAAAACCTAGTCAACATACAGCCACTAATTGACATAACTGCACTCACAATACAAACCGCATTCGTAACCGATAGAATAGACGGTTATCGACCTTCAAGCCTCATGCTCATAGCTAAACCTGAATCTGGAAAGACAAGCACAATAGACCTCTTCGCCAACTATCCCTTCATCTACTACGCAAACGAAGTAACCTCAAAAACTTTCACCGACACCATATTTCCCAGAGCACAAAACGGCCAAATAAGATTCGTACTGATTCCCGATATTCTCAACTGTGTGGAAAAAGCCTCAGTCACCAAAAAACCCTTACTTCAAACCATGAAGACGATGGTTGATGAAGGAACAAGAAGAGTAGCAACACCATACAAAACATACGAATATCCCACTCCCGTAAAAGTCGGTTTAATAAGCGCGATAACAAGAGAAAGCCTCACATATTCTTCACCGCAACAGTCAAGCCTCTACAATGACCTTAAAAGAATGGGTTTCCTAAGTCGAATGGTTCCTTTCAGCTATGAATATCCCATCGACAACACTGCAAGAATATTCAATTTTCTCTTCGGAAACACTCCTGCAAAAAAATACAATATACGAATACCTCAAATACAATTCCTCAGTTACACGGAAACAAAAGAGTACGAACCCAAGCCTAAGCTTCTCAGCCAACTGGAACAGGTCAGTCTTAAGCTCGCACAGTTTTCCGATAGTTATGGCTTTCGAGTTCAGAAGAATCTTCAGAAACTGTGTTACGCTTCAGCTATGATAGACAGTAGAGATGAAATTGAACAGAAAGACGTTGACCATGTTTTGTTTCTTGCTAGATGGATGAACTTCTCATTTAATGCTTTAGGATGAAGGTGGGACAGTGGCAAAAACTAAAGGTGTTTCAAAACGGCAAATCAACGCAATCAGAAGTTACGCTCGCAAAGGCTACTCTGCAAACAAAATCCAGCAGAAATTGAGACAGAGACACATAGGTATGAGGCGCACCAAACTGCTCCATTACGTAAGACAAGCCAAACATAAACGAGCAAGACCTCACGTTCAGAAGCACATACCCAGAGAATATAGAAGACAAACGACATACACGCCAGCGCCAAAAATTGGAATATTCGCCAAACAGATTGCCTGTTACGGTTCAGAACACGGAAAATCTAAAAGGATACAGATGTTTGGAAGCGGAAGACAACTGTATGAGGCCATGCAGATTGTTTCTAAGCACCCGCCCAAAAAACAATTTCTTACCATAAGTTCTGAGGCTTTGTTAGAATCTCCAGAAGAATTTCTTGAAAGGGGACACTGGGATGCGAGACCAAGAGTTGAAAGTTAACACTTCTCTGGTCTTTGGAGACTGGGATACAGAAACCATTAGATTAGACTGGGATGATGCCCCTTCATTAGACGAAGTAAAACTCTGGTCTTACAGAGCAACCTTCTTTTTCAAACTGGAAGGATTCATAATCTCGGAATCAAGCCACAAAAACTATGTTGTGACACAGAAACGCAAAGTCTTTTTCAGACTCAGGAAGGCAAGTTATCATGTGGTTTTTAATAGTCCAGTCGATTGGGGCAGAAACGTTCATGTGATGAACTGGGTTGCTTTGGAAAGCGGAAACGAGAATCTCCGAAGATATGTTAGGATGCAGTGCATCAAGGAAACTTCAACCGTAAGGATGTCAAGAAAAGGTAAGAAGCCTATTCCAAAAATTGTTTTTCGCTATGGCCTTCAAGACAAAATGATTAAGAAGTATCTGGGAAATCGCAGTTTCATACTCAATTTTCTCAGGAAGGAAAGGAGGCGATAACAATGGTTTGGAAAGACTGTGGCTATTTGAGTTTAAGCAAGGACGGCAAGAAGGTTAGTGTTGTAGTTAAGAAAGCGCGATACATCGCAAACCTTGAAGAATTGAGGAAGGTTCTTGATGGAAAGAAAAGCTACACTTTCATTCTTGAGCCAATTCCAACAAAAGAGGAGACAACATAGTGAGACACGGCGATTATGCTTTTGAAAAAGAAAGCGTCATAGACTTAGACTTGTTCACTGGACACCGACTGCTGTACTGGATAGGCATGGAACGAAACAGTTTTGAAATCAAAAAGTTTGTTGCTGAATTTTTCAAGTGGAAATATCCTGATGATTCATTTTGGATTGAAATTTTAAAACGTAGAGGACTTCTCATTTAGTGCTCTCTCAGGCTGAAATGTGGTTAATATGCGCAGATAGAACAATCTTCTAGCGAATCTTTCTACCGAAGTTTCAGGCGCCTGTGGATTTTTGCAACAACTGAGGTTGGTCTCTTTCCTACTAGGCTCTCAAAGAAAGTAGCAACCAAAATAACTGTTCCAAATCCAAATAACCTAAAGCCTAGATCCAAGTACGGACGAAATACAAAAGGAGGAGAGGCCATCCATATGTTGGAAACCTTGGTTCCATTAATCCAAGCTGTGCCAATGCTAGCGCCATTGACTGTCTGAGTGAAAAAATATAATTCCAATCCAATAGCTATGAAAAAAAGACTCACAACGAAGAACATAATTAAAGTTCTTCTACCTAGGCTCACAGACAAGCCTCATTAGAAGTATAAACTATGTGATTATTATTCGTTTGTGTGTTTGGGTTTGGGTTTGGGGGGTAAAGTTTTATCCCAAACCCAAGAAGCGTGCGCTGGATGCATGAATGAGAGAAAAAAGGGGAGTTTACGGGGGATATCTCCATCGCAGAGTGAATAAGCTTTTTACATGTCCATTTCACGTTATTTCAGTGATGAGGAGCACTACGAGACTTGATAGTCGATTCCGTCTTGGCAAATGCCAAAGCCTACTTTAAGCAGGCAATAGTAGACTGCAGCATCGCCTTCAACGAAGGCAGGATTTTTAAGATAGGCAGAGAATCGAGCATGCCTACCGCTGACGCAAGATTCGACTTGGAGAATCATCTGGTTCTCCCTGGGCTGATCGACGCTCATGTGCATCTTCGAGATGAGGGTAAGTCGTACAAAGAAGACTTTCTCTCAGGCACAGCCGCTGCCGCTGCGGGTGGAATGACGACTGTTCTTGACATGCCTAACAACGATCCAGTGACGATGAGTGCTGAGGCTTTGAGGAATCGAATGAAGATTGCGGAGGCAAGGATTCTGGTGGACGTTGGCTTCCGCTCTGAATTTCCGGGAGACGCTGGGGAGATAGAGGGAATTGTGCGAGAAGGTGCTGTGGGTTTCAAGCTTTTCATGGCTAATCAGGTCGGCGGGTTGGATGTGAACGATGATGAAGCCATGCTGGAAGCGTTCAAGGCTGTCGGCAAGCTTAAAGTTTCCACTTCTGTTCACGCGGAGGACGAGCAGATGTTGAAGAGAGGTGAGGGTGAGCTACAACGCCGTAGACAGAATGATGTTGCCGCTTTCCTCAAGGCTCATTCGGAAAACGTGGAGCTGAGAGCTGCAACACGTGTTCTGGACATGGTCAAGCAGGGCAACTTCCCCGTGCATTTCTGCCACGTCAGCACGCAGAATGGTTTGAGAGCCATTGCCGCTGGAAAGAAGTCTGGAATGTTGATATCTTGCGAAGTAACCCCGCACCACCTGCTTCTGACTGCTGATGACTTGAAGAGGGCGGGAACGTTGGGTGTGACTATGCCGCCCGTTCGAGAAAAACAGCACGCTGAAGCGTTATGGGAGGGCGTTAGAAACGGTTGGGTCGACATCGTAGCCTCAGACCACGCTCCTCACACCATCGGAGAAAAGGAGGCTGATACCGTTTGGGACGTCAAGGTTGGCATACCGGGGCTAGAGACAACTCTTCCGCTCCTGCTGACCCAAGTCAAACGAGGGCGAATGTCGATTGGTGATGTGGCGAGGCTCATGTCGGAGAAGCCCGCTGAGATCTTCAACCTGAAGGGCAAAGGATACTTGAGAGAAGGAAACAACGCCGACTTGACCGTTGTGGACCTACGCAAAAAGTTCAGGATTGATTCATCCAACTTTCTGTCTAAGGCCAAGTTTTCTCCTTTTGATGGACGCGAGGTCGAGGGAAAACCCGCAAAAACATTCGTTGGCGGACGGCTGATCATGGATGAAGGCGAAATTATTGCCAAAGCGGGAAGCGGCAGAGTCATTCGGAGACAGTGACCATTTGAGGTTCGTCGCCGACGGCATGCTTGGAAAACTGACGCGTTGGCTTCGCATGCTGGGACAGGACGTGAAGTACTCGAGCAGCTTGGACGACCCACAACTTCTAATGATAGCGAAAAAGGAGAAAAGAATCCTGCTGACGAGGGACTTTGAACTTTATCAACGAGCCAATGCCAGAGGAATCGACGCTTTCTACCTGGAAGGACTGACTGGAGAAGAAAAACTGGCGGAGCTTGCCAAGAGGTACGATGTCAGACTGGAAATAGACATGGCGTCATCCAGATGTCCAAAATGCAACTCAACAGTGAAGCTTGTGTCCAGACAGCAGGCTGAGGGCAAGGTTGAAAGAAGTACTTTTGACCATTACAAAGAGTTCTGGAAATGCCCGAACTGCGGCCAGATATACTGGCAGGGCGCACACTGGACGAGAATCAGAAAGACGCTGAACGCGGCAAAACAGATTTTGGAAGAACCAGAAAGAGAAAAATGAGTTTCTAACGCTCTTCCAACAGCCACTTCAGCGGAATATCCTGAAAAGTGTTGTCGGGCAACGTTCGTCTTACAGTCATCGGCAGGAGGCCAGCGCCGAGTTCCTTCAGCGCTATGTCTATTGGACCTGAAAAGCCCTCTGAGACGTCGACAAGTATGGGTGCACCCATAGATATTTGCAGGGCCCTAGCCCCCACTATTCTTGCCTTCTCGAAACGGGTGAGCTTTGGCGGTCCGATCGTGATCCGTTTTGTCTCAGACGTTTTCTAGTACTCCCCCATGCCTGGGTACCCAGCGCCGCCTGGGCCTCCTGGAGGTGTTGGGGAAGCTTTCATTTTTCCAGAAGCGATTACGTCGTCGATCTTCAGTATCATCGTAGAAGCTTCCGTTGCTGACTTCACTATTTGTTTCTTGACTGCCAAGGGTTCATAGACTCCTGCTTTGGCCATGTCTTGTGTTTTTCCGTTGTTCACTTCTATGCCCGCCCACGTTTCGCCTTTTTCATGTCGTGCTCTGAGGTCAGATATTATGTCGATCGGGTCCAGCCCTGCGTTTTCGGCCAGTGTGATTGGCACGGCTTCAAGAGCCTCTGCGAAGGCTTTGACTGCAAGCTGTTCTCTTCCTGGCAGAGTTTCCGCGTATTTCTTGAGCATGCGTGAAACTTCTAGTTCTGGGGCTCCTCCTCCCGCAACGATCTTTGGCTCTTCAACCACGTCTCTGACCACGCACAAAGCGTCGTGCACTGACCGCTCTGCTTCGTCCACGATGCGTTGGGTTCCACCCCTTATCAGTATGGTAACGGCCTTGGGATGCTTGCATCCTTCTATGAAGGTCATTTTGTCGTCGCCTATCTTGCGTTCTTCGACCAGAGCAGCATAGCCCAGGTCTGCCGAAGTCATGCCGTCAAGGTTGGTCACTATTTTTCCTCCAGTAGCCTTGGCCAATTTCTCCATGTCTGACTTTTTGTTCCTTCGAACCGCAAGTATCCCTTTTCTGGCAAGGAAGTGCTGGACCATGTCGTCGATGCCTTTCTCGCACAGAACAACGTTGGCACCAGTCTTCGCAATCTTTTCAGCCATGTCGCGCAGCATGTCCTCCTCCTGCTTGAGAAAGCCATCCATCTGCTCCGGGCTTTCAATGTTGATCTTTGCGTCAAACTCCGTCTTCTCGATCTCGAGCGGGCAGTCAAGCAGAGCTATCTTGGCCTTTTCGACGCGCTTAGGCATACCTGAATGAGCGATTTCCTTGTCAAGGACTATCCCTTGAATAAGCTTCGTTTCCCTTGTCGACTCGCCAGGTTTCTTCTCGACTTTCACGTCGTCGACATCCGCCTTATACTTGTCACCGTCCTTCTCTGCCACAGCCAAGATCGCTTTAACCGTCAAGTCAGCCAGATACTCTCTGTGCTCCGCCACAAGCTTGCTTGCCATCGAGGTCATCGCAACCTTCTTCGGGTAATCTGTGGAGCTCGGGTCTATCGAAATAGCGATCTTTTCCAGAACTTCCAGTGCTTTGTCCGAAGCTTTCTTGTATCCGTCGATTATTATCGTTGGATGAACACTTCTTTCAACCAGCTCTTGAGCCTTGTTGAGCAGTTCGCCGGATATTATGACCGCGGTTGTTGTTCCATCGCCTGCTTCGTTGTCCTGGGTTTTCGCGACTTCTAGCATCATTTTTGCCGCTGGATGCTGAATATCCATCTCGTCCAAAATTGTCCGTCCGTCGCTTGTTATGGTAACGTCGCCAAAACTGTCCACGAGCATCTTGTCCATGCCCTTTGGTCCGAGGGAACTCTTCACAGTCTCAGCCACTATTCTAGCAGCTTCAATGTTTGTGTGCAGAGCTTCTCGCCCTCTAGAACGACTAGAGCCTTCTTTCAACACTAGAACCGGAACACCACCAGCTGATTGTGTTGACAAACCTTAAACAAACCTCCTTTTGCGTCACAATGAAAAACAGCCTCACAATATAAGTTTTTCTAAAAGGAACGGGTAGAAGTTAGATTTTGAACATAAACTTTGGCAGATTACCGCGGTTAGGGTCGGATCGTTGCTGTTTTCAAACCAGCTCCGGTCAAAACTATTGCAGCGCTACTGCCAATCGGTATCTCTTTGTTCTCGACTTGTTTCTTGTAGCCAGCGTAAGCAACGGCAGAGCTCGGCTCCACGTAGAAGCCTCTTCCCGCAAGCTCTCTGAAGGCTTCAACTATCTCTTCTTCTTCAACAATGACCGCGTCGCCTTCTACTTCCTTCAAGTTCTTAACCATAAGCTCCAACAGCGGCGGATCGACACTGACCAGGGCGTCAGCAACCGACGTTACAGTCTCAGGTGGCGTGTAGCTCAAGTTCTTAAGGCGATGATAAAGCGCCGAGACCTGCCTCGTTTGGCAAGCCACTATTTTCGGCATTGATTCTATCACGTTTGAGCCGACCAAATGTTGAAATCCGCTTACAACGCCCAGCAGCAAAGTTCCCGCGGAGACGGGCAAATAGACACGATCTGGGGCCTCCCAGCCGAGCTGTTCAGCCATCTCATAAGCTAGGCTTCTTATTCCGTCACGGAACAACGGATGGAGTATGTGGCCAATGTAGAATTTTCCAGTTTCATGTTTCTGCGCTTCCTCCGCAACCTTGCTCCGGCTTCCAGAAACCCTAACAACATCAGCTCCGTAAAATTGGATCTGGTTGAATTTTGGACCCGAGACGGCTTCTGGAACGTATACCTTCGCCCTCAACCCGGCGCGGGCTGCGTATGCGGCGATCGATGCGCCCGCGTTACCCGAAGAGTCTTCGGAAATGTAGCCTCTTCTTTTCTTTATCAGCTTGTGAAGAGCAGAGACAAGCAATGCGGATCCTCTGTCTTTGAAGGAACCCGTTGGGTTCAGGCTTTCAAGTTTGAAGTGGACATGCTCAGAGAATCTGACCAGAGGTGTCCATCCTTCTCCGAGCCTCACGATCTCACTCTCTTTTACGTAGGGAAAGAATCTTCTGTATCGCCAAACTGAGAAATCTTTCCTAGAAATTCTCTTAGTTTCAAAATCGAGGTGAAGTTGTATGTCCAATGGCATGCCACACGAAGAGCACCTGAAATCAAGCAGATTGCTCGAATGATAGCCGCACGCTGAGCATTTAACATCATATTTCATATTGACAACGCCGCATTTATTCAACTAGGCAGACGGCCAATCTAAGTCTCATTTCTATGTTATCTTGCTATTTTAGGACTCTATCTTCCGTTTTCTGAATAGGTTAACCTCGTTGACGGTGCAGCAGATGAACGACAAAGACCAGCATGAACACAAAATATGAAATCTGCGTTATTTCCCAACTTTATCCGAATGTTTCTTCTTCTTTTGAACATTTTTCTTTTTCAATGAAGGCATACACCAATCTCCACGAAACAATACTTGCTATTAAGAATATTACGCTACGAAAGTTTAAAAACTTTTCACCAATAAGAACTCCATGAGTTAGAAAAATGGGGGAGTTGAAGGAGATATCTCCATTTGCCCCTGGTTCAAATCCCAGCGACCCCACGCGCGCGTCATGAGACACCTAGAGAACTGAATGAGATTTTGGATAAAGCTGATGCCTATATCTTAGGAGCTCCATTGTACTATTTGGATGTAAATGGTTTGACCAGGACTGAAGGAACGGGAGGAAACATGATATCGTCCAAGGCGAAAAATCGAATGAAACGTGTGCTAACCTTAGAGAAACCAACAATATGGGTTGGTAAGGAGGGAGCGTCGCCGCAGACG
>Ga0187886_1002285_pt1 | contig 15567 bp, 12 predicted proteins | sample June2016WEW_20_1_FD_133001 | JGI IMG/M metagenome (GOLD analysis project Ga0187886, IMG submission 133001) | Peatland microbial communities from SPRUCE experiment site at the Marcell Experimental Forest, Minnesota, USA - June2016WEW_20_150 | ecosystem: Environmental > Terrestrial > Soil >... | reverse complement strand
TATCTGGCGGGACCCTGAAGAGCACCCTTTTGGCCTTCGCGGCAGTAATCTCGTCTGAATTTGCGTTGGTGCAAATATAAACCTTTCCATATCTCTCAGCCACTTCACCCACCGCAATCGCTGATGAACTGGATACCACTCCGACGAGAAAGTCGACATTGTCACCTTCGATCAATCTTCTTGCTTTCCGAGCGGCCACAGAAGGATCGGATTCGTCATCCTCTACATAAAGTCTGATCTTCTTTCCCAGGACCCCGCCTCTGGCGTTGAACTCTTCCGTAGCCATGGTGATCCCTTTTCGTTCCTCACCCCCCAGGTCAGCTAAATTCCCACTCGCAGTGCTGATCACCCCAACCTTAATCTCCTCGGCCTGAGATCTACCCAGCCCTCCTTGGAAAACCATCCAACCCATAAGAGCGGAGAAGCCAATCATTACCTTTTTGAGTATTCTCTTTTTCATGATGCTTCCCCCTTCCTTAACAACTGTTCAATTCCTTTCCTTGGAGAGCGAGACCCCCCCATCCCTTCAAACCTTTAATCGGCATTTCCCATATTCTGAAATTGCCTCGTCGATGGCCACATTGTGCCGACTATAGGGACTAGCCCAAGGAATGAGTCCCACCATCAGCCAGAGCAGCTCGTCTTTGGCGGCAAAAAAAGGACTTCTTGAAACTGAAGAAAACCTCTGGGAAAGTGAAGGAATAAGTGAGAGAGAGGATCCGGGAGCTTGGGCTCATTGCATTGAAAATAATCTCAGGGGGCCCCCATTGTCAAGACAAAAAATTGAGAAAATTAAGTACCCCCTGAGAACTCCAAAATTGGCCTAAATTCTTAAAGAGAGAACTGGTTTTGAATAAACGAAAAACTTTCCGGCGTGTTCCATCCAAGAAGATAGCAGAATGGACGAAAAAACCAGGAACTTAGGAAATGGACAATTTTTTCGAAAACACCGGCTTTATCGGCTTGGAATTGCCGTAAGCCTTCCCTTTGACAAAAAGACAAAAGAGAGAAAATAGAACAACAAGACCATTAACAATAAGGCCTTTATCCCAGTGACGAAAGAGAGGGATTCCAACAACCCTCCGAAAGCTGCCCCAATGAGGTTAGACCCCAGGGCAAGATCCTTGGCCGGTGCATCCTTGAAAGAATGGATAAAAATAATCCCGGCAAAGAAGATGGGTAGATTGAGAAATGTGGAGACTAAGAGGGTTTTACTCCAAAAGCCAAAGGCATTGAAGATATCCAGAGGGATAAAATAAAGGAGGATCCCCGAAGCCCAAAGCAAGATATAAAAAGGAAGGATCCGCCGGATTTTCACATAAGCCACTAACAAGTTAGCTAACAGGGCCAAAATAAGGATGGAGGAGATGATATAGGAATTAACAATCCAGGTGGATCCAAAAAGCAGCGTGGCCTTGCTGACATTCTGGAACTCCAGCAGAAGAAAGGCACAACCTAAAAAGAAAAAATGGAGATTTATCTTTCCTCCCTCGGACCTAAAAATAAATCGCTCGGCGATCAAAAATAAGACCAATAGAGGACCCATGATGAGTAAATACATTGTGGGAATGGAGGCTTTTTCAATATAGAGATAGGGCCAATCATCAGAAGTTAAGCGCGCCTGTCCTGAAAAGGGTACCTGGTTTTTGGTAACAAACTCCTTCAACTCGGGGTTGGATTCGACTCTCTTTTTTAAGGATTCGATATTTTTCCCGGTCAAGAACATAATCCCGCCCCAACCATACCTGGCCCCGGGGCTACGAACAGAAAAAGCATAAGGCACTTCCCCAAAATTCTTTTTTAAGAGCCCATAAATCCTTTCTCCAATCCATGGGGTCCGGGCTTCAAATATCACAGAAAGAACGCCATCCTTTTCAAGTAGGTTTCGGGCTTCCTGGAAACTCTCCCCGGTATAAACATAATGGTCTAAGCGGGTATTATTATAGTTGGAAGAAAGGGTGTGCGAATCTAGGAGGCCGAAGGATATTACATCATATTTTTTATTGGTTTTTTTGAAAAAGGCCCGGGCGTCTTCAATGGTCACCTTGACTCTTTCCTGATTATAAGGACGCTCAGGATGGAGGGCTAGACCCAGGCGGATAATCCCTGGATCGATTTCCACCGCATCAATTTCTTTCGGGCCATTCCGCAGGGCCCCAGCCACATCATTTCCTCCACCGGCCCCGACAATCAAAACCGAATCGGCCTTTCGGGCAAAGGTGTAGGGCAGATCGTATTGGCTGAAGTTCCTCAGCGAAGGGTTATAAAGGAGAGGAAATTTTTTTAAAAATTCATCGGAGAGATTTAATAGGGTCATATAACCGACATTATTCACGTTGATAATAAAACCATTTTGGGTGCCCGAGACCCGATTGGGATAGACATCCAATTTCTGATAAGGGCTCCAGATTGTGTGGAAATTGGGATTGGTTATCCCAGTGACCAAGAGAATGATTAGGGATGCCATACCGGCCATAAAGAAATTGGCTTTCGAACGAGGAATGAAAAAGAATAGAATAAAAAGGCTGAAAATGAACCAAAGCCAGGGCTTGGTGTAGTAGAAGGAAAACAGGTTGAAAGTCCAGATACCAATCAAACTGGCCCCTACATTAAAAGAATATCCTTTAATAATATTCGGATGCTCATCCAAAAGACGCCCCATGATCTGCCCTAAAGGGATAAAAACAATTAAGATCATAAGGAACATAAAGAAGGTTAGGGCGACTCCCTGCAAAGCGGGCATAAAATTCTTAGTTTGGACGACTTTCCACCAGATAACGGAATCAGAAAATCCGCTGAGCTTATCCGTTATATGGCGAAATAAATCAGACTGTACCGAAAGGGCGATTAAGGCTAACATGCCTATAGTAATAAGAACCCTTTCTTTCTTCTTGGAAAAAAAACAACCAACCCCGATTCCCAGAAAGCAGGCCAGTAGAACCAAATTGCTGACGTAAGCAAAGATCCTCAGTTCGGTGGAGATCCAGCGTATTAATAAGATCTCCAAGAAGAGCATAATGAAACTAATCGAGAACAACTTTAGATTGGGGGTGGGCATCCGCGTTCCTCCATCCTATAGCAGGCTGACGGAAAATGGTGACTATTATATCGGCAATAATTTCATAAACTCAAATTATTTTGGGTCTTCTCCCAATCGAGTGGGTAAAATGAGCTCGAAATTCTTAAGAATCGCTGTTCAGCAAGGGGGGTTAAGCGTTGTAACCAGCCTGAAAAAAGTGCGGGGTCCCCGAGCCCCCGCTATTCCGCTTAAGCGCAGGGGAAAAACGGTCTGTGGAGCCTGGGGAACGATCCATCGGACTCTCTACGACCGAAAGGCCCGCCGGGTTCGAGATCTGTCCTGCGGGGATATGCGGGTTTACTCGGACCTAGAGATTCGCGGCGACTTTTGGCCCAGGTGCCAGAAGGTGAAGCAAGAAAAGCTGGACTGGCTGGCCACCCTGTGCTCGCACATCCCGGACAGGGGACAGCAGAGGGTCCGGTAAATAGGACTGAAGGCCATTTTATACAAAGCCCCAATTGCGGCAATCGTTTGGATATGCTAAAAAAGTAATTCGGGAGTAACATGATTATACTCTCGAACGTCCTCTAGGGAAAGATCGTTGCGCAAAACAGGAGAACCTATGAAACCACGGAGGACGCAGAGAGACACTCTGTGTTCTCCAAAAGAGTTTTTTTGAAAAGGGAGAACTGAAAAAATAATATCCTTAGCTCTCGCAGTTCATTGAGGGGGGTAGCAGATTTTTGAATTTCAAAAGATGAGTAATTTCTCTGGGGATGCTGTGGTTAGATTTTGCGGATTCCTTCGGGGGTGAAAGGAGGTCTCCATGCTTTATGACGCCCTGCTAACAGAACAGGAGAAAGCACTGCGGGATGAAGTCCGAAGATTTGTCCGGGATGAAGTGCCGGCAGACCTCTTGCGAGCCATGGATCGGGAGGAGATCACCTTCCCCTATGAGTTCATCGCCAAGCTGGCCCATCATGGCCTTCGCGGGTTAAGGTTTCCCAAGAAATGGGGAGGACGAGAGTTGCCCTGGACGGCAGAGGTTGTAGCTGAAGAAGAGGTGGGCATCCTCGGGATGGCCTTGGGGTGCGCCTTTGTGATGACCTCCATCGTAGGCGAAGCCCTGAATACTTTCGGGACAGAGGATCAAAAGGAACGCTACCTGAGACCGATGATCACCGATACGAAGATACCCGAAGAGGCCCTCACGGAGCCCCGGGGAGGATCTGACTTCTTTGGGGCGACCACCCGGGCGGTTCCCGATAAAGATTTTTTTGTCCTCAATGGTCAGAAGCGTTTTGTAGTCGGCGCTGAGACAGCGGACTTTTTCACAGTCTACTGCAACACCGATCCCCAAGCACCTCTCCATGAGCGGATCTCGGTGTTCATTGTGGAGAAGGGTCCGGGAGTGGAGGTTGAACACGTCTATGGCCTTCTGGGATGCCGCGGCACGGGTGTAGGAAGGCTGATCTTCCGTAACTGCCGAGTGCCCAAGGAGAACCTTGTAGGAAAACTGGGCGATGGGGCTCTGATCTTTGATCGGATGATGATTCCTGAGCGACTTACCTCGGCCGCGGCTTCGATAGGGGGAGGCCGAGGAGCCTTAGAAATAGCCATCCGGTACAGCGACCGGCGCATGGCCTTTGGACGCAAAATCCGAAAGTTCCAGGCAGTGAACTTCATGGTCGCCGATGCCATGACGCGGTTGGATGCTGCCCGGGGTCTGGTGTATGGTGCAGCAAAGACCGTGGACCGGGGTATGCTTCATCGCCGGCTGGTCAGCGAAGCCAAGAAATTCGCCACCGAAGCCGCCTGGTCTATCGTCAACACGGCCATGCAGATCATGGGAGGGATCGGATACACGGACGTTTACCCCTTGGAACGCTATTTGCGGGACTGCCGGTTGGGGCTCATCTGGACTGGGACGAGCCAGATCATGGATGCCCTCATTCAGCATGAAACCTATACAGAGTTTCTGGGGGACCTGAGGGATCGACGGAATGTGGAAATGGATGCCATGGGCATCGAAGCCCAGAAAGAAAAAATTTATACAGACGAAGATATGTGGCGGAATTTTTAGATAAGCTGTCAGCGGTCAGCTCTCAGCTATCAGACTAAAATAAGATTTTTCTGTCTTAAGAGGCTGAGAACTGATTGCTAAAGGCTGTTTGACTATGGCTTACCGGATCACAGAGCTTTGCACGAACTGCGGTGAATGCCTGAATGTCTGCCCACTCGAAGCCATCCTCCCTGGAGAAGAAAGGCCCAGAATCGATCCGGAGATCTGTACCGACTGTGGGACGTGCTCAGACATCTGCCCTGCCCGGGCGATAGAAGGTGGGTGAAGATTCGCCCTGGATAACCCTGCAAACAGAATGGGGGGGGAAAATTTTTCTTGACAATTCCGGGTTCTTTCAATAAGGTTCTACTTGCTTATTCCTGCTAGGTCCGATTTAATTTCCGCAAGTCTTCTCGAGGAAAACTATGAAAAGGGGTGTCCGGAAGTTTCCGATACGTGGCCTCCAGGGAGGTTCGGATGCTACCCTGGGGGCTTCTATTTTTTTCTAGGAACCTTCTTAGTTTGGATAGGTTATCGAGGTGAGGGAACGGGAAAGAGGTATGGGCATCGTTTCGAAAGGGATCATTCTTTAAAAAAAGAGAAAAGGAGGCGGAAAATGAAAAGGGTCATGGTTATTGGTTCGTTTGTTTTGTTATCAGTCCTGCTAGGCCTCTCTTGGGCGAATGCTATGGAAGCCAAGAAGATGGTCATTGCCAGCGAGATCGTGGATGTAATTGGCCCCTCTTGCAAGATGATTGGGCCAGTGAAGAGTGGGGGGATTATCATTGCCACCCCCGAGGCCGCCTGCTACGGGCCTATGATCACCCCTCAATTGAGGAGTGGGCACACGATGACGATTCCGGTGGCCGTGGAAGGTGCCGAGGTGGGCGATGCCATCGCCATCAAAATCAAGAAGGTGAAGGTGCTGGCCAAGGCCACCGCGTCGGGCACAGAAACTGCCATCGAGGGCCGCTACCTCGGGGATCCTTTCGTGGCCAAACGCTGCCCGAAGTGCGGAACGATCAATCCCCCCACCGAGCTCAAGGGGACCGGCCCAGAGGCCATCCGCTGTAAAATCTGCGGGGCTCCTTGTATTACTTTTCGGGTCACCAATGGCTATACAGTGCTCTTTGACGAGGACCGCACTATCGGGGTGACCGTGCCCAAGGCGGTGACGGACGAAATCGCCAAGCAGGCTTACGAATATGCCGCCGTTCCTGCGAAGGGACTCGCCTATCCGGTAACCCTGCTGAGCCTGGCCGATATGCCTCCAGGAATCATCGCCCGAGTGCGGCCCATGATTGGAAATATGGGGACCACCCCGGCCATCGATATGCCCACCTCTCATAATGCCGGAGACCTCTCCTGCTTCCTGGTAGGTGCACCGCATAAGTTGGCCATTACCAAGGCGGATGAGGCCAAGCGCACCGATGCCCACATGGACGTCGACAATGTGCGGGAGGGGGCCATCGTCATTGCCCCAGTGAAGTTGCGAGGAGGAGGCATCGTGGTGGGAGATGTGCACGCCATGATGGGCGATGGGGAAATCTCCGGCCATACCACCGATGTGAGCGCGGAAGTGACCCTGGAGGTAGAACTAATCAAGGGACTGAACCTGGATGGCCCGATCCTGCTGCCCAATAAGGAAGACCTGCCCTTCCTGGCAAAGGCATATAGTGAAGATCAACTCAAAAAGGCAGAGGTTATGGGAGAGAAGTTTGGCTTTGCCATCCAGAAGGATTTAATGCCCATCCAGATGATTGGCAGCGGGCCCAACTTGAATGACGCGGTGGGATGCGGGGTAAATCGTATGGCGAAGCTCCTAGGCATCACCCCGGATGCGGTGAAGAACTGGGTGACCCTGACCGGAGGGGTGGAGATCGGACGCCTACCGGGTATGGTCACGGTGACCATGATGGCACCCGTTGACAAGTTGAAACAGTTGGGCATTGCCCATCTGGCTCAGGAGCAATATTTCAAATAACCTCCTCCATCCTCCCCTTCGGGATAGGAGTGGGAGGGGAGCTCCAAACTGGAGAAAGCTGCTGCAAAAAAAGGGGGCTTCAAAGAAGAGCCCCCTTTTTTAGAATCATCACGAACGGCCTGCCGGATCTTTTTTTATTTTCGGCAGTTCTGGCAGGTCTGGAAAAACTCCAATGGAACGCCGCTCTTCTTGGACATCCATTCCAACTGGTACTCGGGAGCGAAGAAGTTGCCGCAGACGTTGCAGGCCTGAAGCTTGAAATCACGCTCCCAGATTTTCCGGACGCCATTCTCTTCGGTCATCTGGATGGCTCCGGTGGGGCAGATGAAGTGGCAGGCGCCGCAGCCGATGCACACCAGGGTGGGCTCGACAAAGGGAGTACCCACCTTCTTATATGAACCGCGGTAGGAAAGGCCGATGGCGATTACGCCGACGGCTTCTTCACAGGTCTTGACGCAGAGTCCGCAGACGATGCATTTCCAGTTTCCCTCATCCAGCCGGAAACGCGGCTTCTCCACGCCCATCCTGGCAGCCATCTCCTGGATGACTTGGGAATCGGGGCAGCGAGCGAAGAGGAGTTCCAAAACCATTTTACGGGTGAGTAAAACTTTCTCGCTCTCGGTCTGAACTTGCAACCCTTCTTCCACCGGGTAAAGACACGAAGTGACCAGGCGGCTGCGATTCCCTTTTTTTACCTCCACCATGCACAGGCGGCATCTCCCCTCCGCTCCCAGGGACTCGTTGTAACAAAGGGTCGGGATGTCAATTCCATTCTCCCGGGCTACCTGCAAGACCGTGGCGCTTTTATCAGCTCGTATCGGGATTCCATCGATCGTGATGTTAACCATGGTTTTATCCATAATGAACTCCGCTTCTATGATAATTAGCCACAGAGGTCACAGAGAACTCAGAGTAGATAACCTGAAAAACCAAAAACCAAAATAAAAAAAATTAAATTTTTGTTCTACTCTTTATCCTTTAGAGCTATTTCTTAATTCCTTCTCTGTGATCTCTGTGGTGAAGGTTTCTATTTTTTTGCCACCGCGTCAAATTTGCAAACGTCGTAGCAGATGCCGCACTTAATGCACTTTTTTTGATCGATCTTGTGCGGCTTTTTGACCTCCCCGGAGACGGCCTCCTGCGGGCACTCCCGGAAGCAGCGGTGGCAACCATTGCAAAACTCCTCCAGGATGGAGTAGTGGATTAGCTCTTTGCAGACCCCCGCCGGACAGCGTTTTTCCTTAATGTGCGCCTCGTATTCGTCGCGGAAGTAGCGCAGGGTGGAGAGCACCGGGTTGGGGGCTGTGCCGCCCAGGGCGCAGAGCGACCCCAAAATGATGGCTTGAGAAAGCTCTTCGAGCAAGGGGATGGATTTTTCCGTCCCCCGCCCTTCGGTGATGTCCGTCAACACTTCCTTCATCCGCCGCACGCCTTCCCGGCAAGGCGTACACTTGCCGCAAGACTCTTCCTCCAGAAACTTGGTAAAGTACTTGGCCACGTCCACCATGCAGTCGGTCTCGTCCATGACGATCATGCCGCCCGAACCCATCATGGAGCCAGCCTTGGTGAGTTCGTCGAAGTCCACGCGCATGTCGATCAGGGACTTGGGTATACAGCCACCCGAAGGGCCTCCGGTTTGAACGGCCTTGAATTCCCGGTCTTTGAGGATACCCCCGCCGATGTTGTAGATGATTTCCCTCAGGGTGATGCCCATGGGCACTTCGACCAACCCGGTGTTCTTGACCTTCCCCACCAACGAGAAGACCTTGGTCCCCTTGCTTCCCTCTGTCCCCAGAGAGGCGAACCAGTCTGCCCCGCGGGTGATGATCACGGGCACGTTGGCCCAGGTCTCCACGTTGTTCAAGTTGGTTGGTTTGTCGTAGAGGCCTCGCTCCACCGTGTGAATATACTTGGCCCGCGGCTCTCCGGCTCGACCCTCCAGGGAAGCCATCAACGCCGAGGACTCCCCGCAGACGAAGGCTCCGCCCCCCCGGTTGATGCGCGCGTCAAAACCGAACCCAGAGCTGAAAATATTCTTGCCCAAAATGCCATATTCCCGGGCCTGCGCGAGGGCGAGGGTCAACTTTTGGACGGCCAGGGGATACTCATTTCGAACGTAGAGGAACCCCTGGTTAGCCCCGATGGCAAAGGCCCCGATGATCATACCCTCGATCACACTGTGTGGGTCCCCTTCCATGACCGCGCGGTCCATGAAGGCCCCTGGGTCTCCCTCATCGCCGTTGCAAACGACATATCGCACATCCCCCTGGGCATCCCGGCAGGACCTCCACTTTTTTCCGGCAGGAAAGCCACCCCCACCGCGACCCCGCAGACCAGATTTTTCGATCGTCCGGATAATCTCTTCGGACGTCATGGAGGTAAGCGCTTTGGCCAAAGCAGCATACCCCCCGTTGGCGATGTATTCGCGGATGTCCGTAGGATCGATGAACCCATTGTTCCTCAGAGCAATGCGTACCTGATGCCTGTAAAAGGGGATCTCTTTCTGCTTCGGGATCTTCTCCCCGGTTTTCGGGTCATCGTATAGAAGCCGTTCGACGGTTTTCCCCTTCATTAAGGTCTCCGCCACAATCTCTGCCGCATCCTTCTCCGATACGCGCTGATAGAGGATCTCGGAGGGGAGAAGGGTAACGAGGGGGCCGCGCTCGCAGAGCCCCTGGCATCCGGTCTTTTTCAGGCTGACTCTTCCATTCAAGCCCTGCTTCTTCATTTCCTCGGAGAACGCGGCAGCCACCTGATCGCTGCCAATAGAAAGACATCCGGGGCCGCCACAAACCATCACTTGCAGGCGATCGGGCTTTAAGTCTTTGAGGATGGACAGGCGAAGCCGCTCCAGCTCTTGAGGGTTTTTAATCTTTTCCATGGGATTTTCCTTCCCCATCCTTTCGATATTCAGCGAGGGTCTTGCCGATCTTGTCGGCTGTCATCTTGCCGTAATTCTTCTGGTCCACCATCACCAGAGGAGCCAGGGCACAGGCCCCCAGGCAGTTTACCGTCTCCAGAGTGAACTTCATGTCCCCCGTCGTTCCCCCGACCTTGACCTTGAGGGCGCGCTCAAAATTCTCCACCAGGCGCTGGCCTCCACGCAGATGGCAGGCCGTACCCAAGCAGACATGGATTTCATGCTCACCCCTCGGCACCAGGCTAAAAGATTTGTAAAACGTGGCCACCATGTAGGCCTGCGTCAAAGGGATCCCCAACCGCTCGACCACCCGCATCATAGCTTCCCGCGGGAGGTAATGGTACTCCTGCTGGAGGTCCTGGAAGATGCCGATGAGCCAGCCCTTTTCACCGTTGTACTTGTCGATAATTTCGTCCACCTTTTTCAGATCCATTTGATTCTCCAGTAAAATCGTAAAAAGTAAGTTGTGAGTTGTGAGTTTAAATTGCGAGTTCTTAACTACTCGCTACTCCCGACTCACGATTCACGGATATTTTGGACTTCAAGGAAACATATTCTTCCTTTACCCGCTCCTGAATTTTGGCGATCAGGTCCGGGGTGAGGTGACGGAACCGCCCCTGACCCTGCAGGTAATCGGCTAACGGTCTGAGCTTCGGAAAATCGATGGTCATCCTGTACTTCCCGTGCTCCACTTCATAAAGGGGGAAGGCCCCCGTTTCCACAGCCAATCGACCATAACGGATAGCTTGGTCAGAAGGAATTCTCCATCCAGTGGGGCAAATCGAAAGAACGTGAATATACGAGGGTCCCTTGATGGCCTTGGCTTTTTGGACCTTTTCGATGAGGTCAAAGGGGTAACTGGAACAGGCTGTAGCCACGTAAGGGATATCATGAGCCGCGGCGATGGCGGCCATGTTCTTCTTCCAGGTCCTCTGCCCAAAGCTTGCTTTCCCCGGAGGAGAAGTCGTGGTCATGGCCCCGAAGGGCGTGGCGCTAGACCGTTGAATCCCCGTGTTCATGTACGCTTCATTGTCGAAGCAGACATAGAGCATATCATGGCCACGCTCCAGGGCTCCAGATAATGCCTGGAGGCCAATGTCCGAAGTGCCTCCATCCCCACCCATGGCCACGGCTTTGATCGATTTGCGGGGAATGCGGCCTTTGCGCATAAGCACTTTCAGCCCGGCTTCAACTCCAGAGCCAACCGCCGCAGCATTCTCGAAAGCCACGTGGATCCAGGGAATCTCCCAGGCTGTGGTGGGAAAAGCGGAAGAAATGATCTCCATGCACCCCGTGGCATTGGCGATGACGATATTTCGCCCTAAAGCCTTGAGCACGTACCGGACAGCCAAAACCTCAGCACATCCTTGGCAGGCCCGATGGCCTGGGACAATGGATTCCTTCCCGCTGATCAATTTCGGAACGTAAACTTGGTATTTATCCATAACGAACTCCGTTCATTGAAAAAGGCAAAATGCAAATTTTAAATGAAATTTCTTTTGCCCATTTTTAACTTTGGCAATTTGCAATTTTCAGTCTGCCTTGCCGTATTCTGTCTTATTCTCGAACCCCCAGCATGGTGAATTCTTCCACTTGCCGCTTCCCCTTCATCTTTAAGGCCTGCTGGACCATCTCTTCGAACTGCTCCGGAGGTACATCGCGGCCACCGAGACCGCCAATGAAACCATAGATTTTGGGACGCCTGGATTGCTGGTAGAGAGCCGTTTTAATCTCGGAACAAACCGGGCCCCCAATCCCCCCGAAGGAAACGGCCCGGTCCATAACCACAAGCGTCTCTACCCCTTGGACGGACTTTCGAATTTCTTCGAAAGGAAAAGGCCTCCAGAGCCGAAGCTTTAACAATCCCACAGGAATTCCCTTTTCCCGCATGTGATCCACCGCTTCCATAGCGTTTTCGCCAAAGCTACCCATGGTTAGAAGCGCGATCTTCGCGCCTTCCATCCGGTATGTCTCCACCGGATGATAATGCCGGCCGGTCAGCTCCCCCCATTCTTTCCAGATTTCCAGGATCACGGGGTAAGAATTTCTCAGGGCCACTTCCTGAGCTTTCTTGGCTTCGGTGTAAACTTCGGGCATGCCAAAGGCGCCCATGGTCAGAGGCTTATCCGGATGGAGGGCATAAAGCGGTTTGTAGGGGGGAAGAAATCTTTCTACCAGCTCCTGGCTCACCAGAAAAAGCGGCTCCACCACATGGCTTAAGGTGAAACCATCGAGGTTGACAATCGTGGGCATCAGCACCCGAGGGTCTTCGCCAATGCGAAAGGCGCAGAGGGTCTGGTCGAAAGTGTCCTGCCCACTCTCCGTGAAAATCTGGATCCAGCCGCAGTCCCGGGAAGCCATGACGTCGCTGTGGTCATTCCAGATACTCAGGGGGGCGGAAAGGGCCCGATTCGCCACAGCCATGATGATGGGCAAACGCATGCCGGAGACGATGAAAAGAATCTCGTGCATTAGGGCGAGCCCCTGGGAACTTGTAGCCGTGAATGTCCGCGCCCCCACAGCCGAAGTGCCCGCACAGACCGAGAGAGCCGAGTGCTCAGACTCGACCGGGATGAACTCGGCGTCGAGTTTGCCGTCGGCCACCAGCTCGGAGAGATGTTCGACGATGTGGGTTTGAGGGGTGATGGGATAGGCCGCGATGCAGTCGGCGTTGGCCATCCGAACCGCCTCGGCGAGGGCGATGGAGACTTCCATTCCTACCCGCTTGTCTTTCATTTTTCTTCCTCCACCATCTTGATACAGCCCGTCCAGCATTCCCGCGCGCAGATGCCGCAGCCTTTGCAATAATCCAGATTGGCCAAATAATAACCTTCTTCGTTTTTGTAAATCGCCGCGTCCGGGCAGAAGACCCAGCATACCCCACACTTTATGCATTTGGCCGTGTCCACCACAGGCCTCTGAGACTTCCAGTCGCCGGTCTTATAATCTCTCGCATTCCCCGGCTCTGCGACCACGCAACCGATGGGCAGGTCTTTCCAGCTGTATTGATCCATGGGTTTTGCCACTGTTTTTCTCCTTATATTATGTCGGGTAAACTGCGGTCTTGCGCGAAACACTCCCTCGCCCCAAGCTCCCTCAGCCCATCCCTTTGACCGGTAAGAGTGAGGAGAGCCCGTGGCCCGGCTTAATTGTTTAGATGGGTCTCGCTGTAGGCTCGGCGGAGTGCCCTTTCGTTCCTCTCCGCTACCCTCCCAAAACGGGCTTTAAGCGGCGAAACCAGGGAGTCCAGTTGGACAACACCGGTTCCTCGAACTAAGGCGCCCAGCATCGTCGTGTTGGTAATCGGCAGGCCCAACTCTTCACGCGCGATCAGGTCAGCGTCAACCACGGCTAATCGCACTTTGTAGCCGAATTGAGACCGGACCTGTTCGATCGATTTATTCGTGTTGATGATCAGTAGACCACCGGGCTTCAGACCTTGCGAAGGATCCAGGATCTTTAATAAGCTCGGGTCCAAGACGACCGCCACGTCGGGTTGATAAATCTTGGAACGCAGGCGAATGGGCTTTTCATCCACCCGGGAAAAAGCTACCACCGGGGCCCCCCTTCTTTCTGGTCCAAAACTGGGGAATCCCTGAGCATACTTTCCTTCCTCGATGGCCGCGAGTGCGACGATCTCAGCGGACGTCACCGCTCCTTGTCCTCCGCGACCGTGAAAGCGAACCTCAATCATAGTTTTATTTTCCTTTATTCATCCTTATTCTGGGAATGATGAGAATCATCTTTTATTTCCACCCCTTTATTCATTTCTCAAATATCATAGATACCGATAAAGTGTCAACCCTTTTATGAAAAAAAGAAAGGGTTGGTCTTCCCCAGACTCGATGGCCGGGCCCAGGCGGGGGGAGATTTGGCCGGCAAGAGGCTGGGGAGTTGCAAACCCTTTGGGGGAGTGGTAAAATTCGCTGGCCACTGAGTACCCATGATGCACCGCAGACATCGCTAAGATGGGGGCATTCTCAGCTTACTCTGCGGTGAAGGTTTAAAGAGCCCGGCGATGAGAAATAAAAAGATTAAAAATCTCTCTCAAATGAAGGCCATCGTGGCCCGGCTCAAAACCCGGGGCCAGAAGGTCGTATTTACAAATGGCTGTTTTGACATTCTGCACGTGGGGCATGTTCGATACCTGAACAAGGCGAAGAACCAGGGAGATGTGTTGATCATCGCCCTAAATACCGATCGGTCGGTAAAAACGATCAAAGGGGAAAAGCGGCCGGTCGTTCCGGAAAAGGAGCGGGCTGAGGTCTTGGCCGCCTTGGAGTGCGTTGATTACGTGGTCCTTTTCGATGACCCCGACCCTTTGCGCCTGATCGAAGCGTTGCAGCCGGATGTGCTGGTGAAAGGAGCGGATTGGCCCAGATCCCGGATCATCGGCCGCGAGATCGTCGAGAAGATTGGAGGCCGGGTCGTCCGGGTTCCCCTGGTTGCCGGAGCCTCGAGCACGGGGCTAATCGAAAGAATCATTAAGGCTTACGGCGGCGGTTGAAGAAATTTTTATTCGCGGTAGAGGTGAAAGGGTTTGAATCTTCTCTGAGCGCAAGGAAGATCCCCCCTGAATTTGCCTGTACCTGATCTGCGAAAAGGAGGAGCTTCTCATGAGCAAAGCGTTATTCACAGCGGCGATCACCGGGTCCATCCATACTCCCACGATGAGTCCATACCTACCGATCACGCCAGAGCAGATTGCGGATAACGCCATTCAGGCTTGCGAGGCAGGGGCTGCGGCGGTCCACATTCATGTACGCAACCCCGAGACGGGTCAACCCTCCCCTGACCTGGAACTTTTCAAAAAAGTGCTCACCCGGGTGAAGAGCAAGTGCGACGTAATCGTTTGCCCTTCGACCGGCGGTGGCTTAGGGATGACCCCGGAGCAGAGAGTGGCTGTTGTCTCCACCTTCAAACCGGAGTTAGCTTCCTGCAACATGGGCTCGATGAATTTCGCCCTTTTCCCGCTCTTAGAAAAAATGAAAGACTTCAAATTCCCCTGGGAGAAGCAGTACCTGGAGTCCACCGAAGACTTGATTTTCCCGAATACTTTCAAGTCGATTCGGATTTTCCTCAACATCTTCAATGAAAATGGGACCAAACCGGAGTTGGAGGTTTACGATGCCGGCATGATCAGCAACGCGGCGTTCATGATCGGCCGCGGTCTTTTGAAAACCCCGGTTTACATCCAATTCGTTTTGGGCATCCTGGGAGGGATGGCTGCCACCATTGAAAATTTAGTCTTCCTCTACGAATCAGCCTGCCGGCAGATTGGGGAAAGGAATTTCGTCTGGTCGGTCTGTGCGGCGGGAAGGAATGAGATCCCCATGTGTACCCACGCCCTTCTCATGGGAGGCAACGCCCGTGTCGGAATGGAGGACGCTTTATGGCTCGATAAAGGCGTCCTGGCCAAGAGCAACGCTGAATTGGTGGCCAAGATCATCCGCATCGCCAAGGAATTCGGCATTGAGCCAGCTACGCCTGCCGAGGCGCGGAAGATGCTCGAATTGAAGGGTTTCGATAAAGTCGGCTTTTAGAAGATTCTTCCGCCAGATCTTCTCTCGTTTCCCAGGTCG
>Ga0187886_1002284_pt1 | contig 15570 bp, 14 predicted proteins | sample June2016WEW_20_1_FD_133001 | JGI IMG/M metagenome (GOLD analysis project Ga0187886, IMG submission 133001) | Peatland microbial communities from SPRUCE experiment site at the Marcell Experimental Forest, Minnesota, USA - June2016WEW_20_150 | ecosystem: Environmental > Terrestrial > Soil >... | reverse complement strand
TCTGGAGGTCGTGACGGTGCTCGTTCCCATTTCCGTGGTTGCCTATTTCATCCTGCTGGCGAGTTTCCTTGTGGGCGTGGCGTCAGCGAGCAGAATCCCGCCCCGGTTTCTGGTGAAGCGGCTTGTTTTTCTTGAGCCGTTCGTGCTCGGCATCGCGCTGCTGGCGATTTTCCAGCCCGAAGGTGGAAGAGTGTTCGTCACGATTGTGGTGAAGAGCACGCTGTGCCTGTTCACGATGATTTTGCTGTCGAACGTCACTCCGTTTGCCGAGTTGCTGCGTGTACTGAAGCGCGCGCACGTGCCCGCACTGCTGGTGACCACGTTGGCGCTGATGTACCGCTACCTCTTCGTGTTGATCGACGAGGTCGAACGGATGAAGCGGGCGCGGGCAAGCCGCACCTTTACGAGAACGCGCACTCACGTCTGGAAGGCGCTCGCCACAATCGTCGGCCAACTCTTTGTGCGCGCGACGGAACGCGCCGAACGCATCTACGCGGCGATGTGCGCCCGCGGCTGGAAATGACCGCGACCAAGGTTCACGCTGGTCGCGGTCGCCCTGAGCGAAGCGAAGGGTCTCTCCCAGCCATCGAAGTCAAGGAACTGCGGTTCCGTTATCCTGACGGCTGCGAAGCGTTGCGCGGGGTGAGCTTCAGTGTCGGCGAAGGCGAATGCGTCGGCCTGATCGGGCCGAACGGCGCAGGGAAATCGACAGTGCTCCTGCACTTGAACGGAATCCTGCCCGAACGATTCGACACCGCGCCCTCGGTTTTCATTTTCAGCCAACCTGTTTCTCACGCGAACTTGGAAACCATCCGCCGCACAGTCGGCGTGCTGTTCCAGGACCCGGATGACCAACTTTTCTGTCCCACCGTCTTCGAAGACATCGCATTCGGACCGCAGCAATTTGGAGGCGACGAATCCGGGATTCCTGCGAGGGTGCGCGACGCGCTGCGCCAAGTCGGTCTCGAAGGTTTCGAGAAACGCTCGCCGCATCATCTCAGCCGCGGCGAGAAACGGCGTGTCTGTCTGGCGGGCGTGCTGGCTTGCGAGCCGCGCGTACTCGTGCTCGATGAACCCACCACCGATCTCGATCCCCGTGGCAAACGCGAACTGAAAGCGCTGCTACAGCAGATTCCCGCCACGAAGATCATCGCCACGCACGATCTGGAACTCGTCGTCGAACTTTGTTCGCGCGCGATTTTGTTGGATCGCGGTCGAGTGGTAGCCGATGGCCCGACCGTGCAATTGTTGAACGACGAGGAGCTAATGCTGGCACATGGTCTTGAGCGTCCGCACATCCTCCAGCATCGTCATCCGCACTGACTAACCTCGTTTTCGCTACTGGCAGCGAAAACGAGGCTAACTGAGAGTACCGAAAGGCAGTCCTGCTTCCATGCCTCCAAAATGACCCGGTTGAAAAGAAACTCGCTAAGTTAGTGATTACGTCCTAAAAATTTGGATCGTTCGGCAAGAGGAAGCCTATGAAAACAAGAAGCGATATTGCCGTCGAGAAATTCCTAGCTGGGTACAACTGCGCTCAAGCGGTTCTATACTCGTTCTGCGATGATCTCCGTTTCGACAAGGATACGGCCCTCAGATTGGCCTGCGGGTTCGGGGCCGGAATGGCGAGAAAGCAAGAGGTTTGCGGAGCAATCACCGGGGGAATAATCACGATTGGACTCAAGCACGGACGCGGCGAGGGGCAGGACCGAGCGGCCACAGAGGAAACGTACCGGAAAGTGCGGGAACTCATGTCTCGATTTGAATCAAAGCACGGCACGTGCATCTGCCGCACACTGCTGAATGGCTGCGACCTGAGCACACCGGAGGGGCAGCGATACTTCAAGCAGAACGATCTCCTGAACAAGACCTGCAAAGGTTGTGTGAAGACGGTCGTGGAAACACTGGAAGACATATTTTGAAATCGAGGCCGAACCATTCACTGGAGCGAACTCCGCTACTGCGGAGTCGCTCAGTTCGAGTCGTTAGGCCACACATACTCGCAAGGAAAAGTTTATGAACGATATGATCCAACCATCATCAAACGATAAGGGAGCCAAGAACGTTGAGCGAGACCGAACCAAGCAAGTGATAATCGCTGGTTGCACAGCGTGCATCTCAGCCTTTATGGCATTCTGGGCGCTTGTATTTAAGCCAGTTTGGCCGATGGCTATCGGCGTAACAGCTGTCGCAGCGATGGTGGCGATTATCTGCTACAGCATGTTGAAAAGGCAATAGTGTAAACTTATGTGGCCTAACGCCGCGACCTGCCCCGACTATGAGTCGGGGTGCGATCCAACGCCGGTTGACGCCTTCAGTTTTCCGGGAAGTCGCAGGTTGGTTCTTGAGTCAATGGCCCGGCGTGGCGCAGAACGTGAAACATCCTAAAGCTTTGGATCGTTAGCCTCGCCTCACGTGCTTCTCTTTCCCACTGAAGGATCGTGTCTGGATTTATGGCGCTGCCGTAACGGGCAGGTCGTAGCGGATGCTCAAATTACCCAAAGGCACAAGCACTGTGTTCGTGGTTCCTTCCGCCACGAGATCAATGACGCCGATCATGTGAGCGAGACCAGTCCGGACGCGGAGCTTCACAGTGTCTTTGTCCTCGTTGTTGGGAATCTCCTTGCCCGCGAAAATCTTATCATGCGGATCGGTATCGAGTGCCACGGCCACTGGCATGGGACAACCGGTGGCAGGATCGATTTGAATGCGACCAGCAACCGTCAGGAAACCGCCGAGTAAAGCATTGGTCGCGCTCCCGACTTCCTGAATCTGAAACCGCGACACAAACCGAGCGACTTCGTTCGTCTGGCCCGGGACAATCCTGACGCCATTGGTCCTAACATTATAGGCGAAGTCAACACTTGTGCTATTGGCGATTGTACCAACGATGTTGGACGTGGTTCTGTCGTACGCAACGAGGCTTGCCGCGCTGAGGTCACACTGAAACGTCAGGGCGAGCACCTGATTGGGCACATTCGTATCGGCGACATCACGGCCCATCGCCAGATTGACCAGATTATTGCCATTGATCGGAATGTAATCAATTGTTGGCAATTGAGTGTACGGCCTTTGTGCCACACCCGTGAAGTACGCAATCGTACGGAACGTCTTGCTGCCAGACGCGACCGCCAACGCCGAGACGGCCACCGCCGTGAGGCCGGCACCACCAAGTACAATCCACTTTTTCCTTATCATTGTCTGTCCCTCACTTGTTGCTCGGCAATCCTTTAGTTCGGGCCGGGATGGCTGCCGAGGTCACATCTCTATCAACTTCCCAGTGCCATCCTGACTCGCCGGAAGATGCTCCGACAGGTCCCATAAACCCAAGACCCGGTTGATGGTTACGAGGTCATGGTTCGATCAGCGTTCCCAACTTCTTGCCCTGGGTGGTCATCGACGTATTGGCGACATTCACGGTAAAGTTCGAGATGACGTAGTACGTATTCGTGACCGTATTGGTCACCATCAAGTCCACGATGTTGGTGACGATGTTATTGGTGAAGAAGAATGAGGTGCCCAGCGCCCCAATGATTTGCCCGCTGAATTTCGTCATGCATCCATTGGAAGCGGTCGCCGTGAGATTGCCGTTGACGAAGAAAGAGCCGCCCGCAAGCCCATTGCTCACGTTCTGCGCAAATACAAACGTCAAGTCCGAGATGACATTGCGTGTGAGGGTTTTCCTGCGCAACCCTTCGATTGCCGAGAGGGTCTGCATGTATCCGATCGTCATGAGGTTGCTCGATGTGCTCGTGTCGTAAATGATGATGCGCATGTCGTTGCTCGGACATTCGTTGACGAGCGCCAACCGTTCGTTCGGCGGAACCGGCGTGCCGAGCGGGGACCCAAGACCGAGGTTGATCAAATCAACATCCCGAATCTGCACTGGGCGAATCACCGAGTTGCTTGCCAAGCCTCCAAACTCGACCACGCCTTGGATCAACGTGTGCAGTTGAAACACGTCGCTCGTCCCGCCCCCGGACTCAACGGCCACCACCAATCCGACGCCCAACACAACGACTACCATTCGCAACCATGATTTCATGAGCATGTCTCCAATTTCGTATGCGCTTCTGATTAACGCCGCGCTGGGACGAGCGGCGGCGGCGGCTGGATCGTGTGCAGTTCATTGGTCCGGCCCAAAACGGCGCTCAAAATGTCGTGCGCGACTTCAATCGGCACCTGCAACGCATCCACGTCAGTCCGAAGCCTTTTCGGATAATGGGCCAACACAGGCGCTGTCTCTGCATCATACACCTCGAAACGGCGGCGGATGGTCGCCTCGTTGGCGTCATCGGCGCGGCCCTCTTTCAGCGCGCGGTCCTTCATGCGCTGGATGATGGATTCGATCCCGTGCTCGCAACGGAGAACAACGATCTTGCTGACGCTGACGTACTGTTCCAAGGCTCTCGCCTGATTGACGTTGCGGGGAATGCCATCGAGCACGAGCTGGTCGTCAGCAGGCTCGTACTTGCCATCGGCGACGAGTTTGTCCATGTGCTGTTTCCATAGTTTCACGACAAACTCGTCAGGCACCAATAGCCCCTTGGTCGAGTAATCGCCAAAGATCCTTCCCAGTTCGCTGTTCTTGTCCAAAGCTCGGAAAATATCACCCATCGCCACATGCACAACGCCCGGCAGCGTGCCCAGCATTTTTCCTTGTGTGCCTTTACCCGTACCGGGCGCGCCGAGCAGCAACATCGCATTGAATTTCGCAGCCACTTGTCTCCTTTTCCCTTTCACTCAGTTCAGCAGTTGATACCAGTTGTTCCGACGATGCGCCTCATACCCCAACTCGGTGATCAGCCGTTTCATCGTCTCTTCATCAATGCGGAATGTCGCGCCAGCCAGCGACACCACGTTTTCCTCCATCATCACGCTGCCAAAATCATTCGCGCCGTACTTCAACGCGATCTGCCCGACCTGCGGTCCTTGCGTCACCCAACTTGACTGCACATTGTCGAAATTATCCAGAAAAATCCGCGCCAGCGCCTGCATGCGCAGATACTCGTGCGCCCCCGCCGTCGGTGCCCGTAACCGCGTGTGCTCCGCCTGAAACGTCCAGCAGATGAACGCCGTGAATCCGTGCGTTCGATCCTGCAGTTCGCGCAGACGCCGGAAATGCTCGACGCGCTCTTCGACGGTTTCCACGTGGCCGAACATCATCGTCGCCGACGAGTTCAATCCCATCCCATGCGCAATCTCCATCACCCGCAGCCACTCGTCGCTATTGCATTTCAGCGGCGCGATCCGATTGCGTACCCGATCCACCAGAATCTCTCCGCCGCCGCCCGGAATCGAGCCAAGCCCCGCATCTTTGAACCGCCGGATCACTTCTTCCAGAGGCATCTTGAAGACTTCGGCGAAATGGTTGAATTCGGGCGGCGAAAAACCGTGGATGTTCACTTGTGGAAAATTCCGCCGGATGTGCTGCAGCAAGTCCAGATAATAATCGATGTCGAGCTTCGGGTGATGCCCGCCTTGCATCAGGACTTGCACCCCGCCGATCGCCACCAACTCTTTGATCTTCTCGCCGACCTGCTCCGGCGTCAGCACGTAGGCATCCGCGTCATCCTCGTTGCGCATGAACGCGCAGAAGGTGCAGTAGACGTTGCAGATGTTGGTGTAATTGATGTTGCGGTCGATGATGTACGTGACGACACGGTTCGGATGCTTCCGCTGCCGCACGGCGTCAGCCAGTGCGCCCAACTCGGGCAGAGTCAACGCACGATACAACCGCAGCGCCTCTTCGGGTGTGATCCGCTCGCCACCCAGCACCCTGTCTTGAGTCATTTCAATCTCTGGTGGCGCAAGCGTCCCTGCTTGCGCATCAACTGACGTATCGCAAATCATGTGCTTCCTCTATCAACCCCATCTCCTTCAGATACTGCTGAAACCGCCGAATCGCCTGCTTCTCCGCGTCGCCCAACTCGTACACCACGTTCCGCGTCAAATACTCGCGCCGAAACTCGGGCGTGGCTTCTGTCGAATCTTGCACAATCTCCTCGATATGCGCAAGCCCCTCAGCCTTCGCCTTCAGGAGAAGTCGTGGGAGCGGCGTCCCCGCCCCGATGCCATGCTGCACCGCCCACGCCGCAAATACAAACGGCAACCCCGTCATCTCCGTCCACGCTTCGCCCAAATCCAGCAAACAGTCGTCTCCATTGCGGTGCAGATACCAAATCGCGCCATCCCCAAAAAGCATCATGGCCTCGTGGTCGCTCAACTTCGGCGCGCCCGTCAACGGGTAAAACTCCGGCTCGACATGGTACCCGTATTTCAAAATTACTCGCACCAGCCAGGCCGACGTCCGTGACGCCGGATCGACTGCCACGCGCTTCAGTTTCTCGATTGGCTCACGGTGCGCAAGAAACACACTCTTCACTGCGCCACGTCCCGCGATGGCGATGCCGTCCGTAATGTCGTACTGGTCGTGCAGCAGGATTTCCGCGACAGGAACGAGGCCGACATCGAACTGCCGGCGGTACATCAGGTCCGCGAGCCTTGCGGATTCGCAGAGGGTCACCCGGTCTTCAATACCGTAGATGAGGGGGCGGGCGTTCAGGTACGGCACAGAACCAATCCGCCAGCTCACGCCACGCCTCCCTCATTGCTTGCGCCGGCGTACGCTGCCGCCGACGGTAGGGCGCGACCGCTGGGCGCGCCGCTCCCCGTCTCCGTGACCTCTGTGTCTCTGTGGTTCATCTCTAGCGTCCGATGCAGCGAATCCCGCTGCACCGGCTCGCGGCCTGCCTCACGGATGGCGCGCACGAGTTCCTCCCGCCCCGCTTCTTGTGGCGTCTTCGCCCCGGCCATGTGATAAATCTTTTCCTCGATGATCGTGCCGTCAATGTCGTCCACACCGTAGCTCAACGACACCTGCGCCAGCTTCATCCCCATCAAAATCCAGTACGCCTTGATGTGATCGATGTTGTCGAGATAGATGCGCGCGATCGCCAGCGTCCTGAGCATGTCATAACCGCTCGGTCCCGGCAGGTGCGCCAGCTTCGTGTTCTCGGGATGAAACGCCAGCGTCACAAACGCTGTGAAGCCGCCCGTCTCATCCTGCAGCTCGCGCAGCCGCCGCAGATGATCGACGCGATGACACTCTTTTTCAACGTGACCGATCAACATCGTGCACGTCGAGCGTCCCCCCATCTTGTGCCACGTGCGGTGTACATCGAGCCATTCTTCAGCGGTCTCCTTCGCGTGACAAATCACGTCGCGCACTTCTGGATCGAAAATCTCCGCGCCGCCACCTGTCAACGATCCCAGTCCCGCCTCGCGCAACGTCGCCAACGTGTCGGCGATGCTCCGTTTGCCGATCCGCGCGAGATGCAGGATCTCGATCGCCGTGAACGCCTTCAGGTGAAGATTCGGATCGAGCGCCTTCAGCGATCGCAACATCTCGGTGTAATACTCCCACTTGAAGGACGGATGCAGCCCGCCGACGATGTGAATCTCGGTGATGCCGAGCTTGAGCGCTTCCTTCGCCTTCTCGATCATTTGCGGCAGGTTGTACTCGTAAGCGTCTGCGTCACGCCGTCGCCGGTAGAACGCACAGAAATCACAGTCGAGAACGCAGATGTTGGAATAATTGATGTGGCGATTCAGGATGTAGTAGGCGACGTTGCCGTTCTTGCGCTCGCGTGCCAGATTCGCCATCGCGCCGATGGCGGCCAGATCGTGCGACCGATACAACCGCAGGCAATCGTCGTCGCCAATGCGTTGCCCCGCCGCCACCTTCTCGTAAATATCGCGCAGTTCCGAGCGCTCAATCAGTTTGTTCATCGTGAAAAAGGGAGTGTTGGAGTACTGGAGTCATGGAGTAACGGGACCCGATTCGCTCTTCCCAACACTCCAAAACTCCACCATTCCATTACTCCGTCATCTCATCGCCACGTCCACCACCACCGCCGCCAAGAAAACCATGCTGATGGCCGCGTTCATGCGAAAAAACGCCGCGTTCAAGCTCACAGGATCGCGGTTGCGGGCCAGCCGGTGCTCGATCACCAGACAGGTAAAAATAATCACAAACCCAACGTAGTATGGCATCTGCATCTGAGAAATCAACCCGAATCCCAGAAGCGCGACACCCATCAGCGCGTGTGCCAGTTGAGCAAACCGCAAACTGCCGGCGATGCCCCATCGCACGGGCAGCGACCGCAACCCCAGTTGCCTGTCCGACTCGTAATCCTGCGTCGCGTAAATGATGTCAAACCCAACGAGCCAGAACACTACCGCCAACGCCAACACCATTGGCGGCCAGTCAAATCGTCCACGCACCGCCAACCACGCCCCTACCGGCGCCACCGAAAGCCCCAACCCCAGAAAGAAGTGCGAAAAATCCGTGAACCGCTTCGTGAACGGGTAAAAAAGGACAATCGCCAACGCCACAGGCGACAAATAGAAACAGAGTCGGTTCAGGAAGAAAGCCGTTGCGACAAACAACACTCCAGCACTCCAGACCAGAACCCAAGCCCCCAGCAGGCTGATTCGCCCCATCGGCAGATGCCGTTGCGCTGTCCGCTGATTCAACGCATCAAATTGCCGGTCCACGATCCGGTTGAAACCCATCGCCGACGTTCGTGCACACACCATCGCCGCCAGAATCAGCAGAAACGTCCGCCACCCCGGCCACCCATGTGTTTCGCGCGCTGCCACTGCCATTGCTGCAAGTGCAAAGGGAAGAGCAAACACCGTGTGCTCGAACCGGACGAACTCGAAGTATTTCCTTACCGAATGCATCGCGCCCGATTCTTAACATGAGACCGCATTGCCTCTCAATGTTATCAGGACAGATGACGGCAGGTCGCGATCGCCGGGCGCGCCGCGTTGTTGGGGCTGCGGACGGCCCGGCGGTTCGTCCCTACCAACGGCTCGTCACCAGTTCAGTGGTGGTATCCCGACGCTCCGACCTGGACACGTTCGCTTTTTTTGCATGGTTCACTTTAAATCGGTGCGCTATAAGAAACGGCACAGTCCATGGAACAGACCCGCAGAGAGTTTCTGAGGAGTTCGGCGGCGCTGGCGTTGGCGGCGGCGTTGCGCCCGCTGGCCGCGAAGGCGGAGCAATTGAGTCCGCGTACCGCCACCGGGGAACAGCCCTGGTATCGGCGGGCGCGCCGCTGGGGACAGACCAACATTACCGAGATCGATCCGACCCGCTACGACATTGCGTGGTGGCGCAAACAGTGGAAACGGACACGGGTGCAGGGCGTCATCATCAACGCCGGTGGCATCGTAGCCTATTACCCCACGCAGGTGCCGATGCATCGCCGCGCGCAGTACCTCGGCGACCGCGATTTGTTCGGCGAACTCTGCCGTGCCGCGCACGACGACGGTCTCGCAGTTTTCGCCCGGATGGATTCCAGCGGCGCGAGCGAAGAGTTTTATCGCGCGCATCCGGACTGGTTCGCTGTTGATGCCGAGGGCCGGCCCTACCGCGCGCGCGAACTTTACGCCAGTTGCGTCAACGGCCCGTATTACGCCGAACACATCACCGCGATCATCCGCGAAATCATCGAGCGCTATCACCCGGAGGGGTTCACCGACAACAGTTGGAGCGGGCTCGGTCGCACCGGCATTTGCCACTGCGGAAACTGTCAGCGGAAATTCCGCGAGCGCGCGGGCAAGGATCTCCCGCGACAGAGGGACTGGGACGATCCGGTTTACCGCCAGTGGATTCAATGGAGTTACGCCTGCCGCTTGGAAGTCTGGGACCGGAACGATCGCGTCACGCGCGCGGCGGGCGGGCCCCACTGCCTCTGGGTCGGCATGAACGGCGGCTCGGTTTCCGGGCAGGCGCAGGAATTTCGCGATTTCAAGGAAATCTGCCGACGCGCCGAGATCATCATACTCGACGATCAGCGGCGCACCAACGAGAGCGGTTTTCAGCGCAACGGCGAGGTCGGCAAACTCGTCCACGGCCTGCTCGGTTGGGACAAGCTCATGCCCGAGAGCATGGCGATGTATCAGACCACCAGCCCGACGTTCCGGTTGTCGAGCAAACCCGAGCCGGAGGCGCGGCTGTGGATGCTCGAAGGTTTTGCCGGCGGCATCCAACCGTGGTGGCATCACGTGAGCGCCTATCAGGAGGACCGCCGCATGTTCCACACGCCCGTGCCGATCTGCCAGTGGCACGCGGCCAATGAAGAATTCCTCTTCAACCGCCAGCCCGTCGCCACCGTGGGCGTCGTGTGGACGCAACAGAACAACGATTTCTTCGGACGCGACAATGCCGAATTGCTGGTCAACCTTCCGTGGCGTGGCTGGACCAACGCGCTCGTCCGCGCGCGGATTCCGTATCTCATGGTGCACGCCGACCACATCGACCGCGACGCGGCGCAGCTTCGGTTGTTGATTCTACCGAACCTCGGCGCGATGACGGACGAACAGGCGGCGAGCGTGCGGCGGTTCGTCGGACGCGGTGGCGGTCTGGTCGCCACGGGGCAAGCCAGCCTGTTCAACGAGTGGGGCGATTTGCGGCCGGACTTTGCGTTGGCGGATTTGTTCGGCGTCCATCTCCCGGAAAACCACGGCGCCCGCAATGAAGCTACCCGTCAGCGATGGGCCAACGAGACAACGCAAAGCTACCTGCGGCTGACGCCTGAACTGCGGGCGCGCGTTGATGGCCCGCACGTCGCGGGCGAGCCGGCTGTCGCGGGCGCGCGCCATCCCGTGTTGCGGGGGTTCGATGAGACCGACATCCTCGCTTTCGGCGGCACGCTGGAGCCGCTCCGTCTCGGTCCGTCGGCGCAGGTGTTGATGACTTTTGTTCCATCGTTCCCGGCGTTTCCGCCCGAGATGGCCTGGATGCGCGAACCGAAGACCGACATTCCCGGATTAATTCTGAACGAGAAACCCGGCACGGGCCGCGTCGCGTATCTACCGGCCGATCTCGACCGCCGGTTTGCCCGCGACAACCTGCCCGACCACGGCGACCTCTTGGCGAACCTTGTGCGTTGGGCCGGTGGCGACAGTCTCCCGTTGCACGTCGAGGGACCGGGTCTGGTTGACTGTCATCTCTACCGGCAATCGAACCGGCTCATCCTGCATCTGGTGAATCTGACCAATGCCGGCACCTGGCGCGCCCCCGTGGACGAGTTAATACCGGTCGGCCCGGTCAAGGTAAGCGTGCGATTGCCGGAAGGCGTGCGGGGAAGAACGGTGCGCCAACTGGTCGCCGGCAGAACCGCCGCCGCTACCGTTCGCGATCGCGCTGTCCACTTCACAATCGGCTCGCTGCTCGACCACGAAGTGTTTGTGATCGGGTGAGCTTCGCGCCGCTGTTGAGGGTCGGTCAGATTCGACTTCCATCGCTGACTCGATTTGCGTTCGGGTGGTTTTGCGTCCTGTCAAGAATCAAGCTCTGACCCTCTGCGCTACAGTTCGCGGCCGCCCAAAACGCTCACCCATCGCCGCCGTCCGCGCGCACACCATCGCCGCCAGAATCAGCAGAAACGTCCGCCACCCGGGCCAGCCGCGCGTCTCACGCGACGCCACCGCCATTGCTGCCAGCGCGAAGGGAAGCGCAAACACCGTGTGCTCAAACCGGACGAAATCGAAGTATTTCCTTACTGAATGCATCGCGTGCAATTCTTAGCATCAGAACGCCCAAGCCTCAATGCTATCAACAAGGATACCGGTAGGGCGTGGGCGCACTTCATAATGAGAATCGAAGCCGACCTCGTTGCGTCACCTTGACTCTTGATTCGTCTCAAGTATTGTTACCCCGAAAAGGAGCCATAACAATTAGAGGTCTGAAAGGAAGAGAGCAATGAAGCTGTTCTTCAAGTGCCGAAGATGTCGGCGTGAACCTGCCGGCAAGATGGGCTACTGTCGAAAATGCCTGAAGCTCCTGTTCGGCATCGTGGCATAGATGGTCTCGGCGTGCAACGGGCGTCTGGGACGTCCCGGACGCCCGTAACGCCACATCGATTTGTTCCTATCTGCTTGAGTGGAGTTTCTGTATCTCACGAAATGACAGAAGCTAGCTCATAGACGCTGACCGCCTCCTCACCTCGACCGAGATCATCAAGATGGACGCTTTTGTTGTTTATCATGACCGCCAATGCCGAATGCTTTGTTCAGACAAGGAATAGAATCAGGGTGACCAAGATCGCCGAGCAAGAGACCTTTATTGAACCACGCTGGAGCGTATTGCGGATTGATCTCCAAAGCCTTATCGAAGCACGCAATGGCCTCTTCGATTCTATCGAGAGCGTCGAGAGCGCAGCCCTTACCGGTCCAGGCGCCGACGTCTCGGTGATCGATGGCTAGGGCCTTATCTAAACAGCTAACCGCCTCCTCGTTCCGTCCGAGCTCGATTAGTATACTGCCTTTGCTAACCAAAGCTTGGCCGAATCGCGGGTCAATTGCTAGGACCCTGTCATAACAGACAACCGCCTCTTCGTTCTTGCTCAGGTCACCAAGAACACTGCCCTTTCTGGCCCAAGCTACAGTGTACAATGGGTCGATCGTCAATGCCTTGTCGAAACAACCAACCGCCTCCTCGCGCCGGCGAAGTTGGCGAAGAACTTCCCCCTTCTCACTCCAAGCCAAGGCAAAAAGTGGTTCAATGGCCAGAGCCTTGTCAAAGCAGCCCAATGCTTCGTTGTTCCGACCAAGTGCCTCAAGCAACATGCCCTTGTTGTTCCATGCGTTTGCATATTGGGGATCGATGGACAGAGCCTTTTCGTAGCAGGCCAGCGCTTCGTCGAACCGTCGAAGACAATACAATGCAACGCCCTTGTTGTGCCAGATCGAGGCGATTCCCGGATTGATTTCCAGAGCCTTGTCGTGATACGGGAGCCCTTTTTCATACAAGCCAAGGTTATTAAGACAAGCGCCCTTGTTGGCCCAGTAAGTTACGCCTTGCTGGCCGACGTCTGGCAGCGTCACCGTCCGTCCGGTCCGCTTCCGAAAGATTACTGCGAGATCGTCTCGCAATTCGCGGAAGTCACTGTAGCGCTTGGTCGGTTTCGCCCGGAGGCATCGTTTAACGACCGGCCATAGAGGACGCTTGAGTCGCGGTAGGCTTTCATCCATCTGCCGTTCGTAGACTTCACGAGGAAAAGTTCCTACGTCTCTGGGATGAGGCGGGAGGAAAGGCGGAATCCTGCTACCCGTCCCCATTTGCCACAAGACCAAACCAAAGCTGTAAATGTCGCCGCGTATATCCGCAGGTTCGCCACGAAAGACTTCGGGCGGCATATAGCCAAGAGTGCCACACCGTGTCATGCCGTCTACCTCTATGGCGCTGAAACTGAAGCCCTCGTTTTCACTGCCTGTGACTAGGGACTTGGCAATGCCCCCACCCTTGCGGCATGCCGCCTCCGCTGCCACAGCTAAACCAAAATCTGTGATCTTAAGCATGCCATCCCGCGTGACTAGGATGTTCGCCGGTTTGATGTCGCGGTGACATTTGATCCCATGGGTGACGGCGTGCTCCATGCCAGCACAGAACTGGATCGCCCATTCCAAGGCTTGGTCGACATCCAATGGGCCGTCCGTTTTAGCCAAGTGGTCAGAGAGCGTCACGCGGCGTTGCTTATCAGGAGCAACATAATCCATCAGAACAAAAAGCCGGCCATAATACTCATCGACCCAACGTGCGCTGAGGATGGACGGGTGTTCATCCAAGCTCAACCATAAGAGGGCTTCCCTCTTGAATGCCTCTCGTCTTTCGCCATCCGTCAGCCACTCACGGCGGATGGTTTTCAGGGCACGCATTTCTCTTACATCACGGTCGTACACCAGATACACCGTGCCAAACCCGCCTTTTCCGAGCGTGCCATGAACTTCCAACCTTCCCCCAATGACATCGCTAGGCTTCCACTCCACGGGCGCGACCGTTTCGCCGAACGCCTCCTTGAGCACGCCGGAGACAGAAGTCGATTCCGCCGACTCGAAGACGAAGACCGCTTTGCGTTCTCCGCCGAAGTCGATATTGTCACCGGCGCTCAGGGCGACCGGCGCGGTGATTCGCCGTCCGTTGAGGTGCGTGCCATTCCGCGACTGGAGGTCAATCAGATAGAGCTTGCCGTCCTTGCCCGGAGTAATCTGCGCATGCCGCCGTGACACCAACGTATGATCCAGCACAAGATCAGCGTGGTTCGGGTCGCGGCCAATGATCAACCCCTTCTTCGGGATCGCCACGCGAAGCCCTGAAATCTCCCCGCGTTCTCCCACCAAGTAGCCTACAACCGTGCTCATGCAGCGGTCGAGTCTATCCCATCCCACGAAATCGTAGAAGCGCAAACTCGGTTTGTGCTAGTCTCGCCACCGTGCAACGAAGCTACGCGATCATCGGCACGGGAGCGCTCGGCGGGTTTTACGGAGCGCGACTGCAACGGGCGGGCTGCGAACTGCACTTCCTGTTACACACTGACTACGAACACGTCCGCGAGCACGGCTTGATCTGCGAGTCGAAAGATGGCGACTTCACGCTGCCGCGCGTCAACGCCTACCACGATGCGCGCGACATGCCGCGTTGCGACGTGGTCGTCGTGGCGTTGAAAGCGACGCAGAATCATCTGCTCCCCGAACTGCTCCCGCCCGTCATCAAAGACGACGGCGTCGTGCTCGTGATGCAGAACGGGCTTGGCGCCGAGGAAGAAGTGGCGAAGATTGTCGGCCCGCACCGCGTGATGGGCGGACTCTGTTTCCTGTGCTCGAACAAGGTTGGGCCGGGTCACATCCGTCATCTCGACTACGGACATGTTGTGCTCAGCGAATTCTCGCAACGCGGCGTCAGCGAGAGGATGCACGCGATCGCTGATGATTTTCAGCGTGCTGGCATTGACGTCCAATTCGCCGAAGACCTCGCCGTCGGTCGCTGGCAGAAACTGGTGTGGAACATTCCCTACAACGGCCTGTCGGTCATTCTCAACGCCACGACCGCCGAACTGATGGCCGATTCGCACACACGCGCGCTGGCAGAGCAGATCATGTGGGAGGTCGTGGCCGATGCGGCGGCATGCGGCTGCTGCATTGCGCCGGGCTTTGTGCAAGAGATGCTCGACCGAACCGACCGCATGAAACCCTACCGTACCAGCATGAAGATTGACTTTGACGAACATCGACCGATGGAGGTCGAAGCCATCTACGGCAATGCGCTCCGCGCCGCGCAAGCGGCCGGCGCAAAATCGCCGCTGATCGAAATGCTCTACCGCGAACTGAAATTCATGGACGCGCGGAACTGCACTTGAGGTAGGGCTCGACCGCCGGGCGAGTCGAACTTGGGGCAACGGACGGCCCGGCGGTCCGTCCCTACTACGACATTATTCCGTGCTCTGCCAGCGTTTCACCAGCTTGTGCTCGATACCGAGATGATCCAGCACGCGGGCGATGATCGTGTCCACCAACTCCGGGATCGTCTTCGGCTGGCTGTAGAACGACGGGCTGGCAGGGATGATAGTCGCGCCGGCCTCGGTCAACGTGGCCATGTTGCGGAGGTGAATCAGGTTGAAGGGCGACTCACGCGGCACGATGATCAGCTTGCGACGCTCCTTCAGAAACACGTCGGCAGCGCGGGCAATCGTGGTATCGGATACGCCGTTGGCGATA
>Ga0187886_1002278_pt1 | contig 15593 bp, 10 predicted proteins | sample June2016WEW_20_1_FD_133001 | JGI IMG/M metagenome (GOLD analysis project Ga0187886, IMG submission 133001) | Peatland microbial communities from SPRUCE experiment site at the Marcell Experimental Forest, Minnesota, USA - June2016WEW_20_150 | ecosystem: Environmental > Terrestrial > Soil >... | reverse complement strand
GCCCGTGATCGCCAGCATCGCCGGAGAGGAGATCGACGAGTACGTCCAATGCGCGGAAATTCTCTCGACCCGCGAGGAAATTCACGCGATCGAACTCAACGTCTCGTGTCCGAACGTCGAGAAGGGTGGGATCGAGTTCGGCTGCGACGAGTCGGTGCTCGAAGATCTCGTCGCGCGCGTGCGAAAGGTCGCGCTGGGGAAGACGCTGATCGTGAAACTGACGCCAAACGTGACCGACATCGCCGCAATCGCCCAGGCGGCGATCCGCGGCGGGGCGAACGCATTGTGCATGATCAACACCTTGCGCGGCATGGCGATCGACGTGGAAACACAGAAGCCGGCGCTGGCCAACCGGATCGGCGGCTTGAGCGGGATCGGAATCCATCCCGTAGCGGTCTACGCTGTGTATAAGTGTTACACAACTTGCTGCAAGAAAAACAATATTCCCATCATCGGGCTGGGCGGTGTGACGAGCGCCGCCGAGGCGCTGGAACTCATCCTGGCCGGCGCGACCTGCGTCGGGATCGGGACGGCCATGTTCCGCCAACCGAAGATATTCGAGGATGTAGCGAAGGGGATGCAACAATATCTGAAAAAACATGGCGAGAAGTCGGTCCGCGGGTTGATTGGCAAGGCGGTGTAACCGCCACCGTTGTAAATTGGGGGCCGCGACAGGTGAGATGCTTCAGCTGCAATCGGAGATATTTTTGTAGCGGCGATCGCCGATCGCGGCTACAATTTTTTCTTCCACGATCGCGAGGACAAATCCCCGTGGCTGACACCCTGGAAAGCTCGCCCCTTCCCCCCTAAAAACGCTTCCCCCCATTTTCCACGGGAAAATGGGGGGAATAATAAGGGGGCAAGCTGTTCGCGAGCGTTCCTTATTTTTGTCCGTACTTCTCCGTATAGCGTTGATGGAGGCGATTTACCATCTCCTCCGGAATCAGGATCGGCTCACCCAATTGCATGGCATAAAACACCGTTCGCGCGGCATCTTCGACCATCACGGCCGCCTTCACCGCGGCGGCGGCATTCTTCCCAATCGTAAACACGCCGTGATTCTGCATCAGGATGGCTGTGCTCTTCCCAATGGCCCGCACCACTTCCGCGCCAATCTCCTCGCCGCCGATCGGCGCAAATCCGCCGACCGGGATCGGACCGCCGAATTCGTCGCAGATTGCCGTGAGACAGGCGGGGATGGACTTGCCCACGGCGGCGAACGCCGTGGCAAACGGTGAATGGGTATGGACCACTCCGCCCACGTCGGGCCGTTGGCGGTAGATAAACAAGTGGGTGGCCGTATCGACGGAGGGGTTCAACCCTCCCTCGATCTTGCGGCCGTTTAAATCCACCACCACCATTTTTTCCGGCGTCAGATCTTCATACTTCACGCCGCTCGGCTTGATCACGACCAACCCGCTCTCTGGGTCGCGGGCGCTGACGTTGCCGGAGGTCCAGGTAACCAGATGGTTCTTCGGCAGTTCTTCATGCAGCCGGCAAACTTCCTCACGCAGTTTTTCCAACATCACCCTGCTCCTTGTACCGCCCGCTAAAAAGTTTCGGGGATAATCGCTTGAGAAAAATCACGTCCGGATGCTTTCATCGCGGATCCTTTTTAACGTTTTCATGACGTTGTTTTCACCCCGTCCGAAATAATCATATAGGCGGACGTATTCGGCGTACAGGCGATCGTAGATTTTCTGATTCGCCGGGATGGGCTTGTATGTTTCCTTCTTCAGGTGCGCCATCTTCGCGGCCGCCTCGAAGATCGTATCGTACCCGCCAGCCGCTTTTCCCGCCGCCACGGCGCCGAACATCGCCGAGCCCAGCGCGGGCGCCTGCTTGTTGGCTGAAATTTTTATTTCCCGGCCGGTCACGTCGGCGTAAATCTGCATCAGCATCGCATTCTTTTCGGGCAACCCGCCGCAGGCCACCAGCTCGCGGACGGGAACGCCGTTCTTTTCAAACGCCTCGATGATCACGCGCGTCCCGTAAGCCGTAGATTCAATCAGCGCGCGGTAGATGTCCTCCGCCCTGGTCGCCAGCGTGGCTCCCACCAGTAAGCCCGAGAGGTCCACGTCCACCAGCGTCGAACGGTTGCCGTTCCACCAGTCCAAAGCCAGCAGCCCGTGTTCGCCGGGTTTCTGCCCCGCAGCCTTCTCGGTGAGCAACTGGTGAAGGCTCAATCCCCGGTTTGCGGCTTCCTGGTGATATTGCAGCGGGACGCCGTGGTCGACGAGCCACGCGAAAATATCGCCAACGCCCGATTGCCCGGCTTCGTATCCGAACAATCCCGGGATGATGCCGTCCTCGACATAACCGCACATGCCGGGAACCACGTGCTCTTCCGCGCCCAGCAGCATGTGGCAGGTGCTGGTGCCCATGATCATCACCATGCGGCCCGGCTCGGTGACGGTTACGGCCGGTACGGAAACGTGGGCGTCCACATTGGCGATCGCCACCGCGATGCCGGCCGGCAGTCCCGTCCATTCCGATGCCGTCGGAGTAAGCTCACCTGCTTTCTCTCCGATGGGATATATTCTCCGCGACATTTTTTGGTCAATCACATATTCCAACCGCGGATCGAGGGCTGCAAAATAACGGTTTTCGGGGAAGCCTTCCCGTTTGGACCACATGGCTTTATAGCCGGCCGTGCACGAATTGCGCTTCTCTTCGCCGCACAGGCGCCATACCACCCAATCCGCCGCCTCGAGCAGCCGGTCGGCTGCCTGGTAGATCTCCGGAGCCTCATCCAGAATCTGAAGGGTTTTCGAAAAGAACCATTCCGAGTAGATTTTTCCACCGTAACGCGCGAGCCACGGCTGGCGCAGGGAACGGGCGGTGGCGTTGATTTTATCGGCTTCGGGCTGCGCGGCGTGATGTTTCCAGAGTTTGACCCAGGCGTGCGGATTCTTGCGCCATTCCGGAAGGAAGCACAGCGGCGTGCCGTCGACCTTGGTCGGCAGCATCGTGCAAGCGGTAAAGTCGATGCCGATGCCGATCACGTCCGCCGGTTTCACTTTTCCGCTGGAGAGCACTGCGGGCACCGCATGTCGGAAGACCTCAAGGTAATCGTTCGGATCCTGCAGCGCCCACTCGGGCGCGAGCCGAATGTCCGTTCCGGGAAGTTTTTCATCGATTACGCCGTTGGCATACGGGTGCACGGACGAGGCGATCTCTCTCCCGTCGGCCGTGTCTACCAGCACCGCCCGTCCGGATTCCGTCCCAAAATCAACACCGATCGCATACTTGGCCATAGGTTGCTCCATGAAAAAAACTGCCGCTGCCGGCAGGATTATGATTTTTGTATGGACGGTCGTCCGGCTGTATGCATAGCCCGGCTTCCCATCTTAGTTCCGCAGCTTTTCCCTGCTCTCATCACACAGTGCGATGGAAAACTATTCCGGATTTAATGCCAAGCACCGGGTCCCCGTGAGCCGAATCGCGCGGAAGAACGTCCTTTATCGCGCGTGCCCGTCCGGGACCGCGTCCTCGTCCGGGCGATCCACGAAAAACGATCTTACCCCAGGCCCCGGGCCAACGAGTAATACAGATCGTTCCAGCGAATTTCTTTCTGAAATTCCGGAAGTCGCGTTTCCTTCCCAATGACCAGGAACTCCAAGCCGGCCATCGCCGCAAAATCCTCAAGAGGCTCCACCGTCACCGCCTGGCTGAACCCGGTATGATGGGCTCCTCCGGCCATGATCCAAGCCGCAGCCGCCGTTTTCAGATTCGGCCGCGGCATCCACACCGCATGGGCGACGGGGAGTTTGGCCAGCGGCGCATCCGGCGGAACTACATCCACCTCATTGACCACCATCCGGAATCGGTTGCCCATATCCAATACCGATGCATTCACGGCCGGACCGCTCCGGACATCGAACACCAGCCGCGGCGGATCGGCTTTATTCCCTATCGACAAGGGATGGACTTCCAGTGATGGTTTTTTGGCTGCGATGGATTCGCACACTTCCAGCATGTGCGCTCCCAACACTTTCATTCCGTTGTCGCCGAAGTGGTACGTATAATCTTCCATGAAAGACGCTCCGCCCGGCAGGCCGGCGCCCATGACTTTCATTGCCCGGACCAGCGCGGCGGTCTTCCAGTCTCCTTCGGCGCCAAATCCATATCCATCGGCCATCAACCGTTGGACCGCCAAACCGGGCAGCTGCATCAGCCCGTTTAGATCTTCAAAGGTGGTCGTAAATGCAGTAAACTCGCCATCCCGTAGGAACGCTCTCATCCCCAATTCGATTTTAGCGGCTTCCCGCAGAGACTGCCGGGAGGCACCATTTTTCCGAAGCGATTCCGCAAGGAGATACCGCCCTTCATATTCTCCAAGCAGCACGTCCACGGACGCATCCGTAACCTGATTTACATACTTCACCAGATCCCCCACACCATACCCGTTGACCGAATAGCCAAGTCGAATTTGCGCTTCCACCTTATCGCCCTCGGTGACGGCGACGTCGCGCATATTGTCTCCAAACCGGGCGATTTTTCCGCTCTGGGAATCGTGCCAGGCGCATGCCGCCCGCATCCACGCCGCCAAGTGCCCCAATACCTCCTCATCCTGCCAATAGCCGACGATAATCTTCCGGTTCAGCCGCATTCGGCTGGTGATAAAACCAAATTCCCGGTCCCCATGCGCGGATTGATTTAAATTCATGAAATCCATATCGATCTCGGACCAGGGGAGTTCCTTGTTGTATTGAGTGTGCAAATGGACGAACGGTTTGCGCAGGGCGTTTAATCCTGCGATCCACATTTTGGCGGGGGAAAAGGTGTGCATCCAGGTAATCAAACCGATACAAGCGCTGGCATTATTGGCTTCCGTGCAAAGATCGTATATTGCCTGGGGTGTCGTCACGACCGGTTTAAAAATAACTTTGACAGGGAGTTTGCCCGAGCGGGTTAGGCCCTCGGCAATTTTCCGGGAGTGATCCGCCACTTCCGCCAACGTTTTCTCGCCATACAAATGCTGACTTCCGGTCACAAACCAGACTTCGAATTCTTTTAAATCTAGCACAAGATCCTCCCTAAACCAAAAGCGCAAGCCGAGTGGCTAGCGACTCACCGAGCTCTCACGAACAATCAATTCGGTCGAAAGCAAAATATTCAGCGGCTCGATTTTTTCATTCCGTTGGAGGGTTTCGATCTGGTTGGCCAGTTCTTGGATCACCCGGCAGCCCAGTTCGTATTGGTCATGGTTAATGGTTGTCAGTGCCGGCCAAAAATATGGCGACTCGGTAATGTTATCGAAGCCGACCACTGCGAGGGCACCGGGAATATTCATTCCCTTGCGGTGGGCAAATTGTAATACGGAAAGCGCCATTTGATCGTTGGCAACAAACACCGCGTCCATTTCAGGATAGCTTTGCAACAGTTGCTTGAATGCCGCTTCCCCGCTGGAACATGTCCAATTCCCCTCTGCACATTGACGGTCTTCAACTTTACTACCGGCCCTTGCCATCGTTTCCTGCCATGCCTGTTTACGCTGGCGGGCTTCCCACCAATCGAGAGGTCCGGAGATGTGCCCGATCTTGGAATATCCGCGGGCCAGCAGGTGTTGAGTGGCCAGGACTCCGCCCGAATAATTATCCACCGAAACGGTCGTCACTCCGGCCCGCGGCTGCATCGTCAAAAAAACCACAGGGACGGGGACATCTTTCAATATTTCATCGACCCATCGCCGGTTTTCTCCCACCTCCGGCACAGCCCAAACGATCCCGTCCACGTGGTGGGAAATTAAATTTTGCAGAAGTGGTTTTATATTTTCGGTATCGAAGTGGGGAAGTTCCATGAGCAACAAGGCATAGCTTAGCTCTTCGGCTTTGCTGGTGATCCCGTTCAGCGTCCTGGATGGGCCAATATAATCCCTCAATCCCGAAGTAACAACTCCGAGCGTAAAGCTGCGCTGTTGAATCAGGCTGCGCGCAAGAGCGCTGGGCTGATAATCCAAATCCTCGATGATTTGCTGAATCCGTTCCCGAGTTTCGGGAGAAACATCCGGCCGATCGTTGATAACTCTGGAAACAGTTTGCGTGGAGACACCGGCTGCTTTCGCAACATGTTTAATGGTTGCACGTTTATTCATATTCATGATCGGGAACCTCTATGGCGCTTGTCTTTTTTCCGTTATCGATAACAATTATACAGATTTTCGTTATCGTTATCGACAACGGTAAAATAATAACAAATTCGGCTTGTTTTGTCAAGTGATGGCCCTTGACACGCCACTTTTTTTTTGCTAATATATAGACGCTAATATGTGAACGATAACGGGATCGATAGCGGTAACGTTAGCGTGAACGTTATCGGTAAATCTCGTGACATATAAAAAATGTTAATCATTCACCTTGAGACCCTCCTGGAAGCGAAACCGGCTGCAAGCAGGTCGGAGAACTGACAGACAGGTGGCGGCAAATGGTGAAAATCGCCAAAGCAATTGTCCGAAGATCCAATATTAACACAATAGGCGAACCATATGCCCTGCCGGAAAGGAAGTGTATGGCAGATTGGTAACTGGCCGACTCAGGCAAGTCCGTGCATGATATCTGGAGCAAGATCGCCCATGTCAACCTCATGCACGTTTCGTTTTCGAAGCTTTCCGTCCCGGGAAAACGCTTCGTCGATAACAAATTAAGCCAAATCAAAAAGGAGAGTTGAAGATGATAACAGCAAAACGTCTATTGAGTATTACCCTGGGGTTGGTATTCGTTGCCAGCGTCGTTGGCTGCGGCGCCGCTACGACCGTTGCACCAACTGCAACGGCGGCCCCCAAAATGACCACAGGCGGCTACGTAATCCCCGTGGCAAAATGCGCGCCCAACTGCACATACAAAGACATGACGGTTGGCTTCATCCAGACCGGTTCGGAAAGCGGCTGGCGCGCCGCCAATACGTCTTCCTTTAAAGAGACCGCAACGCAACTGGGCGTCAATCTGAAGTTCTATGATGCGCAGAACAAGATCGAGAACCAGGTCTCGTCCTTCCACCAATTCAATCAGGACTCCTCCGTGACCGCTGTCGTCCTCGCGGCCCTTGACGTGACTGGTTACGATGATGTGCTCGCGGAAGCCAAGACGACCGGAAAGATCGTCGTTTTGGAAGACCGCCGGATCGATGCAGCCCCGACCAATTATTACACCTACATTGGTTCTGACTTCATCGAAGAAGGCCACAAGAGCGCTGCCGCCCTATGCGATCTGCTCAAGAACAGCACGAAAAAGAATGTCGTTGAAATTTCCGGCGCCGTAGGCGCTTCCGCGGCCATTGACCGCGCCAAGGGTTTCCGCGAGAAGATGGGTGATTGCGGAATGACGATCACCCAATCTCAGACCGGTAACTGGGGTGTTCCGGAATCCAAGGCGGTTATGGCAGCCTTCTTGAAGCAGAGCACTGACATCCAGGCCGTGTTTGCCCACAATGACGAGGAAGCGATTGGCGCCATTCAGGCGATCGAAGAAGCCGGCCTTAAGCCCGGCACGGACATCTTCGTCCTCGGGCTCGATGCAACAGCTGATGGTTTCAAATACCTCATCTCTGGTGAGTTAAGCGCCGACATCGAATGCAACCCGCTGCTGGCCCCGCAGGTATACGAAGCCATCCTCAAAGCCATGAACGGCGACACGACCGTTCAGACGTGGACTCCTTCGCAGGAAGGCCAGTTCTTCGCCGCCCAGGGTGCAGATGCCCTCAAGGCGATCCTGGCAACCCGCAAGTACTAAACTTCAAGGCTAGAACGTGTGACTTTCCCGGGAGTCGCTGGTAAAAGAAAATATTCTGCGTGATAATGGAGGAGAAGCGGTGAGAATGCCGCTTCTCCTCTCACGAATGACCAAAAGGTTGTTTTTCCAAAACCAGAGGTAGGGCATATGGCAGAGTCTAGCAACGACATTGTGGCAATGAAAGGCATCTACAAATCCTTTCCAGGTGTTCATGCCCTCGAAGATGTGGACTTTACCCTCAGGAAAGGCGAGATCCATGCCCTGGTAGGGGAAAACGGCGCGGGCAAGTCTACCCTGATTAAGGTCCTGACCGGGGTCGAGCGGCCGAATAAAGGCACGATTACAGTTAATCAACATACAACCAACATAAGATCACCTCAACATGCCCAGGCCCTTGGCATCAGCACGGTCTATCAGGAAGTCAATCTTTGCCTTAATCTAACCGTAGCGGAAAATATCATGATCGGCCGGGAACCCATGAAATTCGGGAGCATCGACTGGGGCGCAATGAATGCCCGGGCGAGGCAGATCCTCCAGAGATTGGATCTCGATCTTGACGTGACCCAAACCTTGGGCACTTGTTCAGTCGCCATCCAACAGATGGCAGCCATCGCGCGGGCACTCGAGATTTCTTCGGCCAGGATCCTGATCCTGGATGAGCCCACCTCCAGCCTTACCATCCATGAGACCGAGCAACTTTTTGCCGTGATGCGCAAACTGAAGAAAACCGAAGGGATGCCTATCATTTTCATTACCCATTTTCTGAACCAGGTATATGAAATTGCCGACAGAATTACTGTCTTGAGAAATGGAAGATTGGTTGGAACTTATGCGACGGCTGCTTTGCCCCCCTTGGAATTGATCACGAAAATGATCGGGCGAACTATAACCGAGTTTGATGACATGACAAAACTCAAGCGGGAGAGTAGTCAACACATTAAAGGCGATGCACTGCTTCAGGCGGAAGGGCTGGGTCTGACCGGTTCCATAAGCCCATTTGACTTGGAATTGCATGCCGGGGAAGTCGTTGGTCTGGCCGGTCTGCTGGGTTCAGGGCGCACCGAATTGGCACAGCTTTTATTCGGAATTGAAAAACCGGATAGCGGCTCGATGACAATAGATGGCAAACCGGTAAAGGATTACTCTCCCCTCAGTTCCATCGATCGGGGTGTGGCCCTCTGCCCGGAAGACCGGAAAGACGCGGGGGTTGTGGGGGAATTGACCGTGAGGGAGAATATCATCCTGGCGATGCAGGCCAGCCTGGGCTGGTTCAAGCATCTGAGCACACAAGAACAATATAAGATTGCAGAAAAGTATATTAAACTTCTGAATATCAGTACCCCTTCAGTCGATCAGGCCGTAAAAAATCTGAGCGGTGGTAACCAACAAAAGGTAATCCTGGCTCGGTGGCTCGCCACGAACCCGCAGCTTCTAATTCTGGATGAGCCCACCCGGGGCATTGATGTGGGAACCAAGGCCGAAATTCAAAAACTGGTGCTTTCGCTGGCTGAGGAAGGCAAGTCGTGTTTGTTCATTTCCTCCGAGCTGGACGAAGTATTGCGCACGAGCCACCGCATCGTTGTATTACGGGATCACGAGAAGGTCACCGAGTATTCCGGTGAAGTGGGCGAGCGTAAGATCATGCAAGCGATTGCAGGGAGTGAACAACCATGACACAGTCCAAAAACACCTCTTTCAATTGGGGAAAGATCACCGAGAGCAGACTCTTCTTTCCTCTCCTCGCTCTGGTGCTCATCCTGCTTTTCGACCTGATCTTTATTCACGGGTTTTATCACATTGAGATCAAACAGGGCCACCTGTATGGCAACCTGATCGACGTTCTGCGAAATGCTGCGCCGACGATGGTGCTGGCCATGGGGATGACGCTGGTCATTGCCACCGGCGGGGTGGACCTCTCGGTGGGCGCCATCATGGCGATTGCGGCCTCAACGGCGTGCATCATGCTGAACCCAAACCTGGTCGGCATTAAATTGGCAGATGTAACGAGGGAGGCCGATCCCACGTACAGCTTCTTCCCGCTGTGGTCCGTAATTCTGATACCGTTGATCATAGCCGGAATCTGTGGCCTATGGAATGGGGTACTGGTTGCCTACGGAAAAATCCAGCCCATGGTTGCCACACTGATCCTGATGATTGCGGGCCGGGGAATTGCCCAGCTCGTCACCAACGCGATCAAGATCATCATCTACAATCAAACGTTCCTGTATCTCGGAAACGGCTGGCTTTTCCTCCTACCCTTTGCTTTATTCATCGCGGCCTTTGTGTTCGCGATCACCTGGCTGATAACCCGCCGAACGTCGCTCGGAATGTTCATCGAGGCGGTGGGCATCAATGCCCGCTCCAGTTTTTATAGCGGCATCGATGAAAAGAAGATTAAATTGTTCGTCTACGTGTTTTGCGGCATCTGCGCGGGGATAGCCGGCATGATCGCCGTTTCGAGTATCAGAACGTCGGACGCCAACCAAGTCGGCCTTTACTTCGAACTGGACGCCATCTTGGCGGTGATCATCGGCGGAACTTTATTGGGGAACGGCGGACGGTTTTCTTTGCTAGCCAGCGCCATCGGCGCGTTGGTCATCCAGGCCACAACCACTTCCTCGTTGGCGATCGGTGTTCCGGCAAGTGCGCTGATCGCGGTCAAGGCAGTGGTTGTCATCTTGGTGATCCTCCTGTATTCGCAACAAGTACGAGACTTTATCCAGAAAATCACCGCGCAAACCGTGCAGGAGGAGGAGAAATCATGATGCAGCGTCTAGGCACCCGTATTATTAAATTCCAGAGGTTCCTTCCACTTTCGGCGACCATCGTGCTTTTTGTCGTCGTGTATGCCCTCGGCGTAGTCAGCTTCACCCCCATGCACGATTCGCAAGTATTTTTTACTCTATTTATTACCACTCCTTTCCTGTTGATCAGCGCGATCGGCGAGACATTCGTCATTATTTCGGGCGGAATCGACCTATCGGTGAGCGGGATGATCGCCCTGACATCCACGGCTTCCGCGGCGTTACTTCGATCGGGCGATAACCCCTGGTTGGTTATGCTGCTCATGCTGCTTATGGGGATTGCCCTGGGTTCCATCATGGGAATCCTCATTACCTACCTGAAGGTGCAACCGTTTATCGCCACGCTGGCGGGCATGTGGTTTACGCGCGGGATGTGTTACCTCATCAGCGATGCCGAGATACGAATCCACAATCCGATATATACCCTTCTTTCAGGGACAAAAATCCTGATCCCAGGATTAAGCAACGTCGTCACCAAGGACGGCGACTACGTCACGATCCTGGTCATCGTCGCTTTGGCTTTCTTTATTGTGGCAATGTATATTGCGCATTTTACGCGCTTTGGCCGCACGGTATATTCCATTGGTGGGGCCAATGGGGCCAATGAGCAATCCGCTCGTCTAATGGGCTTGCCGGTTGACAGGACCAAAGTTCTGGTCTACACGTTTAGCGGATTTTGTTCGGCGCTGGCAGGCATTGTCTATAGCATCTACGTGGGATCCGGTCATGGCACGCATGCCTCCAATGGCTATGAGATGATCGTCATCGCTGCGGTGGTGATAGGCGGTACGATGTTGACCGGTGGCGTCGGGTATGTGTTCGGCAGCCTGTTTGGCGTACTTATCACCGCCCTCATTCAAAGCCTGATCCAATTCAACGGAAAACTCAGTTCCTGGTGGGCGAGTATCGCAATTGGTGGACTGACACTCGTTTTCATCGGAGTTCAAAGCCTTGTAGCCAATATAAACACCCGTCAATTAGCCAGGGCGAAGGTGTCCGCCCCGGCGGAACCCTCAGGCAGGCCGCGAAACCGGCGAAGTTTATACTTTGGCGGCGCGATCGTTGTCATCGTCGTGGCCGTACTTGGATTCGCAATTGTCCGGAATTCCATTAACACCCCGGTCGCCGGTGGTCAGACACCGAATCCTTCCGGATGCCAGCTAAAGCCATATCGGCAGGATCTGGTGGCAGGCCTGGTGCAAGGCGGGGCGGTTCTTATCTACGAACGCAACGGCGGAACGAAGTGTATTGACGAGCTGTATGCCATTTATCCGGACGGGCGAGTCACGGGCGATAATGGCACGCAAAAAGTCGGGGCGCAGTTTAATGCTGCGGATGTAGACAAATTGCTATCGCAGATTAGCGACATGGGATGGTTTACAGATAATATGTATTCCACCCACCACGTCCCATGCGGGGCATGTTATACCTATTTTACGGATATCATTTATAAGGGTCAGGAAAAGAATGTGGAAGGCGTGGACGGCGGAATAGATGCACCTGCCTTCTATTGGCAGATGACCGCTATCCTCAACCCGTTCCTTCCAAAATTTGCCCCTGCTCCTTAGTCCAAAAAAGGGGTTCAAATTGCCTTGCTGTTTGTTGCGGTGCGGTTTTATGAAAAGGAGAAAGAAAGATGGGTAAGAAAAAGAAGCTAATTCCGATCGTATTATTTGCGCTGCTAAGTTTTGCCTGCGCATACATAGTAATACCTGCTGATTTAATGGTTACTCCGACTTCATCCGCATCGAAAGGTTGGAGCGCGATTGTAACCAATCTCGGCAAATCGGATGCCGGGGATTTGCATATTGATCTCGCAATTAAAAACGATACTCAGGATTGGAGTGCTATGAAGGCCGCGGCAGGTCATCCGGCTGTCCTGAAGGACAGTGCCGGCAAGTCCACCAACTGCGATACGGTCTTTGTCGGTACGGGCGGCCACCGCCTGGCTCCGGGCTTTCAAATGCGAGGTTACACGGGGGGGACAAAAGCCGCACCAGTGACCCAGCTTCTGTATGTGGAATGCAAGGGCGCAGTCGCGGCTCCCGGATTGAAGCTCTCTATCGAGTATAGCTATGTTTCCGGTTATTTTAACTATTACGTGGCAGAAACCCAATTCAGCGGCAAGATGGAATTGGATCTCGACCAGGTTGTGAGCGACCTGAAGTATCCCGTAGCAGAATCCGTGGAGGGTTTGATCCAGAAGCCCGGTGACAAGATAGTTGCAATTAATTCTTGCACTATCACCCTCGCGGATGTTAAGCGGACCGATACCGGTCTGGAATTTGCATGGCATACCGAAAATCCAGGCGCATCCCCCACCTATGTTCATATCGGAAACCCGCCTGTGATCGGCCAAGATGGCATCATTTATGGCCTCTATGAGAGCCCGACCCTCGCGGATGCACCCATAACCCTCCCCGGCCAAACGGGAGATTGGACCACCACTGTTGCCGTACCGAAAGATGTCACCGGCCTTTACATTTTGCTTAGTGTTGAGGAGAAACAGCAAAAGAACTTCTGGAACCACCTCATCGACATCACGGATAAATAGATTCGGTTCTGAGGTTGTGTTTTTACCGCCCGGAACAATCTTCCGGGCGGTTTTATTTGCCGAAAATCGAACCTGTTTTATGGATTCTCAGGGATCAGTCCCTCAGCGCGGCGTGCCTCCGCTTAACAATTTCCCGCGCCGCGAAAAATTGCAGCGCTAGAAAACACAGCCCGCTTCCGCGGGCTATTTTACACTCTGAAGTCCCTGCCCCGAAGGGGCATTGCATCCGAGTAGACCGACGCGGTCTTCTAGACCGCGTCGGTCTCGACGCTCATCGCGATGCTCCCGTTGCGAGCCGCAGCTCCACCGCCAAACATCGAAAACAAATTGCGACCAAGTAGCCGGGATCGGCGATCCCGGCTACAAAGAATAGCGATCCCGGCTTCAATTATTATGCCAGCACCTGCGCCACCTGCTCGGCGGTGAGTTTTCCCTGCCCTTGCCAGATGGGGAGCAGGTCCCGCAGGCGTGCCGCGGCGTGCAACGCCACGCCCATTTCGCGCAGGCTCTCCGCGCCGCCGCTCTCGCGATCCACCAGGACCACCAAGTCTTCCACCACCAATCCCGCGCCGCGCAGTTTCTCGAGCGCTTCCAGCTTGGCGCCGCCGGTGGTCACCACATCATCGATCATCACCACCCGCTCGCCCGGCGCATGTGCGCCCTCGATTTGCGCCTTGGTCCCATAGTCCTTGGCTTCCTTGCGCGGGTAGATCATCGGCCAGCCCGTCTGCAGGCTGACGGCCGTCGCGATCGGCAACGCGGCGTAGGGAAGTCCGGCGATGCGGTCGAATTTCAATTCGCGCAGGAGCGGGACGTACACCGCCGCCGCGCGGGCTAGCAGTTCCGGGTTCGACACCAACTGGCGCAGGTCCAGGTAGATCGGCGACTGCTTTCCGGATTTGAGCGTGAAATTTCCAAACTTGACGCAACCCGACCCGCTGAGGATTTCCGCCACCTCGAGGTGCGCCGGTACCGCGGTCGAAGGTTGCACGCGCGGCGCCTGCATTGCCTCGCGCATGACCGCAACAAGCTTCTCGGCTTCGGCGCGTGGGCTCGCGGCGCGGGCCAGCGACCGCGAGACGTTCACCGTCACGCCCAAGCCATCCGCGCGCATTCCCGCATCCACTGCGGCCCGCAGATCTCCGCCTTGTGCGCCCACGCCCGGCACGAGCAGCCAGACATCCGGCGCGAGCGCGCGCACGCGGGCGATCGCCGCGGGGTCGGTCGCGCCCACCACCAATCCGACGTTGCCGCGGGTGTTCCACTTCCGCGCCAGCGCAACCACCGCCTCGTACTGCGGCACGCCGTCCACGCGCCGCAACTGCAGATCGGCCGCGCCGGGGTTCGAGGTGCGGCACAGGATGAACGCACCGCGTTCCTCTTTTTCCAGAAATGGTGCGACCGAATCTCCGCCCAGGTACGGATTGACCGTCAACGCGTCGACCCCGAGCGTTTCGAACGCCGCGCGCGCGTAGGCTTTGGATACATCGCCGATATCCCCGCGTTTGGCGTCGAGGATCACCGGCACGCTCTGTTTCCGGCACGCACCGATCACTTCCTGCAGCGCGCGAATGCCCTCCGGGCCGAACGCTTCAAAAAACGCGCTGTTGGGTTTGAACGCCAGCGCCAGGTCCGACGTCTCCCGGATGATGCGCAGGCAGAAATCCAGCGCCGCTGCTGCCGTCGGCCGGGGAAGCAAATCCGGATGCGGATCGAGCCCGACGCAGAGAAGTGATTGGATGCTGCGGGCGCGGTTGTCAAGTAAAGAAGAAAAAGTGGCCATAAATTCGATTCATCTCCTATCGGACATCGGACCATAGACCATGGACCATGGTCGATTGTCTATCGTCGATGGTCTCTGCTTAGGCCTTTCCCAGCACCATCGCCAGAAGCGCCATGCGGATGTAGAGGCCGTATTCCATCTGCCGGAAATAGGCCGCGCGCGGGTCGGCGTCCACATCCATCGCGATCTCGCCCACTCGCGGGAGCGGGTGCATCACGATCATCTGATCCTTGGCCAGCTTGAGGGTATCGGGCGTGACAACGAACGCGCCCTTGACCGATTCATACATCGCCTGATCCTCGAACCGCTCCTTCTGCACGCGGGTGACGTAGAGCACGTCGGTATCCGGCAAGACCTCGTCCAGGGTCGTGTGCTCCTGGATCGACATCCCCTGGATTTTCAATTCAGCCACCAGCTCGGGCGGCATGCGCAGGATGTCCGGCGAGACGCAATGCAGTTTCGTCTGGAATTGCGCCAGGAGCCGGGAGAGCGAATGCACCGTGCGGCCGTACTTGAGGTCGCCGAGCATCGTCACGGTCAAATTCTCCGTCCGGCCGAGTTCCTCCCGGATGGTGAACAGATCCAGCAGCGCCTGGGTGGGATGTTCGCCCACGCCGTCGCCGGCGTTGATCACCGGCTTGTGCGCATACAGCGCCGCGATCGCCGCGGAGCCCACATCCGGATGGCGGATGACAATCACGTCGGCGTAGGATTCCAGCGTG
>Ga0187886_1002277_pt1 | contig 15593 bp, 15 predicted proteins | sample June2016WEW_20_1_FD_133001 | JGI IMG/M metagenome (GOLD analysis project Ga0187886, IMG submission 133001) | Peatland microbial communities from SPRUCE experiment site at the Marcell Experimental Forest, Minnesota, USA - June2016WEW_20_150 | ecosystem: Environmental > Terrestrial > Soil >... | reverse complement strand
TCTTCCGAAACGTTCGGAATATCCGGCGTGGTCATTTCAGGGCCGAGTTTCGTGTCGCGCACCAAGCAGGTGAACGTTTCTATGTAAATGGAGGTGAAGAAATCATCCCGCGCCACTTTTTCCGAAATAACGATGGCGTCTTCAAAGTTGCCGCCGTACCACGGGAGGAAAGCCACGAGCAAATTCTTGCCTAAAGAAAGAACGCCTTCCTTGGTCGCCGGACCATCGGCTAAAACGGTGCCCGATTTTACCTTGTCTCCCACCGAAACCGACGGGCGCTGAGACATGCAAGTGGACTGATTGGAACGCTTGAATTTATAAAGATTGAAAACTTTGTTTCCCTCGGAAGTTTTTACGGTAATGGAGCGGCTGTCTGTTTCCGTAACTGTTCCGTTCACGTCTGAAATAATGACCTGGCCGGAATCCTGGGCGGCCCGCTCTTCTTCTCCGGTTGAAACTATCGGCGCTTCCGGTCTCAGGGTCGGCACGGCCTGCCGCTGCATGTTTGAACCCATCAATACGCGGTTTGCGTCACTGTGCTCCAAAAATGGTATGAGCGATGTGGAAATACTGAAAAGCTCATTCGGTGAAACATCCATCAACTCCACTTCTTTCCTGTCGCAGGTGCCGGGGATCCCCTTCTTTCTCGCTGAAATAACTTCGTCTAAAATACGCCATTTTTCATCTATCTTCGCGTCGGCCTGGGCAATGTTGAATTTTTGCTCGGAGATGGCGTCCAGCCAAACAACTTCTTTGGTTATCACCCCGTCCTTCACTTTGAAATAGGGCGTTTCCAAAAAACCAAAATCGTTCACGCGCGTGAAACCAGCCAGATAATTTACGAGACCGATATTCGCGCCTTCCGGCGTTGCAATCGGACAGATGCGGCCGTAATACGAGGGATGCACGTCACGAACTTCAAAACCGGCCCGCTCGCGGGTAAGACCGCCGGGACCCATCGCCGAAATTCTCCGCTTATGTTCCAGTTCCGCGAGAGGATTAACCTGATCCATGAATTGGGAAAGCTGGGAAGCCGCGAAGAAATCGCGGACAACCGAGGTTAGAAGTTTATAATTTATAAGTTGGGCGGGCTGAAGGGTTTTGCGGTCCATCGTGGACATTCTGTCCTGCACGCCGCGCTTCAACCGGGCAAAGCCCACCCGCAAACGGGCCTGCACTAATTCGCCCACCGAGCGGATGCGCCGGTTGCCCAAATGGTCAATATCGTCGGGTTGGGCCTTTATGTCATTATTCAAACGAATCACTTCCGAAACGGCCGCAACCAAATCTTCCAAATCCAGAAGCCGACTGTCCTTTTTGCCTAAATTGAGGCGCTGGTTGAATTTATAGCGGCCGACCGGACTCAAATCATAGCGGTCAAACCGGGAAAACATCGGTTCAATGAGGAGCTTGGCATTCTCCACGGTCGCCAAATCTCCCGGCCGGAGACGACGATAAATTTCTATGAATGAATCATCAACGTCTTTCGCATCGTCTTTTTTCAGAGTAGCTTGAATGTATTTCAGCGCGCCCGTATCCACTTTAGCGAAGGCCTTCAAAATGGCGTCGTTGTCCTTAAGGCCAAAAATCCTCAAAAGCTGGGTTACCGGCGCTTTTCGTCGGCGGTCAATTTTCACTCCCAAAAATCCGTCGGCTTCGGTATCCAACTCAAGCCAAGCACCCCGATTCGGAATTACCTTGGCGCCGAAAAGTTTGCGGCCGCGGAAAAGATTCATCGTAAAGTAAGCGCCCGGCGAGCGGATGATCTGAGAAATCACGACGCGCTCAACGCCGTTGATGATGAAAGTGCCGCGAGCGGTCATGATCGGAAAATCGCCCAAATAAACTTCCTGAACTTTGGACTGCTTGTTCAAAACGTTCGTAAGTTTCACGTTCACCCGGAGCGGCGCTTCATAGGTCTGGTCTTTTTCAAGCGACTTCGGTTCGCTGTATTTCGGTTGGTCAAATTTATAATCCAAAAAACTCAGCTCCAGTTCCTTCCCGGTGTGATCTTTAATCGGGGAAATTTCGTCAAAAAGCTCCCGCAATCCCTTTTCTAAAAACCACTTGAAGGAGTTGTTCTGAACCTCCACTAGATTGAGCGGAGTGATGGTCGGACCTTTATATGAAGAAAATATTTTTACTTTGGGCATTTATTTTTAAAAAAATCGACTGATTTATAGATATTTAGCTCTGTTTGAATTTTGTTCATCCAGCGTCTTCGCGAAAATCGTCTTTCCCGTCTTGGGGTCGGAGATGAAATACAGATAGCTGCTTGTCTGGGGCGAAAGCGCCGCGTCAATCGCTTCGCGGCCGGGATTCGCGATGGGAGTCGGAGTAAAACCCTGGCGGGTGTAAGTGTTAAAGGGAGAATCTAATTTCAGGTCATTTTTCGCAACAACCGGATTTATGCAGGAATTAAGGGTTCCGCCACACTTGGCGTAACTCACCGTCGCATCCAACTGAAACGGCATGCCTATTTTAAAACGCTTCAGAATTATGCCGGCAACGATTTTCCGGTCATTCAGGTTAGGTACTTCCCTTTCAAGATACGAGGCAAGAATCAAGGAACTGTACCAATCCTTCCGGTCGGAAAGAGCCGGCCAGGCCTTCAACTCAAAATTATCCAAAAAGGCGCGCAAAACCGCCTCGGGCGATGAATTCAGTTCAAAATTATAAGTATCGGGAAAAAGAAAACCTTCCAAAGAATTTTCTTCGGCTAAAAACGGATACTGGGCCGCCAGATTCTTGAACGGGAAATTCAGAAGCGAGCCGGATGAAATCACGCTTGAAGAAGCAAGCGCCGCATCAACGTCCTTGAGCGTCCAACCCTCTAAAATTTTTACGGTCACGTTATTTTTCCCGCCCGCCGAAAGAAAGTCCACTATCTGCGGAACGCTCATTGTGCTCGCGAGCTCATACACGCCCGGCTGGAACTTTCTGGCATTGCCGGAAAGAATCGCGTAAGTTTTGAAAACGGCGATGGATTTTATCAAGGATTTTTGGGATAAATCCGCGCCGATGGAACGGAAGCTCTCTCCTTTGGTGACGGTGAAGCTCACCGGATTCAACAGCGCGTAGCTCGGCTGAAGGCCGTAAAAGAAATAAGCCGCCACGAGAACAAAAATTAAAACCACTCCCAATGAAATCAGGAAGCGCGTACTCCAAAAACCAGTTTTGCTGTTTTCGGGATTCATTAAAACTAAGCTGGTATTAAAACCCGCTTTCGCGACAAAAAATTAAAACGCAGGGCGGCCAGACCCCTCCCTTTTCCAGGTTTTAATTTTTTAGCGGGACTCAAGTTTTATATGTTGAATTATACTTATGAGGGTTGCGATAGTCAAGACGCTGGAACCCCCGTAGCTTACGAAGGGAAGAGTGATGCCGGTTACGGGCATTAGACCCAGATTGGCCCCTATATTTATCAAGAAATGCGCGAAAAACACCAAAGCGCAGCCGAAAATCACGAATTTTGAATCGTTACCCCCCGCTCTTAAGCTGATATCTATTAATCTGTAGAGCACCAGAAGAAACGTCAGGAGAAGAACGGACGCTCCCAAGAGCCCCCACTCTTCCGTGAAGGACGCGAAGATAAAATCGGTCTGCGCTTCGGGCAGAAACCGGAGCTGGGACTGCGTTCCTTCGCCGAAGCCCTTACCCCAGAAACCCGCGGAACCGATGGCGATCTTGGATTGGATAACGTTATAGTTTATACCCAAGGGGTCGCGCTCGGGAAAAAGAAAAGCAGTCAGCCGGTCTTTCTGATAGGGTTTCAAAAAGAAAACCCACATAAGGACGGCCGCAAAAATAATTATCCCGAAACCGATCAATATTCTCTTCTTATGAATGCCGCCCATCAAAACGAAACCGACCCAGATACTCAATATGACGATGGTGGAACCCAGATCGGGATGAATGGCCGTGAAGACCGCCGGCAACGCGGCATAAAAAAAAGAAGTGAAAAGATTTTTGGCGCGCCAAGCCGCGATATGGCGGCGCGTGAAAAATCCGGCAAGAAGGATTATAAGCGCGAGCTTAGCCAGTTCTTCCGGCTCAAATTGAATACCACTTATCGTAAGCCAGCTTTTCGTTCCCCGAACAGAGTGGGACTGGAAATTTGAAGCTAACAAAAGCAGTATGGAAAACCAATAGAGTCCGTACTGGAACGGCGCCCAGCGTAAAATCCAGGACCAGTTGAAAAATGCGCCAAAAAAAATTATACCGAAAGCGAGCGCATACCAGGCAAACTGGCGCCAGAAGAAACCCATATCATAGCTCGCAAGCGAAACCAGGCTCACAAGCGCAAGAAACAGAAGACCGCCCATTAGCGCCCAATCAAAATCCCTGAAACGGTTCAAAGTATTCCTGAACATCTGTTATTCCCCGTTCAAAAAGATTTCCGGTTTTCTCGCTGCCGCTTCCTGAATTAATTCCTGATCCGCCGGGAAATACACGGTAACTTGCCTTTCTTCAAATCCGCCCAGATTCTGGATCAGCGTTTCCCCGGCAGAAACCGGGTCGCCGTACTTGTTTCCGATAACTACTGTGGCTTTGACCGCCGCAACCGGGAAAGTGCTCTGGTTTTTTATCGTTGCCGTTACGGAAATCTTGGACCCGTCGGATGAAACATCTGGGCCGGAAACAACGGCGATACTCGGAGCTAAAAATTTGTTAGCCGCGGCAAATTGGGAATCGCTAATTTTAAAATCCGCGCTTACGGCCGCCTGAAATAAATCCGGACTGAGTGTGTCAAGATTATAAACAACATATCTGGTTTCCGACGGCAGAATTTTATCCGTGCCGGAAACCTTGTTTAAAACGTTTCCGTTTCTATCCAGAACGGAAAACGCGAAAGAAAACCTTTCTGCTCCGTATTCCGCGTTCGGATTCTTGACCTGCGCAAGAAACACGACTTTTTTAGTACTCTCGCTTTTGAAAATCCATGGCACTTCAATTAACTGAAGTGGCAGAGACTGACTGGAATTTGCAACCGGCGTAGGCGTCGGAACGTTTGAAGACGGAATGAAGGCCCAGATAATCAATCCGAAGATTATGATATAAAACAATCCGTATAAAAACTTTTTCTGTCCCCTGATCATGTATTTAGTTTAATTATCTTGCCGAATTCCTTTGAACTCAAACTCGCGCCGCCGACGAGGAGACCGTCTATATTTTTCGCTTTCAGAAATGATCTGGCATTTTTCGCGTTCACCGATCCGCCGTATAAAACCTTTATTCCCTTACTCTTATGTATAAGAGTAATCTGTTTTTTTATGAAAATGGCCATTTCCGAGGCGTTTTCCGGATTATCGTTTTTGCCGGTACTAATGGCCCAGACGGGTTCATAGGCAATTATCAAATCCGGAGCTTTTAAATTGGAACTTATAATACCTTCTAAATCCCTTTTAAATTGACTAGCCGCGAATTTCTTTGCGGCGGCAATTCCTTTTTTTCTGATGCTCCACTTTTCTCCCACGCATAAAATTACCTTAAGCCCGCCGGCCAAAGCCGCCTTTATTTTTTTGTTGATAACCGCGTCGGTTTCCCCCGAAGCGCGGCGCTCCGAGTGGCCAATTATCGCGTACTTAACGCCTAAAGATTTAAGTTGTCTCACGGAAATATCCCCGGTATGAGCGCCGGCGGATTCATAAGAAACGTTCTGCGCCCCAAGCGCCGCTTTCTTTAGAGTCCTTCCGACCTCCTCTAAAAAAACAAAAGGCGGCGCAATCACCGTTCCCTTTTTATCGCAGGCCTTCGCAAGCTTAACCGCCTCTCTCAAAGAAGCCGGATTCATTTTCCAATTAGCCACTACTAACTTACTCATTTAAGATTAATAATACTATAAAACAAGAATAGAGACTCGGTGCACCGAGAAAAAGTGGGTAAGACTTGGCCTAGCGGCCCGGAGCGCACACTTTTTTCGGTGCACCGGGGCTCACTGAGATTTCACTTACTTCTTAAGATTCTTGCCGCATCATCCGGGTCCACGGTGTTTATTTCTATCCCCGTTCCCAGCTCAAATCCGGCTGAAACATTCGATTGCGGCACTATTTCTATGTGCCAATGATAGTGGCCATAGGACTTGGCGTTTTTGGCCGGCGCGGTATGGATGTAAAAATTATAATCCGGCTTATTCAGTTTCTTTTCCAGTTTTAGGAGAGCGGTTCGGAGAGCCAGCGCGATATCCTTCAACTCGTTATCCGGCGTTTCTTCAAAGTAAGGACGGTGCTTAAGAGGGTAGACGCGCAATTGAAACGGCTCACGGGAAACGTAGGGAGCAACGACAACCGCGTTTTTATTCTTGAAAATAATCCTCTTCTTATCCCGCAGTTCGTGGGCGACAACGAAATCATGCATGCAACGTCCGGTTTTTCTGAAATACCTTTCGGAATTTAAGAGGGATATTTCCACCGAACGCGGCACGATCGGCACGGCCACTATCTGATAGTGGGGGTGATAAATGCTCGCGCCCGCTTTCACTCCCCAGTTATGGAAAATGGAAACGTAGGCAACTTCCTTTTCTTTTTTTAATATTTGATATCTGTCCCTTAAAACCCAGAATAAATTGATTGCTTCATCTTTTGAAATCCTCGGAAAATTTTTATCATGATCTCTCGTTGCCACCAGTTCATGGTGACCGAAACCCTTTAATATTTCGTAGATACCGCTTTTCTTTTTAACCATCGGGCCGGTTCCGTGGACCACCGCCGGATACTTGTTTTTCATGACGGCAAAACGCCAATCTTTCCCGGCGCCGTATAATTTTACGATTTCCTGACCGGCGAGCGTTCCTTCAAACGGGCACTTGTTCTTTGATATCTCCTTTCTTGGTTTGTTTTTAAAATCATTCGGTCGGCTCCCCCGTTTTGGGGCGATAATCACCCAATTGCCGGAAATTAGATCGTGGCGTATTTCGGAGCGCTTAAGCATTTTTTTGGAGGCGGTAAACGTTCCGCCATAGCCAAATGCGGATACGAACCACGTCCCACAAGACCCTGACATAGGCGAGGGGCTTAACTCTGGACTCAACATTATTCACCCAGGTTACCGGAATTTCTTTAATGCGATAACCCATCTCTTTTGCCAGCGAGAGCGCTTCAACGTCAAAAGCCCATCTGTTTATCCGGCTCAAGGAAAAGATTTTCTCGGCCGCCGCTTCCGAAAAACATTTGAATCCGCACTGACTGTCCCACATTCCCGGGAGAAGCAGGATTTGGATTATTATGTTCCCGATGTTCCCCACCAAACGCTTATACCACGGCTGGGGCGGAATGAGCTTCGCGCCCTTTACGTCCCGCGAACCGATAACGACTTCGTAGCCTTCTTTCAAAAACGGGAGCATATTATCAAACTGGTCAATGGAGGTGGAATTGTCGGCATCCATAAAAATCCGGTAGTTCCCTTTTGCCTCAAGCATTCCAAAACGCACGGCATAGCCCTTGCCATGGTTCTCTTTGTATCCCGTTAAGCGAAGGTTTTTTATGGTCCGGCTGAACCGGCTTACTATTTCTCCCGTCCCGTCCGTGGAGCCGTCATCAACCACTATGATTTCATAGGAATACTCCGCTTGGGAGAGATGGCGGTCCATATCAACCAAAGTCAGAGGCAAACGTTTGGATTCGTTATAAACCGGTATAATGATGGACAGGAACGGTTTCATTGATTTTTGAAAACTATCTTTTTATAAGTCAGGAAATTCCACACCATATTGGCGAAGATGGCTAAGACGGCCGCAACATTATCCCAGCCGTGCATAGTGAGTGGCGCGGGCGCAGCGATAAAAGTCACTATCGCATAAGCCACAAGAGAATTAATGACGGCGCCGACCCCGGTAAAGATTGCGAATCTCACGGATTCTGTGAATGTCACCGGCAATCGGCTCCCAAATGTCCAGAATTTGTTCCAAAAATAACTGTTTACGGCCGCTATCATGAAAGCTAAGTATTTTATTACGATAAAAACGAAACCAACCGTGGCTCCGGTAGCGAAGATGAGAAGATTCAAAATAGCAAGATCAATAAAACTGTTAAGCGTGCCAACAGCCGCAAATTTTCCGATTTCCCGAAAGGAAGACCAGAACCGGCTGAGCCACAAGAGCGCAGCCATGGCCGCAATCGCAAAAACAGTGAAACCAACGACCGAGAGCACCGCAAGAAGCGGCGTAACACTAATGCCAAAACCGGCGGCTGGCAGAAGTATCAGCCAACCAACCAAAAAACCGACGATTGAAACTAATTGGTAATCCTTTTTATTTTGCATTCTGCTCTCTGTCTAATTTCTCAGACGATTATATATCTCCTGCTCAACCACATCCCTTGGCCGGCTGTATTTTCTCTCCGAAATTTCCTTGGCGCTTTTGGATATTTCCAAATTACCCGGTTCGGCTTTGATCATCCGCACATTGAAGGGTTTCGCGGTCTCTCCTTTTATCAGAAGTTTAACATAGGCCTCGTAATTATCAATGTTAATCAGATCGGTTTCCTTGAAAACCGGCTCAAAATGCTTCGCTAAAAACTCCGCGTCTTTCGCGCCGATCCGGAAAGAAATGAGCGATCCGACATTTCCAAAAACAGCGTCCCGGATCTTATCCGACAGCTGGGCAATAAACTGATGCGCGAGCGTAAGATCAAGCCGGTACTTCCTCGCTTCGGAAAGAATCACCGCGATGGAATCTGTCGCAAAATTCTGGAATTCGTCTATGTAAAGGTAAAAATCCCGGCGCTTCTCCTGTTCTATGTCCACCCGGCCCAAAGCGGCCATCAGGATCTTCCCGACAACGATCATCCCGATGAGATTCGCGTTAATGTCCCCGACGCGCCCCTTGGAAAGATTCACTATTAGAATTTTTCCGCTATCCATCACTTCGCGGAAATTGAAGGCCGAACGCGCCTGGCCGATAATGGGACGGATATAATCGTTCGCCGTGAAATTATTGAATTTGGACGTGACGTAAGGGGTGACATTGGAAAGCGCCGCCTCGCCGCCGGCCTTTACCGCTTCCTTTTCCCAAAAATCAATTACGACCGGGTTTCTGATTCTGGCGAGCTTCCGGGCCCGGAAAGCCGAATCCGAAAAAACCCGCGGCACCTCCATAAGCGTTGCCGGCTCGTTTACCGAATCCTCCATCAGGAGAAGCAGGGCGTTCCGCATGTATTGTTCAAACATCGGACCGCCGGTGGTCTTCAAGTCGTAAAGCTTGTCAAAAATATTCAGAAGCTCGTTAACGATGAAAGTTTTTTCTTCCGGCCGGCTGAAATCGTATTCCAGCATATTCAACCCCACGGGATTGGAAAGATGTCCGGGACTGAAGTATATCACGTCCTCCAGGCGGTTTTTTGGAATAAGACTGAGAATATCTTCAGCCAGATCGCCGTGCGGGTCTATCACCGCCACGCCTTTGCCTTTTCTGATGTCATCGGAAACCATATTCACTAGAAGGTTGGATTTGCCGGTGCCGGTCTGGCCAACCATGTAGATGTGCCGCCGCCTGTCGTCATCCGCGATTCTCACATCAGTACTTTCTCCCCGGAAAACGCTGCGGCCGATAAGCAAACCCTCTTTCGGCAAGCTGACTGGCGGCGCGGCCTCGCGGGCCTTAACCATTTTTATGTTGGGAATGTTCGTGGTTGAAGTCGGCAGATGGAAAACGCTGGCTAATTCGCCGCTATTCAACGTCATTGTTTTATTTTTATCAAAATCCCGAAAAGAATATTTGTGGAAAAAATCTCTGTCGCCGCTTTTTACTCTCGTTATTTTAAACTCATTCCGGTTGGGCACGGCAAATTGGGAAAAACCGGCGGTGAGACCGTCTAAAATTGAATCGGCTTGAAACTGGCTCGGCGCCGAAGCGACAATCCTGGCATTCACCTCAAAAAGAGGTTTGGCTAATTTGCCGTTTATGAGCTTCACCGCTTCTTCGTCAACGACGGGCTTCTCGGGCTTCTTTTCCACCTTGCCGGACACGGCGTCCGTAAAGTTTGAAAGGGAAAAAGAGAGCTGGTCGCCAAGAATATCACCGAGCTTCCAGCCCTTCTTGAGGGATTTCAGCACTCCCTGCGCCTCCTTTTTTCTGTCCTTCCTGGCCGGACAGACAATAAACTGAAGCGCTCCTCCTTCGCCGATATCGCTTATCTTCGCGAGCCCTCCCAAAATCGGAAGAAAAGTGTCCGATTCCGCTTCTTCGTAAGTTTTTAAAGAAAGGATGAATCTTTGTTTTAGGAGCACGGTTGCGGCCGAAACCGCCCCGGAATAATTGAAAATGTTGTATTCTTCCGCCGCTTCCACTATGGAATCGCTCCAAATGGATTGAATTTGTTTTATAAATGCGTCCGCAAATTTGGCCGGCACGGAAGCAAAAAAGGAAATTTCCCGGCCGACATGGGAAACCGCAACTTCAAACGCAATCGGTTCCTTGAAGGCCGCGATGGAATTGAAAAACTGCTCGGAAACGTTTATTTCTTTTTTAAAATCTTTTTCTTCGCCGCTCCCCGCCGGAACCCGTATTAGAAAAAGCTTCGTTTCCAAGCCGCGAACCAAGCGCTTGCGCCGCTCCGCTTTCCAGTAAAAATAGAAACCGACTCCGCCGGCAAAAATCAAGAAGGTTAATAGAAAACTTAAAAACGGGGACATAATCGATTATTTTATGATGCCGCGCCTCTTCATTTCCGGAAGGAATTTTTCAACGAGAGCGTCGTGAAAGGCGTCTTCAATGAACGGGGGGTATCTTCGGGCTTCGCGGACGGCCTTTTCAATATCCCCGTTTTCCGCAATCTGGAGAAGTCCTCCAACGGCTTTTTTTGAATTCGCGTCGCCGGAAAGATAAGCGGGCATAAAATCATCCGCCGGAAGAGCCGCCGGCGCCGAAGGAATCGCATTACCGCCAGTTGGGGCCTTTTCTTCGTTCAAAGCCATGGCCTGGAAGGACTGTTTTAAAACTTCTTTTTCCCCAAGTCGCCTGTTTTCCGCCGATTCCAGTTTTTTTGAGACCTCATGCCCGAGTCGGGCCAAACTTTTTTCCAGATTCTCGCTGAAATTCTGAACTTTTGTCATATTGATTATTTTAATTATAGAACAAAACCGCGATTATTGCTGGGTTAAATCCTGAATTTGAATCGAGCCCAATGGGTTTGTCGTTATGTTTGAACTGGAAGAATATTTATCATCCGGGTTTACAATCGGCCCGTCCTGCCCCGAACCGCCGGACCAGTCCGTCTGACGGACGGAGAAATTTCCCCAGCGCGTGAGATATCGAGAGAGATTCACCTGGTCCGTACCTCCTCCCGCAGTCCACTGAGTGACCGCCGTGATTTTCTGGGTCAGCGGATCATCAACGTTACCGCCGGAACACGGCGAAGATGAAGACGCGATATTGCCGGAAGAATCGTCCGTGCGACAGACATCTTCCATATAGAAATATCGGGTGAAGGCTTGGGTATTAAAAAGTTGCTGAACCTCGCTCGCTGAAAGCGCGCGGTTGTAATAACGGGCATCGTCAAGAAGTCCACTGAAATATTCGGACACAACCCAACCCAACCGAACCGGGCTTGATCCTGCTATGTACGTCCCGGTGGCACCTCCTATTTGAGTTCCATTCAAATACATATATGCCTGCTGATTATCATAGGTAACCACGAGATGGTTCCATTGGTTCAATGCCAGATTAACAGACCCATTTAGAGCCAGCGTTCCACCACTTTGTGTCGTCCAAAATAACGGCTGCCCAGTTCCACCGAATCCAAATCGGTAGCCGCTGGTCAGGTAATTTTCCTGCCGTATAATTCCCCTCCGCCATGTAGTACTGAAAGTATTTGGATTCACCCATACGGAGATACTGAAGGTTCCGTTAGTGGTGAAATTGAGCGTTGAGGTGCTCGGTACGTTGATATAGTTGCTGTTAGTGGCGTTGAAACTAGCGCAATTGGCTATCTTACATGTTGAAGACGCGCGTGACGTTCCATTAACGAGCGTCCCATTATTGTTGTTTCCTGTCGCGTCGTATGTCGTGGTGCTCGTGGAGACCGCATCCTCGTCAAATTTCCACTCCCCCACAAGCCCATTCGTCACGTCATTATCAATAAGTCCTTCCTGGCCTTGAACCGATATGTAAGAAGTGCCACTCGCGTTCAGGAAATATTGGGTGCTGGAACTCTTGGAAAGCCCGTAAATATTCTGCCAATTGCCGTTTGAAAAACTCTGAACATTGTTCAAAAGACCCTGGGTCATCTGGGAAGCGCTGGCTAAACCCTGGTTGCTGGTCGTGGAGCGAAGCGTGAAAGCGACACCGAAACTGGCGGTGCCGATTAAAATCGCCCCGATGCTCAAGCCGATAATGATTTCCATTAAGCTTTGGCCGCTCTGGTTCTTGAAAAACTTAACCAAGAAATTCTTTATCATCTTGTTTAATTATATAACAAAACCCGCCAAAATGACGGGTTTTGCAACTTGTGCGCAGGGAAGGATTCGAACCTTCGTAGCCATAAAGGCGTCAGATTTACAGTCTGATGCGATTGACCGCTCCGCCACCTGCGCGGATTGCTGAAAGTATTCTAATCCGATTCCTTCTTTTCCTCAATAACAGGCAGTTTATTTTCTTTCGGCGCTTCTTTTTTAAATTTATTAAGCTTCCCGCTCACGAAGTTCCCAATCTTAAGGATCCAGACCATCGCCTGCCTCAAGAACTTTTCCAGAAAGGCCTTTAAAATGTCGTCCAGTTTTTCCACATACGACATTACCCGGCTCCGTTCCGCAAAGCTATACGCGACTTCATCGCTCACCCGGGGCAGCGCTCTTGCCAGAAGATAAATAATCCCGGCCAGGGAAACCATTATGACTATTTCTATGATAAACCAGAGCATAAGAATAAATTTTTTAAATTTCTACAATTCGTATCTGCAGAATTTTTCCACTTTTATATTTTCTCCCACCTTGGCGGTAGTGCCTTTAACCAAATCGCTTATCGTTTGAGATTCATTTTTGATAAACGGCTGCTTGAGCAATTCTTCAACACTAACCGGGTTCATCGCCGCAATCTGCATAACTATGCTGTGGGATAATTCCTTGAACGGATCGGAACGCACGACGAAATCCGTCTCGGCGCGCATTTCCAAAAGAACGCCCACCCGCTCGTTGTGGATGTAGGAGATAAGAAGCCCCGCGCCGGTTTTTCTTTCTTTTTTGCTCTCGGCTTTCAACAAACCCGCTTCGTGGATGAATTCCACGGCCTTATCAAAATCTCCGCCGGCTTTTTCAAGCGCGCGCTTGCATTCCATCACACCCGCGCCGGTCATTTCCCTAAGTTTCACAATTGGATTGGTCATTTCTACTGCTTTATCGCTTCTCTGATTTTAGCAAAAATCCAATCCACACTGGACTTCGTGTGGTCATTCGCGAATATCGGATAATCAATTCCAGTCGGGTCGTCGTTCGTATCCATAATCGCCACTATCGGGATATGAAGGCGCTTCGCCTCGGCAACCGCCGTTTCGCTCTCCACCGGGTCAACTAGAAGCACCGCGTCCGGCAGACGATTCAGATTTTTGAGCCCGTCAAAAAAGCGGGACATTTTCGCGGATTCCTTCGCAAATTCCAACTGTTCCTTTTTGGTATATTTGGTGAGTTCGCCTTTTTCTATCTTGATTTTCATATCCTGGTAATAATTGGAGCGCTGGCTGATGACTTTGAAATTCGTGAGCGTGCCGCCAAGCCACCGGAAAATCACGAAGGGCATGTTAGTTTCCTCCGCGAGCGATTTTATCGCCTCCTTGGCTGCCGGTTTCGTGCCGGTTAAAAGCACCAGACCGCCCAAAGCGAATTTTTCCTTGAGAAATCCCGTTGCCTGTTCCAAGCTTTTTAGAACCGTCTCGGGGTCCAGAAGTTCAATTTCATTCCTCCGACCGCCGATGTAGGGCTTCATTTTCGGGTTGGTCTTGGTTTTTTTATGGCCGTAAAAAACGCCGGCCTTCGCCATTTCCTGAATTAAATCATTGTTGATTGTTTCAGTCGCCATAATAAGTGAACGATTGGTATGGTAAGCAAAAATGAAAAAAAAGTCAAAAGATTGGTGCGGGATAACCCCTCCTACGAAAACACGTTATCAAATTCCCCAGCGAGGAATTTGCACTTGCTCTCGGCCTCGCTCGTCCGCCCAGGGCGGACACCTGCCCGCTCGGCCTGCGAGACAGTTTTCTTAAGGAGGGGTTATCCCTTTTGTTGTTGGTTGTTAACAAACACAGGCGGGGCTCATGGTGTTATTTAAACGCAACTGAGAAAACGGTTGTTAAATTATTCCTACGAATAAGTCCCGGCATGATGGGAAAAGTGGGTAAGACTTGTCCGCCAGCTGGCGGATAGCGCCCCGGAGCGCACACTTTCCCCGCGTGCCGGGACTCACCGCGAAAAAAGAATATTTACTTCTTTCTCCACTTCTCAATTTCTTTATGATTCCCCGAAAGTAACACCTTTGGCACTTTGTGTTTTTTACCGTGATAGCTTAAAACTTCTGGGCGGGTGAAATGCGGATATTCCAAACCATCTCCTTCGGGCACGTCTTTTTCTTTCTTTAATAGTAAATTCCAATGAGATTCTTCTTCCAGCGACTCCAGCTTGATAACCCCCGGCACCAAACGAGCCACTGCTGAAATTACCACCATGGACGCTACATCGCCATCAGTTAAAACGTAATGGCCAATAGACAACTCCTTTGCTTTTAACGCTTTCACTACCCTTTCATCAATACCTTCATAGCGTCCGGCTATAAAAATAATATCATCAAATTTTTTCGCCCAATCATAAGCCACCTTCTGGTTGAATTGTTTCCCTTTAGCGGAAAACACCACTACCGCTGTTTTCCCCCCTTTTTTAATTTTCCTTTTAATTGAATCAACCGCTTCTAAAATCGGCTCGGCCATCATCACCATACCGGCGCCACCGCCGTAAGGCCGGTCATCCACTTTTTTATGCTTCCCTACCCCGAACTTCCGCAGATTCACCAGATTGAATTTTATAATCTTATTCTTCTCCGCCCGGCCCAAAATGGACGAATGTAGGTATTCTCCAATCGCCTCCGGAAACAAAGTAATAATATGAAATGTCATTTCTTCAATTATATTTCATTAAATGATTTAAGAGAATGAGACCCGGCGTACTGAAAAAGTGGGTAGGACTTGGCCTAGCGGCCCGGAGCGCACACTTTTTTGGTGCGCCGGGTCTCATATATCATCCTAAGAAATAAGAAAACCCGAGTTTTAGCTCGGGTTTTCTCTTCTAAATTAATATTAGAAACTGCTGGTCTGTTGCGTTGCTTCTCTCGGACGATGAGTAGAACCTTCCGGTTCCTCAATCTTCAGGTTAACGCGCGCGTTGCTCTTTATGCCCACAATCCTCAAGAGAGTCCGAATGGCCTTGGCAGTAGAACCCTGCCGGCCGACCACCTGACCCATATCCTGAGAATGAACTTTGAGCGAGAGGAGCACGCCCATCTCGTCAACCCGCCGGTCAATCACAACATCTTCCGGGTGATCAACAATTGCCTTCACCAGGAATTCCAAAAAGTCCTTATCGGGATTTTCTTGCATTGATGTTTGCTTTCTTAACTA
>Ga0187886_1002276_pt1 | contig 15597 bp, 12 predicted proteins | sample June2016WEW_20_1_FD_133001 | JGI IMG/M metagenome (GOLD analysis project Ga0187886, IMG submission 133001) | Peatland microbial communities from SPRUCE experiment site at the Marcell Experimental Forest, Minnesota, USA - June2016WEW_20_150 | ecosystem: Environmental > Terrestrial > Soil >... | reverse complement strand
TATTACTTTGCTTATGCCTCGAACTTAAATAAAAAGCAGATGCAATCGCTCTGCCCGGACAGCAAACCCAGATTCGTGGCTGTACTGCCCAACTATAAGCTGGTTTTCACCGGCTGGTCGCGCACCTATCACGGCGGGCTGGCCACTATCAAGTCGTTCCGGGGGGAAAAGGTGCCGGGTGCCATCTATGAAGTGACCGATGCCTGCCTCCGGAAGCTCGATAAGTGGGAGACCGGTTACGCCAGGTTGAATGTCACTGTCTTCGATGAAGACAATCAGCCCGTGAAAGCGGTTACTTATATAAAATCCGGCCAGCTGGAAGAGACGATGCCCTCAAAAGAATACGGGGAAATCATCCGGCAGGGCTACCGCGACTGGGGCATATGAGGGTTGTTTCCCGTTAAAATTCATGGAGACATCTGTCCGATAAATAGAATGGATATGATATAATGTATCGAATTTCCGAAAAACGAGACGTACAAGGAGCCATGTATGACCTCTGCCAACTATGAAATCAAGGACAGGGAACTCGCCGGGGCCGGCCGCCAGCGCATCGAATGGGCTTACCGGGAAATGCCCGTGCTGCGCCTTATCCGGGAGAGGTTCGCGGCCGAAAAACCCTTAAAAGGCATCCGCATTGCGGGGTGCCTGCACATCACCACGGAGACCGCGAACCTGGCGCTCACGCTTAAGGGGGGTGGGGCGGAAGTCGTCCTCTGCGCGTCCAATCCGTTAAGCACCCAGGATGATGTCGCCGCGGCGCTGGTGGAGTACGGCATTCCCACCGGCGCTATCAAGGGCGAAGATGAGACCACTTACTACCGGCATATAAATATGGCACTGGACAGCAAACCTAACATCACCGTGGACGACGGCGCCGACCTCGTGACCACATTGCACACCAAGAGGAGCGACCTGATAAAAAATATCATCGGGGGCAGCGAGGAGACCACCACCGGCGTTATCCGCCTGCGCAGCATGGCGAAGGCCGGGAAGCTTAAATACCCCGTCATCGCCGTTAACGATGCTGATACCAAGCACCTCTTCGATAACAGGTACGGCACCGGCCAGAGCACCATCGACGGCATCACCCGCGCCACCAATATCCTCTGGGCGGGAAAAAAGGTGGTGGTGTGCGGCTATGGCTGGACAGGGCGCGGCGTGGCCATGCGCGCCAGGGGCATGGGCTCGCACGTTATCGTGATAGAGGTTGAACCGGTGCGCGCCCTGGAAGCTGTCATGGAAGGCTACCAGGTCATGCCGCTGCTGGAGGCCGCTAAAATCGGCGATATTTTCATCACCGTTACCGGCGATAAAAACATTATCGATAAAACCCATTTTCAGGTGATGAAGGATGGTGCTATCCTCGCCAATAGCGGCCACTTCAACGCGGAAATCAATATCCCGGTGCTGGAGAGCCTCTCGAAGAAGAAGCGCACTATCCGGAACTTCGTCGAAGAATATACCCTGAAAGACGGGCGGTGCATTTTCCTGCTGGGCGAAGGCAGGCTGATAAACCTGGCGGCGGCGGAAGGCCACCCGGCCAGCGTCATGGACATGAGTTTCGCCGACCAGGCGCTGTGCATGGAATACCTGGTGAAAAACAGGGGCAAGCTGGAAATTAAAGTGCATACCGTGCCGGAGGAAATCGATAAAGAGGTGGCCAGGCTGAAGCTAAAGGCGATGGGTGTGGCTATCGATACCCTGACCGCCGAGCAGAAAAAATACTTATCAAGCTGGGAAGAAGGAACGTAAACTTAACTGTCATTGCGAGCCATCCCGACCGCAGTCGGGAGGCGCGGCAATCTCAATGACCGATTGGCACGAGCATCGGGATTGCCACGTCGCTTCGCTCCTCGCAATGACAGTTTGATAACCTCAAAACTTTAATTGGAGGATTTAAGATGCCTAACAGTTTCTCAAGCTCGCCGAAATACCTCTTCACCTCGGAGTCGGTCACCGAAGGGCACCCGGATAAAATCTGTGACCAGGTGGCGGACGCCGTCCTGGACGCTATCCTGGGGAAAGACCCGTTCGGTCGGGTCGCCTGCGAGGTGGCCACCACCACCGGACTCGTCATCGTCCTGGGCGAAATTACGACCAAGACCTATGTCGAGGTCGCCCAGCTGGTCAAGGACGTCGTCCGGGATATCGGCTATACCCGCCCGGAATACGGCTTCGACTACCAGTCCGTCGGCGTCATGGTGTCCATCAAGGAGCAGTCAGCCGATATTGATATGGGGGTGAGCAAATCTCTGGAGGTTAAGGAGACCGCCGGCACCAGCCACCTTGATGAAATCGGCGCGGGCGACCAGGGCATGATGGTCGGCTTCGCCTGCAACGAGACGCCGGAGCTGATGCCACTCACCGCTTCACTTGCCCACCAGCTATGCCGGCAGCTCGCAAAAGTACGCAAGGAAAAAAAGCTTAAATACCTCCGGCCCGACGGCAAATCGCAGGTGACAGTGGAATACAGCCACGGCGTCCCGAAGCGCGTCGACAATGTAGTCATAGGGGCGCAGCATGACCCGGATGTCACCCACGCCCAGATTGAGAAAGATGTTATCGAGCATGTCATTAAAGCGGTCGTCCCGGCGGCGCTTTTAGATAAAAACACGAAGTATTTCGTCAACGCAACGGGGCGGTTCGTCATCGGCGGTCCCGTGTCCGATACGGGATGCACCGGGCGCAAGATAATCGTGGACACCTACGGCGGGGTCGCCCGGCACGGCGGCGGCTCATTCTCCGGCAAAGACCCCACCAAGGTCGACCGCTCCGCCTCTTACATGGCGCGCTATATCGCCAAGAACGTGGTGGCCGCGGGCCTGGCCGACCGGCTGGAAATGCAGGTGGCTTACGTCATCGGCAAGGCGCACCCGCTTTCCGTGTCCGTCGAGACTTTCGATACCAATAAGGTTGAAAACAAGGTAATTGAAAATCTGATTAACAAGCACTTCGACCTGCGCCCCGGCGCTATCATCGATGCGCTCAACCTGCGCCGCCCCATCTACCGCCAAGTAGCCGCTTACGGGCACTTCGGCCGCCCGGATTTAGACTTACCTTGGGAAAAGACCGATAAGGCGGCTATGTTACGGAAAGAGGGGTTGGGGAAGTAGGGAGCCAAAGAGGGGCGCCGCCCCTCTTCCATATCCTCCCCTTCCCTTTGAAGGGAAGGGGACAAAGGGGATAGGATGAATAAACCAAATCCCATCCATTTCGGCACGGACGGCTGGCGCGGTATTATCGCCGAGGACTTCACCTTTGATAATGTCCGCTACTGCGCCCAGGGCGTGGCCGATTATTTAAAAGAAACGGGGCTGGCCGGGCGCGGTGTCGTTATCGGCTATGATACCCGCTTCGATTCCGAGGACTTCGCCGCCGCCGCCGCGGAGATAATCGCCGGCAACGGCATCAAGGTCTATTTAACGCCTAAACCTACCCCCACCCCCGTCATCAGCTACGGCGTCCTGGCGCAAAAGGCCGGTGGCGCGATTATCATTACCGCCAGCCATAACCCGGGCATCTGGAACGGCTTTAAGTTCAAGGACGAGCACGGCTCCAGCGCCGCAGATGAGATTACATCTAAAATCGTTGATTTCATAAATAAAGCATATGACGCCGGCAACGTAAGGCGTCTCGCCCTGGCCGACGCTAAAAAACAGGGGCTCGTTCAGGAGACCGACCTCGACCCCGTCTATTTCGAGCAGGTGGGGCGGCTCATCGATTTAAAAAAGCTGCGCCAGGCCAGGCTAAAACTGGTCATCGACCCCATGTACGGGGCCGGCGCGGGATATTTAAAAAGACTTCTGGGTGGCGGCTCAATTACGTTTACCGAGATAAATGCCGAGCGTAATCCCCTCTTCCCGGGTCTACGCCCGGAGCCTATCATGCCTCACCTCGAAGGGCTGGCGGCGGCGGTGAAAAAGCAAAAGGCGAGCGTCGGCCTGGCCACCGACGGCGACGCCGACCGCATGGGCATTATCGACGAAAAAGGGAACTTTATCACGCAGCTCCAGGTCTTCGCGCTGCTCTGCCTCTACCTGCTGGAGGTACGCGGCGAGCGCGGCCCGATTGTGAAATCGCTCACGACCACCAACATGGCTTTCCGCCTCGGCGAAATTTTTAAAGTGCCGGTGTACCAGACGGCGGTGGGCTTCAAATATATCGCGCCGGTGATGCTGGAAAAAGACGCCCTCATCGGCGGGGAGGAGAGCGGCGGCTACGGTTTCCGCGGGCATGTCGCCGAGCGCGACGGCGTCCTGGCCAATCTTTATTTCCTCGACTTAATGGTCAAGACCGGCAAGAAGCCTTCCGAGCTTATCGAATATCTGTATAAAAAAGTCGGCCCGCACTATTACCAGAGAGATGATATAAGATTTCCGGAAGCGGAACGTGCAGCTATTGTCGAACGCGTCCGGGACAAGCCGCCTGCAACCATCGACAACGTAAAAGTGCTAAATATCGATACCACGGACGGCTACCGCTTTAACCTGGCGGACAATAGCTGGCTGCTTATCCGGTTCTCGGGCACCGAACCCCTGCTGCGCATCTATGCCGAGACCGATTCTCCGGAGCGCGTTGCACGTTTCCTGGAAATCGGCAAGAAAATGGCCGGGGTATAGCTCCAATCAGAATTCGATGTTGCTTTAATAGCGAAGCGCCTGTAATGGCAGGGGATAAGCTGACCCTCCCCTGGCCGCCGAGAGAATTACCGGCGCACGGGGTTGCTGCGTAAAGTCGAAGGCATCGAGCATATCCAGAGCATTGGTATCGCGTGCTGTCATGGGATGGACATCGAAGCGCTCCTCCACTATCTTAAGCCATGATTCAAAAGAATAGGTATTATGGTCAATGTAGTTTTCCCTGGCATAAGGACTGATTACCAAGCCAGGCACTCTGATGCCGAGGCCATACTGGTCAATCTTTGGCGGGGAGACATGGTCGTAAAACCCGCCCCAATCATCCCAGCTGATGAAAATTGCCGTGGAATTCCAGTCGGGGCCCTTCATTATGGCATTGACCAGTCCGGTAACATAGGCCATTCCTTCCTCCACCCCAGCCGGAGGGTGTTCGCTCACGGCGCTGGAGGGAATAACCCAGCTAACCTGGGGCAATTTCCCCGCAGCCGCATCTTTATAAAACTGGCTCGTGCCCTGTAGACGGCTGCGTTGAGCAGGGTCGTTCTGCACGGCCGGGAAAGCGGGGAGGGGATTCCAGAACGTATACTTATCCGGGTTCTGCTCCTCGGCGGACTGTGACCCCACGACGTGTTCATCTTCTGTGTCCGGCAATTTCCCTGATGTGACATAGTATTTCCAATCAATCTGTCCACTGGTCAGGAGTTCTGTGATTTCAGGGAAATTGTAGGTTGAAGGTTGGGTTTGCTTATAACCGGTGTAACCTCCGCTTTGAGCCGCCAGCATATACAGATGGGCCGGCAGGCTGTAAGAGGCCACTGACTCAAACATAGCGTCCTGTAAAACGTAAAGCCGGGCGTAGTTCCAGTAATTCGGTATCTCGTGGTAGTCATGATAACTCATGACGTCCTTGGGATTATGCCCGGGTGTATTGCTTGGGTTAAGGGCTGTTCCATTGGCGTTAAGACCTTTATAAGCCTGGTTCAAGAATCCATCCATCTTGCCATTGTTGATGTCAGCCTGGGCATTGTCCCACCCGTGAGGGCCGCCGAGGTTCACATCATTGGTGTCATGATAGGGAGCGACAGTCGTGCCGTCATGAGGGTCGGTAAAAGATATCCCCTGTGGTATACCATTAGCTCCGGGATAGGTGCCAAAATAGCTATCGAAGCTGCGGTTCTCCTGCATGATGAACACAAAGTGCTCTATTTTGTTCAGGCCGGAGGCGGTAGTAGGAATCGACGTTGGTGCCGGTGAGGATGATGAAGGAGGAGCCTGTGGCGAGCATGCCGGAAGCGATAGGCCGATAGACATCAATATCAGGACAACTGCCATTAAGACCGAGTTCGACCTGTTTATCATTATATGGCCCGCCGTTTGACTTTTCTCTACTGTTGTTCTACCGATTTTACCTCTTTTTTAACGGGATTTGAAGTCGGGAATCAGGCGGAAACCCGAAGTACTAAGGGGTGGGGTTTTTCACCGTCGTGACTTCGACAGTGGATTTGCTGTTGCCCCGCTGATAGGCTATCTGCAGCTTTTGCCCTATCTGGCTGCCGGATACGGCCGCCGCCGCTTCTGAAGCGCTGGTGACACCCTTACCATCGATGGTTAGAATAACATCACCTGGTTGCAGACCGGCATTGCTGGCAGGGCTGTTTGGTGAGACATCGACGATTAACACGCCTTTTTGCACGGGCAGACTGTTTACAAGGGCCACACCGGGGTCCACGGTCTGGAATACCGCGCCTATCCAGGGCTGCACCACGTATCCCTGGTTGAGCAGCTGCTGCAAAATCGGCACGGCGGTGTTGGTGCTTATGGCGTACCCCATGCCCTCGACACCGGAGGCGGAAACTTTAGCGTTGACGATGCCGATAACTTCCCCGGACATGTTGACCAGCACGCCGCCGCTGTTGCCGGGATTGATGGCGGCATCGGTCTCAATCAGGTTATAGAGCGTCTGGGTGGCCGATAATGTTATCGAAGTCCCCAGGTTGCTGATAATCCCTGCCGTGACTCTTATTCCTTCGCCGAGGGCATTGCCGATAGCGACGACCTGCATGCCGACCTGCGCTTTGGATGAGTCTCCAATCGTGGCCGCGGGCAGACCGGTCGCGTTAACTTTTATTACGGCCAGGTCATTAATAGGGTCGCTGGTTACTTTTACCGCCGGGAAAATACGTCCGTCATCGAGGCTTACCACGATATTTTGTGCCCCCGACACCACGTGGTCGTTCGTGACGATAAGCCCGTTGGGGTCCATTATCCAGCCGGAGCCGGCGGCCGCCGCGGTGGTAGTTCCCCCCCGCCTGGTGGTGCTGATAATTTGGTCGTCGATGGCCACGACGCAGGGTTTAACTTTTTCAACTACCGAAACTATATCCGGCAAGGGGGCGGCCGTACCCTGCTGCACTGATATCGCTACGGCGGTGGTACCGGGGTTCGAGGCTATCGTTTTCGTAGTAGGGTTGGGGATTGAAACAATAGGCGTAGCAGGCGCTGATGAACATGCTGCCAGAAGAACGGCCAGACCAATCACGGCTAACAGTGATAACCGTGATGCGGCTCGAAAAATATTCTTCTTCATAGCGTTACCTCCTGTAACATTGTCAATATGTAACTCTTTTCATTTTAATGATAGGGTTAGACCGTTATAATAGTCATAAAATCCAGCCGAAAAATATTACAGATTTATGACATTATGGGCGCGTTCAGCCCGTAGCTATAGTCACCGGCGCATTTGTGTGGTAATCTTTTTCTTAGAAGACCTGAATTATGGGGGTGGGTTATGCCAAAAGCATTCTGGAAAGGCGTTATCAGTTTCGGGCTGGTAGCCATACCGGTAAAGATGTATGTGGCGGCCGAGAGCAAGCAAATCAGCTTTCATCTTCTTCACAAGAAATGCCTCACCCGGCCCAAACAGGTGCTGCATTGCGAAACCGACAACGAATATTTTAGCTCGAAGGACACCGTACGCGGCTATGAGATTGCCAAGGGACAGTTCGTGGTGGTGGATGATAAAGACCTGGAGAAAGTGCCTATCAGGACTTCCCGTGCTATCGATATTCTGGGCTTTGTCGATATTAAAGAAATAGACCCTTTGTACTACTATAATGCTCACTATGTCGAACCGGAGAAGCTCGGCGCCAAGCCTTTCCGACTGCTTAAGGAAGCGCTCCAGAAAACAGGACGAGCCGGCATCGCCAAGGTCTCTTTCCAGCGGCGCGAGCATCTCGGCTGTTTGCGACCTTTCGAAGATATCCTGGTGCTCCACACTCTGCATTATGAGGATGAGATTCAGCCGCGCCAGGAGCTTACGCCTCCCAGGCCTGATTACACCGAGGCCGAGTTTAACATGGCGCTTTCTCTGGTCAAAGCGATGGCCAAGGATTTTAACCCCAGAGAATACAAAGACCAGTATGAAGAAGCGCTGAAAAAACTCGTCGAGGCCAAGATATCGGGCAAGAAGATTATCGCCCCGGAGACGCCGAAAACGGAAATCGGCGACCTCATGGCAGCGTTACGCGCCAGTGTCCAGGCGGCCAGGAAAGTGCCGGTACTTAAGTAAGGCCGAGCAATTCCTTCATCTGCATCGCGTTTTTGACCGGGAACTCGGCGTGTTTGTTTTTAAAGATGATGTGCAGCTCGTCAGCTTTTTGCGCCATCGACCTCACTCTGGGAATCCACTCCTTGAGTTCGTCTTCACTGTAAAGATAGTTGAATTTTTCGGTCGCCATCACGTCGCTGCGTTCCCAGTTTTCGCTGTTCCGCCCGTGAAACCGGATAATTGACAACGGCGCGGTAACCTCGGCCACCGCCGGCACGCTCGACTTGAACCCCTGGGGCTCGTCCACGCAGACCAGAGTGATTCCCTGTTCTCGGAGAAACTTGAGCGTTTCCTCGTGGTGTTCGTCCAGCCAGGTGCCCACGCGGAACTCCACCGCCACCTGAAATTGTGGAAGTCTCTTGCGGCAGCCGGCGATGTAATCGAAGTTTTCAGGCTCGGGGTGGAACCAGGGCGGAAACTGGAAAAGCACCGCGCCCAGTCGCTCCGCGGTGGAAAAAACCTCGATGTTACGGATAAATATTGTCCAGAGCTCATCCAGCGCCGCAGGCGGCAGGTGGTGCGGGTAAATATTACCTCTGGCCTGGATTTCATCGCCGTATTTCTCCCGGATGGTCCCGGGAAGGGCGGTAAGACGGGTGGGGTGCTGCGTAAAAAGGCTGAAGGCCCTGACATCGAAGGTAAAGCCGTCCGGGGTGTTTTCCAGCCAGAGGCCGAGGTTGTGCCGGGTGGGGAAAAAGTGATAACTCGAATCTATCTCGGCGACGGGGAACCGGTCGGCATAATACTTGAGCCGTTCCGCCGGAGTTTTCACTTCCGGAGGATAGAAGCCGCTTTTTATCAGCTCCGGCTCCGCCCAGGATGATATCCCGACCAGAACTCGTCCCATTCGTAAGACCTCCACTGGACAACCGCGTCCTGAAATTATAGCATAAAGGTAATTATGAGTCTCGAACGATACCGGCGCAAGCGGGATTTTAAACGCACGCGTGAACCGGCCCCAAAGGTCAAGGCAGGTGGGGGGCCGCTTATCTTTGTCGTGCAGAAGCACAGCGCCCGACGGCTCCACTACGATTTGCGACTGGAGCTTGACGGTGTACTGAAGTCGTGGGCGGTGCCGAAGGGGCCGTCTCTCGACCCGGTGGAAAAGCACCTGGCGGTCATGGTCGAAGACCACCCGGTGGAGTACGCCGCCTTCGAAGGCAACATCCCCGAAGGTGAATACGGCGCCGGTGAGGTGATTATCTGGGACAGCGGCACTTACTCCCCGGATGAAGGTGGCCGGTTACTTTTCGACGACCGCGCGGCTGCCGAAGCGCAGATGAGAGAGGGGCTGGAGAAGGGGAAGCTCTCCTTTTTCCTGCGTGGCCAGAAGCTCAAGGGCTCGTGGACGCTGGTTAAAATCCAGAAAAAAGAAAAAGACTGGCTGCTCATGAAGCACCGGGATGAGTATGCCACCCCTGGCGCTGACATCCTGAAAAACGGGCAGTCGGTAGTGTCTGACCGCACAATAGAAGATATGCGTGACAGACGCTCACCCGGCAAGACAACCACGGTGTCGGCTGACCCGAAAATTGTCCCCGGCGTGCGTAAAGCGCCTTTTCCATCTGCTGTTTTACCGATGCTCGCCAGCCTGGCGGAAAACCCTTTTTCCCATCCTGACTGGTTTTTCGAGCCGAAGCTCGATGGCTACCGGATAACCGCTTATTTGCGCGATGGGAAGGTAATGTTGCTTTCGCGCAATGGCAACAACGTCAGCGAGTCGTACGCCTCGCTCCTGCCCGACCTTGCCCGCCAGCCGGCGTCAGACCTGGTCCTGGACGGCGAAATCATCGCCATGGATGAAAAGGGGAAGCAGTGCTTTCAGTGTCTCCAGCAGTATTTGCGCTCTCTTAACCTGGCTTCGCGAAAGCAGCCGGGTTTTCCTCTTATTTATTACGTTTTTGATATCCTCTATCTGGATGGTTTTGACCTGCGCGGTGCGGCCCTGCGCTATCGTAAAGAGCTCCTCGGTAAAATCCTGAAAGCGACCGGACAAATCAGGTTGGTTGACTATTTTGAAGGCGACGGGGAGACCGTTTACAGGGCTGCGGTAAGTAACGGGCTGGAAGGCATTATAGCCAAGCGCCGCGACAGCCTGTATGAAACGGGCCGGCGTTCCCGCGACTGGCTTAAAATCAAGGCCATGCGCAGCGATGAGTTCGTTATCGGGGGATACAGCGTGGCCGAAAAAGGGCGGAAACATACTTTCAGCTCGCTCCTGCTGGGCCAGTTTGATGCTAAAGGAAAGCTGATATTCGCCGGGCACGTCGGCAGCGGCTTTGACGAGGCGCTTTTAGACGATTTAAAGAAACGCCTCGATGGCCTGCGGACCGACCGCCGCCCGTTCGCTGCAGAGCCGCCCCTTAACGCGCCCACCACCTGGGTCAGACCTGTTCTGGTGGCCGAAGTGAAGTTCAGCGAGCGGACACAGGACGGTCGGCTCCGCATTCCCGTTTTCCTGCGTCTGCGGGAGGACAAGGCGCCGGGTGAAGTCCGGCGTTTCGAGCTTGTCATCGCCCCAGCGCTGCCTCGAAAAGCTAATACCGGTGAAAACGAAAAAATCCTCGCACAAATTCATAGCGCGGGGGACGCTATTGACCTGCAGGTAGAAGGCAACAAAATCAAAATCGGCAATATCGATAAAGTCCTCTGGCCTGCCACCGCAGCCCATCCGCCCCTGACCAAGCGGCACCTGCTGGCCTACCTGGCGGAGGTATCGCCTTATCTCCTGCCCCACCTGAAAGACCGTCCGCTGACCATGAGCCGGTATCCCGATGGCATCTACGGCGAGCATTTCTACCAGAAGCACTGGGGCCATCCGCTGCCGGACTTCGTAGCCAGGGTTAACATTCGCGGCGAAGAAGGCGTCACCGAATACCTGCTCTGCGACAACCTTTCTACGCTCCTCTGGCTGGGACAGGTCGGTAATATCGAGTTCCACAGCTGGTTTTCGCGGACGGTCGGCGGACCGGACATGCCCCGGATGAAAAAGGACCCCGATTACCGGCTAGATTTTCCCGATTTCATCATTTTCGACCTCGACCCGTACATTTATTCGGGCCGGGAAAAGTCCGGCGATGAGCCGGAGCTGAACCGGAAAGGCTTTGAAAAGACCTGCGAGGTCGCTCTCTGGCTGAAAGAAGTCCTGGATGAAATGGAGCTGAAGGCTTATGTGAAAACATCCGGCAAGACCGGACTCCATATCTACGTTCCCATCGTCAGGCGGCTGGACTATAAGGCGGTGCGGGGGTCGGCGGAAACGATAGGGCGCTTCCTTCTCCAGCGGCACTCGCGGGACATCACACTGGAGTGGGCCGTGGAGAAGCGCACCGGCAAGGTCTTCGTGGACTACGGCCAGAACGTGAAGGGCAAGACCCTGGCCTCCATTTATTCTCCCCGCCCGGCCGCCGGGGCCACCGTGTCCGCGCCGCTGGAATGGGGGGAGCTGGGGAAGGGCTATCCGGAAGAATTTACCATCCTGAACCTGCCGGAACGGCTGAAAAAGACCGGCGACCTGTGGAGGGACATCCTTGCCCAGAAACGGGACCTGAAAAAGTTGCTCGAATTGAAATAGGGCCGACTAATCCGGCTGGACCGGCTACATCAGTCTCAAGTCGTACTCTCTAAGCCTCGCGTCCATCGCTTTGGCGTCCGGGACGTACTTATTCAGCTCGTTCCAGAACTTTTTACTGTGGTTATAAATCCTGGTGTGCACGAGCTCGTGTAAAATTATGTAGTCCCGCAGGCCAGGTGACAGCGCCATCGCCTTCATGTTGAGGCTGATATCGTGGTTGTGCGAGCAGCTGCCCCAGCGCGTTTTCTGGTTCCTGATGTAGACCTTGTTGAAACTAAATCCGTTTTTCGCCGCCAGTGTACGCAACCTGGATTTCAGCGTTTTTTCCGCCTGCGCTTTATCGATGCTGGAAAATAACGCTGCCAGCGATTTCTGCCGACTCCTTATCCGCCGGATTCTGCTACGGGTCTTTTTTATCCAGCTTTCCTTCTTGCGGACGAACTCAAGGGCCGCTTTGAAAGACGCCCGGGTCGGCACGCTGACTCGGATACGTTTATCGGGCCGGATGGTGATGGTAATGCGCCTGGCGCGGGTGCTGCGTGCTAGGAAGACGGGCCCGATGCCCTCGACGTTGAATGCCTCTGGTTTGGTCATTTATTATTCGCTCTAATTTAATAATATGCCCATGGAGCGCGGAAATTGCAAGCGTCCTTGGTATGTCCACTCCGGAGGGAATGGTATAATAGGGGTCAGATTATCCGAAGGGGGTATGGAATATGGCCGCGATAAACCTCGATGATGCAAAGACCTATCAGAAGCTCGACCCGGAAGGCATGTTGGCGCGCATTAAAGAGCTTCCGGCGCAATGCCGCCAGGCCTGGCAGGCGGTGATGAGCTTTAAGCTGCCGGCGGACTACGCGGATATCAACAAAGTGGTTATCCTGGGTATGGGCGGCTCGGCCATCGGCGGCGACCTGATGAAAAGCCTGGTGGCATCCGAGGCCAGGGTGCCGGTTATCGTCCACCGCGATTACGGTCTGCCGGCCTGCGTCGATGATAAGACTTTACTGATTGCTTCGAGCTATTCCGGTAATACCGAAGAGACCCTATCCGGCTTCGAGCCGGCGCTGAAAACGGGGGCGAAAAAGCTGGCCATGACGACCGGCGGCAAGCTAGAGCAAATAGCTGGAGAGAACCATATGCCGGTGTTTAAAATAGAATATAAAGCGCAGCCCCGGGCCGCGCTGGGCTTCAGCTTCATTCCGGTCCTGGGCGTTATGCAGAAACTCGGGTTCATTGCAGACAAGACTGCAGATGTCAGCGAGACGGTACAGGTGCTGGAAAAACTTTCCGCTAGGCTGGATGAAAAATCGCCTTCGTCCGGTAATCCCGCCAAGCAGATGGCGCAGCGGCTGTACGGCTGCCTGCCGGTGATTTACGGGGCGGGCATCGCCGCGGAGGCGGCACACCGCTGGAAGACGCAGATTAATGAAAACAGCAAGGCCTGGGCTTTTTACGAGGTCTTTCCGGAGCTGAACCACAACGCGACGGTCGGCTTTCCGCTGCCCGCAGACATAGTTAAAAAGGTAAGGGTCATTATGTTGCGGTCGCCGCTGTTCAACGCGCGCATCAAGCTGCGCTATGAAGTGACCTGCGAGCTTCTTAAACAGGCCGGGGTGCTATATGAGTTCGTGGATAGTGAGGGTGAAAGCCCGTTGAGCCAGATGGTCAGCCTGGTGTCCATCGGCGACTACGTTAGCTATTACCTGGCGATTCTTTACCGCGTCGACCCGTCCCCGGTGAAAGTTATTAGTTATCTTAAGGACCGGCTGGCAAAGGGGTAAATTCAGCGTCATTCTGAACAAAGTGAAGAATCTCGGGTTAGGGACGAAGGTTTCCAATTTTGCCTTTAGAATCCCGGCAGTTTAGTCCCCGCCACCTCGGCCGCCTTTTTCTTTATTCTCTTACGCCTCTTCCACCCCAGTATTCCCAGCAGGTCGCCGATGGCCTTGTCCTGCTGTGTTTCGGCCCTCATGGGGAGGTCCGGGTCTATTTTGTAGCGCGTCCGCCGCCCTTCACGCTTTTTCGTCACGTAGCCGTCGGCCTCAAGGTCATTGATGATGTTGCGCGTCGCCTTTTCCGTGATGCCGATAGTCGCGGCGATTTCCCGCGCGGTAATGCGCGGCTGCTGGGCGACGATACATAACACCAGAGCGTGATTGGTCAGGAACTTCCAACCCGGCATGAACTGTCCTCCCCGGGGAAATGTCAGGATATTTTTTTATTTACCGCGAAAACTATTGACAATTGTTAGACAAACTGTATAATTAAATTAAGGAACTTTAATTCCTGAATATATTGTATCACTAATGTCAAGTTAATATTGCCAGTTGGTGAAAACAGCTAATAAAAAGGAGAGTTGAGACAGAAAAAGTGAAAACGCTATCGGTGGCCGATAAACGTCAGACCGCCAGCCAGACCGAAAGAATCACCGTAGAGAAACAGGTTAGATTAGAAGTCGAAGAAGAACCTCCCAGTAGTCGTTTCGCGTCACATAATCCTGAAGAAGAGCCCCCCGGTAAAGCAGCCACCGGTAGAGTCAGAAATTTTGGACAGATACCTGACAGCAGCTGGAACGATTGGAAATGGCAGTTCCGCAACAGGATAACCAGTGTTGAACGCTTAAGGCAGCTAGTGCCGTTATCAGCCGATGAGCAAGCGCAGATAAGGCTGGTGACCCGGCGCTATCCTCTCTCCATCACCCCTTACTATCTTTCGCTCATCAACCCGGATGACCCTGATGACCCCGTGAGAAAACAGGCGATACCTTCCATCCTGGAAATCGCGATGAGCGGCATGGGTTTTGAAGACCCTCTCGCCGAGAAAGAAGATTCCGTGGTGCCTGGCCTGGTACATCGCTACCCGGACAGGGCGCTGATGGTGCTCACCGATATTTGCCCCATGCTTTGCCGCCACTGTACGCGCAAGAGGGAATGGCGGCACGGCGGCTGGGTACGCACCGACGCTGAAATTAACGCCATGGTGGACTACCTAAGCAGCAACAGCGGCATCAGGGATGTCATCATCTCCGGTGGCGACCCGCTGACGCTCGACACCTCCCACCTGGAGTCGATTATCGCCAGGGTTAGGGCGATAAAGCATATCGAGATTATCCGTATCGGGTCGCGGTTCCCGGTGGTCTTACCGCAGCGTATCGACACCGAGCTCTGTAATATGCTATCTAAATATGGCCCGATATGGCTCAATACCCACTTCAACCACCCCCGGGAGATTACACCCGAGGCGGCGGCGGCCTGTGACCGTTTGCTGCGCGCCGGCGTGCCGGTCAATAACCAGACCGTCCTCCTGCGCGGTATCAACGATAACCTGGAAACTATCATGCGGCTGTGCCATGGCCTGTTAAAGGCCAAGGTGCGCCCGTACTATCTCTTCCAGTGCGATGAGGTACAGGGCACCGAGCACCTCCGTACGCCGGTAGAGACCGGCATCAGGATAATGGAAGGGATGCGCGGGTTTACTTCCGGCCTGGCCATACCGACGTTCGTCGTCGACCTGGTACAGGGCGGCGGCAAAGTGCCCCTGCAGCCCAACTATGTGCTCTCGATGACCGATAGTGAGCTGATTCTGAAAAACTACGAGGGGCAGGTATACCGTTACCGCAATCCCAATTCGCAGGTCAAGATTGAAATGGTTGCGGCGGCGCCGGTTAGCGGAGTCGTCCCGAGTTTGCTGACGGACAACGCACGACCTGTGGAAACTGAAGGTGAAACCGATGCGAATCGGGTTATCGTACGATCTTAAAACAGCCGTAGCGG
>Ga0187886_1002275_pt1 | contig 15600 bp, 8 predicted proteins | sample June2016WEW_20_1_FD_133001 | JGI IMG/M metagenome (GOLD analysis project Ga0187886, IMG submission 133001) | Peatland microbial communities from SPRUCE experiment site at the Marcell Experimental Forest, Minnesota, USA - June2016WEW_20_150 | ecosystem: Environmental > Terrestrial > Soil >... | reverse complement strand
TGCGGCAGATAATAATACTGACCACATATAGCAGCGTGATTTTATAGGATTTTTTAAGAAGTTTATAAAAGAAGAATATTATTTAAATTTGCTTAACCCGGGGCTGTGCTTTTCATAGCATTGACCGTGTTATGGGCCAGGCCTTATTTTTTATCTCAGTACTAGAAAATTGTCTTGTTAAGGATTTTTTGTTTTTATTTTAGTCAAATGTTGTCCGTCAAATTGCCTTGTTATCGGAAGTCTTCTTACTTAAGCGGGAGGGAGAAAAATTTTAAAATTCTTTGATCCAATCTGGTGTAAGCTCTTTTGCAATTTTGGGAATGTGGATTGGCCTGTGTGAATTGCAAATGTGCTTACACCAGAAATGTTAAAGGTCGAGGAGTATAAAAAGCATGTGCCTGACAGCCGGGAGGTTCTTACAAAACTAGTTTCTTGAAGTGATTATTTCCAAATTATGATCAGGGCACTTGATAAAATCTTTATCATCTGTAACAATCTTCCAATTACCTAACTTGGCTAACTCAATATAATAGCTATCGTTAAAATCAATTTCAGAAAGATGTTGGAATATTGAATTAAGTTCAATAGAATTGAAATTGTCAGAAGATTTATCACAGAACATCATTATTTGATTGATGTTGCGTTTAATTTCTTCTATTGTATCATTATATCTTTGTGTGCCTATATAATTCTTTTTAAAATCCGCAGTGTGATTATTGGTCTCTCCTTTCCATCTATCAAAATCCATTCTTAAATATCTATTTGCAAATTCAGACAAAACCAAACTGCTGATAAAAATTGTACTCTTTGAGGTTTTAATGCTTTGTAGAAATACGGAATAATTTTTTTGTTTGTTACTATTGTAACTTCCTAATGGACAGAATAAATACATCCAAACACTGTTGTCAAAAAAAAATAAATCTAATGACTTTGGTGAATACTTTGTGATATCAATGACTTTAGCTGCCATAAATAGCCTTGTTCGCGGAATCTTCAAATCCTTTCTTATTCGCAAAATATTCCTTTGCTCGTTCAATTACTTTTTTGAACAAGATTTTATCCTCATCAGCAACATTTTTAAGTCTAAGAGTAGTATTGAGTTGATCGCTTGAATAAGTGTTGTATAATTGCCCAATAGCAGAATTTAAAAATGCGGTGGTCAGAATATTGATCTCAGAAAAATCAAGTTCTGCAATACATTTGTCATTGATGCATTTAACAATAAAATTATATATAATTTCACCATCATCGGATGAAACAGCTGTATCCCGATTAATTATATCTCGAATTTTCAATTGTCGAATTTCTAAATCCATCATGTAAATATATTAAAAAATATCTTCCAAAGAAATTTCTTCTTTTAATCGATAAGAGCTTTTGTCGTTAAGATTAAATTCAATATTGGCTATTGTTCCATTGAAGGGGTTACTAAATAACTTTTTCTCCATCTTGTCATTGTAATATTCCCAGAATCCGTCAGAAGAAACAATCTGGATTCTTCCTTTGTTCAATTTGATGAATTCAAAAATAATGTCAAGTCCAAGCCCACCAGAAACATTACCGGTTTTTGTTGTATGCCCTGATTGCAAGGCCCATTCGATAGCGTCACAACCGGAAAAATTCGCATTTAAATATTCATTTACATTGTTTTTTATCGTTTTCCCCATGTCAACAATTGTAAAATCTAGTCGAGTAATTTCCACATCCTGAATTATTTGACCACAAGTATATATATTTTTACAATTTCCATGTGTTCGAGCATTCTCGAATAGCTCAAAAATACTTTCATTGATTTTTTTCCCAAGCATTTTACTATGTTTTGGAAAATCAGTTTTGGACAGCATTTCATTTTTTACATAATCCATAAACTCTATGTCTTTATATTGAGTAAACTTCATAAATGAAATCACTGTTCCTTTATGATGAGTATTTAAATTGGGAACTGAGTTTATGATAAAATTATTCAGTTCAAAAACATCTTTTATAGTTCTATGGATCTCAACTAATTCTACATTTTTCTTTTGTTCTATTGTAGAATCAATTATCGCACCTAAAATAGCAGCAAGATTGGCTTCGAATACCTCGGTATTTTCAAAACTTATGATAAAATCAGTGTCAGAACTTTCTTGCAATAGGCGAAGCAATTCAATAAAATTATTGTACCCTTGAAAATTACTTCCTACTTTTTGGGGAAATTTTATCCTCATTAGAGATCAAATGGAAAAATATAACACAAATTTAATACTTAATTGTGAAGGAATTATGAAAATTGGCAAAAAGGCAAGTTTAAATGGGATTGTACCGATGTTGTTGGTTGGCTGATAAACTTTTGCCAGCACATTTGCAATCAAGATGTTTATCATTGATGTAAAATACCTAAAGCTAAAAGTTGTTGCAAAATGCGTTGGTTATTTGTCATAAAACGGTACTATATCCACCTGTGCAAATGGTTCGTAGTGGTTGTTTCTGATTAATGCTCTCATTGGCTGTTGATTTGGCAGTATCCTCATAACACCCTCTTTAGTGGTTTTATCTGTTACTCCAAAGTTTTCTGCCATATACTTAGCATCTTCTCCTTCTAACTGTAAGGCTATTTTTGTTCCCATATTCTCAAAAACAACAGTAGCAAAGTCACGAACACTCTGAGATGCTAGAATAAAACCAACACCGTATTTTCTTGCCTCACGGATTAAATTAGTTAAGGTATGGTCGTAAGATAATTTGTGTGCTTCATCTATTACAACATAAAGTTTTATTTCTCTTGTTGGCCCATCTGCCAGCATCCGATTATAGATCGATTGTAGAACAAAACGAGCAACCGATTTCATTATTTCTGGAGTTGGCAATGTTGAAAGATTAATAATAGTGTTTTGATTAATTATTTCCGAAATTGAAAAACTTTCATCTCCAGAAATAAAAATATTGTTTTCAAATAATGGCTCGATTCGATATTTTAAATTCCGAACATTTGTTCCTTCATTTTGTTCCATAAATTCAAGAATAGTCCAAATATCTTGAAATTGAGGTGGGTCATTGTTCCACGTAGTTCTGTCGGTTAATGAAAATCCCTTTTCCTGGTATGCTCTTTTTAAAGCATCTTTTAAGATCGGATGTTGAATATCACCAAGTCCAAAAATTTGTTTTAATATTTCGGAAACCTGGTAAACATTATTCATGTAACTTGATTTTTCACCCGAACCGCTTATAGTGGAAAGTTCTAAAGGGTTTACATCCATTCCTCGTGATGGATCATATTCAATAGCGTTGGTTACTTCAATGAATGTAACTCCATTTGAATTTGTTAAACCATTTGAACTGTATTCCCCCTGGAAATCCAATATTAAAAATTGTATTTCCTGTTTGTTCAGTTCAAATAAAAAGCTACTGGTTGTTTGCGATTTACCAGCACCTGATTTACCGACAATAAGAAGATGTTGGTTAGCCAGTTTCTTAGGTGTTAAAGTTTCGGGGTCAAATTTGACGTCTTTCCCATTATCAACATTTTTGCCGAATAGTATTCTTAGACTTTCAGATGAATCAATAACCAGTTTTTCTTTGTTTGTTTTAACCACTTCTTTTACTGGTTCAAGGGGGTTTTTAATTATAAATGTTTTTTTGGGTTCTTGAACCTCGCTCAGTTTTTCTTCAATTTCTTTTTCACTTTCGTCAGTAGCAGATTTCATGGCAGATTCATCTTCCTCAGAAGGTAACTCATCTTCGATCTCAGTCGACCTTATCTCTAGTAATTCTGAAATATCAGTATTCCCTAATTCGTAAATTTTATTGCCTTTATAATTATCTATAGGTTTCGTGATACCTGCCCAGTGAATTATGTATCCGGATTTCTCAAATTCAATTTCAAAATCTCCCATATTGATAGCTTCAATGATTTGCTTTAATTCAGAGGAACTGGTACAAAAACCGTTACGGATAGCTCTTTCCAGATAGAAACCTATTAAGGTTGACAAAGATTTATTTGCGATCTGAATATCAATTTTTGGATTTTCATCGTCTGAAATAAATTTTGTTCTGAAAGCTTTTTCTGAGTTTTCATTCTTTTGGCAAATTTCTTCTTTTAAGTTCAAACTTTCAGCGATAGTTCCTTCACCAGAACGGAACTTGACCTCAATAAGATTGAGAACTAATTTGCCATTTTTTGATGAAGCCAGAATCAAATCACTTCTTTTAACAGTAACCTCTTCTTCAATATTCCTTCGCTTGTTTTGGGAGAAAATATCTATATGTGTATCAACAGGAATGAGTACTGCATTTTGGAGCAGACCTTCCTTTTCAAGGGCTAACCGGGTAATTGCTAAACCGATAATCTCCCTGGCATTATTGGGATTGTTGATCAATTTCAGGGCAAGCTTCCCAGAAACTGATTTAATAATATCCAATATTTTAACAGCTCTGAAAGAAGAAGTAGGGATATTGATTTTTTTAAGTCCATCTTCTATCAGCTTTTCTATTTCATTAAGCCAACCGGTAGAAACGATCAAACGGTGACCAATACCATCCATAAATTCAGGGGTATAATCAATTAGGTAGCTTTTCAGGTTGGGATTGGCATCTGCTGGATTATCAAAATATTCAATGCCGAAATTACGATCAATGGTAAATACCCAATCTGACCGTTCGTGAATTTGAGTAAGAATATACCTGTCTTGTTGACTCAATTCCAGCTGAATAGTAGGCAAATGGTCAAATGATTTTCCCCAATCAAAATAAGAACAACTTAGACCAAGAAAATTTTTGCCAATTTGGTAAATCAGTTTCGATATGTGTTCCCCTTCTTCCACTTCTGCTGTAGCTGAAGGAACCACTTTTCTTGACCAGGTTACGGCATTACTCATAATGTTAAACTCAGAACGATACTCTGCCAGTAAACCGTGTAAAAAGTAACTTCCCGGCACATTCCCAATTGGTCTTGAAACTGTTTTAGTAACAAACTGATCAATGATTACGGTTACATTTGCTTCTCTAAAATCTATTTCTGACCATTTGTCATTTTGAACCTTAATTTTTGAAAAGAACAATTTCGGGAATAAGGGATTGTGACTTGGTTCCAATAATTCTTCATCAATCTCCGGTCTGGTTTCTGTTGAACTGCTATCATTCATAAGATTGTCAAAAGCATTCCCCATTAACTCATAACCTAATGAACCATAAAAAGTAATATCATAACGGAGATTTTTGAAATCATCCATTTTTTGAAGTTCTCTTATGGTATTTAAGAAAAGTAAACCATCGCCCGGATTCAGAACATTTAGTTTTAAAGTTTTTATGTAGGGATGATGTTTTAAATATCTCCAAAGCCTGTCAGCTATTTGCGCCGGTGTAACCGATGAAATATTTCCTAAATCATCTTTATAGCCAAGTGCTTTTGAGATCATTGCAACTACTTTTCTTATGTCGGAAGTGTTGCTTTTTGGAAATATGTTCCAATATAGGTCCAATACGTCTGTGTTCACAAAAAAGTTGTTCTTTTCAAAAGAAAGAGCGTTGGGCAGATTTAATGGCAATATCTTCTCAAATTCTTCAATGTCAATTGCTTTACGAATGTCACCTTCTTTCATTCCAACCATTTGATTACTCCAGTTAAACAACAGCAACTGGTATTGAAGCAGCCAAAGCATTTTTAGGGGATGCGTAGGAGCCATTAATACCATTTCTTCAGGTTCATCCGTTGACCCCAATTTAATATTAATGGTATCAAGTCGATTTAACAAATGTGTATTCGAAAACAAGTTGTTTACTTCAGCGTCTGGTGAATTGGAAATTGCAACTGAAATTTTACCAATTAAAACCTGAAAAGCATCTGCATAGCTTAAAATTAAATTCTTAAACTGTCTTAAATCAAGAATTTCAATTACTGCAGTTTCATCAAAAGCGGTAATAGCGTGAAATAGTTCACGTCTGGATTCTAGGAAAGCGGTGAATTCAGTTTTGAAAATAGAAAGGATAATTTTACCTGACTTAAAATCACTTTGTTCAATATAACCACGATTTAAAATATCAACATCCCAAACCCCGCAATTAAAAGGATCTTGTAAGACTTTTCTCTCTAACTCATATAACAGGTCATTCAGTGCAATCTGATATGTCTCTCTTGGCACGGTTTTAATACGGTACAATAATTTTCTCCCAGTTTCCCATCCCTGACTATCAATCTGGATTTCTTGTCTAAAACGATAAGTAGCTTTAAACGTGGCTTCGGCAACATTCCTGATTTTATTGTACCGCTTGGTTTCTCCACCTTTTGTATCGCTTTCTTCTCCCCGCAAATAGAATGGTTCACTAATATCCTCAGCTATTTTCGCCTTGTTTTCATCTAGGGCAACTAACCGGATGTGAACCAGCCATTCTTCACCCAGTTCAAGATCAACATCTTTAAAGGGGAAGTTTGACTGTTCTGTTGAACCTTTTGCCGTTTTACGGTATAATTCACTGCTACTGTCAGTTTCTTCGTTCCTTTCAAGAATTATAACAAATTGTGAAACTCTTGGTGTTCTCCGCGGATTGGTTTTCCACTTTACTTTCATTCTTATATTTGTAGTAGCCACCAGATTATCTCCCTCTACAACTAATCTAGTATGAAGTAAAGGATTGCCTTCTTTATCTTTAAACGGATCCAAATAAACCTCAATTTGTTCTCCTGCAAGGTCTTTAAATTTCCATTTGTCAAAACTTATTTTCTTTAACCAATCGGCGTCGCTAAGGATAACTTCTGTCCATTCCGATACTTTTACCTGATTTAGGTTACGGAAAAACTCAAGTAAATGGGTTTTAATATCATTGTAATTTGGATCAAGACCTTTGTTTACAAGCGCATCAATAATCAGGAAAATGGTTTTGTCAGTATCAGTTAAATTATCTACACACTCACTATTTCGTAATAACCTTGCCTGAGCATCTTCTGCTCTCAATTTCAGGTCAGGAATTAAATTCAGATAATGCAGATAAGCTCCAGCAGTTTCCCATGTACATTCGTCTTTTTTCAGTGCGAGCAAATATTTTAGTTGATTTTCTATACGCTGTTTAAGGGTATATGATGTATCCAGAATTGTTTTTATGATTTTTTGTTCATCCTCATTAAAAGAATTGATAATATCCTTTTTATGTTTGTTGAAAACACCTTTTAAATCATATGATTCGAAAGTATGAATATCATAACTATCTTCGGCTGCACCGCGGAAACCCTGAGGAATGAAAATCAACAATACGCCAAAATTTAACCTATTACGGAGCTCAATAAGCCTTCCACTTTCAATTTCATAGTCATAAATAGCTTTTGATGCAAGCACATAAGCTTCAACATCTTTTGCTTTAAGTTCAGTATCAGTATTTATTTTTTCACAGGTAAAATTCATTACTGGAGAAGGCAGGTAATCTACCCTAAGGCAATGGTTACGATGCTTGCAAAGCAGTTTTGCTTTTAAATCTTTAAAAACTGCCTGTGCAACTTCTTCAAAAAATATTTCTTGCGTAATGCTTATCATAGTTAAACTCTTTAAGCGTTTGTCAATGCTTCTGTTAAAATTTTCTGGGCCTTATCTTCTAAGAGTATAGCTTCTGCACGTAAATCATAAGCCTGACGGACTAGGTTTCCAATTTCTTCCATTTTACTATCATCAGTTATTGGAATAATTATTTCCTCTATTTGCTCTGGTGTAAGGTGGTCAATTACTGCTCCGTGTTTATATCTAGTAGCCTGATAGTAACCATAATCTGAACTTAAAAATGCAATTAAATAACCCGAATCGAAGTGATTTTTACATACAATTCTAATTAAATCGTGAGTACCAACCCATTTTTCATAATTATTCCAGATGTAGCAAGTTCGTCCAAGTGTACCAGAACAAGTCATTAATATCCATCCTTTTTCAAGCTTATAATCATCAAGGCCATAAGTTTCAGATTTTGAAAGATATGATACATCTGTTGGTCTTATTTTAATAATATCCTTCCCTGCTAAATAAGGTATTCCAAAATCTTTCTCAACAAATGTTCTTGTGAATCGATTAAGATAGAATATTTTGTCTGCAATATCTTCATTAATTTTTCTATAATTAGATGCAAAAGCTTTAATGTTTTTCACAACCAAATCAGCCATCGAATTATAAAAATGCGCATCCAAACGATAATCATTCGTAAACTCTGAAGTGTTAACCAGCCGGATTTCTACTTCTTTTTCAAGGTTAAAAGTGTCGGTTTGGTATAGTAATGGTAGGTTGTTGTATTGAAGGACGAGAGAGCGGGCTGTTTTAATAAGTAGATTTGCTTTATCGCGTAAATTTAATGCTTCCAAAATGAGATGGTTCATTTCATTCTTAGCATTATTATCAATAACCGGTGTTTTTAATGCTTCTAACTGAAAGCCTCTAACTCTTTTAATAATTGCCCCATAAGCGAGATTAGCCAATTCATTAGCGCCATATGAGCTGGTCAAATATGTAAAGATAAAACCTAAGTTAATCTTAGAATCAACATTAATTCTTAATATATCACTTGTGCCTGCTACTCCATCCAAATCCTTTGTTGCTAAAACAACACTTCCAACTGTTCCTGCAGCGCTAACAAGAATTTGACCTCTTTTTATTATATATTGAGAAATGTTGTTCGTTAATTCCTTTGAAATGAACCTTGAATTTATTGATGGTTCAATCTCTGACATTTCTGATGAAGATATATAAGGTATACCAAATTGTTTTTCGCAAAAAATCCTTGTAAATAATTTAGGTTCAATGATTTCTTTAACAAAATCATTAAGATGTTTAAAGTTAATTTCAGAACTAACAATTATGTTTGAGTCATCAACAAAATGAGAAGAATCAAGCCTAATATCTCCAGAAAAAGCTTTTGTCGAATTAACCATAAAGCCAATCTGCTCATTAATAAAGAAATCAAAAACGCTGTTAGATATCATTTTACAGATTTGCTTTATGTTTAAAAAATGCGCTTGCGACTAAAGGTAACTCATCATCAACAATGCGTCCACTGGTATCTATTGTTGGAAGAAAGTCCAATAAAGTTGAGTTCACAAATGAAGGATAAAGGTCTCTTTTAATTATTTCCCTGCCTTGATTGTCTTTTCGATAGATGAAGTTTCCTCTCCTGTCTTTTCCAACTGTTTTTGGTGACGCCATAAAAATTTCATATGTAGGCATTTGCCCACTCATACTTTCCATCAGTTTTTCTTGGTCACTTTTCCTGCGAAGGATAAGCACACTGGTTTGTGTTCCGGTACGAGGCAAAAAGGTTTCCACTGGTAAATCCACGCTTGCCAGTACCTGACAATTTTGCAAAATCCAATAACGAATATAGGCATAGCCGGGGTTGCTCAATATACTATCGGGTAATACAATTCCACATTTACCTGTGCCAGGTTTAAGCAAACGAACACAGCGTTCCACAAACAAAACCTCAGGCTCCATTGCATTACGCAGGTTGGCTTCCATCTGCCAACGTCCATCTTCTATTTTGCTCCATCCGTGGGCTAAATCATATTGTTCCAGTATCTCGCTGCTATCAATTTTAATCTTTGATCCAAATGGGGGATTTGCCATTACAAAATCCATACTTCCTAACTGAATTATCTGGTGCACTTCCTTAGGCCATTGATTTGGGTCTTTCAATGAGTTTACTGAAAACAAACCACCTCTGCCATCGTTGTTCATTATCATATTCATCTGGGCAGCTTTAACGAGGTTGCTGTTGAAATCAGTACCAAAAATGTGAAAACCGGCCTGGTGAACTTCTTCAAACAAAGTTTTTTCTTCTTCTTCGTTTGGATTGTTTTGTTTCTTCCAGTTCTCTTTGTGATTTTGGCGTAACTTTTCACTTACATAATTAAATGCAATAACAATAAATCCACCCGTTCCACAAGCAGGGTCATAAATACGATCGTTTGGATTGGGATCGAGCATTTTAACAATCATCTTAACCACATTTCGTGGTGTGAAAAATTCACCCTTGGTCCCTTCCAATGTTGGACCCACAATAGTTTCATAAGCCACTCCTTTTACATCGACAGAAGAATGGATGAAATCGTATTTTTCTAATTGAGCCACAATATAAGCTACTGTTTCATGGTTAAATAAAATACCTTCGGCCTGTGAATCAAATAAACCTTTGAACTCAGGTCTGCTCTTTACCTCTATAAAAAGCGCCTCGACACGAACCTTTACATCTTTTTGACCTTCGGAAGTATTTCTTTCTTCAGCACTACGAATTGCAAAACGGGGTCTTCCTCCGTGGGTTTCATCTTCAATTTTTGCAAACAACAACTTCAGAAATTCCCAAAATATTTGTTCCTTACTTCCTCCTTGATTTGCGTGAATATAATCGTGGCAACGTTTAAAAGCATATAATAGATTATTCCCTGTTGCAACACGAAGCCTACGCCTGTCGGTAGTGTAAATGGAGGATGCATCCTCTCTTTTTCGAGGAAAATCATTTACTGGAAAAACATCTGTTTCAAACTTTGATTTCTTCTTCTGAAAGAACAGGGTTTCGATACCATTTGTCCAACAACCGAATTCTGCTGTCGGTGTGTCAACTAACCATTGTTCTAATTCGGCCGCACCACCTGTTTTATCAGTTGGATTTGATTTTGGATTAACCACTAAAATTAAAACATAAGGATTCTCAGTACCCTCCTGCATCACAATTAAAGGCACTTTTTTAGGTTTTTGCTTATCGCCTTCCCAAACTTTGATCTTTAAATCAAGTTTTAAGTCGGAAACGGAATAGTTGTATTCCTCAACCAAAGTTCTTTCAAAGTTTTGGCGTACCTGTTCCTGTTCAGTTTCTTTTAGCCAATTACCTGTTATGTAATCAACGATTTTCCCATCAGGAATTTCAACCTGTGCTGAATAATCATAACTTGGTTCTTCGACTTTTAAATTTTTATCTGACATAATTGTTTTACTATTTATTTGAGTCAGGTTCGACCTTAAACCTAGGTTTAATAACCTGTGAATTAGAAGCATCGGATAGGTCGGTATAAAAACCTAACTGACGTAAGCGGTCTTTTAGTGCAAGAAAATTATTATTTAAAGCTTTAGCTGTCTCTGGGCTATCGGAACCATCAAGCCATTCATTGATATAAATGCCATAACGGTTTTTAAGCCATTCAACGAAAGAAATTATTGTGATAGGTTTTGTGTATGCAGCTATACTTTCGTTATGTATTTTATAATCAACTACTGCTAATTGAACTAGAACCTCAAGCAATAAATTACCTAAAACATATTTTCTTTGTCGTCCTCTGCCTCCTTGTAGAAATCCATCATCACGATTCATATTGCATAGAGTTGACAAAAAGGACTTATGATTTCTTACTCTGACTTTCCAATTCGACTTATCATTAATTATAATATCAACATATTTATCTATGGAAGGGATATTCATTTTTAATATTTGCTGTACATCTGGATCATCCATCATATCCTCGTCACTCGTAATTTCTGATAATTTAACCTGAAAATAGGGTTCCACTGCTGGACTATCGAGTATAGCCGAAAGATGTTCAATTGATGGTTCTTTAATTCCAGCATTATGTGCAATAGGAGCAACTTTGACAAGCTTGTAATGAGACTTAAAGTATCTATACATTTCATTATGATGAACCTCAACAGATTTTTTTGAAAGATTGTCACATATTCTGTCTTGTCCCAAAGTTAAATCAACAAACAGTTTTGGTTGAAACTCACAATGGCAAAGTTTATCAAAGTCTTTTTCACCGATAATAGTTTTACATGTTTTACACCTTGGTTTTTTGTCCTTTACAATATTGTTAATAAGGAAAAAAGACTTAAGGACAAATAAGGCTGTGTGGAAATTCAAGGCAATAATAATGTAATTAAGCAACTCTCGCCTTGGAATTACTCCTTTGTAAACTAATAATTTAAGGATATCAAATAAGAATTGCTTTTGCTGAGCTTCACATAACATTTTGTACTCAGGCACTACTTTTTTTCGATCTGTACTCGGATTATCAACTCTGAACCTATCTAGAAGTCTGAGTAGAAATTGAGTTTCAATATCTAATTCATTTATGTCTTTCTCATCTACTATCAAATTGTATTCACCCTGCTTCTTTGTGCCTTGAATCAAGTAGGACATAAATAATTCGTTATGAGTAGTAAAATCAGTGCCTTTAAAAATATTATATAAAAATAGACTTGCATCTCTATCCTGACTTCTAATCCTCGGATCGAGAAGTTTTATGGTACTCAAATGGATTGGTTTGAAATTTGAAATTCGTGGCTTTGCACTTCGATCTCTTCCCTCTGCAATACTGGTAGCATAATCAGAAGAAATCCAGTTTTTCATTAATCTCTCTCTGGTAGGGTCATTTACACCTTCAAAATGGATATTATCTTCTTTAATAATTTCGACCAGATCTTCAGGATACAAAAAGTCTTTAGTTGTCGCTGTAATGGGTTTTCCCTTTGTATGTAGTAAGACTAATAGCCTCACTACAGCCTGTTCAAAATTTACGTTATTAGCATCAATAGGCATTATTTGAAAATTTCTAAATGCTGTTTGCTTTCTATCGAGTGCCATAATATTTTCTTTTTAAATTTTGTTTAATACTAATTTACCAGCTTCCGATTTTTCGAAAGAATATAAGTTGGAATCATCCTCAGTCAGAAAAACCTTCATTGAACGTTTCCCCAAAATCCTACGTTTAAACATTTCAAGATTCAGGAAGAAGGTTTGAATTTCGATTGAAGTCGGAACATAGCCTTCTCTTATTCGCATTAAGATTTCAAACAGGTCAATATTAATCTCAAGTGAGGCAGATTTATCAACATGCCGGAAAATTATATGATCAGGAAAAAACTCAATGTACTTGCTTTGATTTCCAACTTCGGGCAAAACAATTTCAAAATCAGCTGCTTTAAACCCATAAAAAGCTTTGGTTTGTGATTTTTTTTGATTACTACTGCTTATGCAAACGTTTTCACAACCAACAATTTCATTATAAATTTTTTCTGATTTACTAATAGACAACACAATATTATTTCGCAATTCTTGTGAGTTGTCTATGCCAGTTTTAAGAAAATTGACAAAACGTTCATAATATCTATATGGCAAAAATGAATAATGATTAACAGCAAATTGCTCTTTTAAATAATCATCATCGCCTTCGAAGTATATTTTTCTTTTTATTGATGTTAGAAAAGCTTCTGCATTAGCTTTCCTTGATTCATCATTATCACTGGTTCCCTCAGGTTTACCTTTGAAATATTCTTCAAGATAGTCAAGGTCTGGTTTTGATGAAATACTATTTTTGGAAACTAAAAATTCAGTCGCTTCTGATTTTGGATTAAGGAAATACAAATGATTTTCTATTTTTGGCAAAGGCATATCAGCAACATCAATTTCCCTCAGTATTGCAATCATTCTGTCCTGTTCTTCTTTGTTAAATGCATTATTAAAGTAGAACCTATCTAATAGATTGATCCCTATATCAATATCTGATTGTAATTGTTGGCAAGTATGTTTATTAAAAAGAATGAAGGAAATTAAAGACCTTATATCTCTCATTGTAATATGCTTTTCCTTTTTCAGATAAATAGCCAAAACAATTTCTTTTAATCTCTGATTTACAAGTGGACCCAATTCCGGGTCATTAAAAGTATCAATGTTATATTTTATATAGCATTGATCAGCATATTCACAGTTTTCTGCTTTACATGGCTCCCAGAACTTTCTATTGTTGCTCTTATCCAATATTACCTCCAGTAATTTATCTAATATTGAACTTGAATCATCAATTTCAACAACTGACCTGTTATTAAGATTTATAAATGCTAAGATTTCAGGTAATCGGTAGTTTGCAAATTCCAAATAATGATGTACCAATTTGCCAAGCCAGTGATATTCTCTTTTACCAAGAATGAAATCCCTGAGTTTGCCTTCGTTGATGGCTATAATTTTTACAATTTTTGCCTGGGGTTCTGTAGATCCTTCAAACGGATGAAAGAAAACTTTTAATAAGTCATCATTTTTCTTTCCCCCAAAGTCCTGACTACCATCATAAAGTGTTTCAAAATCATATCCGTTAAGTTGAAACTTACATCCATTATCCGTTTCTGAACTATAAATAGCTCCCTTGTTTCTGGCTTCAGCTTCAATCAGTTGAATGAAAGCAGTTTTTCCGTCTCCTGCATTACCTGTAAGTACCACGAGTTTTTTCTTTCCATTAAGGACATCAGCTTTCAAAGCAGTATCCAGCTTAGTAGGAATATATGTTTTCTCATCCAATCCCCTGGTTAAACCTGTACTTAACAAGCTTTGAGAATATATTTTTAGGAAGTCGTCAAGATTTGGATTATGGTTTCTCATTTCTGATTCAAAAATTAGTTAAACAAATATACGGATTTAAGTGGGTGGGAAAAATTACACTCTTTTGCAAGTTCTGGTTTTTAGGTTGGCATTGTGGAACTTGCAAATGTGTGTAATGTGCGATGGCTTTTGAATTTTAAAATTTTTGCGCGAGGGCAAAGTCCCGGTAAGTGGCGACAATGTTAATTGTCAAGATATAAGGTTGTTAACGGAACAAATCTATCATGTTGTCTCAAATAGAGAAGCTGTTTAAATGTTTATCAGCTTGCCCATAACGGTTTGGCTATGTGTAGTGCGGGTTTTCGAAGCACTTCACTTTCAAACCTGCACTGAGCCAATTCGTTTATTCATTATTTCATACTTTAAGCCAATCGTCAAAGACGAATTGGCGGTGTCGCAAGGGAGAACCGCAGTATGATTACTCGCTGTACCCCGCATTACATATAGCCTTTGTTATAGTTTCGTTGTTTATTTCTCAATAAAGCCGGTGATTGTAATACAAGTTTTTCTTTAAAATTTTCTTTCTCTATTTCTAATATGATATCTATAATTGTCAGAATATTCATCCATAAAAACGCGAGAACTCTCAATAATCATAGCAATATTTTTATATTCTTCTGACTTTTCAGGATTTTTTTCATTATAGTAGTATGTTGAAATCGAATTAATTGCCATACCAAGATGATTTGATAATAGTAATTTCGTAAATAGTCCATACTCATATTTAATATTATCTAATATTTCTGCTGCCTTTTCAAAGTATTTCTCAATATTTGTCTTAGCTTCATTATTCTTTGACAATTGAGCAATTTGAGTGTAATTAATAATTAATCCATGCCAGTTTTCTTTTATTAAATCATCTTCAGCTACTTGGACTTGATATTTAATTGCTTTTTCTATACACTCTTTTTGTTGTTTATCATCACCAATTATTTTTGCCCATTCAGCCGCTTTTGCCCATTCAGCTGCTGCTGCGTTTAAATTTTTATTTTTTCCTTTTAAATCCTCTTCAGCTTTTTGGATTTTATATTTAATTGCTTTTTCTATACACTCTTTTTGTTGTTTATCATCACCAATTATTTTTGCCCATTCAGCAGCTTCCACAAATTCATCTGCTGCTGCGTTTAAATTTTTATTTTTTCCTTTTAAATCCTCTTCAGCTTCTTGGATTTTATATTTAATTGCTTTTTCTATACACTCTTTTTGTTGTTTATCATCACCAATTATTTTTGCCCATTCAGC
>Ga0187886_1002273_pt1 | contig 15608 bp, 8 predicted proteins | sample June2016WEW_20_1_FD_133001 | JGI IMG/M metagenome (GOLD analysis project Ga0187886, IMG submission 133001) | Peatland microbial communities from SPRUCE experiment site at the Marcell Experimental Forest, Minnesota, USA - June2016WEW_20_150 | ecosystem: Environmental > Terrestrial > Soil >... | reverse complement strand
CTCCTCCTATATTTCGGAGCGGCAAGCTCTCTTTCACCTTGGATTCGAACCTAATAGGTCGCACCCCTTGACGGCCATGCCACTGGCTGACCGCGGCTCCCGAGAGCGCAGAAAACACCAACACGGCGATAGGGGGTTCCGGAACCCTTGCGCAACGCGGTTGCCCCCGCTGTCGGGGACAACGTCTGACTCCAGAGTAAGGGGCGAGCGGGGCGATGGGAGCGGGAGAACTGTGGGAAGTGGTTGAGGGGAGGGGAGAAAAAGAGTTGAGGAAGCTTGTGAATGAAAAAGGTTGCATCAGGTGGCGGCCCGCTCGCTCGTCGTTGGCGCCCCGGCGCGCCCCGCCGCCCAGCCGAAGCAACCTTTTGCACAAACGTTCGATAAGAACGACTATCATGCGTTTTTCAAAACGAAAACCCGTCCGAGACAGAGACTGCACCGCTTGGTCCTCGCAGAACGTGTTGAGTTTAGAGTGAAGAACCCCACAAGCTCACTATCGAAACCCGCATCGCCACAGGCGCGCGGGTTTCGGAGGTGCTGTGGGTGAAGTGGAAGCATGTGAACCTCGCTGCCTCATACACCCGCCAGAGATTGCGCGGCAAGGCAACCCGGCTCTACGTCCGGACCTTGGCCTTCTCCTGCGGGTTCCCCCCAGGCCGGTCCCTCCCCCGCTCGTTTCCTTCGATGAGCTCAGCGATACTATGGACCGGTCCAACTCCCGACTTCGGCTCGGCGCCCTGCTCCGGTTGTCCCTTGCCTGGCGCCCCCACCGGCGACCTTCCGATGGACCCGACCGGGTCTCCTGGGTGCCGAAGATCGCAGTCGAACCGTGGGGTTGACAGAGAGAACCCTGCGTGGCACTTCGGAAGCTAAGCGGCTACGATCCTCCATCAAGCAACCGGATAACCCGCGGCGTGGCGCGGTGTGGACACACAAGAATGTGGAACTGCAGAACGTGTATGAAGTCGCGGTAGACAGTCGGGATATTCGATCCGTCCGACGCCTCCGAGACGAGGGCCGACCAGCTTTGTGTCTGATTCGGGAAGCGGGAAGCGTTCGTCCCGTCTTTCGTTCGCCAGGCGAAGATGTCCTCCGGTCGGTCCGGGATGAATTCATCCTGCTGGCAGTACGTCAGCCGGCGCCACTTCGCTGCGACCAGGTCTCTTCGACCGCGGCGGACGAGCATTTCGAGAACAGCTCTCAGGACATAGGAACTACCCCTGTAACCCTCGAAGTCCGCGTCCTGGAGCCGGTCTGGGATGGAAGCGGCCAGAATCTCTTCTACTCCGAGGTATGGGCACGGAAAAATTGCTCCCTGCTGCTCGTAGTTGGCCTCAACGAGGGCGACGAACAATTCCTCCAGTAGGCTGAGCGCCAGCGTCGCTTCGTTCCGCGCCTCCAGGAACTTGATGATGTAGAAAACGTAGGGAAACGCCGACTCGCCCCAAAAGCCCCGTCGACCGAGGTGTTCGCGAATCAGCTTCAAAACCTCTCCAGGAGACTCGTCAGACTCCGTCATCCCCTCCGGAAGAACCTCGTGACAGGCAAGTGCCCCGAGCACGATGGTGGTCCTGGCGTTGAGCATCACTCCACCATCAGTACGAATGTCGCCTTCCAGAAGATCGGGCCTGCTGATTGCCTCCTGCCGAAGCATCACCAAATTCGCTTTAAGCTCGGCCATGACGAGATCAAGTGAACCCCTCCACTGGCCTTGTGGGAGTGAGTGCTTGGACACGTATCGAGCTATGCACGCAGCAAGAACTGACCAGCCTTCGGCCATCGCATAGTGGTTTTCCGATTGTTCGAACGAGTTCAACAGGTAGCTTACGATGATCAGGCTGCTGGTGATGGCGTCGACGGCATCCGACTTCTTGCTCGGAGATGTGCCGAAGACCGCGCCGTCTAGCACCGCAAACAGCTTCTCCTTGGGCAGCATGCCGCCCCCTTCGTCCAGGTACAGTTCGAGGAAGGTGCGAATGTCTGGTAGGTCCCTCGGCACGAAGCGCCCTTGCGCATCGACGAACGATTTCAGCAGGGCGTCCCTGCAGATGACCTCCAGTTGGGCGTACTGACGGTTCTTCCGCACGTTGTCGTCGTTGCGGTCGGCGATCTGAACTCGGACCGGATCTGTAATAGTACCGTTGGTGACCAGGTAGGCCTTGTGTATCTTGGACTTGTCCACGCCGGGGTAATTGATCGGCAATTCTGTCAGCTCGTGAATCTCGCCCTCGATGCTGCGCCATTCACTCAAGCCCACATCGCCCGTCTTGGTCTGGTAGGCGTGATATTCCCCGTCCGGGCCCACCGTGATGATGTCCTTGCCCTGTTCCATCGGGCCGTGAGAAGAAGAATAGAGCACGCGGTGGCCCTGGTGCATAAGCACCTGGCAGAACGCAGCCTGGTAGTTGCGTTCGTTGGTTTTAGTCAACCAGTTTTCGATTGCTCTCTCGATCACGCCACTCTTCTCGCTTCTTGAGCATGATTTCCCTGTACCGGCGCTGAAAGGACTCGTCGGCCTCCCACTGAGTCAGGAGTGCCTCAACCCGCGCGGCCTGGTCCGGGTGCATAACCAGATGCGTGCTGGAAATGTCAGGTCGGCCCTGAGAATCAAAGTCGATCTGTACTGTCTCCAGCATTTTGAAATACAGCTCAGCGGAGAACGGCTGCCCGCCAACATTGATCTGGTTGCCAACCCGCTCCGTCGCCTCGCTATGCTTCCGAAGGAGCATCTCGTGCAGGGCTTGGATCTGAAGCGCCACCGCCTTCCTGGTGCTCTCGATGAACGCATCTACGCCTCGCTCGATGATCGCCGACCGATTAACCTCGTACGGAATTGCTGTCATCTCTGGAGTGGATTCTTCCACATTCCCATCAACGTCGCCCGTGGCGAATCTCCTGCCCTCAAAGTACGGAGCGGCCTTAATCGCCCCGATCAGACCGTCTGCTTGAACGCGCTGGCGAAAGTCAAATTCCGCCAGCCGTAGCAGGCGTTCTTTTAGCTTCGGGAAATCGGGCAGCATAGCACTTCAGTCGATTAGCTCTATTTCTCTCAGCGGTTCAAGGACACCGTTTTGGAGCTTGCTCTTGTCAAAGCCCTTTTCGGACTCGGCCCGGATGCTGACCTCAACCCTTCCGGCCATGTCCGCGAGGTTCGCGATAGCGTTCCATGCGGTGTAGATCTGGTCGCGATTGGCGGTGAAGCTCAGTTGAACGACCTTATCGCTGGGCGTGGGTGGTGAGGGCTGAGGTCCCGGTGCCGGCGAGGGCGCAATCCCGGGCGTTGGTGTTGGACTCGGGGGAACCGGAACGGGTCCAAGTGGCGGTACAGCGTCCGCGGGGATCGCTTGGGGGAGTAGCAAGAAGCCGGATTCAAGGTCGACCTCGTCGTCTGAGACGGAGACATCGAAACGGACCCTGTTTCGAGCGACTTGATACCTGCCAACGGCATCAAGCACAGGCACGGCGCCGGCGAAGTAGCCGAACACCCCCTGCTGTATGCCTCGTGCAACGGCCTTCTGCACGACCTCCTTGCTGGTCAACCGAGTGTATCCAAGAAACGAGTAGAACCCATTCACCAGGTCGGCACAACGAATGCCGAGCCGAGGGGGTTGCTCCTCTCCTAGCTTGAATAGCTCCACAATCTTCACTGGATTCAGCGTTGTGAAGACGCGGGACTGAACTACGGTCAGGAGTTCCATGCTCCGCTCAAATATCAGGGCCAGGTGCTTGTCGCTGACAGTGGTTTGGAGGGGGCGGCCGCCTACCGCGATCTTCTCAACGGTAATCGTGCCTTGGGCGAGTTTGGGAAGCCAGACCTCCGGGTAGAGTTTCACAAAAGCAGACTCGGCGGCACTGGCGTGAGTGGCCTTGCGCTCCCGCAGTTCGTCAGTCTGTTCCTTGGTGAGGTTGTGTTTCTTAGCCGCCTTGCTGACGCGATCAACGGCGATGAAATAACGCACTTCGCGGCGCAGACTCTCCGTCTGGTCCGCAGCGGGAATCGCCAGGGCCAAACCATTCTTGTATATACGCGGCTTACCTCCACACTTCTCAAGAAACTCGCTCGCAAGGGCGTCCCTCTCCTTGGCCGACTTGGTGGCGAAATCGAGGGGTAAATAGGCAATCTGGAAGCGGGGCTGTTCGTCGGGAATCTCGCCGGATGAGGCCGGCCAGGGAATGGCAGCGTGGTGTCCGGAGAGCCGTTCCTCCAGCATGTTCTTGATCTGGGTGGTGACGAGGCCTTCATCCCGCGCAACGGCGTCCGCGTCTTGTTCGATGAGAAGAGTTACGTTTGGGTCTTGCTTGAAGCAGTAGCGTACGCCGTCGAAGTGCAGATATAGGCACGCCTGTCTGAGTTCGCCCAAGCATGCCCTTGCGGTGAGACTGTCGAGGTCGGGGCCGACGCAGGCCGCGAGAAGGTCAGACTCCGAGACTCCAGGAGGAAGCACTTCCGTAGTGCCGACGCCCTCACGACGCAAACCGCCGAAAGAATACAGAAAGATCGCGGTGGCTAGACGGGTGGCAAGAGCTTTCCCGACTTCTGCCGGGTTGGCTTTGGCGCGAAGTTTATCGATGCGACCAGCGGTCGAATTCGCCCCCACAAGGTCAGCCTGGAAAACAGCGTCAAATCGGTTCATTAGGCCGAGTTCTTTGATGCAGGCCCGGCGAACTTCGGGGTCGTTGAGCATCACGTCACCTGGGCCGAGTACGACGCCACTCTTGCCAACTTTGTGGTGCGCCCGCAGACAAGCCGCGAGAAACCGCAAGGCGCCCCGCGTCCGTTGGTATTCGGGCAACGAGGCCCAGCGTTGGCGCATCAGGTCCAGCAAAGCCGGATGGAATGGATAGGCCAGCCGCATCCGGTCCCGCAGTTGGATGCCTTCTTCGGCGGCCTGTTGCTCCTCCGCCGCACTTCCCGCGTATGCCTTGCGCATCTGCGTAAAAATCTGCTGGTACGCAGCCGCGGCAGCACCGGCAACCGCGTCCTCGGGCAACTCCTCCAGCAGGCGGCGCTGGATGACTTTGAAGACCTCGTCTTGTTCTACGGGCTCGCGCAGAGCGTCTTTACGGCCGACGAAGTGGTCCAGCGTTTGGAGGAGTTGGCTATGTTGGAGCGTCTCGCGGGGCTGACTGGATGGCAGGGACAACAGAACAACCGTCCTCGGCGCGTTGGCCGCCGCGACCGTGAGGTCCTTCAGGAAGTTGAGAGTCTGCTCACGGAGATCGGTCTTCACGACCTTCACGCCACCCGCATTGATCAGGTATTCGAGCGTTTCATCCAAGAGGATGAGGTTCGGGTTGTCGCCAAGGAGTTTCAGTAGGTCGTCGCCACCGGGAGACACCCGCGCTTCGTCGTTGGCACGCATGGCCTCGTATCCGGCCTTCCCGCCGAGTTTGAGGGCCAGCCAACCCCATAGGGTTTGCACCCTGGTGCCGTCGGCCTCCTTGCCTTGCTGTGCGTTGAAGAACTGTCCATCCACCACGGCGACCCGGACTCCAGTTGGACTCTCCAGTCCCTTCGCCTCGGGTAACACATCCAACGCCTTGCGATTTCCAGCCGCGTGGAACGAGGCGGCCATAGTGTGGGACTTGCCGCCACCGAAGGGCGTCATAAGTTTCAGAACGGGGGCGCCGCCTCTGCCCGCGAGACGTTTCAGCACCTCGTCGAGCAGCGACTTCAGCCCGACGGTCACGTAAGACGCCCGGAAGAAGGATTCGGCATCCCGGTACACCGGCGCGACCGTGCCTGACCCGTCGGCCAGAGGGCCGAGATCCAGGGCGAAAATGTCGGTCGATGCATTCTCTTTCAACACGTCGGGGTGCAGGTGCACCGACTCGATCCATGGCTTTGGATTGTTACTCATGTCATCCCCCTTATGCCTTGAAGAGTGGCTGTTGTCCTGTGCGCCGATCTTCCACTGCCGCCTTGCCGACCATGACCGCGCTCCAGTTCGCCAGCAGCTTGCCGAGCGCCGATTGCTCGGCTGTGGACGAGACGTCAGAGAGTTCGCCGCCACTCAAGGCTGGACCCCCAAGGGCTTGGGCGACCAGGCGGAGTTGTTCCACGTTCGGCTTGGCCTCGTTCAGGAACTCCGGGATCTTGAGGGGCTTGTGCTCCAGGAGCCATAGGAGCCTGTGCAAAGCGTCTACGGCCGGGGCGGAAGTGCCGTCCTCCGCTGGTTGGCCAAGAGCGTTCTCGTCGCCGCGCTCAGTGTAGTCGTGTAATCGGTACTTGCTCTTCTTCTTTTCCAGCAGGGCGCGGTTGCCCTGGGTAAGGCTATGCTGTCCATCCAGTTCAACGTGTGTTCCGTTGGCGAAGATGATCGCTTCGCCGGCGTCCAGTTCCGCTGCACCGTAGGTGTAACGCCAGAGAACATAGAACCGTGTGGCAGGGTCGAGTCCAGCAAGGGTCGTTTGGCCGTTCTTAGTTCCGACCGTCTTGGAAAGCTTGCCCAGGATGGTTTCGAGGACGACCGTTTCGACCTCAGCCAAGAACCGCTCGGCGGGGACTTCCTCGCCATTGCCGTACTCCACGCGGGTGTACTTGGTAAACGCGCGCAGGCCGGCTCCGACGCAGGCGATCACCAGATCCGCACCGGAAATCCCCATCTCCCACAGGGTGTCCACACGCTCCCGAACGATGTTTCCAAGCTCCGGAACCACGTCTATCTCGTAATTCCCGGCCTTGGAAGATGGAGCACGTTTGCGAGCGATGAGGAAAATGCTGGATGCAAGAGCGGCAGTCCCCATCGCAATAACGCGGCCTTTGCGCTCAGTATCGAGTGGCCATGCTTCCGTTACCATAAATCCAGATCGACGAAGTGCATCGAGAAGTGTGGCCCAGCCGAGCGTTGTCTTATGTGCGTAGACAACTGTCATCTGACCAGAACTCTTCAACACACGCGCAGCTTCACAGAAAGCCTTCTGCATCATGGTTTCGTAGAACTGACGAGCCTTGTCGCGGTTGCCTGAGTGCCGATACGACGCGGCAATAATCTCTTGCTTCTTCGGCGTGCTTGGTGCAGCGAAATGCTCCGGGTACAACGCCCCTACGGTTCTTCGAAGCCAGAGCAGAAAGAAATCGGACAAATTGGAATATGAGACATTGTCATAGTAGGGAGGATCTGTTATTACCGCATCGAGTTCCCCTTGGGCCATTGGAAGATTGACTGCAGAACCTCGATAAACGTGCGCAACCTGTCGAATATCTTCAAGGGCCTCAATGGCTGCCGGATTGTCCTCAATCACAGAGATCCAACTCGCCCCGGCCGGATTGAACGGGTTAGTCTCAGCGAAGTCCCACACCATCGGCAGAGACTGCTGAGGGAAGCTGTTTTTTACGCCGCGTCCGCCCGTGTAGTTGAACATACATAGTGTGGAGCAGAAATCTGCAAACTTGCTGATTCCGCAACCAAGAAGTGTCACTGTTGCCTTCCGATGATTCTCCGATGCGCCGTTCTTGTGCATCGCGGCGTCAGCCCGCTTCAATGCCGCGGAAAGAGACATCAAGGCGAGCTGCTGGCGGTCGGTGAAGAGCTGCGCCCACTTGGTGAAGCCAGCCTTGTCTATGTCCATTGATCGAGGGTTAATCTCTATGCTTTCATCGAGTGCCAAGAGTCCTGAGCGCGCAAGAAGATCGACGAGACGATTCCCGACGGCCTGGGAAGGGATAAGAGAGATGTGGTCTTGATCGAGATAAACCTTGCCTTGGGAACTAGGTCGCGTCGCGGCAATGGCCATGAATTGATAGGCCAATCGCCCCGCCCAGCCTTCGGCTTTTACATAATCGCTGTCAGCAACCGCGCCACAGAAGGGGCACGCCGCATTCCCAGATGTGGAATATGCTGAAGGGTCGAAGCCGAGACCCTTCTCGGTCGTCGCTTCAACAACTTCAAAGCGAACTTCCTTCTTGCCGCGTGGCGCAACCATCCTCATCGCTACGTAGCGACCGTCTTTCTTGCAAAGCCAGGTTTGCTTCATCAACGGTACAGTCGCCCCACAAACGGGATTCTTGCACTTGACGATACGGGTCCAGAGATAAGCTACTGGCATCAAGTAGCCCAGTGGAACTTCATCGCGGTCGGATGTTTTGAACCATTCAGCCTGAAGCGCGACCTTCTTCCCTTTGTACTGCGGGTCGGGAAGAAGCGGGTAGAGGTCGCCGATCTCGGATCTAACCTCCTTCAGGACCCAATTGCCCCAGTAACGCACTTCATCAGCCAGCCCGCCCCAGGTGGCCTCGCCTTTCTCATTCTTCGGGCCGGTCATGCCCCGCGCGGTCGTGTCGGGCTTGCCGAACATCTGCGGATAGACGAGCGTGCAGAGTTCGATGATGTGGGCGACGGGATTCAGGTCGAGGGCGTAGGCTTCACACCCCAGCCGAAGGGCTTCAAGCGGGATCGCCCCGCCGCCGGCAAACATGTCGAGCACGCGCGGTCGCGGCGCGTTTCCGGCGGTGATGTCCTCCATCGTAACCTTGACGCCGGAAAACTTGAACTCGTCCACCCATCCGGGCTTGGGCGTGTTGCCTGCCTTCCAATCGGCGAGTTCCTGCGTCAACCGATCGGCATGGGCGGTGAGGATATGTCTTTGTGCCTCCTGGATAGTCCGCGGCTCGCCGGGGTACATGCAGAGGGCCTTCAGGAACTTCGCGGAGTTGGCGCGACCAAGGGACTTCTTCTTCTCATCTGACCCGTTATTGGGCACAAACCGCGAAGCTGGGACCAGCGCGCCATAGACGGCCGCGCGGCAAGCGACCAGCGGCCGCCGCGCCCACCAGAGGTGCAGAGTGGAGATGTGTCCCTTGCGGACTGATTTCTCCCGGCTGGCCTCGGCGGAAATAGCCACGATAGGCAGGTAGTCTTCGATCAGGCGTTTGTCATCCGCCATTGGCAAGTCCTTCGTTCAGGATTGCGGCCATTGCATCGAGCTTCTCAATGACCTCGGGATGGATTTCCTCCGCCTTCATCTGGGCCGCAATCTGGAAGTAGTCCTTTTTTGACAGCCGGCACTCGGCCCGCTCCAGCAAGCCGGGCAGGATGGATTTGCTGGCCGGGGTGGAGATCAAGTAATCGCTGTCCTTGAGCGGGTCCTTGAAAGTGGGCGGGGGAAAGTTCTCGTTCATGAACTCCTCCGCCCGCATCCGGCTATCGATGGAAAACAGATCCGGCTCAGGCCCGGCAACAAACCGCGAGAGAGCTTCTGGATGGAGAAGGTAGTTCTCGATCTCGTAGCGCCGCCACCGCAAGAGCGTAAGGTTGTCCGCGGCAATCTCGTGGTCGGGCAGGTTCCGGTTGTCCCCGTCTAACAGTAGAACACCCTTTACCGCCGGTGAAATGGCCTTAAGGCCGAAGAAGTGAGCTTTTGCTTCACGAGCATCGCGCCCATGAATGGGGTAGACAAAAGGGGAGTCCGCGAAGAGCGCGAAGGGGTGACTGAGAATGCGGGCGAACCCCACGAGAATTTTGAAATCGGTCTCGTCTTCTACGTAGAGAATGTGCCGGCCGTTCTCCGCGGCCAGGATATCCAGAGACGAGAGTCGCTTCAGCGCCTCCCGTATCTGGTCGCGGTCGGTTTCGATGGCGAGACGATGTGGGTGGCCGTAGAAAGAGAGAATTTGCTCCGGCCCTGTATCCTCCAGGAGAATCTCCGAGTGCGTAGAGATCAGAAGTTGGCAGGCCCGCTTGCGGGCGACGGTGCGCAGAAGGTCGTACACCTGGCGTTGCAGGATCACATGGAGGTGAGCGTCTGGCTCATCGAGCAGCAGCACGGAGGCGGACCGTGTATAGAAAAACCCAAGCAATGTCAGGACCTGATGGAACCCGCTACCTGCGGAGGCAATGTCGAAGGCCGTCTTTGTCTCGCCGTGAGTGTATTCGACCCGGATGAAAGGGTCAGCTGCTTCTGCGTACTGAGGTACCTTGATTCGATAACTGAAAAGGCCGAAAACGTCCTCGGTCAGGGCCCGCCAGTGGCCAGTCTTCCCCTGCTGGTCTGTGCGATAGACCTCAAGAAGAAGGTTGCGCAGTATGTCTCCTGGCTTCCCCTGCCCAACGAGACGATTCTGAAACCCTAGTTGGAGTCCGGTCTCTTCCGCGCCGATACCAGAGAAGGGCGGCACATGGACGATTTTGATATCGCGGGCCGCCGCGGGAACATCGCTGATGATGTTGCCTGCATTATCCGCCAATTTGACGTAAATCTGCTCTTTGTTTGTGTAGCGCAAAGTAACGGTCAGGTGCCATTCGTCTTTCCCCGGATTCTTTCCATAGAGCGTGATGGCCGCCAATTTCGGTGCACCGGCCGCCGTCCCATCTTTCTCTCCTTGGCTGTAAGCCGTATCACGATCAAACCACAGCAGGTCCATCTCGCGCAAGGGAATGGCTGTAAAGTCACCGCGGGAAATGGGAACGCCGGTTCTCTGCTTGGCTTTGGACGACTCCGCGTGCCCCGCCATCCATCGCTGCAACGCGAGATTCCAGACCGCTACGGCTTGCAGCAACGTCGTCTTGCCGGAGTTGTTTGGACCAGCCAGAACCACGTCATCGTTTACATCAAACGATTGCGACTGAAATCGTTTGAAACCATCAAGCACGATTTTTGTGATCATGTTGGGTCTCCTGTTGCTCGTGCTGCGACAGACTGTATCGCATCCGCCGATATATCATAGAACCTTGCTGACACGACCGGTTTCGCGGCGTGCTCAAGATGTTTGGCGGGGTTCTGGATCATCACTGGCGTAGGGTCTGGATTGTGCAGGGGGTCCCAAACCACGTAGAGCCAAAAGGAATCGCCCAGTTGCTGGGCCTTGTACCATTCGTTGGTGGTCAGGCGGATGGGCTGACCCTTCTTACGCCCTTTGACTTCGATCCGGCGAACGCCATGAACGGGGTCGCGGTACCCGGTTTGGGGATTCGCTGGACCAAGGCTGCGGATGTCGAAGCCGATCTTGAGATGCCCGACTTTTTCGGACTCCCACCCACGGGCCGATTCAAACGCGAGCACCACGTCTTCGGCGGCCAACTCGATGCGCCTCCGCATCTCGGGATCGATATCTTCGAGTAAGGCGTTGATTTGCTCAGCCGCGCTCGCCGTGGATGGCAGAACCAGGGCAGTGGCGATATGGCGAACCGGACCATGCCGGGCGATAGTGAGACGATCCAGGCCGGCCAGCCGGTCCTGACGGGTCCGCTGGAGGTCGGCGAGATCCTGCTCGGACCGCTGGCGTGCCAGGCCTACCTCCGGTGATTCCGCCTCGCGGGCGCGAAGCGCAAAGACGCGGTCCTGCGCCGCGCGAATCCGGGCATTGAAAGACTTTTCCAGGTAGTCCCGGCAGACCTGCGCGTAATGCGTCCGCTCTTCCTGGCTGGCGGCACGCCTTTCCATCTGAAGCGTGGTCTTGAGGAAATCCGTAGCCGGGCCAAGATCCAGGGGCCAGACCGCTTCTGGTGGCGAGGGGTGCGCGGGAAGGTCAATGAGAACGTCAGCCGGAACCACTGAGAACCTATCTTCAGGCTGCAATCCCACTCCCGATTCTTCGCGCACGGCGACCAACTCAGCGCTGATGGTGACAGGTTCCCCCTTGCTCGTTTGGCCGCGAACGGACATTTCGAAGAAGTGGAGGCTGTAAGGGACTTCGGACTGCGTATCGATGTAGACGGCCTGGCCTGCATGGAGACCAGCGAGGGCGTCGTTGAGCTTTTCATCTACTGCCGCGTAAAGCGCGTGCCCCGGCCCGATGAGAACCGCGTCGAGGTGCGCATCCTGGTCAAGGTGCTCCTTGCGAAACGTGAGCTTGCGATAGGACGGCTCGGGCTTGCCTATACGTCGAACGCTCTCGCGCCGCTCGGAGCGCAGGTCAGCGAGAACGTGCTCGATGCGCCAGAGGCCGTCGGCCCGCGCCTCGACCTTGAGGCCGATCTCCTGAGACGCCTTGAAAAACTGCTCCTCGACGTACTTCGGCATCAAGCGGCGCTCTTCGGACTCGACATTCGATCTGAGAAACGACGAAAAATCGACGTTGGCGCGGGCAAGTGCGAGGCCCGTTGCCTCTTCGTATTGTTTCAGGCGGCTAGGGTCGATCTGGTCGATGCGGTCGAGATACTCTTCGAGCCGCCTCGGTTCATACGCCGCTTCGCGAAGCATTTCCGGCAGGTTCACGTCATTGAGAGACAGCACCTCGCCGATGACGTCAAAGACGCGGTCGTCCAGGGCCACTCTCATCTGGTCGAGCTTATGGAGCAGGCGCTCCAGGATGCGCCCCTCGATAATCGGCTGACCGTCCTCTGAGTCGCTGGCCACGAAATTGAATGCGTGGCATTCGTCTTTTTGCCCGATCCGATGGATGCGGCCTAACCTTTGTTCCAGCCGTGTGGGGTTCCAGGGGAGATCGTAATTGATCATCAGATGGCAGAACTGAAGGTTGATGCCTTCCCCGGCCGCTTCAGTCGCCACACAGATCTGCTGCGAAGTCCGGAACTCCTCTTGCGCCTTCTTCCGCTCGTGGGGATTCATGCCGCCATGGATCTCGCAGACGGCATAGCGCCAGGATTGGAGGTGCTCTTGGAGATGCTTCAACGTGTCCCGATGCTCGGTGAAGATCAGAAGCTTGCCGCGCCCGTCATGAAGCTCGTGAAATTCGGCTTTGGTGAGGCACTCCCTCAGTGCCGATAGCTTCGAATCCTGGCCGTGTCCGCGAACCTTCGCCGCGCGCGCCTCCAACTCGCTCAGAGCGGCGAGTTCGGCCTGGAGTTGATCAAGGCCCTGCGCGACAGTCGTTTCGTCCAACAGGTGGTCGCGCGCCTCGTCGTCGAGGTCGTCCTCGTCTTGTTCGACGTCGGTTATTCGGCCCTGCAGATAAGCCAGGCGCTTTCCACGTTGCGCGGGTGGGAGCTCCTGAAGCTCGCGGTCAATCTCCCGCAGCTTCTTCAGGCGCCGCAGAAGAGACTCGTGAATCGCGCGAGTGGAACTCGCGAGGCGTCGCTGAAAAACGGTCCGGGCGAGCGCCACGCTGTTCTTACGCTTGCCGGTGGCCTGGGGAAGAAACTCATTGATGTAGGACGTAACGGCCTTGTATAGATCAAACTCCTCCCGGCTCAGCTTGAAGGTCACGGTGTGGCAGTGGCGGTCGGGAAAGAGCCGATTCCCATCCATGTCCCGCAGGTCTTCCTTGAGCCTACGGAGCGCCCACGGGCAATCAGGCCCCAGACGGAGAATGTCCCGGCGAATGAGCTTGACTGCCTCCTCCCCCACCTTGTGTGGTTCCGGGAAGAGATCCGGATCAATCAGGCGGATGAAATGGCTGAAACGGTCTTCATCCCCGTGGTGCGGCGTCGCCGTCAAGAGAAGGAGGTGATTATCGGCCGCGGCCAGTTTCTCCGCCAGTTGGTAGCGCTTGGTTTTATCGACCTCATCGCCTCGGCCCGCTGAGCGCTTCGTGTACGCGCTGCACTTGTGCGCCTCATCAATGATGACCAGGTCCCACCGCTGCTGCCAGATGCGTTCTCGGACATCGTCCTGCTTCGCATAGTCGAGGGACGTGATCACGAGCGATTCCCTTTGCCAGAGATTGATGAGCTGCTGCTGGTCGTTTCCGGTGTGAATGATCTGAAAGGTCTCGCCAAAGAAGCGCATCAGTTCGTCCTGCCACTGGATGGTCAGCGGAGCAGGCACCACGATGAGGCATCTTTCGATGGCTTCGCGAAGCTTCAGTTCTTTGATCAACAGACCCGCCATGATCGTCTTGCCTGCGCCGGGATCGTCGGCGAGCAGGAAGCGCAAGCGCGGCTGCGGGAGCATCTTGAGATAGACCGCCTCGATCTGGTGGGGAAGGGTGCGGATTCCAGACAGGCTCACGGCAAACTGGCGGTCGTAGGCGTAAGCAAGGCGCACGCGGGCAGACTCCACCAGTAGGCGGAGCTTATCGGCGTCAGCGGGCCGGAGCGCCTCGGGCTGGCCCGGTTGGGTTTCGAGTAACCCGGCGACGTCATCGCTGGAGAGAACGGCTTCGTCGAGGTGGCCACTTGCCAGCCTGACGCGCACCTCAACTCCGGAGCCGAGAGCGCGGGCCGATTCGATGACGACCTGTCCTTCAAAGTGGCCGGGCAACTTGACGCGCCTGCCGACGAGCGAATCGAGCAGAGATTTGTCGAACGTCTTCACGGTTTGCCAGTCTCCCTGGTCTCGCCGGCGCCACCGGAGCGAACCCAAGTATCGACCTCAGAAAGCTTGAACTTCCAGAGGCGTCCCACGCGATGGGCCGGCAGCTTCTTGCGCTCAATCCAACGGTAAATGGTATCGATCGCCACGCCGAGGTGACTGGCGACCTCGTTTACGGAGCACCAGCGGGTCTCGGGAGATTCGTTGCCGTTTTCGATCTGGGCCACTCGGCTATTGTGACAGAAAGTCGGAACTGAATCCATCCCTGTAACAGGCCTGCCAGTCCGATACGGCGTCGACCTGCCAAACGATGAGCAGTGCGGTTCGCCAATGTTGGATTCTCCAGCGGAACTGATTGGCTGCGCCGAGGTGAACTGAGCATTTGCTCGGCAACCGTAGGTCTTCGGACAGGCATAGATGTCACTGAAACTTCAAGATCGCGTTGTCAGGGTAAGACTTGGCTTTGCGCTTTGTTCCGTCGGACTTCGTGGACTGTACGTAGAGCCTGCCACCTTGTTCAACATCATGCAGCGCCGCGCGCGTGCAAGTCGACCACGCGGTCAAAGGCCTTCTCAAGATCGCGCAGGTTCCCTCTGCGTGGGCTGGACATCGCGCCAGAGCAGCCCGCGGACCTCCGAGACCCGCGCGCTCCCGCGTGGAGCAGGCGGAGGAGTGCGCGGTTCCGCGGCTTCCGCGCGGGATGGATCATCCTGAAGACGTCTTGTTCGTTGAGGACGCCCTCGGCGAGCTTGTCCTTCCTTTTGGGTAGGGCCACATCTGATCCTGCTCCGCCGTGATGAACGCGTTTATGATTGGGGCTCAAAATGCAAGATAACGGGAGCAAACTGGCGATTCCGCGATCACGTGATCGCGGGCCTATTGAAGCTTCCCGTTCACGCGGACCGCGCCTGCGTCGATCCAATTGCGCGCCTCGGTGCGCGAACCGAAGCCCGCGTTCGACGGCACGCGCTCCTGGGTCTTGGGCGGCCGTTGCTCGCCGGCGGGTTTCCGTGGGGGCATGGCTCCGTCCGGCGCACGACATTGGGCTGGCAGCCTGTAGGGAAAGTCCGTGGCAGGCGAAACCGCCTGCCCCACTCTGGAATCACAGCTTCCCGTAGAATTCCCGCAGCCGCTCGCGATACCGCGGGCCGGCCGCCTCCACCAAGTCGTTGTGGTCCGCGCCGGGCACCACCCAGAACGCCTTCGGCTCCCGGGCCGCGTCGAACAGCGCCCGGCCCAGATCCAGCGGCACAATCGAATCCCGGTCGCCATGAATGACCAGCAAGGGCGCGCGCACGCGCTGGATCTTCGACGCCGAGTCGTAGCTGAACACCAGCAGCGGGCCGATCACCGGCAGCACCCTGGCCGCCACCGCGCGGGCGGAGCTGAAGGGCGCCTCGAGCACCACGCCGGCGCAGGGACGCCTTGCGGCCAGGTCCACCGCCACCGCCGTG
>Ga0187886_1002272_pt1 | contig 15613 bp, 12 predicted proteins | sample June2016WEW_20_1_FD_133001 | JGI IMG/M metagenome (GOLD analysis project Ga0187886, IMG submission 133001) | Peatland microbial communities from SPRUCE experiment site at the Marcell Experimental Forest, Minnesota, USA - June2016WEW_20_150 | ecosystem: Environmental > Terrestrial > Soil >... | reverse complement strand
GTAATCCTTAAACTTTTTCATCATACTTAATGAATTCGACGGATTACAAGAATATCCTGCCTTATATGCAAATATTTATGATATCTTATCAAGGTTTTCTATGTTTCCCACACAGGCTGCTAGATTTAGTATTTGGGTGATTCTCTCAGCTCTTGTATTTAAAAATGTACAGCGATCCAGATGCTTTAGCAGTTCATCGCGATCTCCGTTCGGTAAAAGTAGGCCACTAAAATGACTAAGTTGCTCCGCGATTTCGTTGGGAGTCTTTGCTACTTTTAAGTCTTTACATTCGATAGCGAGCAACTCAATTTTACCTTGATCAGGTTTCCAGGCAAGAACATCTATGTCGCCATAGTTTTTATCAGTTTTTTCATTGAGTAAGGCGCTAACTGCTATCTCGATTTCTGTTTGATAGCCAAAGGTCTGCATATTATTCGAAACCTTAATAACGAATTCATGGCTGAGGCGAGCCTTTTCATTGTCAATCCAGCGCCTCATTTCACTAGAATGGCAATCGGAGGTTTCTATATCGGCGTTATAATACCTTGCAATCGTATAAGTGGTCCCTTTGGCTATCAAGCCCGGCGAGATAATATACCGAGGATTGTCGCCATCCTCAAGCTTTATAAGAGGCCGTGCTACCAATGAAAGCGCTCTGCCAAATCGCCAAGGATACCAATCCTTACTCTTGAACCCCTTTGGGGTCTTATCCCATGCTTCCCCAGGAAAGAGTGAAAAGCGATCCAAAAATATTTCTGCAACTGCTTCGTTGGTAGTATCACTTCTCTCACAATATGAAATAATTTCATTCTTATCAGCGATAAAAACACATTTCTTCTTTTTAGCTGCCAGGTTCTCAAGCGCATCTCTTACGCCACGTAACAAATCAATTGATAAGCCAAATTCAGTATTAAACGCTGCTAAAAATTCATTTGGAAAGACTCCTTGCATTGTTGGAACTGGTTTAAGTGGTTCATAATATTTATCATATTGACTATTTTCATGATCAAGTAGTTTTGATTCAAAATGGCGCCCGTGAGGGTCATAAACCTCATCGCGAAATCCAGGATGAGACAAGATATCCCCGTTAGGTGCTATTTTAATTTCTGGCTCCATAACGCCTTTCTTAATAGCGTCTGACCAACCACCTAAAGTAAACATGAAGAGTGTCTCACTCATTAATGAACTTAAATCAATTTTGCCAACCAGTTCCCCGCCTTCGAGCGGGCATTCCGAAATGGCCATTTCTACTAATAAGCGTAAAGCCAGCTCAGAAGCGTTACACCGTGAGGTCCGGTTAATTGCCACAGATTTAGCCGCTTCTTTGTCATTACGAAGTGCAATAACCGCCCTGATTGTATACTGCCACTGCCTTAGCTCAGCTTCAACGCCTTCAATATGGCGAAGTGCTTTCTCTATAAAATGTAAACGATTGAAATTGTGAAGCTTAACTCGCATACGTTGCCAAATTGTATCTACAACACGGTTTAGAAAACTTGTACATTGATCCGATGTCATAAAGTGATTACCTTTTCCATGACCTTGAACTAGCCACCCAAGTCCTAATTTTGATAAACCCTCATCGGCTCCATCAACAAATATCCCTCTTGGACGATCTAAGAGCATGATGTAATCATGAAAATTTGAAGCTTCAAATATATGGACAAACCTTACGTTGGCATCTGGCACTATTTTAGTGACAAAAGCATCTATGTCTTTTGCGGACGGCTCTTTTCCAGAAAGTACAAGCATTCCCTCAACTAGCGCTCGAACAATGGCACGTTCAGCAATATTAACTGGATTACAAAAAGCTCCAAGAAAGGGATCTTGAATATTAATAAAAATCGTTCCCTCTTCTCGATCTACCGAAACCGAAAGACATGAGCGCAAGATATCTTCTAATACAGGCTCTATGTGATCTTCTTGAGCTTCATCGAGGTCGATAACAATAAGTACTGCCCTGTTGCTCAATGCTTGGATTCCTAGCTCAAAAAATGGGCCACTTCGATCAAGCCAGTTTAGTACAGCATTCCAGATTTGGAATATCGTTCCTCGGGAAAGCCCTGTTTGGTCATCTTTAACCGTAAGCCATAATATATAATGTTTGCCAACCCAAGCTCCCAGCAGTTCATCATTGCGAACGGCCTCAAAAGAAGCGTAGATAGGCTTATTTTCCTCACCAGGGAAATAACTATCGATATCTTTACGTTGCACTCGAAGTAACTTCCCATTTGGAAGCGGGAGAGTATGAACATCTCTTCTCTGTCGGACCTTTTTTCTAATACTTGCAAGGCAGTCTGTTGGTATTAATAGGTGTACCAGCTTAGCACCTAACTCAACTTCGTTGGGTATAAGAAGATAATTTGTATCCACCCACCAACCATAGAGGTTTAACAATCCATTAGCATTCGCGATAGAAACACCTTGGTTTTCTATGAATCTCGTATAATTAATTAGTTTCCAAAGATAAAGCGGAGTAGCTTCAGGCACCCATGCAAGCGTTTGAAAGTCCGGGGCGGATAAAAATTCTACCAACCAATCCTCTGCCTCTTTTTCTAGGTGAAACGCGTTATTTCGTCCATACCCACAGCCAATCACCATAGTCAGTCCTTGTCGAAAACCATTTTGCTTACGACAATTTGCGCTGGCTTCTTTTATCATCGCGTTAATTTTTTCACTGTATTCCTCTATAAAATTGCGCTCCGCTGAAATGAAGCCCTCTTCTTTTAACCCTGCAATGCTGTCAATAACAGCGACTACCTGTAAATAACGGCCTGAATCAAATTGCAAAATAAACTCTAAGAACATTTTGTCATGAGTCTTTTGTAAAGGAAGGGGCATTTGTTCTGGCAGTCTTTCACCAAGTATGGGGGTTGCTTTTAAAAAATGACGATACTCGTTGGCAAGGTGACGATCAAAACTTTCTTCATAGCCTTGCTTAATCATCCATTCTAAAACATGCAATCTCGCAGCAACGCTAATACAGTTCGGCAATAAAACAAACCACTTTTCATCATCATATACTATAGGATGCCGTACAAGTCCACTATCGTCTAATGTCTGGTCTTCTAGGTCCTTCTTGAGTTGTGGTAGAAAAATAAATGGAGCAAGATCATCTGGAGATATACCAAGTCGGTGCAAATCATCAGTAGAAAATATAGTTGCTTGCGAAAGAGCTTTAATATTTTTCATTGATGGAATCCGGCATTTTTCTTTGTCATGTCCTCCTCCCTGTGTGAACCGTGCCAGATGACGCCTTTCAGCAATCTCCTCACTAAGTTTTATTATGGTATATACTTCCCCTTTTATTTTGAACGATATCTGGTCCTCCGGCAGTGTCTTAAGAATATTTAATATCCGTTGGAGATAGAAATCACTGCTTTCCCAAATCCCTTCAAATATTCGTGCGTTTCCCTCTTCGGTTATCACATTAGAAATAAATACGTCCTCAACTGGATCCTCCATATGAACAAAAAAAGTTTTTCCAATCTTATCATTTAACAAGAATTTTATCTGATCTAACTCGGGCTCCTTATTTCCTTTTGAGTAAGCCATGATGAGATGCATAAGCATTTCGATACGAAGGTTATTAGCCTGGAGAGACGGCAAAGTTAAAAGACCAGAAAGTAATGATGCGGATTTAATAGGATGAAATGGTTTTAATTTTCCTCTCAAGCCAGATGATTCTTTAATAACATCAGATACTTTCCTGTTAGCCTCCATTGAAGCAATCATACTTAACAATTCATCATAATCCTCGCTCATATTCTCCCCACACTTTACCGAAGTTTTAGCGTATCCTCAATTTCATGCAATGCTTCGCAGCGCTTCTTTCAGTTATATAGCATCGCATTTAATCTTTGCTTATTAGAACTGACTTATTATTCGTTTCGCTTCTAGGAGCCGTTCCTTTGCGTTTCGTAATTGTGTATTATCGTTTTTGTTAAATGGCTTGAATATATCTCCATTATTAAATACTCTGTTGTTTCTAGAAGGATGTGGTAGTGACAATACTCTAACATCACGATTGTAATAGCCACTATATTTCCAATACTTTTCCAAATTTAGTGTTGTTCCGAGAAATATTATCAGCTTTAATGAATTATTTATCTGAAATCTATTAAACAGGCAATTAGAATCTCCATTTACAATTTCATTTAACGCTGTCTTGGTAGGCTGTGAGCTATCTGTATTTCGCAATATTGCACAGTTACAGGCTTGGGTTAGCTGCATTCCGCAATTGTTGCTTGCAAATGAATCAGAAAAAATTTTATCCCAATAATCTTTGTATGTTTTTGCTCTTTGGGCCTTTTGCCAATAGCTGTGATTATGCGCTAAGTAATTAAATAAGCCTATTTCATCAAGGCATTCGAAAAGATTCTTACGCATATTCGAATATATGCTTTCTCGGGTTGCCTTTTCAAATGTATTACCATTTCTCAATGATTCTAAAAACATATTCCATGTATCGTTACCTGGAGTAATACCACAAATTATCACAGTTGGGTCCTTAATATCATTACCTACAGGAGCATATTCCAGCCGATAACGTATGCCCTTACTTTTAGCGTTGAGTTCATATATTGTTTTATTGTTACAATTTTTGTCAGCAAGCATCTTTAAAGTAATCTTTTTAGCATTCAAGTTGCAATTATTCAAGCATTCCATGCTTAAGATATCCTCCATTGAACAAGTTGTCCATTTCTTGCCTCTAACATTTTAATGGACAGATGATGGTTATTTGATTAATCTGGTCCTAGAATCTCCTTACTTGCAGCCTGTTGAATCAGTGTTACTTGCTCTTGCATATCATGGGGCAATATAATCAGTCTCAATTCAATACCATTCGCTAAGCGTCCCTTAAGGCGCTGCACCATTATTTTATAGAATTCTTCTGACGTGAGGATAAGCTGACGTATAGGGGCTTGTATTAATAAAAGATAATATAACTCTGCCTCCACATCTTTGATTTTTCCTGAGGGGTTCTTCCCTCTCGCTGTTTTTCCAGAGGCGGTTTTAATTGCAGTAACTATATGCCCATCACTGGATACAGCGTCAAATTCGTGCTTGCCTCCAGTGGTAAGCTGTAGAGTTCTTGCAGTAAACGCAACTCCATATTCTTGTTCAAGTTGGTTTCTTATGAATGTCTCCACCGCATTTTTGAGGTAATTAGTATTGGCCATTCGAAAAGACCTCAATTAAAATAGGATACCAGACCCCGTCTCAAGTCGTATAAGTCAAAAACTATGTTCTCATTTTCTATCTTGCCATTCCAATATTGCAACCAATGCTGATATGCTAGAGTACACATGTGTATGGTCAAATTCAGGATCTTTTTTTGGCAAGGCATGAGAGGCATAATTGCCTATCACACGTACTGTATGCATATGATTACGAATAATCTTAGGTATGGCATTTATTTCTCTCAGTTTATTTATATTTAATTCTAATGATTTATCATCACCAGAGCACATGGAAACAAATGAATAACTACTTTTTTTCGTAGCGGAACCCATTAATTGCCTTACTAAATCTTCTTCGCATGTACGCAAGTCTCTCGCTGTGCTTATAGGATCCCTAATGACCTTGTCGACAGCATCGAGTGCTTTCAACTTCAGTTGGTTATCAATGTTATTTAGTACCTTGATCCTCCTTTTGGCTTCTATTATTGTCCCATTGTCAGGGTTGTTCTGTTCTAGCTCCTCTATTGACTTTTGCACTTCCCACTTCCAACGGTCTAAGGGAAATAATTCTTTAGCCTTTTCAAAGTCGCGCCTAGCCTCTTTATATTTACCATATCTTGCATAGGCAAGTGCCCTTTGAAAATAGATCATGCCGTCATCAGGGTATAGCTCCAGTAAATCTTCAAAATCTTTCTCGCTTTGTTCCCTGTTTTGCTTATACGTTTCCCTGACGCACTCAGCCAGCTCCATGATCTGGTTCCACTCACGCATTTTCTGTTCGGAAGGACCTTTCATAGCGCTCAATGTTCAGCCCCCTTGAGTTAATAAGCCATTTTCTCAGGAATTACGCCCCTCACCCCTCCTCTGGGGTTGTGCGTATCTCCTACTCTCCTTGGTATAAGGTGGATATGGGCATGCATGACAGTCTGCCCGGCATATTCACCGCAGTTGGTGCCAACGTTAAAACCGATAACCTTTGTATCAACACTAGAGATTTTATTCCGGAGATACCTCAATAAATCCTCGGCTGTCAACGCCGTTTGAATTTTGACCCCATGGGGTCATTTTAGCACCGGCGATGACATCGGCGTCATGCCTTTCCTGAGAGGTCATCGTAAAGTAATCCGGAGTGTGTCTGAGGGGGATAACAAGCGTATGGTTGGGAGAGACGGGGTAATTATCCTCGATGGCATAAACCGTTTCATTCTGGGCAACTTTTTGCGATAGCTTCTCGGGGTCGCAGAAGACGCAGGCCTCTGGAGGCAGGTCTTTTGGAACTCGAAAGTCTGTGTCATCCTTGTTTCCCTTCGACCTGTTGCATTTAGAGCACAATACCTGCAGGTTCGAGAGTTCGTTTTTGCCGCCACGCGAGCGCGGGATTATATGATCCACATCCAGCGGCCTTTCCTCCTTCGTTGCCCCGCAGAGAGCGCAGCGACCTCCTGATGCTTTCAAGGCTTGAAATCGAAGGCTATCGGGAACCGGGTCATCCTCCGACAGCCGGTAGTCCCAAAGCGAAAGGCCCCGCTTCTGTACATACTCCTGTAATCGTTGTTCGCAGTGCATTTTGATCTTAGCTCTCTCAACAAACGTCAAGGTATTAGTTGTAAGCGAAACCAGATCGCCCTGGCGCTTGATTATTTCATGCCGGCTAAGAACCTTGATAGGCATTTCCTTGATGCGCTTTTCGTAGTAGAGGAGTTGGCTTTCGTCCTGGGTCAAAAATGCAGTAGCCAGTTGCCGCACTGTAGCCGTCCCGCCCGCCTCAACCAGGCTCTTTATCAAAAGGGGCTGATACACGTGGCTCATTTTCATTTTGTTTTCAATGAAATCCACTAGTTCCTCAAAGGTCATTTTTTGAGCTCCCACGTTTTCTTGAAAAAACAGCAACCGCCAAATATGGCGGTGTGGATAAAGCGTGCTGTGTAGTTGGGCATATATTACTGGATGTTACCGTCTCTGGTTATTTCGCCATTAAATTACATATTCCTGCAACTTCCTCGAAACCCAGAATCCTGGGTTGGACACCTGCTGCTGCTAAGTTTAGCGCCGATGACCACCCGGCAAACAGGTTAGCTTTTATTTGACGCATAGGATCTGGTTATAAAACGGGGTTATTCGGAGCCAGGCAGAGATCCAATTCTATACATCACTAGCTCAAATGGTTCAATTTTGGCCCCGCATAAAACTAGTAAAATCTCCGCTCACAACCAAATATGACCGAATTTGAGCAGTGGTTTTCGACACAGGTTGTCATAATCGCTATTATAAGTCAACCTCCCATTGCCGCATGAAGGGCATTATACGTCAAGGTTTGAGTTCGGTTTTGAAATTATAAATGACTCCTGAGAATCATGATCTCCAGGAGTCATTTTCTTTGTAAGGGAAAAGCATTCCGCATAATCATTTCCCCGTACTCGCCCTCGATAGATGGCTACACTATAACGGTGGCGCATCTTTTGGTCTCCAGATTTCTCCATTCCTAACGTATTTAAGGCTGTGCCTGACGCCCAATTTATCGGAGGTGCTGAACCAAAGTATCTGTTCGAATACCTTTGCAGCATCCTCAATAAATCCTAACCGCCACAGACAGAGCCCATAGCCATGCAGGCAAAGTAAAAACAGACGGTTGCCCATGGCAGACCATTGTAAGACACCATTGAAGCTTTTCCCAAGAGATGCCTCCCCAATCCGTACCCCAATCTCGTAGTGTTTGATTGCTATCTCTGGCGTTTTCTTAAAAGCAAGATAGTCTAGAAGGGAATGCCCCAACAGGCAACGCAGATCCAAATCAAGCGTCTCCATAATAAGCATCCGAATATCAGGGTAAGAACGCTGGTCGCCGGCCTTCATTTTCGTTATGGCCTGGTCTAGCACATCATCATGGCGCCCTCTGACATCTGCCATAGGAATAACCTGCTCCATTTGGAAAATCAAACGCGGGCCATAAGCCATAATCGACTGATAACACGCTTCTGTGTTTCCTTTTAGCCAGTCTTCGCCCTCTGGATTCCACATCTCATTATTATTGGAGAGCAGCAACTGTCTCAGGCCAAGAGCCGGGGCATCGATACGTGTGGATATAATTTCTCCTGACAGGTAGAGGTCTTCACCAACAGGTGCTAGCCCAGATGGTTTAACAAGGATGATTTCCCCGGGAACGATATCCTGCCTTTCGGTGCGTAAATTAACGACGAGATTGCCTCCTAATATACGGCATCGAAGAGCATCCATATCCATCTGAGATATAACACATATTTCTAGGTTTTCGCTTAAATCTATGTCTTCCGGCACCATCTCTCTTTCTATTTTGGCCAAGCCTGCTTGCCTGCGCAATCTGCGGCAGGTCTGATCCAAGATGAGTAGGTTTTTCTCAATCTCTAGAAGAGGTGCGGCGCCAAGATAAACGATAATCCCGGACATTTACATTAAAGAGTCCATCTAATTGTTGCCAATTAGTTGCTTCAACTGCAGAACGGTAGTGGGGCGGAAGCCGCTTAAGCTCTGTGTTGATATTTTGTAGTACCCAAATTCTCACGCAGGACTCCAAAAGCGATAATACCTTTAAGGAAACATGCACCGGGGTCTATGTCGGCTATTATTTTATGTTTAGCTTATTATTAACAACTACCCATATTTTACTGCCAGTTGTTGTTACACACTACTCTCAATTGTTATTCCGCGTACTCTCAGTTGTTGTTCCGCGCCACAGCTAAACAACAATACAACTTATTACCCCTATTCCACCGTCACGCTCTTAGCCAAGTTCCGCGGCTTGTCGATGTCGCAGCCACGGGCGGCGGCCATGTAGTAGGCGAACAGCTGCAGGGGCACCACGGAGAGCAGCGGGGCCACGAAGGATGGGGCTTCGGGCAGGGTGATCACGTGGTCGCAGGTCTCTTCGGCCAGGGCGCACTTGCCCAGGCAGAGGCCGATCACGGTGCCCTCCCGGGCCTTGACCTCCTTGACGTTGCTCATCAGCTTCTCCAGCAGGTCATCCTGGGTGGCCAGGGCGATCACCGGCACGCCCTCTTCGATCAGGGCCAGGGTGCCGTGCTTCAGCTCGCCGGCAGCGTAGGCCTCGGCGTGGATGTAGGAGATCTCCTTCAGCTTCAGGGCGCCCTCCAGGGCCACGGCGTAGTCCAGGCCGCGCCCCAGGAAGAAGATATCCTGGGATTGGTAGTACTGCTGCGCCAGCTCCTCGATCTGCTCTTTCTGCTTGAGGATCTGCTCGATCTGCTCGGGCACCCGCTTCAGGGCGGCCACGATGGCCGCCGTCTGCTCCGGGGTGATGGCGCCCCGCACCTTGGCGAACTGCAGCCCCAGCAGGTACATCACCAGCACCTGGGTGGTGTAGGCCTTGGTGGAGGCCACGGCGATCTCCGGCCCCGCCCAGGTGTAGATCACGTCGTCCGCCTCCCGGGCGACGGAACTGCCGACCACGTTGGTCACCGCCAGCACGTGGCAACCGCGCTGCTTGGCCTCCCGCAGGGCGGCCAGGGTGTCCGCCGTCTCCCCGGACTGGCTGATGATCACCACCAGGGTCTGGGGGTCGAGCAGCGGGTCGCGGTAGCGGAACTCCGAGGCCAGGTCCACCTCCACCGGGAGGCGGGCCAGCTTCTCCAGCACGTACTTGCCCACCATGCCGGCGTGATAGGCGGTGCCGCAGGCCACGATGGCCACCTTGTTGAAGCTGCGGATCTGCTCGGGGGTGAGGCTGATCTCGTTGAGCTGGATGTCATTGCCCTCGGCGCTCAGCCGGCTGCCCAGGGTGTCCTTGAGGGCCTTGGGCTGCTCGCAGATCTCCTTCAGCATGAAATGCGGGTAGCCGCCCCGCTCCGCGGCCTGGGCGTCCCAGTTGACGTGGAAGATCTCCTTGTGCACCGGGCGGTCCTGGAAGTCGACGATGTTGATGCCGTCCGGGGTCAGCTCCACGATCTCCCCGGCGTCCAGGAGGTAGATATTACGGGTGTAGGGAAGCAGCGCCGGGATGTCCGAGGCCAGGAAATACTCGCCGTCGCCGATCCCCGCCACCAGCGGGTTGTCCTTGCGGGCGGCCACGATCCGGTCGGGGTGATGCTCGCTCAGCAGCACCACGGTGTAGGAGCCGCGCACCTGCTGCAGGGCGTCCCGCAGCGCCAGGCGCAGGTTCCCCTGGTAGGCCTCCTCTACCAGGTGCGCCAGCACCTCGGTATCGGTCTCCGAGACAAAACGGTGGCCACTGGCCAGCAGGCGCTCCCGCAGCTCGGCGAAGTTTTCGATGATGCCGTTGTGGACCACGGCGAATTTATGAGTGCAGTCAAAGTGGGGGTGGGCGTTGCAGTCGGAGGGGCGCCCGTGGGTGGCCCAGCGGGTATGGCCGATCCCGATCTGGGTCTGCCACTGCTGGGTGCTGAGGAAGTCGTCGAGGACGGCGATCCGTCCCATCTTCTTATGCACCTCGAGGGTGCCGTCGTTCAGGTAGGCCACTCCCGCGGAGTCATACCCGCGGTACTCCAGTGTTTTCAAGCCAGCCATCAATACCGAAACCGCGTCCTGATTACCAAGGTAGCCGACAATACCGCACATGCTCAGTTTCTCCTCTGTGGCTGCTGCGCGCGGCGCGGCTCCGCTCCCAACCAGGCGCCTCTTTGTCCCGGAGATTGCTCTCCGGATTTGAAGGCGTCCTCACGGTGGTGGGCCACCGAGGGGCATCCGCCGAAAACTTCGATTAACCCCTTCCTCGTCAACCAGCCTGCCTGAGTGGCCGGGCCGGTTCGGGCGCTATCGGATAACCTAACGGAGTCTGCACAGGGACCTGGTCCCGGCGCAGCCAGTCTTGATTGGCGACCGGCCTCTCCAGCCGGATCGCGTGTTGCCTTGCTCTATTATATTCCATTATGGGGCTGGTGAAGCAATTTATTTTGCTGCCAGTCTTTCATGTTAGCTTAACTGGGTTCTGACCACCTCCGACAGCTCGGAGATCACCTCCAGCAACTCCTCCTCCCGGGGGCCCTCCCCCATCACCCGCACCAGGGGCTCGGTACCCGACGGGCGCACCAGGATCCGTCCCCGGCCGGCCAGCTTCTGCTGCGCCCCGCGCACCGCCGCGGCGATCACCGGGTGGCCGTGCAGGGCGTGCTTGTTCTGCACCCGGATGTTCACCAGCACCTGCGGGAACCGGGTCATCTGCCCGGCCAGGCTGGACAGGGGCTGCTGCGACTGCCGGACCACTTTCAGCAGTTCCAGGGCGGTCAGCAGGCCGTCGCCGGTGGTGGTGCGGTCCAGGAAGATGATGTGGCCGGACTGCTCGCCTCCCAGCACCGCCTGGGACTTGCGCATCTCCTCCAGGATGTAGCGGTCGCCCACCCTGGTCTCCAGGATCTCCACGCCGGCGCTGCGGAAGGCCTCCCACAGGCCGAGGTTGCTCATCACCGAGATCACCACCCGGTTGCCGGGCAGGGCGTGCTGCCGCTGGCGGGCCAGGCCGCAGATGAGGATCAGCTGGTCGCCGTCCACCGTGCTGCCCTGTTCGTCCACCGCCAGCAGCCGGTCGGCGTCCCCGTCGAAGGCCAGCCCCAGGTCGGCCTCGAAGTCGGGCACTGCCCGCTGCAGCGGCCCCAGATGAGTGGAGCCGCAGCCGGCGTTGATGTTGATCCCGTTCGGTTCGCCATAGATCACCCGCACCTGGGCGCCCAGGCCGGTGAACAGCCGGGGGGCGATCTGCGAGGCAGCGCCGTTGGCACAGTCGATCACCAGTTTCAAACCGGTCAGGTCGAGATCTCCGGCCTGTTCCCGCAACCAGGCCAGGTAGCGTTCAGTGCAGTTCCCTTCCTCGACCACCCGCCCGATCTCCTCCCCCACCGGTTGGGGAAAGGCATACTGCTCGTTCAGGACCAGGGCCTCGATCTCCTCCTCCACGGCGTCCGGCAGTTTGAATCCGTCACCGGCGAAGAATTTGATCCCGTTGTCGGGCACCGGGTTATGAGAGGCGGAGATCATCGCCCCGGCGCAGCAGCCCATCGTCCGGACCAGGTAGGCCAGCCCCGGCGTGGGGATGACCCTGGCCCTGACGCAGTCGCCGCCGACCGACAGGATGCCCGCGGTCAGAGCGGCTTCCAGCATGTCGCCGGAGATCCGCGTGTCTTTGCCGATGATGATCCGGGGCCGCGCCCCCTGCCGGTTGAGGACGTGCGCCCCCGCCCGGCCCAGGCGGAAAGCCAGCTCTGCGGTAAGCTCCTGATTGGCCACACCCCTGACCCCGTCCGTTCCGAAAAGTTTGCCCATGCCGCTCTTATGCCTCCAGTCGCCAAACACGTTTCATTATATCATGTTATGCTGCAGGCGAAATTACCGTGTAGCCGCATAACCGGACGCCAAGGCCCAACCGGGACCGGTGTGGCGGCGCTGCAGGCGCCGGCTGCTGCCGGTGTCACTGTGGCGGCGCCGGCTTGATGCTGGCAGCGGTGAGCTCCACCGTCACCCGCACCTGTCCCTGGCTGACCAGGCTGACGCCCGCCGGCAGGACCAGGTCGACATCCTTCACCACGCTGTCTACGGCGCCGGAGATATCCACCGCCTGCGTGGAGACCGCGGTCAGTCCGGCCAGAGCATCCGACGAGCCGGTGAGTTCCACCAGCGCCGGCTCGACCACCACCGTCTTGACCGTCTGGGCCAGGCCCGGCGTGCCGGTCAGGTTGGCGGTCACCGGCACCGTCTTGACAGGCCCGCTGGGCACTACCGGCACCACCACTGACACCTGTTTCGGGCTCACGCTCAACTGCTCATCCTGCTTGCCCAGCTGCAGGGGCACACTGGTGGTGATGTTGGCGTTGACACCGGCGGCATTGACCACCGCCTGCACCTGCTGAAGCCCACTGAGCAGGCTCCCGGGCCCGCTGACCGTCACCTGGGCCGGGGTGACCGCCGGGCTCAGGGTCATGAAACCGGCCGCCGGGTTGCCCTGCAGTATCACTGTCACCGGCATCTTTTTGGACACCAGGCTGTCCAGGCTGACCCGCACCGTCTGGGGATAGACGCTGAGCACCTGGACGTTGTCCGGCACACTGGCCTGCACCGGTAGAAAGGCCACGCCGACGGTCTGGTCCGACAGGTCCACATAGGCGTGAATGTCCTTGTCCTGCAGCGCCTGCACCAGCATCTTGGTGCCGCTGACGGTGACTGTGACCTGGGGCAGGGCGCCGATGGTCACCAGCTGGGTGGCCAGGTTGCGCGGCTCGACCGACAGGGTGAAGCTCTGCCGGGTCAGGGGATTGGTCTGCCCCTCCACGAAGTACCAGAGCATGATCGCCAGGCACACCGCCAGGATCCGGTAGCCCACGTTGTAGCGCACCAGCCAGTTCTTCCGCTTTTCACCGGTCATGGTTCATCCTCCCCACCCGCTTGCCGTTCGGCCTGGTGTACTCCTCCAGGCGCTTCTCCAGTTCCTGGGCGCTCAGGCCGCGGGTGATCCGGCCATCCAGGGCCAGGGAGATGATCCCGGTCTCCTCGGAGACCACCAGGGAGACGGCGTCGCTGTGCTCGGTGATGCCGATGCCCGAACGGTGCCTGGTGCCCAACTCCTTGCTCAGGTAGGGGTTCTCCGTCAGGGGCAGGAAGCAGGCCGCAGCCAGCACCCGGCCGTTATGGATGATCACCGCCCCATCGTGCAGGGGGGTGTTGGGCTCGAAGATATTGATGATCAGTTCGGCGGTCACCAGGGCGTCTATCCGTACCCCGCTCTCGATGTATTCCTGGAGGCCCGTCTCCCTCGCGAACACTATCAGCGCCCCCACCCGGCGCCGGGACAGCGCCTCGGTCGCCCGGACGACCTCCCGCACCGCCCGCAGGTTCTCCTCATCGGCGACAAACATCGTCCGGCTAAAGAACCCGCCCCGGCCGAGCTGCTCCAGCGCCCGGCGCAGTTCCGGCTGGAAGACCACCGGCAGGGCCACGAACAGGGCGGTCCAGGTTTTCTCCAGCAGCCAGCTCATGGTGTACAGGTGAAAACGGGCGCTGACGGTGGAGGCGATCACCAGCACCGCCAGCCCTTTCAGGAGCTGGATCGCCCGGGTGCCCTTGATCAGCATCAGCAACTTGTAGATCACGAAGGCCACGATCAGGATGTCGATCACGGTCATCCAATCAAAATAGTTCAGGTAAGGCAAAAACCACGCCGTCAATTGCTGCACGCCCCGGACACCACCTAAAAAGTCGCTCGCCGTTCGGATCCGAACGTCTGTCGCCTACTTATAACTTGGCCAACTGCTTGGCCTGCTGATGGCAATACGCCCCCGGCCGCCGGGATCTTGCACCGGATGGCCGCCGGTATTAGCAATCCCTATAAAATATTTCGTGCCTGCGGGCATTATCCCTTTTTCTTGTTTCTTCCTCGGTGGCGAGAGGCGCGAATCCCTTTAATAGCTTGCTGGCCGACTGTTTCTGGTATATACTTGGCATGTATTGGTAAGAGGCTTGCCCATAATGGTCTGCAGCACCCACCGGGCGGGCGCCGGAGTCCCTGCAGCAGCCTAAATCCGGCTGCAGCAATCGAGCCGAAAGAGCAGGAGTTTGACCATCAGCAGCGAATCTCTATTAGGTTTGAACAGGAGGGACCGTGGTGAAGCTTGGAAGGCATTCCTTCAACCGATGGCAGTTGCCGCTGACGCTGGTGCTGTTTCTGACCGGCCTGCTGCTGGTGATGGCCCTGCGCAGCCTGGCTGCCAGCGACTCCAACCCCACGCGCCTGCAAAACGCCAACCTGGTCAACCTGATCAAGACCCAGGAACACGAGATCGCCGGCATCCAGGCGGATATCAGCGCTCGCCGGAACCTCCTCAACAGCTCCCAGCTGACCAGCGTCTCCGGCAAGCAGGCCCTGGTCACCCTGCAGAGCCAGATCCAGCAGTTGGACATCCTGGCCGGCTACACTGAGGTCAAGGGGCCCGGCCTGCTGATCTCCCTGGATGACAACCGCAAGGATGCCGAGGCCGCCCAGGCTCGTAATCCCGCCCAGTTCAAGCCGGATGATTTTCTGATCCACGACCGGAATCTCTTATACGTGGTCAACGACCTGCGGGCTGCAGGCGCCGAGGCGATCTCTGTCAACGACCAGCGGGTGGTCGCCTCGACTGAATTCCGCTGTGCCGGCAACACCATCCTGGTGAACACCACTCGCCTGGCGCCGCCCTATATCATCAGGGCGATCGGCGACCAGGACAGCCTGAGCAGTACCCTGGAACTACCCGAGAGCGAGTTCAACATTCTCAAGATGTCCGGCTTCCCGGTGAGCATGGAGCGCAGTCCGGCACTGTTGCTGCCGGCTTACAAGGGCAGCTACCAGTTTTTATTTGCCACGCCCAAGGCAGGTTCTGTACCTTCGCTTCCTTAAAGTAGGGGGGAATAAACAATGTGGCTTCCAATCCTAGGCCTGCTGCTGGGGATCGGCATCG
>Ga0187886_1002271_pt1 | contig 15621 bp, 15 predicted proteins | sample June2016WEW_20_1_FD_133001 | JGI IMG/M metagenome (GOLD analysis project Ga0187886, IMG submission 133001) | Peatland microbial communities from SPRUCE experiment site at the Marcell Experimental Forest, Minnesota, USA - June2016WEW_20_150 | ecosystem: Environmental > Terrestrial > Soil >... | reverse complement strand
TTTACAGGCGGTCAAATCCAGATGATAACCGACAGCGTTCATACAAAGGCAAGGATAAAAAGCATCGGAGCCGAACGAATCCAAAAACAATTAGACGAAGGTAAAATCGTTCTTGTCGCCGGCTTCCAGGGAATAGATGAGAACGGAAACGTAACGACGCTCGGCAGAGGCGGCTCAGACACAACCGCAGTTGCACTGGCTGCGGCTCTGGGAGCCAAGGAGTGCGAAATCTATACAGACGTTGACGGAATATACACAACCGACCCGCGAATATTTAAAGATGCCGTAAAATTGGAGGCGATTAGTTACGACGAAATACTCGAAATGGCAAGTCTCGGAGCCGGCGTTATGCATTCCCGGTCTATTGAGTTCGGTAAAAAATACAACGTCAAAATTCACGTCAGAAGCAGTATTGAAGAAAAAGAAGGAACAATAATTATGCACGAGGCACCACAAATGGAAGGCATAGTAGTTACAGGGGCAACCGCCCAAAAAGATATGGCCAAGATAGACCTTGTCAACGTGGATAACAAGCCGGGCAACGCTGCAAAAATCTTCGCTTCGCTGGCAAACGCCAAGGTTGTCGTCAACGACATTATGCAAACGGAAGTCAGCGGCAAAAAGGCAAACCTGTCGTTTTTAATCGGCATTTCGGATTTGACCGCCGCCAAAGAAGCCGTCGAGCAAATCAAAGATGAGGTTAATTGCGAAAGTATCTTTATCCGCGATGATATTGCTGAGATTTCCGTGGTAGGCGTCGGTATGCGAACTCATTATGGCGTGGCCGAGAAGATGTTTGGGTCGCTGGCTAAAGCCAAAATCAATATCGATTCGATTACCACCAGTGAAATCCGCATCAGTTGTGTCGTGAATAAAAACCAGGCCGATGAAGCCTTAAGGGCCGTTTCTGTCGCCTTTGAACTGGATAAGCCGCCGGAACAACGAACAAAAAGCTAACGGCAGAGAACACAGAAGAAAAATCTATAATTAAAACTCTCTGTGTTCTCTGTGACCTCTGTGGCAAGAAAAAGCAAAAACATTTTCGCAATGAGCAAACGCAGGCGTTCCACCATCTTTACCCTCTGTTTGCTGCTGGCAGCGGCAGTTGTCTGGCTTGACCACGGCCCGATTAGACGCAGCCGGCAAGCCCGGCCTAAATCCGAAGAACAGGCAAAGGCCTGTGATTTTGATAAATACCACGGCAAAACCTTCACCGTCCTTAAAATTGTTGATGGTGACACTATTGATATTAACATTCCAGACGGCGAATACAAACACACTCGGATAAGGCTCTGGGGAATCGATGCGCCTGAAACCAAAGAACCAAACACTCCCCCTGCCTACTTCGGCCCGGAAGCCGCTGAATTCACGAAAAAATTATCCTATAAGAAAAAGGTTGCCGTTTACCTTGACGAAAACAACGATACGCGAGATAAATACAGCCGATTGTTAGCTTATGTCAAACTGCCTGACGGAAGATTTTTGAATGAGGTCTTGCTATCCGAAGGTTTTGCTTACGCTGACTGGCGTTTTCACCACAGCCTTTATCACAAGTACAAACAGTTAGAGGCCGCTGCCCGCAGCCAAAAGAGAGGATTATGGGAAAAGGTAACACGTGAGCAGATGCCGGAATGGCGGCAGAACAAAATCAAAATACAAAATCCTTAACCTGCAAAACTACCCATCAAAATTCAGACCTACGCTAAACGCTATCCACCGATATTGTATTCTTTGATTTTTCGGTAGAGGGTTCTTTCACCGATACCTAATATCTTTGCTGTTTTTTCGCGGTTGTTGCCGGTCTTGGCCAATGTGTCAATAATGGCCTGTTTCTCAAGCTCACTGAGGGTGAGGTCGTGCTTTGGCCGGCCAGCGGTTAACTGCCGGACCTGATAAATTTCGGGCGGAATGTCCGCCACATCAAGCTTTTCGCGGTCGCACATTACAACCATCATTCTGATACAGTTTCGAAGCTGGCGAATGTTCCCTGGCCAGTTGAAAGCTGAGAGAATATTCACGGCTGCCTGTGTGATGCCGGTAACCTTCGAGCCGGTCTCAGCAACGGCCTCTTCGATAAAATACTGGATAAAATCAGGTATGTCTTCCGCCCTGTCGGAAAGGTCCGGCAGAGAAACACTAACCCCTTTGATTCTGAAATACAAATCCTGCCTGAATCTTTTCTGCTCTATAAGCACCGTCAAATCCTGATTTGTAGCGCTGATTATCCGCACATCGACGACAATCGATTTATTCGAGCCAACCGGTATAACAACCCCATCTTCGATGACCCGCAGCAGTTTGGCCTGGCAGTTCATCGCCATATCACCAATCTCATCTAAAAATAGTGTTCCCTTGTCAGCTATCTCAAACAGGCCCTTTCTGTCGGCTGCTGCACCGGTAAAGGCCCCCTTGACATGGCCGAATAGCTCACTCTCAAGCAGCGTTTCCGTTAGTCCCGCACAATTAACCGGCCTAAAGGGTTTGTCGGCACGCTTGGAATTATAATGAATCGCCCTCGCCAGCAGCTCCTTGCCCGTCCCGGACCGGCCCTCAATCAAAACAGATATATCAGTCGGCGCAACACGCCGAAGCACCTCAAATACCCCCTCCATTACCGCATTTTTGCCTCGCACACCTTCAAATTCGAAATCTTCCCTGCCCCCTCCGGCAACCCCGGCTCGACGGCGAGTTGCAGTGGAAACCTTTCTGCCCGCCTGCTCCACGAGCGTGCGAAGCTGACTGATGTCGATGGGCTTGACAAGATAATCATAAGCCCCCCGCCTTATCGCTTCCTTGCAGGTGTCAATAGTCGCGTAGGCCGTTATCAAAATAACTTCAGTATCAGCATTATATTTCTTGGCTTGGCCAAGTATTTCCAGACCGTCGATGTCACCACCGAGCTTCAGGTCTGTAATAACAACATTAACCGTTTCGCTGCGAAGAATCTCCAGCGCATCTGCGCCGTTGTAAACTGCAATCGCCTTTGCGCAACACTTCTGGAGCGCCTCGGCAATACCGTCGGCGTGGTCATGCTCATCATCGACAACCAGAACTATGATGTCCCTGCCCATAATTTTATCCGCCTCTGGCGGAATCGACATTTAATCGGCCTGAAGAGGCAACCTTATTGTAAATAGCGTCCCTTTGCCTGGTTCGCTGTCAACGGTTATTGTACCATTATGCGCCTCGACTATTCTCTTTGCGGTGGCCAGCCCCAGGCCGGTGCCGCTCGGCCGAAAGGAACAATAAGGCTTAAAAATATCGGATAGTTTGTCCGCAGCGATGCCCCTGCCGGTATCACTAATCTGAATCATCGCTTTTTCTTTCTGCCTGCCTGTTCTTATTATCAGCTCGCCGCCGCTGTTCATTGCCTGCTGGGCATTGATAAACAAGTTTAACACAACCTGTTTTAGCATACCCGCGTCAACTTTGCAAACCAGCGGTTCATTCGACAAACCCTGCCGAATTGTTATCGAGTGACTGTAAGCCTGGGGTGAATAAAAATCAACCATATCACTGAGCAACTCATTAATATCGATACTGGCCAGCTGTAGCTCGGGTCTGCTTACATATCGCAGAAAACCGTCCAGAATCTGCTCAAGTCTGTCTGTTTCCTTTTGAACAACAGTGATTTTTTTGAGCGCTCTCGCTGCCGTCTGGTCGTTTTTACTTGGCCCCTTCAGCTCCTCCATCGCAAGCTCAAGGTTGACCTTGATGGTAGAAAGGGGATTTTTTATCTCGTGTGCGATAACACCGAGCAGTCGGGCAAGCTCCTCGGCCTCGCTGGAAGCCGGCGGATGTGATGATTGCGACACTGGTTTATCAGGAGTATTTTTCATACTTCGTGCACTCACCATTTCGAGAATCCGCCGCGATGAAACATCCGAGGTTCGAGGAACCGAGCAGACAGATGTTTGCAGACATAACCTGTAAGAACGTTATTATTTTAATCCGACCTAAGGTCTCAAAACCGTAATTCTAACCACATAGTTGCAGTTTAAGCAATGAAAATCTTATCTCACAAGACCGTTAAAACCATTCGTGGGCCCCATCACCAATCCTGAGGAGACCCTGCCGTCTAATGAAGGTGATGTTCCATTTTTCTTGAGTTGGAGGCGGCAGTCTGGTATTTTTAGTACAGTCAGGCTATACTGGAATTATAGAAAAAGCGTAGGAATAAATTTCGGGACTTTTTGAGAAAAATGGCGCATGGCTAAACCATCGATATGGGTGATTATTCCGGCTTATAATGAAGAGCCGGTTTTGGCTGACGTTATCAGCGAACTGCAGGATTACGATTGCTCGTATCATCTCGTGGTCATCGATGATGGTTCTTCAGATAATACAGCCAAGATAGCGAGGAAGTTTCCTGTTCATCTGCTGGTTCATCCGATGAATTTAGGCCAGGGGGCTGCGCTAGCGACGGGGATAGAATACGCATTGCGGCAGAAGGCCGATATTGTTGTGACCTTTGACGGGGATGGCCAGATGCAGCCCGCTGATATTGGTTTATTAGTGGATACACTAATCAAAGAGGACCTCGACGTGGTGTTGGGGTCACGGTATTTGACGAAGCGGGCCGAGGGAATGCCGGCGACGAGGAATCTGGTTTTGAGAACAGCAACAATTATGACTATACTTACAACCGGATTAAAGATAACTGATACCCATAACGGGATTAGAGCGTTTAAGGCAAAAGCCCTCAGCAAAATCAAGCTCACACAGAACAGGATGGCATATGCTTCAGAGATACTTTCAGAAATCGCACGCAACAGGCTGACATATCGCGAGATACCCGTCAGCATCAGATACACGGAATATTCGAAGAGGAAGGGGCAATCCAATCTAAACGCAATAAACATTTTATTTGACCTGTTTTCAAGAGGCGGCCAATGATAACAATTAAGATTATTTTGATAGCAATTCTTCTTATAATCCTGCGGGCTTTTTTGGTTCAAAAATCGCTGGTACTGGTCAAGAGGGCGATCGGGGTACTGATGTTCACGGGACTTTTGTTTCTGGTCGTGTTCCCTGACGTTTCAACCTGGATAGCCAACAAGGTCGGCATCCTGCGAGGGGCCGATCTTCTTTTTTACTTTGCCCATCTATTCTTTTTACTTGTGGCAGTTGCCCTATGGCGGCGTTTGATAACACTGAATGCCGCGGTAACCAGGCTGGCCCGTGAAATTGCAATAAGAGATGCTGAAAGGCCACAGGAAAGAGCTGAGCAAATCAGGACGGCAGAAAATTGACGGTCAGGGTACCTGCTTTTTGTAAAACTGCAGTTTGTTGCTGATTTGCTCGACGAGCTGCTTATTGTCCGCGGCGAGGGCCAATTCGAGCGCTTTTTCGGCGGTTTTGACGGCAAAGTCCGCTTGACCATCTTTTGAGTAACAATCCGCGAGAGTGTCAAGGACTTCAGGATCCTGATAGTTAGTCAATACTGCGGCCCGTTGGGCAAGTTCGACAGCCCTGACAACATCTTCCTTTTGCGGGTGAGGGCCGGACACCAATGCATAGGCAAGATTGTTATATGCTTTGGTGTTATTGGGGTCGAGTTTCAAGACGATATCAAAATGTCTTATGGCCTTATCAAGGCTGCCCTGTGTTACCAGAACAGCACCGAGGTTATTGTGTGCATTGATATGATTGGGGTCGAACTTGAGAGTTCGGTGATAATAATCGATGGCTTGGTCTAACTTGTTCTGCAGTTGAAGAACAACGCCAAGATTAAAATTGTCCTCGATATTGTTCGGGTCCTTCAGCAATACCTGACGATAGTGATATGCTGATTCATCAAGTTGTCCCCGTGCCTTCAGGATACTTCCGAGGTTATGATGGGCTTTTATATCGTCGGGCTTGATACTCAAAGTTTTGAGATAACAATCAATCGCCTGCTCAATTTTGCCCTGTTTCTGGAGCTCACCGCCAAGATTAGTGTAGCCGTTGTAACTGGTTGGCACCGCTTCCACGACGCTTTGCCAGATTGACAGGGCACTGTGATAGTCTCTGTTGCGATAAATAGTGCGAGTTGTAAGTGCAATGATAACAGCAGCCGCAATACAAAGACCCAACCAGCTTGTTGTCTTGCTGAGGTCAGTTCGCTTTAAAGCAAAGCGTAATAAAAGAAATCCAGCCATCACCGCAGGTATTACAAGGCCGGCAAGGGACAAATATACCCTGTGCTCGAACATTATATCTGCAATCGGTACGAAACTTGATGTGGGGGCAAGTATCGTGAAAAACCAGACAATGGGGTAACTCCATACGCGATTCTTTACGAATCCCCACAATGCTACTGTTGCAATAGCTATAATGAGCAACATAGGGGGTAAAATCAGATCCCACAGACGTATTATAGGCGATGAGTAATAAAGACACAGACGAGCCGGCCAAAAACTGAGCTTTATGTACTTAGCAACAGCGACGAACTGATTCATCGCATAGTCAAATGGTGTTGTTTTAATTGAGAACCCGATGGTATCTGAGGAGGATCCTGAAGCCACCGCCACAGCGAGGACCAGCCATGTGACACTCAGGCTGAGATACAGTGGCCATCGTTTTTTGAGAGCAGACAAGAACGAACAGGCCACAAAAGTTCTGTCATAAAACAAGACCATTACCGGGGCTGTTGCCATTACTTCCTTGGTCGCCATTCCGATGGCACAAAAGACAACAGAGCATATCGGCCAAAAAATGGAGTGTTTCGGCTGCATTGACCTTGCGGCGGTATAGACGGTTAGGAGGTAAAGCAAGCCCATCAGAGATTCCGCCCGCTGGACGATATAAGAGACACTTTCGGTTTGAATAGGATGGACCAGCCAGATCGCCGCAGTAATGCAGGCGAGAGAAGCCGAATACTGGCCAAATTTTTCTTTAAGCCGGTCGGTTAACAGGGTTATACGGACAATACCATATAGCGTAAGAGCAGCGAGAATATGTATTGTTAAGTTAACAAGGTGATAACCCCAAACTCGGTATTCACCAAGGGCATAGTTTAAGGCAAACGACAAACTCAAAATTGGCCGCCCCGATAGGCCGGATTGAGCAGGTGCGGACATCGAGACGGTCAAGGGCCAGAGTTGTCGAATGTTGGGATTTTCTACGATATTTGGAATGTCATCAAAAATGAAAGGGCCGGAAAAGCTGTTAGAATAAGCTAATACGCCAATAATAATCAACGAAGCGGGCAAAAAACCGCTTACAACAAGGCCAGCTTTGGGATGGCTTTTGTCAGCCATAGAATTGAATTGAGACTATTAAGCTTTCTTATTTTTTACCAGGTGGCTGTGGTGCTTTGGCAGGATCTTCCTGCTTTTTGCCGCTGGACATTTCCAACAGGGCGGCTTTGCGGGAAAGTTTGAATCTGCCCTGGTCATCAATCGCCAATAATTTCACCGGTATCAAATCACCTGCTTTGCACACCTCTTCAATGTTCTTGACGAAGCTGTTGCTTAGTTCGCTGATATGGCACAGCCCCTCCACTCCAGGTGTGATTTCCACAAATACTCCGAAGTCTTTCACAGACACCACTTTTGAGTTCTCGTATATCCGCCCCACTTGCGGCGGCTGCGTCATCGCTTCAATAATATCTTTCGCTTTGAGGTGTCCGTCGCCGCCGACGCAGCTTATGTAAATAGTCCCGTCCTCTTCGATTTCAATCTTTGTGTCGGTCTGTTCCTGAATACTCTTAATCATTTTGCCGCCCGGGCCAATCACTTTGCCGATAAACTCAGGGTCAATTTCGATACTTAACAGTTTCGGTGCATACCTGCTTAATTCGGGTCTGGGCTTACTGATAACCTTGCACATGGCTTTTAAAACCTCTAATCGGGCTGCTTTTGCCCGTTCCATCGCCTCGACCATAATATTATGCGCCAGCCCTTCGGCTTTGATATCGAGCTGCATCGCCGTAATACCGTCTGTAGTGCCAGCAATTTTGAAATCCATATCGCCGAAATGGTCTTCCTCGCCGAGGATGTCGGTCAGCAATTCATACCGGCCGTTTGCATCACTAACCATTCCGATTGATATGCCGGCGACCGGTTTACTGATTGGAACCCCGGCGTCCATTAGAGCAAGCGTCCCCCCGCAAACCGAAGCCATCGAACTGGAACCGTTCGACTCCGTAATATCAGATACAACCCTGACGGTATATGCAAATTCTTCTTCCGGCGGCCTTACCGGCCCCAGTGCCCGTTCCGCAAGCGCACCATGACCAATTTCTCTTCGGCCGGGACCGCGAATCGGCCGAACCTCGCCGACGGAAAACGGCGGGAAATTGTAATGGAACGTAAAATTTTGAGTGTACTCATCCAATAAACCATCTATAATCTGGGCATCCCGGATAGTGCCAAGGGTTACGCTCACTATCGCCTGCGTCTCCCCGCGGCTGAATAATGCTGAGCCGTGTGTCCGAGGCAAAACACCCACTTCACAAACAATTGGGCGAACATCATTGTAACCTCTGCCATCGATTCTTTTACCTTCCAACAACAATTTGCGAACAGCTTGGCCCTCTATCTTGTCGAAGATTCGTTTAAGTGTCGCTTTGTCGCATTTCGGCTCAGTACCATTCACAGCTTCGCAGTATTCGGTGCTAACCTGTTCAAACAATTCTTCAACAGCGGCTTTGCGTTCCTGTTTAATTGGTATTTGCTTAAGTTCATATAGTTTATCTGCTGTCTGTGAGCGAATTTGTGAATAGAGCTCCTCGTCCATTTCCACAAGAGGAGTTTCCTTTTCGACGCTGGCCTTTTCGCCGAGCTCCTCAATCATTTCACAAACCTGGACAACCGTTTTTTGTGCGGTTGCAATTGCCTCAGCAATAACCCCCTCCGATAATTCCTTCGCATCGACCTCAATCATATTTAACGCTTCTTTATGTCCCCCAAGAAGCAGGTTCAGGTCGCTCACCTCCAGTTGCTTATACGTGGGGTTGACCACAAATTCGCCGTTGACCCTGCCTAATCTGCAGGCACCGGTCGGCCCCAGGAACGGAATTTTGCTTATCGTAAGTGCTGCGCTGGCGCCTATCATTGCCAGAATATCAGGGTCGTTCACATTGTCAGCGCTCAAAACGCCTGCTACAATCTGCACTTCCTGGAAATAGCCCTCGGGAAACAACGGCCGAATCGGCCTGTCAATCATTCTTGCCGTCAGAATTTCTTTCGTGCTTGGTCTGCCCTCGCGCTTAATAAAACCGCCCGGAAATTTGCCCGCTGCACTGTGCTTCTCCCGATACTCAACGCTCAGCGGGAAAAAATCAATCTCCTCAGACCTCGTAGGCGCTGTTACCACAGCAACAAGAACAACGGTATCACCGTATTGAACTACAACTGCTCCGTCTGCTTGCTTAGCAACTTTGCCGGTTTCGATGGATAATAGTCTTCCCCCGATTTGTCTTTCCACTCTACATACATCAAACATATACTAACCTTAATTACAAGTGCAAAAGTCACAGATTACTTCTGCAATCGGGCTCTTATACTCTTTCATTTTCGCAGGCCGAGCCGGGATATAATTTCTCGATAACGCTTGATATCTTTTTTGCTTACATATTTCAGCAATGCCGACCTCGTCCCGACCATTTTCAGCAAACCGCGCCTTGATGCGTGGTCTTTACGATGAATCTTCAGATGCTCGGTGAGGTCATTAATCCTTTTCGTCAACAGCGCAATCTGAACCTCGGGTGAGCCGGTATCCCCGTCGTGCGCCTTAAAATCACCGATAATTTTCTCTTTTTCCTGCCCTGTTAACATCTTCTGGACAAATCCTTTCCTGAATACTTAATTGACAATTCAATGTTTACTTAGACCCCCCGTGTCTTCTGTCGAAGACAGAAACGGGAGTATGCCCTTCAAATAACCTCACAGAATATTATAAAATACAAACAAGGTATTATAGCCGACTATTATTATACTTGCAAGTCTTTTCCGCAGCAAAGTTTAATTGAACAAGATTTGCCATAACCAATAAAAAGGGGTGTTTCTTTCCGCAGGAAAGTGTGTATCTCACAAGTAAAGTTAGTGGCTGATTATGGTTGATATTCTAAACACAGGCAGCAGCAGGGCTATCGCAATAGTTCCGATAATACCGCCTAAAATTGTTATCCTTAATGGCTCTATAAGAGTCATAACAGCCCTTATAGAAGCTTCGAGTTTCTTTTCGTAAAAGACCGATATCTTGTCACAGACTTCACCGAGCTTGCCGCTTTTTTCGCCTGCACGGAGCATTTGGATAATCCCAGGTGTAATTAGTTGTCTTTTGCCTCTTTTACTGTCCAGCTCGCCTTGCAGTTCCACAACCGCAACATCGTTATAGTCTTGTGTTCTAATCTTCATCTGACCAATGCCCCCACAGCAGCAGTGCCATATTCTGGTAAATTACCGTTCCCGTAAATTTCAGCGAGCCCCTCTTGCATAATATCCCAGAGTTGATGGACGTCGCTGTTGATAAATACCCTTCCTACTTTCTCGTCAAACTGTGTGCCCAATCCCTTCTCTATTTCCGCTCGTGCTTCTTCTACAGTCATAGCGCCTCTGTAAGTGCGCTTGGATGTCATTGCATCAAAACTGTCCGCCAGTCTGACAATTTTGCCCATCAGTGGTATCTGCTCGCCCACCAAACCATTGGGATAACCCTTGCCGTCGGCCCGCTCGTGATGACACAATACACCCGGCACAATATCTCGCATCTGTTTTATTTCGCTTAAAATACTTGCTCCTATCGACGGATGTTTTCTCATGTCGTTCAGCTCTTGGTCAGTCAGCTTGCCTTTCTTACGCAACACCGCTTCGTCTATTCCCATTTTTCCTATATCGTGCAGTAATCCAGCCAAATAAATCTTGTGTATCTGTTCTCCTTTTAACGGTTCTTCTCCGTCTATTCTTTCGGCAATCCATCGAGAGATAAACGCGACTCTTTCAGAATGGCCGCGAGTATATTGGTCCTTCGCATCGATACTGCTTGTTAATGCTTTTAACGACCCTATAAATAATTCTTCGAGGTCCCTGAATAATCTGCCGTTATCGATAAAAATGGCACATCCGTTAGCTACCGAATTAAACAGTTTCGCATCCGTGCTGTCGAAGTCCGGCTTATCGATTCTGTTTATCGCGACCATCAGGCCTATTATGGAGCTGCCGTTTTGTGCTTCCTCCGCAAAAGGTGCCCTCGTTTTCCCTTTGCCCCAAAAAGGCACAGCAATAATACTCTTTATGTTCTCCGGCCAATCATATTTGAAATGCGAATCCACTTCGCTGTCTAATAATGCCTCTTGCCCGCTGCTTATTTCCTTGACTAATCGACTTTTTAAAATACCAGCCATTTGTTCATTCACATCTATCAACCCCAACCCCGCAGACAGAACCAGCCGCTTCTCGCCTTCTATGGTCTTTTCCAGCAGTATTGCCATACCCTCGACACCGACAATACCAGATAAGCTGTCACAGGCCATCTGAAGAAAGTTGGCATCTGGTTCAGTAATTTTCATATTTGTGCTGAGTTTGTGAAGCAGCACCAGCTCCTCATAAGTTTGCGCCAGCTCATTGCTGACCATTTCAATCTGTTTCTCGGCTTGCCCCGCCGCTTGAAAATTCTCTGCCAAAAGCTCAAGCATCTCGCTCATCCCTCGTCCCTCGTCGCTGGTCCCTCGTCGCTCGTGGCCCAAGTCAATCAAAGCTGCTCCAACGGCTTCGCCATCTGATTTCAGAACAGCAGCTAAAACCTGATTGCCTTCGTCAAATCGGCAAATTTGTGCCTCTGCCTGCACCTGTGGTGCCTGCACAGGTTTCGCAGGCACAGGTGTCTCGGCGCCACATCCCCTGTTGTTTTGATTTAAAACTCGCTGGCTCAACTTTATTAACTGCTCCTTGTCGCTTTTGAATTTGCCGCCGTCGCACGACAGAACTATTTCACCATCGGCATCACAAACTGCAAAATTGACGCCGAACTTGTTCACCTTACTGCCAAACCTTTTCAATCCGTGTAACTGTAACGAGTGGCGTAAGCCATCCCCTAGCGGACTTAAATCTTTTTCAATCGTATCCAACATAGCTTCTTCAAATCCAAAAACACATCGTCATTTATCTCGCATTACTGTCCTCTGATATAGAATATCATCGATGCTTCTTAATAGTTCCTTGGGACTGAACGGCTTGCTGAGAAGCTCTGATATATCCAGCTCCTCCTTCTCCTTATCTTCAACAGCAAAACCTCTGGCTGTCAACATAATCACCGGTATATCTTTTGTCGTTTCGTTCTGCCGAAGTTTCCGCACAAGCTCCAGCCCCGTCATACCAGGCATCTGATAATCCGAAACGATAATATCCGGCTTCTCTTCACAAGCCAGCGTAAAGGCCTCATCGCCGTTCTCTGCCGATATCACCTCATAGCCGTTATTACGAAGCTTTATCGCTACCACATGAATGATATGTACCTCATCATCCACAACTAAAACTTTTCTTTCTGCCATTACCCTGTCTCCAAAAAGCTCCTCGTATTTCAAACAAGATATGTCTTACGCTTTTACTACCTCTGCAGTCGCCAAAGGCAGCTCAAAGCCAAATGTACTACCCACACCGGGCTTACTTGTAACGAACACCCGGCCATCGTGAGCTTTCTCGATTATTTGTTTAACAAGGTTAAGTCCCAACCCTGTCCCCTCCGCTTGTTTCTTATTCGCGCCGACCCTGTAAAACTTATCAAAGACATGTTCGATTTCATCTTCAGGAATCCCGACCCCCGTATCAGTTACACTGACTCGTGCCAGACCTGCGATTTCGTCAACCTCGGTTTCAATTTTTATCGAACCTCCGCAGGGAGTATATTTAACTGCGTTACTGAGCAGATTAACAATGACCTGTGAAATCATATCCTTATCCGCATACACCTGGTCGAAAACAATCGGCTTTTGTCCAATAATCTCAATGTTCTTTTCTTTGGCGTAACTTCTTATCATTTGCAACTGTTCTTCTATTAGTATTGTCAGGCTGACAGGTTCCTTTTCTACCTTTATCAGACCAGATTCTATCCGAGAAGTATTCAGTATATCTTCAATCAGCCGATTCAGCCTTTTCGCTTGACTTTGAATCACTGAATAAAATTCTTTTCTTGTCTGTTCATCGTCCACCTCGCCGTCAACCAGCATTTCAGAATAGGCGCTGATGGAAGCAAGGGGAGTTTTTAATTCGTGCGAAACGGCCGCAAGCCTTTCCTGTGTTTCAGATTCGCTGTCGGCCTGTTCGCCGGGCTTGAAGGGCAGTGGTTTGACAAATTGCACTGCAACACGCCGGGAAAACTGATTTATGTCATCAACCCGGCAGATATGACCTGAACGGGTGAAATTTGCCATATCAAAGGCCTCTCCAGGCCGGAAACGGGGAACACTAAAGCGAGCGGTTAAATGTTGACCGACATACGGATAATGCTCGTCTTTTCGGCAGGTGAACGCAGCGGCGGTGCTGGAAACGTCAACCATCTGGCCTTGTGAAAGAGCTTCGTTAAAGTCCTCGGCGAACCAAACGGGCCAATGATAACGAAGTCTCTGCTCTCTTCTTCGCTCGTTATTGGTGTCCATTATAAATCCTCCCCGAAAATAACTTATTTTTACTGCTTGCAAATCGACCAAAAAGCCTGTCCCTCAACTCCGCTCGGGATGGTAAGCCTGTCGAACCATTATTTCCTTACCAGGCTGAATCAGCTATCCCTTAAGATTATGCTCATTCATCAAGTTAGCGATTCTTTGCAAAAACACGCCAAGCTCTCTTTACGCAGGTATTTGTCGCTCATCTCTGCCAAAGTAAAACCGCCGCTTCCGGCTCGTAAATCGCATCTACATTCTTGATTGCAGCAGCAACCAGACCTCCGAAGCCGGTGTTGTAAACCCGCCATTATCGCCGTCTTTTTATCTTTGTTCTGGCGCATTTGACCCTTTACCTCCGTTCTTTTTTCGTCTTCTTTAGGATGCGTCTTTACCCGCCCCGAGCCGGCAGAAACCGTTGTTAAACTGTTTATACTCTTGACTTTACCCAAACTTTACGGCAGCGTTCGATTTTCTCGTCCTTCCTCCGTTTTCCACGCGCACCGGAGGCAATATATCAGCATCAAATCGCCACTTTTCCCGTCAAGGTCGGCAAGATTGGTATAATCGTTAAAACAATATGGTAGCAATCTTCCGAACTATTTCGATGTTCTGTGGGAGTATGGAAATGTAATTGGTGTAATTAACCTGCTTTGAAATTTTCTTTTTATTGCGAATAAAGGCCGATAAGCGTTTTCTCATTTGGCCTTTTTTGTAGAGTCCTAAGGCATCGTCGTCGATTGTAACACTATCTGATATTGTTGTGCTCTTTTGCCTAATGGACTTTTCACAGAGCCGCACAGGCAACGTCATTGTCGGCCTGAAACAAGCCGGTCTCCGTATCAAGCCGCCAGCCTGCTTTGCCGGCCCCTGCCGGTTCTCCGTCAAAGCGAACCGTCTTAAGCCCGTTAAAAGGATTCGTCGGAATCTTTTTAATGTATGGACTGTGCTGTCCAACCTTTGTTGTCATAGCCGTTTTGAAACTTGCGAATGAATCAGTTGGAGGAAGAATATCTCCATTCTGAACTCGGTATAAATCCACCTGAGCACGCATCGCTTCGAGTCCGTCAACCAGCTCGGAAACTTTTGCTTCTTCGTTACTCGCTTCCGTAAACTGCGGAGCAATTATCCTTCCAGCTACGCCCAGCACAATCGCCATGATTATGACCTCAACATACGAAAGGTGATTCTTCTTGCTCATACCCCCCTCGATATTCTTCAAAAAGGCTGACCAGCTCTCGGCTGTTGTCTAAAGCTGGCCTAACCTATTTATTCATTCCGGACTCTCACAAACGTCAGCGGAGCCGGAGCTCTGCCTCCTACTATGCCAGCATCATTTCTTTCGTAGAATTATTAATAAGCAGTATGCGGTACGATAGGGTCAACAAGCTCATTGCTCTTATTATCATTAGCCTGGAACAATCCCGCATCAGCCCCGGATGTCACAAACCACCAGCCGGTACTGTTATCTCCGACAGTAGTGGTGTTCTTTTTTGCAGTTCCGGTTCCGACAGCGTTCTCCTGACCAACCGCAGTGCTGAAAGGATTATCGGGAATCCTCTGTATATAGGGTCCGAACCTGCCGCCCGGGTTGCCATCCTGGTCGGTTGCAGTTGTCATTGCAGATGCAAAACCACCGCCGGCTATATGTGTTCCGTTGGCCACACCAGGCAGATTGTCATTGTGTTGAACCTTGTATAGCTCAATCTGCGAACGCACTGCCTGAAGGTCGCTGACCAGAGCCGACTCCTTGGCTTCTGTACTTGCGCTGGTAAATTGTGGAATCACAATGGCTGCCAAGATACCAAGGATGACCAACACAATCAGGATTTCCACCAATGTAAAGCCACTTTTCGCTCTCACTTTTTTATCCCTTTCTTAAATTAAATAGAAATTTCGCTTCTTTCTTTCAATTCAAGCTATCGTTCTAATCAAAGCAGCACTTGACTGCACTTACACTTTCCTTAATGTCGTAAATCCCCCAATAATAAAGAAATGTCAAAAACACCTCTAAAATACTTCAAAAATCTTATTCAGAT